>Ga0302157_10003696_pt1 | contig 17050 bp, 11 predicted proteins | sample I_Bog_N3_3_FD_193502 | JGI IMG/M metagenome (GOLD analysis project Ga0302157, IMG submission 193502) | Peat permafrost microbial communities from Stordalen Mire near Abisko, Sweden - I_Bog_N3_3 | ecosystem: Environmental > Terrestrial > Soil > Wetlands > Peat | place: Sweden: Abisko, Stordalen...
TCGCTTTGGCGTCGAGGCGCTGCGGCCAAAAGCAGGCGCGCGGCGCGATGGTCAGATGGCAGGGCGTGGTCTCGTCGCCATTGAGCGTGAGGCGGTAGCGCCCGATGGGCAGCGGCGGCAGGGTTGTGCGAAAAAAGGTGACGACTGCGCCGTCGCAAGCGCGTTTTTCCGCCCGGACAAGATTTTCGGCCCGGAAGTCGAACCGCGTCGTCACGCCGCCCTCATCCACGAGTTCGATGAGCGCTTGCGGTTGCGCGACAACCAGCGGCGCCTCGGCCCGCTCGCCCTCACGGAGCACGAGAGCATAAGGCAGGGCGCGCAAATCTTTTTGCGCCGCGAGGCGATGCAGGCTGGCCCGCGCCTCGGCGTGAGTTTGCGCCGGAAAACCCATGCCGGCGAGGAGGGCGCGTTTGGTGGCGTCAGGAACGACATGGCGCGTTCCGGAAATATCGTGCCAATCGGGGGCGATTCCGGCGGCGCGCGCCAACAGGTCGAGCGTTTCGGAGGGCGTGTCGGCGTCCGGCGCCGCTTCACCCCTCTCGACCAATACCAATGCCGAGCGCGGCGCCACCATCAACGTCTCGCCGCAATCGAAGCTGGCGTTGTCGCCGGCGCCGTTCCCGGCTTGCGTGTCGATGACGCGGCGCCAGAAATTTTTCGGGCGCGGCTGCGGCAGGCGAAAATGGATGGGATCGTGCGAAGCGTTGAACAGCAGCGCCGCGCGGGAGTTTTCCGCGCAAAAAGTCGCGCCGAGAAAACGCCGTTCGCTTTCGCGCCATTGCGCGACGTCGAGGATTTCGCCGTCGGCCCCGCGCCATTCCACGTCGGGAAGGCCGGAATCGTCCGGGACGCCGCTGAGAAAATGATCGTCGGTGAACGCGGGCGTCGCGCGGCGCAGCCCGGTCAGGGTTTTGACAAAGGCGACGAGATCGGGGGCGGCCTTGTCCCAGTCGAGCCAGGCGGTCGGGTTATCCTGCGCATAGGCGTTGTTATTGCCATGCTGGGTCTGGCCGAGTTCGGCGCCCATCGACAGCATGGGGGTCCCCCGCGCCAAAATCAGCGCGGTGAGCAGATTGCGCTGGTCGCGCCGCCGGAGGCTGAGGATTTTTTCGTCCTGCGTCTCGCCTTCCGCGCCATTATTCCACGAATGATTGGCGTCGGTTCCGTCGCGATTGGCTTCGCCATTGGCCTCGTTGTGCTTGCGCTCGTAGGACACGAGATCGGCCAGCGTGAAGCCGTCATGCGCGGTGATGAAATTGACGCCGCGCGACGGCGGTTTTTGTCCTCTGAAAAGATCGGCGGAGCCGGCAAGCCGCGTCGCTGCCTCGCCGATCATGCCGCCGTCGCCGCGCCAGAATTTGCGCATCGTGTCGCGAAACTGGTCGTTCCACTCGCCCCATTGCGCCGGGAATCGCCCGATCTGATAGCCGCCCGGGCCACTGTCCCAGGGTTCGGCGATCAATTTCAGATCGCGCAGCAGCGGGTCCTGCGCGATGGCGGCAAGCAAGGGCGCATGAGGATCGAAGCCTTCCGCGCGCCGCGCCAGCGTCGTCGCGAGGTCGAAGCGAAAACCGTCGACGCCGCCATATTGCGCCCAGGCGCGCAGCGACTCCATGGCATAACGCAGCGTAGCGGGATGATCGAGCCGCAGGATATTGCCGCAGCCCGCGTCGTCGAGATAGCGGGCGGGATTTTCTGGATCGAGACGATAATAGGTTGCGTTGTCGAGGCCTCGCAGCGAAAGCGTCGGTCCTTGGGCGTCGCTTTCACCGGTATGGTTCAGCACCACGTCGATCAGAACCTCAAAACCCTCAGTTTGCAAGTCGGCGACGCTGTCGCGAACCTCCTTCCAGCCACCGGGCGCGAGGCGGGGATCGGGCGCGGAAAAGGCGACCGGATTATAGCCCCAGTAATTGGTCAGGTCCGCCGCGCGCAAATGGCGCTCGTCGATCCAGGCGGCGCAGGGCATGATTTCCAGCGTCGTCACGCCGAGTGCTTTCAGATGGTCGAGCGCGGCGGGATGGGCCAACCCGGCAAAAGTTCCGCGCGCCTCTTCAGGCAAGCCGGGCAGAAGTTTTGTAAAGCCGCGCACATGCAATTCGTAAATGATCGTGTCGGGCCAGGGAATTTTCCGCCGCGCGGGGGCGGCCAGCACTGGCTTGACCGCCACGGCTTTCGGCATGAAGGGGGCGCTGTCGCCCGGCGCCCAGCCAAACTGCGCGTCATGCAATTGGAGCGGCAGGTCGAGCGCCAGCGCATAGGGGTCGATCAGCAGCTTGTCAGGGTTGAAACAAAGACCCTCGTTTGGACGACGCGGACCGTAAGCGCGCAAGCCGTAAAGCGCGCCCGCGCCAAGCCCCGGCACAAAACCATGGAATACCGGCCCCGTGCGTTCCGGCAAGACCAGCCTGTCCGTCTCAATCGCGCCTGAACAATCGAACAGGCAGAGTTGGATTATTTCCGCCGTTTCCGAATAAACGGCGATATTGGCGCCGCCTTCGGTCAGCGTCAGGCCGAGCGGCTCCGGCGAACCGATTGAGAGCGCGATCTCCTTCAAGGACGCAGTCTCACGCGGCGACCTCTGCGGCGACGGGGGCAATCTCGCGGTAGATATGGGCGTAGCGGCGGCCGGGATGCGTCCAGCTGACATCCGTTTTCATGCCATTGGTCTGAAGCTTGCGCCACAGCGTCTTCTGCGCGAATAGCGCCGCGGTTTTTCGCATGGCGCCCGCGAGGCCGTCGACGCTGACCGGCGCGAATTGCAACCCGGTGGCGCAGCCCGATTGCACCGCCATTTCATTGGCGTCGATGATGGTGTCGGCAAGGCCGCCGACCCGCGCGACCACCGGCACGGCGCCATAGCGCATGGCGCAAAGCTGGGTCAGGCCGCAAGGTTCGAAACGCGAGGGAATGACCAGCGCGTCGGCGCCCGCCTGGATCAGATGGGCGAGTTTTTCCTCATAGCCGAAATGGGCGCCGATGCGGCCGGGATGATGCTGCGCCGCATCGCGAAAGGCCGCCTCCAGCGCCGGATCGCCCGAGCCAAGCAAGGCAAGCTGCGCATTGCATTCATCGAGGAAGGGCAGGGATTCGAGCAACAGGTCGAGGCCTTTTTGCCACGACAAGCGACTGACCACGCCGAACACCAGCTTGTCCGGCTCGCGCGCCAGCCCGAGCCGAGCCTGAAGCGCCGCCTTGTTGCCAGAACGCGCGGCGATTTTGCGGACCGAGAAGGGCGCGGCGATCAGCGGATCGGTTTCGGGATTCCATACGTCCACGTCAATGCCGTTGAGGATTCCGGCCAGATCTCCGGCGCGGACGCGCAAAAGACCGTCAAGGCCCATGCCTGCGTGACCTTGCTGGATTTCCTGGGCATAGGTCGGCGACACCGTCGTGATGCGGTCGGAAAGCTGCAGGCCAGCCTTGAGAAAGCCGACGCCACCGTAATATTCGACGCCCTCGACCGAAAAGGCCTGTGGCGGCAGGTCGAGCGCGCCAAAAATTTCGGCCGGGAACTGGCCCTGAAAAGCCAGATTATGGACGGTCATCATGGAGCCTGGACGCGGGCGGCCGCTGAAATGCAAATAAGCGGCCGTCAGTCCCGCCTGCCAGTCATGCGCATGCACGATCTGCGGCTGGAAGGCCGGGACCAGTCCCTGCCCCAAGGCGGCGCCGACCTTGGCCAAGGCGGCGAAGCGGAAGGCGTTGTCGGCGAAATCGCGTCCGTCGGGTCCGGCATAGGGGCCGCCGTCGCGGTCGAATAAATGGGGCGCGTCGAGCACGAACAGATCGAGCGCGCCGGCGCGCCCGGCCAGCACGCGGGCGGGACCGCCGAACAGGTCGGCGAATTTCGCCACCGTCTCCGCCTTGGTCAAGGCGGCGAGCACGGCGCGATAGCCCGGACAGAGCGTGCGCATAACCACGTTTTCGGCGAGCAGCGCTTGCGGCAGGGCGCCGGCGACGTCGGCAAGACCGCCGGTTTTCACCAACGGATAAATTTCGGAGGCAATGGACAGCGCGGAAAAAGGTTTCATGACAATAGACGATCGATCATGGGCTGGGTGACGAGGCAAATGCCGCTGTCGGTGCGGCGGAAGCGGGCGGCGTCGAGTTCGGGGTCCTCGCCGATCACCAATCCTTCGGGAATGCGCACGCCGTGATCGACGACGACATTGGTCAGCCGCGCGCCACGGCCGATATCGACCTCGGGCAGGATCACCGCCTTTTCGACCTGGGCGTAGGAATTTACGCGCACATGACTGAAGACCAGCGAGCGGCGCAGGGAGGCGCCGGAAACGATGCAGCCGCCCGAAACCAGCGAGGAAATGGCCTGACCGCGCCGCCCGTCCACGTCATGCACGAATTTGGCGGGGGCCGTCAGTTCGGCATAGGTCCAGATCGGCCAGTCGCGGTCGAACAGATCAAGTTCCGGTTCGATATCGGTCAAATCGATATTGGCCGACCAATAGGCGTCCACCGTGCCGACATCGCGCCAATAGGGCCGGATTTCCTTGGTCGAACGCACGCAGGATTCCGAGAAGAAATGGGCGCAGGCTTTGCCGTTCGCGACGATCTGGGGAATGATGTCCTTGCCGAAATCATGGCTCGAATCGGGATTTGCCGCGTCGCGCCGCAGTAGATCGAACAGGAATTTGGTCTCGAACACATAAATGCCCATGCTCGCGAGGCAGGCCTCGGGCCGGCCCGGAATGGTCGGCGGGTCTTTCGGCTTTTCGAGGAAGGAGACAATGCGGTTGTTCTCGTCGATCCCCATGACGCCAAAGCCGGTCGCCTCCTCCGGCGTGACTTCGAGACAGCCGACCGTGACGTCGGCGTCCTGATCGACATGCTGCTGGAGCATGCGTTCGTAATCCATCTTGTAGATATGATCGCCGGCCAGGATGACGATATATTTCGGCGCGTAATCCTCGACGATATCGGCGTTCTGATAGACCGCGTCAGCCGTACCGACATACCACTGGGTCTCCGACACGCGCTGCGACGCGGGAAGGATGTCAAAGCTCTCGTTGCGTTCGGGACGCAGGAAGGTCCAACCGCGCTGCAAATGGCGGATCAGGCTGTGCGCCTTGTATTGCGTGGCCACCGCGATACGGCGGATGCCGGAGTTCAGCGCATTGGACAGCGCGAAATCGATGATGCGGGTCTTGCCGCCGAAATAGACCGCCGGCTTGGCGCGCCGGTCGGTCAATTCCATCAGGCGCGAGCCGCGCCCGCCCGCCAGCACATAGGCCATGGCCTGACGCGCCAGGGGCGCATGGGACGAAACCATTTTGACATCTCCGTGCCATTATTCTTTTTACGACGCGTGTTTAGTCCAGACTGGTCGCGCCCGCGTCAACCTATATCAAATCTTTGCTTTTTTCGGGCTCGAACAGGAAATAAACTGCGCCCAGCGGCGGCGCCATGACGTGCGCCGAGGCGGGCTGACCGCCCCAGGGCTCGGCGACAGCCTGAACCGCGCCAAAATTGCCGAGACCGCCGCCGCCATAGACCGCTGCGTCGGTATTGAGGATTTCGCGCCAGCGCCCGGCGGCCGGCAGGCCGATGCGGTAATCGGGGCGCGGAACGGGGGTGAAATTGACCACGACAGCCACCGGCGGATCCTGCGGCCCGCCACGGCGCAGCCAGGCGAAGACCGACTGGTCGGCGTCATCGACCGCCAGCCACTGGAAGCCTTCGGCTTCGCAATCGCGCGCGTACAAGGCGGGGGCCTCGCGATAGAGGATGTTGAGGTCGCGCACCAACAGGCTCAAGCCCGCATGGGGCGCGAATTGCAGCAGATGCCAATCGAGGGACCGCGCTTCGCTCCATTCGCTGGTCTGGCCAAATTCCTGGCCCATGAACAGCAGCTTCTTGCCGGGATGGCCCCACATGAAGGCGTAATAGGCGCGGGCGTTGGCGAATTTGCGCCATTCGTCGCCGGGCATCTTGCCGATGATCGAACCTTTGCCATGCACGACTTCGTCATGGGAGATCGGCAGGATGAAGTTTTCCGAAAAGGCGTAAAGCAGGCCGAAGGTCAGCCGGTCATGCGCCCAGCGCCGGTAGATCGGGTCCTGCGCCATGTAGCGCAGGGTGTCGTTCATCCAGCCCATGTTCCATTTGAAGCCGAAACCAAGGCCGCCGGCGTGAACGGGTTGCGAGACGCCCGGCCAGGAGGTCGATTCCTCGGCGATCATCAAGGCGCCGGGATAGCGCTCGTAGACGAGGCTGTTGACCTTTTGCAGGAAGGCCACCGCTTCCAGATTCTGGTTGCCGCCCTCGGAATTGGGCGCCCATTCGCCTTCCTTGCGCGAATAATCCAGATAGAGCATCGAAGCGACGGCGTCGACGCGCAAGCCGTCGACATGAAAGCGCTCGAACCAGTAGAGCGCGTTGACGGCGAGAAAATTGGCGACTTCACGGCGACCGAAATCATAGATCGCGGTCTGCCAGTCGGGGTGAAATCCCCGGCGCGGGTCGGCGTGTTCATAGAGGGGGGCGCCGTCGAACCAGGCCAGCCCATGTTCGTCGGTGGGGAAATGCGCCGGCACCCAATCGAGGATGACGCCAATGTTTTCACAATGGGCGCGATCGACGAAGCGCTTGAAGCCCTCGGCGTCGCCAAAACGCGAGGTGGGCGCGAACAGCCCTATCGGCTGGTAGCCCCAGGAGGCGTCGAGCGGATGTTCGGAAATCGGCAGCAATTCGAGATGGGTGAAGCCCCGATCCCGCGCATAGGGGATCAGACTGTCGGCCAATTCGTCATAGGTGAGGAAACGATTGTCCTCGCCCCGGCGCCAGGAGCCGAGATGGACTTCGTAGATCGACATCGGGCTGCGGCGCGGGTCGCGCGTGGCGCGCCGATTGAGATAATCGGCGTCGGTCCAGTTGAAGCCGGTATCGCAGGCGACAATGGAGGCCGTGGAGGGCCGCAGTTGCGCCTCAAGGCCGAAGGGGTCGGCCTTCAGCGGCAGGACCTGGCCCGAGTCGCCAAGAATTTCGAATTTATAGAGTTCACCCTCAGCGATTTCGGGAATGAAGATTTCCCACAGGCCGGAGTCGATGCGCTTGCGCAGGGGATGGCGGCGGCCGTCCCACTGGTTGAAGGCGCCGACCACCGAGACGCGCCGGGCGTTGGGCGCCCAGACCGAAAAATGCACGCCATCGACGCACTCATGGGTCATTTTATGCGCGCCGAGCCGCGCGTAAAGCTGCAGATGCGCGCCCTCGACCAGCAAATAATCGTCCATCGGGCCGAGGATAGGGCCGAAACGATAGGGGTCGTCCCAATCCCACGCGCCGCCGTCGTTTTCAGCATGAAGGCGATAAGCGAAGGGCGGGCGCAGCGGCGCGAAGCCTTCGAAGAAACCGGGAGCGCCGCGCTCGTCCAAGGCGACCGTCTCGCCATTGGCGAGACGGGCGCTGACTTTGCGCGCGCCGGGGGCGAAAACGCGGATGACCGCGCCGCCCTCCTGCTGATGCGGCCCCAGGATGCCGAAGGGATCGGGATGAAGGCCGGCGACGAGGGCTGCGGCATCCCGCGCCGAAACCTCGTTCTTGCTTGGGCTCATGACTGGCGAACCGGAACCTTCCAAATGTCTTCGGCATATTCGGCGATGGTGCGGTCCGACGAAAACCAGCCGGTGCGCGCCGTGTTCAAAATGGCCGAGCGCCACCACGACTTGCGGTCGCGCCACCGCCGCGACACCGCGGCCTGCGCCTCGACATAGGCGTCGAAATCGGCCGTCACCAGGAAGTGGTCGTGATAGGTCAAGATGTCGACCAGCGACGCGTAGCGGTCGCGGTCGTCGGGCGAGAAGGCGCCGTCGGCGATGGATTGCAGCACCTCGCGCAGCACCGGCGATGCGGCGATGGTTTCGCGCGCGTCAATGCCGTGCGACCGACGCACCGCCACTTCCTCCGCCGTGAGGCCGAAGATGAAGATATTGTCGTCGCCGACCTTTTCCTTGATCTCGACATTGGCGCCATCGAGCGTACCAATCGTCAACGCGCCATTGAGCGCCATTTTCATATTCCCGGTGCCTGACGCCTCCATGCCCGCCGTCGAAATCTGCTCCGATAGATCGGCGGCCGGAATGATCGATTCCGCCAGGCTGACATTGTAATTGGGGAGGAACACGACCTTCAGCAAATCGCGCACCGTCGGATCGTTGTTGACCACGCGCGCCACGTCATTGGCCAGCTTGATGATCAGCTTGGCGCTATGATAGCTCGCGGCGGCCTTGCCTGCGAATATTTTCACCCGCGGCACAAAGTCGCGCATGGGTTGGGCGCGGATTTCGTTATAGAGCGCGATGGTCTCCAGAATATTGAGCAACTGCCGCTTGTATTCGTGAATGCGCTTGATCTGCACGTCGAAAAGGGCGGTGGGATCGACCTTGATCAGCAGGCGGTCGGCGATGATTTTGGCCAGCGCTTGCTTGTTGGTTTGCCGTGCGGCGGCGTAGCGCGCCTGGAAATCGAGATCGGTGGCGAAGGGTTCGAGCGATTGCAACGCCATCGGATCGTCGAGCACCGATTTGCCGATGGTCTCGACCAGCAGGCGCGTCAGATGCGGATTGGCCTCGAACAGCCAGCGGCGGAAGGTGACGCCATTGGTCTTGTTGACGATGCGATCGGGAAAAATCTCGTTCAGATCTCGAAACACGGTCTCCTTGACCAGTTCGCTATGCAAGGCCGACACGCCATTGACCTTGTGCGAACCGAGAAAGGCCAGATGGCCCATGCGCACGCGGCGCCCGTTATGTTCGTCGATCAGCGACAGGGACGACAGTTTTCCGGCGTCCTCCATGCCGTCGGCCCGCAATTTGTCGAGATGCCGGGCGTTGATGAGATAGATGATCTGCATGTGGCGCGGCAGCAGGCGCTCCATCAAGGGCGCCGGCCATGTCTCCAGCGCCTCGGGCAGCAAGGTGTGGTTGGTGTAGGAGAAGGTCGCCACGGTGATTTCCCAGGCGCGGTCCCACGCGATCCCATGCACGTCCACCAGCAGGCGCATGAGTTCGGCCACGCCAATCGCCGGATGCGTGTCGTTGAGCTGGATCGCCGTCTGCTCGGCGAGGGTGTCGATATCGCCATGCTGTCTCAGATGGCGGCCGACCAGATCCTGCAAGGACGCGGAGGCGAAGAAATATTCCTGCCGCAACCGCAATTCCTGACCGGCCGGCGTGGAATCGCTCGGATAAAGGACCTTTGAAATCGACTCGGCGCGCACCTGATCGCCGAGGGCGCCGACATAATCGCCCTCGTTGAACACATCGAGTCGCAGCGGATCGGGAGCGCGGGCCGACCACAGACGCAAGGTGTTGACGTGAACGCCGCGCCAGCCGACCACCGGCGTGTCATAGGCCACCGCCTGCACGATTTCCGAGGGAATCCAGACCTGCGCCGGCACGCCGTTCGGACGCGGCGCGCTGTTGACGACGCCGCCGAAGCCGATGGGATAATTAACCTCGGGGCGCGGAAACTCCCAGGGGTTGCCGTAATCCAGCCAGTTCTCGGGATATTCATGCTGCCAGCCGTCGGCGATGGTCTGGCGGAACAGGCCGTTGTCATAGCGGATGCCATAGCCGTGGGCGGCAATCGACAGTGTCGCCATGCTTTCCATGAAACAGGCGGCCAGACGACCAAGGCCGCCATTGCCCAGCGCCGCGTCCGGCTCGACATTGCGCAATTTGTCGAGATCGATATCGAGGCTGGCCAGCGCCGCGCGCATGGGTTCGACCAACTGGAGATTGGTCAGGGCGTCGATCAGCAAGCGGCCGATCAGGAATTCGAGCGACAGATAATAGACCCGGCGGCGATTCTCGCGGTAATTGCCGCGCACCGACACCATCCAGTCATTGACGATCCTGTCGCGCGCGGCCAGCGCCACGGCGACGAACCAGTCGCGGTCGCTGGCGGCGTTGCGGTCCTTGCCGACCGAATAAGTGAGCTTTTCCAGCACGGCGTCGCGCAGGCGAACAATCTGCGCCTCGCGCTCCTCGGCGGCTTTTTCGGTCTCGGGCGTGTGGCTGGCGAGGGTGTGAAGCGTGAGTTCGTTCATTTGCGGTCGATTCCGGTGGCGGGCGCGATGTTAGTTTAATGACGCCAGTGGCGCCAGCGCGCAAGACGAAACGCCGTCACGGGCGAAACGCCGGGGCGCAGGCGGGTTCTTGTTATAAAATAACCGTCGAGTCGGGCGGCGGGGCGGCGCAGGCGCCACAAAGTCCCTCGATCTCGACCATTTGATGCTGCGGCCGAAAACCAACGCGAGCGGCGGTTTCGGCCAGAGCCGCATCGACTTTGGGGCTTTCGATCTCGTCGGCGCGACCGCAGCGGTTGCAGATCAGCAGCAGGCCGTGATGATGATGGCCGAGATGACCGCAAGGCGCGAAAGCATTGGCGCTGGCGATCCTGAACACGAAACCATGCTCGACCAGAAAATCCAGCGCCCGATAGACGGTTGGCGGCGCGATGGTTTTGGCTTGCGATTTCGACAGTTGATCCATCAGGGCGTAGGCGCCCAGCGGCGCCCTGGAGGCCGCCAGAAGCTCCAGCACCCCGCGCCGCGTCGGCGTCAGTTGCAAGCCGCGCTGGACGCAAATCTGCTCGACCTGTCCGATCCAGTCGCGATCGCCATGCGTCTTCGCAGTCCTGACCAACAGCCTCTCCTTCACGCCGACGCCGACCGGAACACCTTACACCTTTCCCCCGCTTGCCGTCACGACCGCAGATATTGAAATGTTATATTGTATCACAGCGCCGGATGCGTTAGCCTGCGGCCCTTGTTTTCGAGACCGGGGTCAAAAGGATGAAACGAATTTTGTTTCTCGCCACCACCCTGCTTTTCAGCTTCGCGGCGGCGGCGGAGCCTGTTTCCGTCGTCGCGGCCGAGAATTTCTATGGCGATGTCGCCCGGCAGATCGGCGGCGCGCAAGTGGCCGTGGCCAGCATCCTGTCCAGCCCCGATCAGGATCCGCATCTGTTCGAGGCGAGTCCCTCGACGGCGCGGCAACTGGCCGGCGCCAGGATCGTCATCGTCAACGGCGCGGATTACGATCCCTGGATGGAGAAACTGCTGGCCGCCTCCCCCGCGCCGGGACGCAGGGAAATCGTCGTGGCGGCGCTGGTGGGCGCGAAATCGGGCGATAATCCGCACATCTGGTACGACCCCGCCACGATAAGGGCGCTGGCTGCGCGGCTGACCGCCGATCTGTCTGTCGTCGATCCCGAGCATGCGGCGGATTACCGGCGCAGGGCCGAGGCCTTCGCCGCCACGTTGAAGCCGCTCGAAAAGCGGATCGCCGCGATGAAGGGCGAATATGCCGGCGCGCCGGTGACTGCGACCGAACCGGTGTTCGGCGCCATGGCGCAGGCTCTCGGGCTCGACATGCGAAATAAGAGATTTCAGCTCGCGGTGCAGAATGACGCCGAGCCGAGCGTATCCGACGTCGCCGCCTTCGAGGATGATTTGCGAGGGCATAAGGTCAGGGTCATGATCTACAACCTCCAGGCCAACGAACCCGCGGCGCAGCGGTTGGTGAAGCTGGCCGAGGCGGAAAAAATCCCGGTGGTCGGCGTGACCGAGACTATGCCTTCGGGCCAGACCTGGCAGGAATGGATGCTGTCGCAACTCGCCGCGCTGGACCACGCCCTGACGGGGCAGACCAATTGACCCAAAGCTCCCGCGCCGCCGTCACCTGCGAAAACGTCACGATTGCGCTCGGCGGTCGCACCGTTCTCTCTGGCGTGGATTTCGCGATTCGCGAGGGGGAATTCATCGGCATGCTGGGGTCCAACGGCTCCGGCAAAACCACGCTCATGCGCGCCATTCTCGGGCTGGTTCCGGTGCAGACCGGCGCCATCAGCGTGCTCGGCCAGCCCGCGACGCGCGGCAATCCGGCGATCGGCTATATGCCGCAGGCGCGCGGCAATCTCGCTAATATCCGCTTTACCGGCTGGGACTGCGTCGCCAGCGCCGCCGGCGGCAGCCGCTGGGGCTTGCCGCGCCTCAGCGCCGACGAGCGGCGCAACGTGGACTGGGCGCTCGACATGGTCGGCGCCCGCGATCTGGCGCGCCGGCCGCTGGCCGAAATGTCGGGAGGCGAGCGGCAACGCCTGCTGCTGTCGCAAGCCTTGCTCGACCATCCCCGCCTGCTGCTGCTCGACGAACCGCTGATCAATCTCGACCCCACCCGCCAGAGCGGCGTGGTCGAAATCGTCCGGCGGCTTCAGAAAGAACTCGGGCTGGCCGTGTTGTTCAGCGCCCATGAACTCAATCCGCTGCTCGGCGCCATGGACCGGGTGCTCTATCTCGGCGGCGGCAGGGCGGTGCTGGGCGCGGTCGATGAGGTCATCACCGGCCCGGTGCTGTCGCGTCTCTATGGCTCGGAAATTGAAGTGGTGCGGCTTGGCGGGCGCATTTTCGTGATGTCCGGGGCCTTCGACCTCGAACATGACGCGCATCGTCACGATCATGGAGACCACACGCACGAGCACGCGGGGAGCGACGATGTTCGCCTATGATTTCATGCGGACCGCCTTCGCGGCGGCCGGCGTCGTCGCGGTGCTTTCCGGTGTGGTCGGGTTTTTCCTCGTCCTGCGCGGCCAAACTTTTGCCGGCCATGCTCTGTCCCATGTCGGCTTTACCGGCGCGACCGGCGCGGTGCTGTTCGGCCTGTCGCCGCTGGCGGGCATGCTCGGCTTCACGGTGCTGGCGGGTTTCGCCATGGGGCTGCTCGGCGAAAAACTGAGCGGACGCGATGTGGCGATTGGCATGATGCTGTCGCTGGCGCTTGGCCTCGGCCTGCTGTTCCTGCATTTTTACACCGCCTACGCCAGTCAGGCGGCGGCGCTGTTGTTCGGCAATGTCCTGGGCGTGAGCACGGCCGCCCTGTGGACGCTGGCGACCCTCGCGGGCTTGAGCCTCGGCGCGCTGGCGATCATCGCCCGGCCCTTGCTGTTCCTGAGCCTTCAGCCGGAACTGGCCGAAGCCAAGGGCGTGCCCGGCTCTTTCGTGGCGACGGCCTTCATGACCATCGTCGCGGTGGCCGTGGCCGAATGCGCGCAGATCGTCGGCGTGTTGCTGGTTTTCACTTTGATGGTGGGTCCGGCGGCGGCGGCGCAGAGACTGACCACGCGCGTCGGGCGGGGCGTGGCGCTGGCGACGGGTCTGGCCTTGGCGGAGGCGTGGGGCGGACTTGTGCTGGCCTATCTGACCGACTGGCCGACCACATTCTGGATCACCGCCCTGTCGGCGCTCGCCTACTTCGGCGCTTTGGTGTTCAATCGAGCGAACCTCCGGTTCGCGTCCCTCGCGTAAGCTAGGACGCCGTCTCGATCCGGCGCAGGCGCAAAAACTCGGACATGGCCGCCCGCGTCGGTTCGGAGACGAAATGCTCCATGCCCTCGGCGTCAGCCTCCGCCGCCTCATGAGGCGCGCCGAGGGCGAGCAGCACCTCGACGACCAGCCTGTGGCGCTCTTTCACTTTTTCCGCCAGCGCCTTGCCGACCTCGGTCAGGAACACGCCGCGATAGGGAAGGCCGCTCGCCAGCCCCTCGCGCTTCAACCGTGAAATGGTTTTTATCGCGGTGGCGTGGGAAACGCCCAAGCGGCGCGCCACGTCGGTCGGACGCGCTTCGCCGGCGGTCGCCAGCAGGTCTGCGATCAGCTCGACATAATCCTCGCAAAGCGCGCCCGATTGGGCCGACCGTGTCTTGTCGAAGCGGCGCGCCTGGGTCTGTTCGGCTGGCAGTTCCGACACGCCCACCTCAGCCGCTTCTTCTTTAATTTTCCTCGGCATCAGGTCTTCTCGTTTTCGGTCGAACGGCAGCAAACTTGCTTAGCAATGATCACAGTGTTGCGATGGCTACAATATGGACGTTGACTTCCAAAAACAAGCGCACATTATAGATTGTAGCCTTGGCTACAGATTGGTGCTGAATGACTCTTGAAACGGCCCTGAAATCCGACTCCCTGACCGCGCGGACCATGAAGACGGCGCAGGGCGTGCTGTCGGGACAGGGCGGCGGCTGGCGCCGCTACCTCGCCTTTGCCGGCCCCGCCGTCATCGCGTCGATCGCCTATATGGACCCCGGCAATTTCGCCACCAATATCCAGGCGGGCGCGAAATATGGCTATGGGCTGTTGTGGGTGGTGTTGCTGGCCAATCTGATCGCCATGCTGTTCCAGGCCCTTTCCGCCAAACTCGGCATAGCCACCGGCCGCAATCTGGCGGAACTCTGCCGCGACGAGTTCCCGCGTCCCGTGGTCTGGGGCATGTGGGGGATCAGCGAGATCGCCGCCATGGCGACCGATCTGGCCGAGTTTCTCGGCGGCGCCATCGGCCTGTCCCTGCTGTTCCATCTGCCGCTTTTGGCCGGAATGGCGATCACCGCCTGTCTCTCCTACGGCATTCTCATGTTCGAAGGCCTTGGCTTCCGGCCGATCGAATTGATTATTGGCGCCATGGTCGGCCTCATCGGGCTTTGCTACCTCGCCGAAATGTTTATCGCGCCCATCGATTGGGGCGCGGCGGCCATGGGGACGATCACGCCGCATATCGCCGATGCCGGAGCGCTGTTCATCGCCGTCGGCATCGTCGGCGCCACCGTGATGCCGCATGCGCTTTTTCTTCATTCCGGCCTGACCCAATCGCGCACGCCGGTGCGCGACGACTCCGAGCGGCGCCGCGTGTTGCGCTTCTCAAATGTCGAGGTGGTGATCGCGCTGGCCTTTGCCGGGCTCGTCAATATGGCGATGGTGCTGATGGCGGCGAGCGCCTTCCATGCCGGGCATAGCGACGTCTCCGAGATCCAGACGGCCTATCACACCTTGACGCCGCTGCTCGGCGCGGGCGCGGGCGGCGTCTTCCTTTTGTCATTGACCGCCTCGGGCCTGTCCAGTTCGACCGTCGGCACGATGGCTGGCCAGATGATCATGCAGGGTTTTGTTGGATTCAGCATCCCGGTCTGGGCGCGACGGCTCATCACCATGCTGCCCGCCTTCGGTGTGATCGCGCTGGGCGTCGATGCGACCAAGGCGCTCGTCCTCAGCCAGGTCGTGCTCAGCATCGCCTTGCCCTTGCCGATGATCGCGCTGCTGCTTTTCACCCGGCGCGCGGATATTATGGGATCCTTCGCCAATAGCCGCCTGACTCAAACACTGGCTGTGACCGCCGCCGGCGCGGTGATGCTGCTCAATGGTTTTCTGATTTTTCAGACTCTTGGCGCCGGCTAGAGCGTTTTCAAGCGAAGTGGAACCCGGTTCGCGTGAAGAAAACGCGTTCAAACAAAAAGCTAGAGCCTCGATCCGATTCCATCGGATCGAGGCTCTAGCTTTTCTCGATCAGCGCCACCATCCCCTTGATCAGGCTTATCGGCGCGGGCGGACAGCCAGGAATATGCAAATCGACCGGGAGGACGCCGGAAACCCCGCCGGCGCAGGCGTAGCTCCCGGCATAGAGGCCGCCGTCCAGCGCGCAGGCGCCGACCGAAACAACCCATTTCGGTCCCGGCGTGGCGTCATAGGTTCGTTGCAGCGCCTCACGCATGTTGAAAGTCACCGGCCCGGTCACGAGCAGCAGGTCGGCATGGCGTGGCGACGCCACGAATTTAAATCCGAAGCGCTCCAAGTCATAAAAGGGGTTGTTGAGCGCATGGATTTCCAGCTCGCAGCCGTTGCACGACCCGGCGTCGACCTGCCGGATCGCCAGGCTGCGCCCGAAGCGCCGGTCGACGCCTTGCTTGAGCTTGCGCGACAGTTCGACAAATTCTGGATCGTCGTCCGCCGGACGCGCTTCCGTCAGCGGATCCTTCAGCAAGGTTTGCAGGAGAATTTTGCGCATCAGAGATCATGCCCGGAATAGGAGCAGTTGAAGGATTTGTTGAGGAGCGGGAAATCCGCGACGATATTGCCTTCGATGGCGGCTTCGATCAGCGGCCATTGGAACCAGGATGGATCGCGCATGTGGCAGCGGTCGATCTTTCCATCGGGCGCGAGCCGCACCCAGGCCAGAATGTCGCCGCGAAACCCTTCGACCAGCGCGAGACCCTCGCCGCCGCCCGACGGCGGTTCGGTGAAAAAGCGCCCGGGGGGCATGGCGGCCAGAATCTGGTCGATCAGGCCGAGGCTTTGCTCCACTTCACGAATGCGCAGCCAGACGCGCGCGTTGACATCGCCCTCGGCCAGCGTCGGAACGTCGAATTTCAGCCGATCGTAAGGAGGATAGGCCAGATCGCGGCGGGCGTCGAAAGCCCGTCCGGAGGCGCGGCCGACAAAGCCGCCGCAGCCGAATTGCCGCGCCAGCGCCGGGCTCAAGACGCCTGCGCCTGCCGTGCGGTCTTGCAGGGACGCGGTGTTTTCATAAAGTTCGATCAAGGGCGGAAAGGCCGCGCGCAGGGTCGCCACGAGGTCGCGCAGCACGGCGGGCGCTTCCGGGTTGAGATCGGCTTTCAAGCCGCCGGGAATAATGACATCCATCATCATGCGATGGCCGAAACAGACATCGCAGGCCCGCAACACTCTTTCGCGCAACACACTGCAATGGGCGAGCATCAGCGCGAAAGCCGCGTCATTGCAGACGCCGCCGATGTCGCCGAAATGGTTGGCGAGGCGCTCCAGCTCCGCCATCAGCGCCCTGACCCAATTCCCGCGCGGAGGCGGCTCAAAATGCAAGGCCGCCTCCACGGCGCGCGAAAAACTCAGCGAACAAGCGACCGTGCTGTCGCCGGACAGGCGCGCCGCGAAAAAACCGGCGCGGTCGAGCGCGGCGCCGGCCATGAGGCTCTCGACGCCCTTGTGCGCATAGCCGAGCCTTTCCTCCAGACGAACCACGGCCTCGCCGCAGGCGGTGAAACGGAAATGACCGGGCTCGATAATGCCGGCATGAACAGGGCCAACCGGAATCTGGTGCAGCCCTTGACCGAGGCTCGGCAGGAAGGCGTAGCCGCCGGAGGTTTTTCGCGACGGCCAGCGCCCATGGTCGAGCCAGGGTCTCGGGTCGGGCGCTCCAATAGCTTCGAGGCCGTAGAGGTCGTGGATGGT
>Ga0302157_10003702_pt1 | contig 17042 bp, 17 predicted proteins | sample I_Bog_N3_3_FD_193502 | JGI IMG/M metagenome (GOLD analysis project Ga0302157, IMG submission 193502) | Peat permafrost microbial communities from Stordalen Mire near Abisko, Sweden - I_Bog_N3_3 | ecosystem: Environmental > Terrestrial > Soil > Wetlands > Peat | place: Sweden: Abisko, Stordalen...
GCGCCGGTGAAGGCGCCTCTCTCGTGCCCGAATAATTCACTCTCCAGCAGCTCGGATGGAATCGCCCCGCAGTTGATCGGCACGAACGGACGCGCCCGCCGCGGCGAGGCATCGTGAATCGCGCGCGCGACGACTTCCTTTCCGGTGCCGGATTCCCCGAGGATCAGTACATTGCTGTCGAACGCGGCGACCTGGCCGATGAGGTGATTGACCTGGCGGATGAGCGGCGAGTCGCCAGTCGGAAGCGTGGCCGTAGTGCTGACCTGCGCCTGCTGCGCGGGGCGCGCCTCGAAGGAAAACAAGGCGCCTGCGAGGGCGGCACTGTCGAGCATGGGGTTGCTGTTCCTTGGTGATACCGTGTGGTGATTACCGTCAGCAACAGAGTAGTGGTCGGGTTATGAAAAGTAGAGGTAGCACGTCACAGCGACGCTGAGTGCACCATCCCATTTTCCGAATTATCAGGCAGTTAGGCGCGCGCTTTGCGCACCTCCGCAATATGGCGCCGGTGGCGCACGAACGCGAGCCGCGCAATCAGCTCGCTTACCCCGGGCGACAGTCCGGAGAATTTCACCTTCGCCACGCTGCCCTCGACCGCGGTGACCTGCGCCGGCAGTTCCAGCGGCTGCGGCAGCGAGCTGCGCAGCTGCACCCGCAGCAATCCATGGCCGTCAACCGGCGGCGTCTGGCCGATGCAGGTCCAGGATGCCCCAAAACCATTGAACAGGATCGGGGTCGCAGGCGGCATGCGATCCTTGGCCGCCAGCTTTGCCAACAGCTGCATCACCAGGTTGAGCTTGAAATCGAGGCGCGCAATCTCGCCGCCCATCGGGCCCAGGTCCTCGTTCGGATCGCGCACCGGATGCTCCTCCACTGCCAGGCAGGTTTGCAGCAGCAGCAGGTTGGCTTCCTCCAGGCCGAGCAGATCGAAGCGATCCGGCGGCTCCCACAGCGCCATCCACTGCACCGGCAGCACGTCCTGATAGGCCAGCTCGTTATCGAGCACGACCGTATCCTCGCCTTCGACCATCGCGGGCTCCTCGACTGCACGCGCGGGCCCTTGAGGGATGGGGGTCGGGGGGGTCGGGGGCTCGCGGTGCCGCGAGCGCTATTCTACGCGCTCGGCTACGCGCCTGGAGGTAAAGCCCGCGTTGATTGCCGCACCTCGGGGCCGATCGCCACCCAGGCGGTGCGTATCTCCGCCAGCAGGCTCAGCACCTCGCCGATGAAGGCAGGATTGTTCTCGGCATTGGCGCGCAGCAGCTGGCGCATCATGTAGTCGTACAGATCGCGCAGATTCAGGGCGATCGCACCGCCACGCGCCATGTCGAGGCAGCCGCGCAGCTCGGCGATCAGGCTGATGCAGCTGTGCAGCAGCTTCGCCTTGCGCACCACATCGCCGCGCTCCATGCAGCCGCGCGCGGTGGTCATGCGCTCCACCGCCCCATCCATCAGCATCAACACCAGGCCGTGCGGATCGGCATTAGCGACGCCGCCGTGCACCGCGACGCTCTGGTAGGCCGCCAGCTTGGAATTTCGCGCAAAGCCACTCACGCCGCCGTACTCCAATGATCCTTCGATGATGGATCTTCGATGGTGGATATAACGGCCGCGGCAGCGGCAACTTGAGTAAGCGCCAGCGCCCCGCGCCTGCGGCCCGCGCCCTGCGGCCCGCGCCCTGCGGCCCGCGACGGCGGTGGCGCCCGGCGCGCCTCAGGCGTTGGGCGTGCCCTGCACCGTCGGCAGGCTGGCGAACTGCTGCGTCAGGTACGAGGAGGTGGTCTGCAGCGACGACAGTAGCGTGTTGAGCGCCGAATATTGCTGCGTCAGGCTGGCGCTGAGCGCGGTCATCTGCGCATTCAGCTGGTTTTCCTGGGTGGTCAGCGCATTTTCCTGCTGCACCAGCGTCGTGCTGGTGGCAGCGATCGCGCCGCTGGATCCCAGCGCCGAGGTCAGGTCCGAGTTGAGTGTCGAGGCAACCCCGCCAGTGCCGCTGAACAGCTGGCTCACCGCGCTGAAATTGGTGGCCAGCGCATTCGACAGCGTCGCGTTGTTGACACTGAGCGTGCCGTCCGAATTGGTGGTGATGCCGATGCTCGCCAGCGAGTTATACGTGGTCGAGCCGGTGTCGACGACGCTGTAGAGCGCCTGCTGGATCTGGTTCTGGGTGCCCGACAGCAGCGCGCTGCCGAGCAGCGGCCCGGCCGTATTGGTGGTCGCGTCATAGCTGCCGAGCGGCTGCAGCGAGCTTACCAGCGTGTTATAGGCAGTGACGAAACTGCTGATATTGGTCTCGATCGTGCTGGTGTCGTTACTGACGCTCAGCGTCGCGGGGCTGCCACTGACGGTGGTGCCCAGCAGGTTCAGTGTCACGCCGTCGAGCGCAGTGCTGACGGTGTTGCTGGGGCTGGTGTAGGCGACACCCGAGATGCTGAAGGAGGCGTCCTGCGCGGCCGCCTCCTGGGTGTAGTTGCCGGTGTTACCGGTGCCGTAGGTCAGGGCCGCCAGCGCGTTACCGCCATCGGTTTCGCTGACCTGGATGGTATTGGCGGCGCCGGTGAGCGACGACGACAGCACCAGGTGTGCGCCGTCGCTGCCGGTCAGCACGGTGGCGGCAATGCCCGGATTGCCGGCAGCCGAGTTGATCGCCGCCGCAATGCCACTGAGCGTGTCGTCGCTGGCATCGATGGTGACATTGAAACTGGTGCCGCCGAGCGCCAGTGACAGCGTGCCGGTGCCAACCGTCGCCGCGCTACCGCCTGCAAACGGATTCGACAGCAGCTGCTGTGCGCTCGCCAGCGCGCCCACCGTCACGTTATAGGTACCGGCGGCTGCGCCCGACTGCGCTGTCGCGGTGAACGCAGTAGGGTCAGTGCTGTTGGCCGTCTGGGTATCGAATGCATCCGGGGTGTCGAGCACGCCGAGCGATGACTGGAAGGTCGACAACGCGCTCTTGAGCGTGCCGATGGCGGAGATCTGCGTCGTCACCGCCTGCGTCTGGGTCGAGATCTGCGAGTCTTCCGGCGCACGCGACGCGGCTACCAGTTGTGAGACCAGTGAGCTGACATCGATGACCGAGCCGCCGGCGGCGGCACTGCTGGAGTTGCTGGCGATCGACACCACCGGTGCCGCGGTGCTGCTGCTGCCGACGCTGCTGGTAGTCATCCGATGCTACCCGTGGAAACGCACGCCATATCGGCGCAGGCCACAACAACGCAGGCCACAACGACGCAGGGTGGGCGCTTTGCAGCGTCCACCCCGCGTGTTGTGTTGAGAACTTTAGCTTCTGAATCCATCGTGTCCCGTCAGTGTCGGGTTACGGCAGCTTCTGCAGCAGCGTGAGAATGTTCTGCGGGATCATGTTCGCCTGCGCCACCATCGCGGTGCTCGCCTGTTGCAGGATCTGCGCCTTCGACAGGTTGGAGGTCGCCTGGGCGTAGTCGGTGTCCTGGATCGAGCTGCGGGCGCTGGTCAGGTTGGTGGCATCGGTGTTCAGGCCGGTGATCGCGGCCTGGAACCGATCCTGGTAGGCGCCCAGCTGCGCACCCGAGGTCGCCAGCTGCTGCAGGGCGGCGTCGATCTGCACCAACACCTTGTTGGAGTCATCGACGGTGCTGACGTCGGCGCTGTCCAGGTAACTGCTCGGCTTCGTGATCGTAGCCGCCGTCAGGTCATAAGAAGCGTTGACGCCGAGCGTCGCCAGGCTCTCGGTGCCCGCATCGACCGAGCCGGCGTTGTACGCGAAGCCAACCGCCGCCGCGGTGTTCGACGTGCTGCTCAGGTCGATGGCGCCGGAGGTCGCGTTAACAGTCGCGATCAGGCCGCCATCCTGCCCCGACAGCTGGTTGATCGCCGCGGCGACGGTCGCCGAATCGGTCGCCGCCACGCCGGTGAAGGTCATCAGGGCGGTGGTGTGCGCAACACCGTTGCCGTCGGTGATGGTCAGCGTGCCGGTGTCGCCGGCCGTGGTGCCGGTGCCGGCAGCCGTTCCGGCAGAGGTATACAGGCCGCCGATCGCGTTGCTGTTGGCACTGGCGACCGAAGATACCGCGATCGTCTGGCCGGCATTCGCGCCCACCTGGAAGGTGGCGCCCTCGAAGGTGCCGTCCAGCAGGTTAACGCCATTGAACTGCGTGTTGGTGGCGACGTTGTTGATGTCGGCCAGCAGCTGCTGGAACTGCGTGTTCAGGTCGGCGCGGTCCTGCGTGCCGTTGGTCGCGTTCAGCGACTGCACCGCCAGGTCGCGCATGGTCTGCAGGTCGCTGGTGACTTCCGACAGCGCACCCGAGGCCGTCTGCGTCAGCGACACGCCGTCACTGGCGTTGTTGGCGGCCTGGTCGAGGCCGTTGATCTGCGAGGTCATGCCCTGCGTGATCGCATAACCCGCGGCGTTGTCGGCGGCGGTGTTGATGCGCAGGCCCGAGGACAGCTGCTGCAGCGACGTCGCCAGCTCGCTGCCTGACATGGACAGACTGTTCTGCGCCGTGAGTGAATCGATGTTCGTGTTAAGGACCAGTGACATTGCCATTTGCTCCTGTTGATGTCCGGCGCCGGACACCCGTCCGTCGCGTTACCTGCTGCAGGGCGACCCCTTCAGTCGCCGCCTGTTCAGCCCGGTTATCGGTCCCATCCGGGCGAACTTGAACCGCGGCGCGCGCGATTGCACAAAATGCGTGGCAGTTCACAAACAGCAAGCCCTCAGCGCGCCTGCCGCAGTGCGTCACGATTACAGGGTCAGGTATTTGAACAGCGATAGCTGCGCCACCGCAGCGTACGACTGCTCCGCCGCCTGCAGTCCGACCATCTGCTGGTTCAGCGTCGACACCGCCGACGCATAGTCCACGTCCTGCAAGCTCGATTGCTGCGTGGTCAGCGTGGTGCTGGCGGCGGTATTGGTGCTGCTCTGCGCTGTCAGCAGGTTGATGCGCGCACCGACGCTGGCCGACACCGTCGACAGGTGACTGATGCCCTGGTCGATGTTGGTGAGCGCGCTGGCGATACTGGTGGTCAGCTGCGCCTTGCTGGCGGCGCTGTCGGCCGGTGTGGACAGCGCGGTGGCCAGATTGTCGAGCGTCGCGAACATGCTCTGGTTGCCGCTCGGTGCGACGCTGAAGGAATCCCCGGCCGCAGGTGTGCCGGTCAGCGTGACCTCGACACCCTGGAACTGGATCGCACTGCCGCTGGTATAGGCGCCATTCGCGACCACGGTCGTGCCGGTGGTGTTGTCCACGATCTGGTAGCTGGTCGGCGAGTTGAACGTCAGCGTGTAGTTGTCGGGCACCCATTGCGTGCTGTCGAGCACCGATCCGGTATCGATGCTGGCGCTGCCGCTGTTGGTGGCAGTCGCCGCGGTGGTAAACGTGCCGTTGCCGGCCGGCACATCCATGAACGCGGTTGCCCCGGTATCGCTGTCGGCCACGCTCTGGTTGGGGCTGATCTGGATCAGCCGCGTGCCGCTGTCGCCCTGGTAGCTGACGCTGCCGGCGCTGTCGGTGGCAAACGGCTGCGTCTGCGCCGCGTAGCCTGCGAACAGGTACTCGCCGTCGGCATCCTTGGTATTGGCGGTGCCGAGCAGCGACTGGATCTGGGTCTGGATCTGCGTGACGATCTGCTGCCGGTCGCTGTCGCTCAGCGTGGCATCGCCCGCCTGCACCGCCAGGTCGCGGATGCTCTGCAGCGTCGTGGTGGCGCTCGACAGCGAACTCTCCTCCAGCGACAGCCGCGTCTGCGCCGACGTCAGGTTGGTGCCGTACTGCGTCAGCTGCGCCTGCTGCTGCGACAACTGCACGATCTGCGCTGCCGCGACCGGATTGTCGGCCGCGTTCTGTACCGCCAGGCCGGTCGACACCTGGTTCTGCGTGACCTGCAGCGCGCTCGACTGGTTGTCGATCGCCAGGATCGCCTGCGAGGTGATTTCAGCTGTGGAGATGCGCATGGCTCTAGCCCTGCACCGCGGTGATGATCGACTTGAACAGCGTCGATGCGACGTTGATGACTTCGGCGGCCGCCTGGTAGGCCTGCTGGTACTGCACCAGGTTGGCCGCCTCTTCATCCAGGTTCACGCCCGAGATGCTCGACTGGGCGTTGCTGGCGTCGGTCAGCACCGCCTGCTGTGCCGTGGTGCCGCTCTGCGCCTGGCTGGTCTGGATGCCGATGCTGGTGACCATCTGGCTGGCCGCGCCGTTGATCGAGGTCGTGCCGCCGATCAGGCCCTGGTCGAGCAGCCCCGCCATCACGGTAAGATTGCGGTTGTCGCCAGTTCCGCTGGCGTTGTCATCGACCGAGAAGCTGTCGCCGCTGGCCGGCGCGCCGCTGACCGTCACCTGCACGCCGTTGAAGTCGATCGGGCTGCCCGAGGTGTAGGCGCCATTGCCGACCACGACACCGGCGGCATTGGTCGCCTGCCAGGTCGTCGCGCTGGTGAAAGTGAGTGTGTAGTTGCCGCGCACCCAGTCGGCGCTGTCGGGTACCGATCCGGCATCGATGCTGCCGCTGCCGGTGTTGGTGCTGGCGGCGGCGGTCAGCAACGGCGCGGCCGCCGCCAACTGGCTCGGGTCGCTCATCACCACCTGCATGCCGGAGACCGCGCCACTGGTGGGTTCGACCAGGTAGCTGTCGCCGGCCTGTGCGCCCGCGCCGACGACGATCGACAGGCCGTCGGCGGTAAAGGGGCTGGCATTGCTGCCATTGCCGGTCATCGCCACGCTGGCGCCGGTGCTGGCATCGGTCAGGCTCCAGTTGGCGCCGTCATAGCGCAGGATGTAGTTGTCGGTAGTGATCGCATTGGCATCGGCGACCGTGGCGCTCACGGTCGCGTTGCCGGCATTGCCGCTGTCGGGCAATACGCCGACCCCGCCGACCGCGAAGATCGCGCCGCCCGGATTGCCGGACTGGTCCAGGCCCGCCTGGTTCTGCGTGTTCACAGCGTTGCTCAGCACCACCGCGATCTGTCCCAGGCTGTTACGCGCCGGGTCGAGCATCTGGCTGCGAAACTGCAGCGTGCCGCCCAGCGTGCCGCCGCTGATCTGTGCGGTCACGTCGGTGGTGCCCGCCGGACCGCCGAGCGCCAGGTCATCCTGCGACGGGTCATAGGCATTGGCGACTGTGGTCAGCGCAGCCGACGTGGTGCCGGTCACCAGCGTCTGGCCGGAGCCGATATAGACGTTCACAGAGCCATCCGACTGCTGTGTCGTGGTGACGTTGGCATAGGTGGCAAGCTGATTAATCAGCTGATCGCGCTGATCGAGCAGGCTGTTGGGCGCCTGCGTGCTGTTGGACGTGTCGGCCATGATCTGCCCATTCAGCGTCGCGATGCCCTGCGCCAGCGAAGTGACCTCGCTGGCGTCGCTGCTGAGCTGTGTATTGGCCTGTGAGTCGAGGCTGGCAAGGCCGCTGTCGTCGCTCTGCAGGTTGCTCACCAGCTGCTGTGCCTGCGACAGGAACGCCTGGCGCGCGGCCGAGGACGTCGGTGAATTGGCCACTGTCTGCATGGCGCTCACCAGGCTCGTCAGCTGCGAGGACAGGCCATTGGTGGTGCTGCCGAGAAGATTGTCGACCGCCGTGGCCTGGGTCGAGAAGCTGTTGAGCTGGTTGTAGGCGCTGGTGGCGGAGACGACCTGCGAGGCGACGATCTGGTTATAGACGCGCTGCACGGCGCTGACCTGCACGCCGTTGCCCACCGACAGGTCGCCGATATACGGGCCCGGCACGCTGACCAGGTCGGTGGTCTCGCGGCTGTAGCCGGCGGTGTTGGCGTTGGAAATGTTGTTGCTGGTGGTGTTCAGTTCCTGCTGGAACGCCAGCAGGCCGGAAACCGCCGTATTCAGCATGTCGGACATGATGACTCCTGCCCCACATTGTCGGCAGCACGGCTCATGACTTGAGCGCCGCCGCGCGCAGCTGGCGTAGCGTCGCGACCGTCGCGGTCAGCTTGTTCACATAATCGGGATCCGTGGCGTAGCCGCCGTGCTTGAGGGCGCTGGCAAACGCCTGCACATCGTCGCCGGTCCCCAATGCGCTCGCATAGCGCGGGCTGGTACTCAGCAACGAGACATAATCACCCACGCTCTGCGCCGTATTGTCATAACTCCGGAATGCCGCCTGCGTCCTGGCCGGCGTGCCCTGGTTGTATTCAGTGGTGCCCGACTGCACCGATGCTCCGCGCCAGGAGCCGCCCGCCTTGACCCCGAACAGGTTGGAACTGCTGTGGCCGCCGGCGTCCGCCGGAAGCTTCTGCCCCCATCCGGTTTCCAGCGCCGCCTGCGCGATCAGGGTATCCGGGGCAACGCCCAGGCTGCTGCCCGCGGTCTGCGCCAACGGCTCGAGCGAGCGCACGAAGTCGGCGCGTTGTGCGCTGGATATTTTTTCATTGCCAGCGCTGGCGGACGCCGCTGGACTCGCCGCCGCGGCGCCAGTCGCGCCGCCCGCAGTGCCGCCCGTAGCGCCGCCCGCGGCAGCGCCAGTGGTGCTGCCCGCGGCCGCGTGCGCGGCACTCGAGCGCGTCAGCTGCTGCATCAGCATGTCCGCCAGCCCCAGGCCCTTGCCATGCGCCATCTGCAATGCAATCTGCTGGTCGTACATGTCCTGATAGGTCTGGGTTTCCTGGCTGTCCCCCAGTCCGCCGCCGAGCGAGGCTTCGCGCATCGACTTGAGCATCATCGCGGTGAACAGCCCCTCGAACTGGCGCGCGGCCTCGCGCAGCGCCGCCGGATCCTGGCGCCCGGCGGATGCCCGCAGCCGCTCCAGTCCCTGGAAGTCGGCATAGAAACTGGGCGACACGCTCGGAGCAGCCATGGCATCAGATCACGATCAGTTCGGCGCGCAGCGCGCCGGCTTCCTTCAACGCCTCCAGGATCGCGACCAGGTCGCCGGGCGCGGCGCCGACCTGGTTGACCGCGCGCACGATCTCATCGAGATTCACGCCGGCGTTGAACACGAACATGCGCGCCGGGGGATCGCTGACCGAGATATCCGAGCGCGGCGTGATCTGGGTGGTGCCGTTGCTGAAGGCATTGGGCTGGCTGACATCCTGGCGCTCGGTGATGGTGACCGACAGCGAGCCATGGGCGACCGCCGCGGGCAGCACGCGCACGCGCGAGCCGATCACCACCGTGCCGGTGCGTGAATTGATGATCACCCGTGCCGGCGCTTCGCCCGGCTCGATGTCCAGTTCCTGCAGCGCCGACACGAACGCGATGCGCTTGCTGGCATCGGCGGGCGCGGCCACTTTCACCGACACGGGGTCGAGCGCCACCGCGGTGTCCGCGCCGAGCAGCTGGTTGATGCCGGCGCTCAGGTGGGTCGCGGTGGTGAAATCCGGCGTATTGAGGTTCAGCAGCACGAACGGTTGGCTGGCAAAATCGTTGCGCACCTCGTGTTCGACGGTCGCGCCATTGGGCACGCGCCCGCCACTCGGCACATTCACGCTCACGCGCGAGCCGTCCTTGCCCGAGACACCGAAGCCGGCGACCACCACGCTACCCTGCGCCATCGCGTAGACCTCGCCGTCCGCGCCGCGCAGCGGCGTCAGCAACAGATCGCCGCCACGCAGGCTGCTGGCGTTGCCGATCGAGCCGACGGTGACGTCGATGGTCTGCCCGACCTTGATGAACGGCGGCAGCTGCGCGGTCACGGTGACCGCGGCGACGTTCTTGAGCTGCGGACTGACGTTGGCCGGAATCGTGACACCGAACTTCTCCAGCATGTTGGTGATGCTCTGCACGGTGAACGGCGTCTGCGTGGTCTGGTCGCCGGTGCCATCAAGACCCACCACCAGGCCGTAGCCGACCAGCTGGTTGCTGCGCACGCCGGAGACTACAGCCAGGTCCTTGACCCGCTCGGCCGGGGCGAACGCCGGCAGCAGCAGCAAGCCGCCTAGCAGCACAGCGATCAGCCGCGGCGCGATCAGCCGCGGCGCGATCAGCAGACGTAAGCGATGTCGATACATGTGGGTGCCACGCTCAGAACGGCATGTAGGGCGAATCGAAGAAGCGCGCCAGCCACGACTTGGTATTCGAGTCCGCAAGCGTGCCCTGGCCCCCATACGAGATGCTCGCGTCGGCGACGTCATACGAAGGCACGACATTGTCGGGGCCGATGTCCACCGGGCGCACGATGCCCTGGATGCTCACATACTCGCGGCCCTGGTTGAGCGTGATCCACTTCTGGCCGCGCACCAGCAGGTTACCGTTGGCCAGCCGCTTGGCGACCGTCACCGAGATGAATCCTGTCAGCGCATTGCTCTGCGCGCTGGTGCCTTCGCCATCGAACTGGCTGCTGTCGGCCAGCGAGCCGCTGAGCACGTTGCGGCCATGAATCGTCAGCGTGCCGCCCAGGATATTGGCGCCCGGCAGCGTCGTGGTGGTGTTTTTCTTGGTAGTGGTGACCGCACTCTTGGTGGCGTTGGTGGCCTCCTCGAGCTGGATAGTCAGGATATCGCCGACGCGGCGTGCCACCGCGTTGTCGAACAGTGCCTGGTCGTGGCCCTCCTGGTAGATCGCGCCATTGCCGACAGCGGCCGCCGGAATCTCCTCCGGCAGCGTTGAAGCGAAGTCGGCCGGCGGCGGATGCGCCGTGTGACAGCCGCCCAGCGCGCCGGCAATGCCCGCCAGGCTGATCACGCCCAGCGCGCGCAGCGCAGCTATTACTCCGGGCGCGCCCAGCAGACGGCGCGGTCCGCGCAGCCGGCGCGCACGCGCACCGTTCATTTGTGCACCTTTCAATGTAGAGGCGCTTGATATGGCGTGGCGCTTCACAGCGAGGTACTCAGGTTCTGCAGCATCTGGTCGGTGGTCTGGATCGCTTTGCTGTCCATTTCGTAGGCACGCTGGGTTTCGATCATGCTGACCATCTCCGACACCACATCGACATTGGAACTCTCGGTGGCGCCCTGCTGCAGCGTGCCCATGCCCGAGAGTCCCGGGTTGGCAGTCTGGGCAGTGCCGCTGGATGCAGAAGCGACCAGCAGGTTCTGGCCCAGTGGCTGCAGCCCGGCCTCGTTGACGAAATCCGCCAGCTGCAACGTGCCGATCGTGGTCGGCGTAGTCTGGCCCGCAGCCAGCACGGTGACGGTGCCATCGTTGCCAATCGTGATCGACTGCGCGCCCTGCGGAATCGTGATCGCCGGCTGCACCACATAGCCACTGGCGGTCACCACCTGCCCCTGGGCGTTGGTCTGGAAGCTGCCATCGCGCGTGTAGGCAAGCGTGCCGTCTGGCGTCAGCACCTGGAAAAAGCCGCGGCCATTGATCGCCACGTCGAGCGAATTGCCGGTCTGGTTGACGCTGCCCTGGGTGTAGAGCTTCTCGGTAGCGACCATCTGCACGCCGGTGCCGAGGTTCAGGCCGCTCGGCGACAGCGTATCCTGCGAGGTCGAGCCGCCGACCTGGCGCACGTTCTGGTAGTACAGGTCCTGGAACACCCCACGCGACTCCTTGTAGCCGGTGGTGTTGACGTTGGCGAGGTTGTTGGCAACCACCGCCATCTTGCTCTCCTGGGCATCGAGCCCGGTCTTCGCCGCCCATAGTGCGCTGTTCATGGCTTCATGCTTCCTGTCGTCGGATTAGCTGCTGGTCTGCAGCAGCTTGGTTGAGGAGGTGTCATTGTCTTCGGCCGCCTTCATCGCCTTGAGCTGCATGTCGTAGTTGCGCGCCAGCGCGATCATGTTGGTCATGGCGGCGGCCATGTTGACATTGCTGGATTCAAGGGCTCCCGGCACCAGCTGCACGCTGGCGTCGGACGGCGCATCGGCGCCGCTGCGCAGGCGAAACAATCCGCCATCGCTGCGCTCGAGCGAGTCGGCTGCCGGGTTCACCAGCTTGATGCGACCGACTACCGCGACCGTCTGCGGCGTCTGGCCCAGTGGCACGATCGAGATCGAGCCGTCGTTGCCGACCCCGATCGAGGCATAAGGAGGCACAGCGATCGGGCCCGAGTCGGACAGCACCGGATAGCCCTGGGCCGTCGTCAACTGGCCGTTGGCGTCCACGCGCAGGTCACCCGCACGTGTATAGGCTTCGCTGCCCTGCGGGCTTTGCACCGCGATCCACCCCGGCCCCTGCAGCGCGACATCCAGGTTGCGTCCGGTCTGCTCGATGGTGCCATCGCCCAGGTCCGCGCCCGCCGAACTGTTGGTGGCGTAGGCGCGCGACGCAAGGCCCGCGCCGGACACCTGCTGTGACTGGAACGCCGACAGATCGGCCTTGAATCCGATCGTGGCGATGTTGGCCAGGTTGTAGCTGTTGGTCGTCTGCGCGCGCAGGGTTTCCTTCGCGCCCGACATAGCCACATAGACAAGCCGATCCATGAGCGTGCGTTCCTTACCGTTACGCCTTGGCGATTACGTCGGGCCCTTAGGCCTGGGTCGGAATCTGGATGATGGTCTGCGTAATCTGGTTCTGCGTCGAGATCATCTGCGCGTTGGCCTGGAAGGCGCGCTGCGCCGTGATCATTGCCACCAGCTGCGCCGTGACGTCGACATTGGACTGCTCCAGCGAGCCGGACTCGACCTGTCCCAGTCCGGCGGTGCCCGCCTGCCCGTTCAGCGCCTGGCCGGAGGCCGCGGTCTGTGCCCAGTCGGAGTTGCCCTGCTGCGCCAGGCCGTTGGGGTTGGCGAAGTTGGTCAGCGCCACCTGTCCGAGCTGCACTGACTGTCCATTGGTGTACTGGGCTTCGACCACGCCGCTGGTATCGATATTGATGCCGCTGAGCGTGCCGGTGGTCTGGCCATCCTGCTGGATCGAATTCACGGCAAATGCATCGCCATACTGCGTCGTCTTGCTGAAATTGAAATTCAGGTTCATGGCGTTGGCGCCGGTGGTGGGCGTGTAGGCCCCGAACCCGACATTGCCATCGGCGGGCGTGGTCAGCGCGCCGCTGGCCGAGAAGGTCATCGGCACTGCCGCGCCCACCTGCTGCCCATCGACCGTCATGTACGCATCCCAGGTGTTGGCCGCGGCGGTCTTGGCGAAATAGACCGTGGCGGTGTGCGCGGCGCCGAGCGAGTCGTACACCGTCGCGGTGGTGGAATTGTTGTAGCTCTCGGCGTCGGTCGGGGAGAACACAGCGTCCACCGGTGCCGTCGCATTGGCAGGAAGGTCGAGCGTCAGGTCTACGTTCTGAGTCGCCACCGGTGCGCTGTCGCCGGTGCTGATCTGCAGGCCGGTGGTAGTGCTGGTATTGAAGCCGCCGTTGGCCGTCGGCGCGTACACCTGCAGCACCTGGCCCTGCGGATTGACCACATAGCCATCGGCGTTGGTCGAGAAATCCCCGGCGCGCGTATAGGAGATCGCGCCGCCGCTGCTGACCGCGAAAAAGCCCTGGCCGCTGATCGCCAGATTCAGGTTATTACCGGTGGTCTCCACCGAACCCTGCGAAAAATCCTGCGCGATCTGCGACACCTCGACACCGTTGCCGACGTTGTCGGCGGCAACACCGTTCTGGCCACTGGCATACAGGTCGGAAAAGTCAGCCACCGACTGCTTGAAGCCGGTGGTATCGGCGTTGGCGATGTTGTTGGACACCACGTCCAGATCTGTCTGGGCGGCGTCGATGCCGGTCAAAGCAATGCCAAATGACATGGGTAAGGCTCCTGTTCAGAATGACGATGTGTTCGGAAATACGTTGGGTTCGGATCAATCGATCTGCTGCACGTTGGCGAGCGCGATCGACCCAAGCTGCGGCGTGTTGAGCGTGATGCCGCTGCCGCCGGAGCCGAGCGAGACGCTCGACACCGTGCCCGACAGGTAGACCGTCGGCGCGCTGGCTGTACCATTGACATCGGCGACCGCCTGCACGTTGTAGGTGCCGGACGGCGCCTTCGTGCCAGCCAGCGTGCTGCCGTCCCAGCTGAACGAGGTCATGCCGGAACTGGCTCCGAGCTGGAGCTGCTGCACCAGCGTGCCGTTGGCATTGGTGATGTTGACGGTGACGCCACTGGTCCCGTTGGCGGCCTGCACCGCGCCGGTCAGCGTCTGGCCGGAGGTGTACTGCGCTGAACTCGCCTGGGTGAGCACGGACTGTCCGACCATGCTGGCGCTCGACAGCGCCTGGTTCGACAGCAGTGTCGAACTCAGCGAAGACAGCGAGGTCTGCATCGCATCGATGCCCGACACGGTACCGAACTGCGCCAACTGGGTGACGAACGTGGACGGGTCCAGCGGCTGCGTTGGATCCTGGTTCTGCAGCTGTGCGGTCATCAATGTCAAAAAGTCGTTGACGCTGAGCGCCGCGACCGAAGCCGCCGCCGCTGCCGAGGCGGCGTCGCTGCTGCTACTGCTGCTGCTACTGCTGCTGCTACTACTGCTGGCTGCGTTGGCCGCGTTGGCGGCTGCAGCCGCAGCCGCGCTGGCCTGGGCATTGTTGTTCACACTGGGAATCGACATGCGTGCGCTCCGTGGTTAGGCGTGTCAGCTCTGGCCGAGCTTCAGGGTATCGAGCATCATGTTGCGGGCCGTGTTCATCACCTCGACGTTGTTCTGGTAGGAACGAGAGGCCGAGATCATGTCGGTCATCTCTTCGACCACGTTGACGTTGGAGCTGTAGACATAGCCGTCGGAATTGGCCAGCGGGTTACTGGGGTCGTAGCGCGCCTCGGGCGCCGCTGTATTGGCGGCGATGCCGGACACCTTGACGCTGGCGCTGGCCTGCTGCGACAGGTGACTCGACCCGGTGCCCATCGTTGCCGTGCCGAGCGCCGTCGTACCGAGGGCCGCTGCCCCCAGCGCCTGCACACTCTGGAACACCGGATGCTTGGCCTGGTAGACCTGCGTGGGGTCGCCACTGACGCTGTCGGCGTTGGCGAGGTTGCTGGCCACCGTGTTCAACCTCACCGACTCGGCGCTCATGCCCGAGCCGGCGATATCGAAGACATTGAATGACGACATGGTGTTGCTATCCTCCGTACGAGCCGGCGCTAGGAGCCGGTGATCGCGGTCATGAGTTCTTTCAACCGCGCATTCAGGAACGTCAGCGTGGCCTGGTAGCGCACCGAGTTCTCGGCGAATGCCGCCTGCTCCAGCTGCGTGTCTACGGTGTTGCCGTCGAGCGCCGGCGCCATCGGCACCCGATACTTGAGATTGGCGCCGGGCGCTGCATCGCTGGCATCCGCGCTGGCGCCCAGATGTCCGGGCTGAGTGGCGGTCATCGCCAGCGTTCCGGCGCCCGTGCCGATGCCCGCGCTGCCGCCAGCGGCGCCACCATTGCCGGCCGCGGCGAGCGCAGCCTTGAAATCGATATCGCGCGCCTTGTAGTTTGGCGTATCGGCATTGGCAAGGTTAGCCGCCAGCACCTCGGTGCGCTGCGCTTCCAGCGTCAGCGCCTGCGTGTGCACGCCCAGGTAACTGTCCAAGCTCAATGCCATGCCGCCCTCGTATGCGCTCGTGTGAAACGATCGCTCGCAGCAGGCAGGAGCAAGGCCTGTGCCATGGGATCCGATGTGCAGGTAGCCGCAGCAAATGTGTGATGAAGTTCCGCCAGGCGATGCGATTGCATCCGGCGCTCACGCTGGTGGCGGCAAGCAGTTGCCGCCGATCGGCAATGCGCGGCCGCAGCGCGCACCTGGGGCGCGCGCAGCGAGACTACATCAGTGTTATCGGCGGCCGGTGCGCGCGCTTGAGTGTCAGAATTCCGGCGCCTGCACGTGGCATGGCAATTGCTCCCGCTAGTGCAAGGTACACCATGCACAAGTGCACACTCAGACTACTCGCCGCACGATTGACGCTCGCGCTGCCGTTGATGCTCATGCTCGCCGCGGTGCTTCCATGGCCGCCGGTCGCCGGCGCGTTCAGCGGTCCGATCGCCGACTTGCAGTCACTGCAGGCGGCGGCGGAAGGCGCCGTGCGCCGCGAGATCGCGCCCGGCGAGGGCTCGGCGATCGTGCGCGCGCAGACTCTCGATGGGCGCCTGCGGCTGGCGCAATGCGATCGGCCATTGACCGCGGCCATCGCCGGCGACGGACAGCTGCGCGCCCACACCACGGTCGCGGTGCGCTGCGAAGGCAGCGTGCACTGGACTCTCTATATGAGCGTGACGATCGACTCGGAGGTCTCCGTGCTGGTGGCGCGGCATGCGCTGGCACGCGATACCGAGCTGACGGCGGCGGACTTTGACCTGGTGCAGCGGCACCTGCCGGGGCTGAGCACTGACTATGTGACGCAGACCGCGACCATTGCCGGGCAGCGACTGCGCAAATCGATCGCTGGCGGCGATGCGCTCGGCATGGATGCGCTGACGCCAAGCAACGCGATCCATCGTGGCCAGCAGGTCACGCTGATTGCCGGCAGCGGCGACTTCCAGGTGCGCACGAGCGCGGTCGCGCTGTCCGACGGACGCATTGCCGACCGCATCCGGGTACAGAACCTGAGCTCGCAGCGCGTGGTCGAGGGCATCGTGCGCTCCGGCAGCGAGGTGGAGGTCCCATTATGACAAACCGCCCCCGGCTAAAGTTTGACGCCCGTCGGCCGATAGCGCCTTTGAGGACTGCAAGGAGAGCGTGGTGACAGACCGTATAAAAGGACTGGGTACTGGTTCAATCGGCGCCAGCAGCGGCGCCAGCGGCGGCGGCAGTCCGATCGAGCAGATACGCGCTACCACCGCCGCCAGCACCGCGACCAGTGCGCCGCAGCCTGGCTTGGACAGCGTGAATATCACCGACTCCGCACGGCGCCTGTTGGCCCTGGCCCAGGCCGTGCAAGCAGCCCCCGAGGTCGATGCACAGCGCGTCGCGGAGCTGCAGCAGTCGATCGGCAACGGCCAGTACCAGGTCCAGCCCGGGCGCATCGCCGACCGGCTGCTGCAGATGGAGCAGGACCTGGTCGCGGCACATTAGCCACCGCGAATAGCAACCGCGAATCAGCCATCGCGCTTCGCCCCGCACCGACATGACGCTCCAGCGCGCCGACGTCCAGCAGCTCCTGCAGCGCATTCTCGCCGAAGAGTCGCGACTGCTCGCCGAGCTGCTGGCGCTGCTGCACGATGAAGCCGCGATTCTTGCCAGCAACGACATCGACGGCATCACCCGCATCGGCTCCACGCGCCAGCGCTGCATC
>Ga0302157_10003703_pt1 | contig 17039 bp, 14 predicted proteins | sample I_Bog_N3_3_FD_193502 | JGI IMG/M metagenome (GOLD analysis project Ga0302157, IMG submission 193502) | Peat permafrost microbial communities from Stordalen Mire near Abisko, Sweden - I_Bog_N3_3 | ecosystem: Environmental > Terrestrial > Soil > Wetlands > Peat | place: Sweden: Abisko, Stordalen...
AACTGGAACGTAGTTACTGCCCTGCACCATGTAAAATGCCGGCGCGGCTGTCCCCCCCTGCGTGTTATCTCCGGCATAGAAAATGATCTTCCCGTTTTTCACTGCGTAGCCGGCGAAGTTGGGTTGGTCATAAGTCCCGTTCACGTTCTTGAGCGCCGGTATTTGACTTATATTTGTCACCACTGCCGTCGCCGCGCCGCCCGCCAACGGCACCTTGAAGAGCCCGTAGTAATCCTCTGTACTTGAGACGCCCGCGCCCGCATCGGCCATAAAGTAGACATAGTCGCCATCGATTTGAACAAGGTCTTGAAACGTAAACGCCGTTCCCGGCTGCGGCTGCCCCGGCAGCGTGCTCACCGGTCCGCATATATTGCAGGTGCCGGAGGTGATCAAGTCGTCGCAAGTGTCCGGAGTCGTCAGCGGCCCGGTATAGAGCCCTACAAAAGATAGATCGCTGCTTGCGCTAAACGCATAGTTCGTGCCGTCTGTTGCCGGGTCGCTCGCTCCGGTAACCAGAAAGATTCCAGAGTAAGTCCCGTTCGTGCTGCATCCCGTGAACGAGTTGTTCGTCTGCCACAGCGTCGTCAGATTGGATCCGTCGGTTCCGGCCGAATAAAGAGCCCCGCCGATTCCAAACACCACCGTTCCTTTCGATACAGCGAACAAACCGTACCGGCCATAGATATCGACATCCTCATACCAAACCCCTGAGGCCACCTGCGTACTGTCCGCCACACGCACAGCGCTCCCTGAACCATCCGCCGGCACCGAGTAGATCCCGTACTGCGTGCCATTCGACGTCGCCCCGTTCGCATAGAAAACAATCGTCCCGTTATCGATCTCAACCGCACCGTAGATATAAGAAGCCGGCACCGTGCTCGATGGCAGGTTCGTCCCAATCGAGAACAGCTTCACCGGCGTGCCACCGGTAACAGTCTTCGACCACACAGCATCGTAAGTCGAAAGCGCTACGTAGGTTCCGTCCGTCGCAGGAGTGGCTCCAAGCCCGAAACCCGGCGTGGTATCCGTCGGAAACGTATTCGGATCAATGAACTTCGTTGTCGAATATTGCGCCAATAGCCCAGTCGCGCCGAGGCAAACCACCGCCAGCGCGATCAACAGGCTCCGGAATGAGAAGCCCCAGCCGCCGGGAGATAAAGAACTGGAGCGAGTCGAAGACTCTCCCCTCCAGGCCAATGCAGTCGGCTCAGGTTCACAGCTGCAGCTGAGGGCGGAATTACCCTTCGAATCCAAAGAAAAGCGGTTTCTACCCACGTTGGGAACCATTGGGAGTCTCCTTCCAAGACATTCTTGCCAGGCAGTCGACCCAGCCTGTGTAGCGAGCTTGAGAGTTATCGAGGGAGCAGTTGCGAAGCCGGCAAGGCCTTGTCAACAGCTCCGCGCACTTTCAAATGTTTTGGGGCTCCACCCATACGGCCCCGCTTTTCGAGAAGGTTGCTCGCGAAAAACTGCACGCCGCGGCAACAGATCCAGCTTTCCTCGCCACCGAGCAAAAAAGTCCCGCGAGTTATCACGGCAACTGGAAGCCGTGCAAGCACGACCGGCGTATGCCGCGTAGATCCATCCGGTTGAAAAGCTCTGGGGGAAGAGCGACTTAATTCTGTCCGTTTGAAGGGTTAAATAGCAAGCGGAAAATTCCCGGTCTTCAACTATTCACCTCGCGCCTCGCGGATGTTCTGGGTTGCGATGCCTAAAGCACCGCCTCCGGCAGCGGCGTAACCGGAATGCGCAACGCCGAGTTAATGCGCGGAAACATCTCAAACGCCGCCGCCACCGCCGTGAGCTCGACCAGCTCTTCGGCGTTGAAGTGCGCGCTCACCGCCGCATACGCCGCCTCGTCGATCGCATGGCCCGACTGATGCAGCAGCCCCGCATAGCGCAGGCCGGCCTTTTCCTTCTCGGTAAACGGCCCGCTCTCAAACGTCGCCTCGATGCCTTCGCCCACACTCGCCACCTGCTGCGCCGACGCCCCGCGCTGCAACGCCAGATAGCGATGCGCGCCGATGCAATAGTCGCACCGGTTCAGCGCCGCCACGCGCGTCGCAATCAGCTCCTTGTACCACCCCGCCAGGGCTCCCTCGCCCATCAACGGTTTCAGCAGCGCCGCAATGCCGAGAGCCAGCGACGGCACATTCGCCAGCGCCTTGAACATGTTGGGAACGCAGCCCCGGTCAGCCAGCAGCTTGTCATACAGCGCACCAGCTTCTGGCGTCACCTGCTCGCGCTCTAGCAGCGGAACGCGAGCCTCAGTCAAAGTTGATTCGGTCATTCGTCCATCCTCATAGAGCATTCGTCGCCAGTGTAAATCGAAAACGCTTCTCCAGTCCCAAAAGCAAACCCGCGCGCAGAATCGGGAAAACCCGCCCGCAAATCCTCCCATCCACCGGATTTGAGATTGAGCCCCGAAACCATCCAGCATAGCGTTCAGTCAGGGCAATCGCGCCCGCCCTCATCATGGCCTCCCTCACAACACAATCGAACCCCGCTCAGTGCACGGCAACCATCGGCCTCACCAGCCGCCTCACCGAAGTTGCGCTCGGCTACCAGCGCACCCTTGCCGCCGACCCGCGCCATCCGCAGTCGCTCATTGGCATGAGCCTTGTGGCCCTGGCCAGCCGCCAGCCAGAGGCCGCTGTAAAAATGGCAAAGGCAGCCGTCGAAGCCGCTCCCGCCATGGGTACGGCCTGGGTTGCTCTTGGTCAGGCATTGAAGGCCGCGGGCAGCTTTCCGCAGTCTGAGGCCGCCTATGGCCAGGCCATCCGCCTTGACGGCATGAACGAGCTGGCCCGCCTTGGACTTGGCGAACTCAAAATCGCCACCAACCGCCCCGATGAAGCTATCGTTGACTTCGAACTCGCCATCCGCCGCAAGCCGGCGCTGGTGGCCGCGCACCTGGGCCTGGGCAATGCCTTCGCCGTCACTGGCCGCTTTGAGGAAGCGCTGCACCGTTACGAGAGCGCGCTCAGCTTCAAGCCCTGCCTGCCTGAAGCCGAGTTCGCCGCCGGCTTTGTGCTCGCCCGCATGGGCCGCCCAAAAGAAGCGGAAACCCGCTACCGCCGCGCCCTGGTCCGCCGTCCTGACTTTGCCGCCGCGTGGATGAATCTCGGCAGTCTGCTCCGTGAGCAAGGCCGCGAGGTCTACGCCGAGGCCGCCCTGCTGCGCGCCGTCGAGCTTCGCCCGGACTTCGTCGCCGGTTGGATCAACCTCGCCATGCTGGAACGCGAGCGCCACCGCCCCGCCGAGGCCGAGAAGCACTTGCGCAAGGCCTTCGCCCTCAACCCCGACCAGGTGGAAACGTTCATCGCCTGGTGCCAGTTCCGCGCCGCCGAACACGATATCCCCGCCGCCTGGGGATGGCTCAGGGGAGCGATGGACCGCGATCCCGACCAGCCGGAAGCCGCAAATATGCTCGGCATCCTGCTCCACACCGAGGGCCGCTTTGATGAGGCCGTCGAGGCTTTCAAAAAAGCCGAGTCCCTCGGCCACCATGCCGCGCCGTCCAACCGGGGAAACACACTGCTCGACCTGGGCCGCATTGACGAAGCCCTGGAAGCCCACCAGTCCGCCGTCAACCAGGAGCCAACCCACCCCGGAGCCCAGTACAACCTCGCTCTCACTCAACTCCGGTTGGGCCAGTGGCAGCAGGGCTGGCAGGGTTATGAAGCGCGCTGGCGCTTCCGCGAGGTCCATCGCGCCCCCAAAGTCTTTGCCCAGCCGCGCTGGGAAGGCGAGTCGCTTGAAGGCCGCCGCATCCTGCTGCACGCCGAGCAGGGCCTGGGAGACACCATCCAGTTCTGTCGCTATGCCACGCTGGTCGCGGCGCGCGGCGGCTACCCGATTCTCCAGATCCAGGCGCCGGCCGAGCGCCTGTTACGCTCGCTGGCCGTGGTCCGCGCGGGTCGTGCAGAGATTGCGCTGTTGGGCAGCAAGCCCCCGGAGTTCGATGTGGAATGTCCGCTCATGAGCCTGCCCGCTGTCTTTGAGACCACCGTCGACACAGTCCCCTGGCCCGGCGCCTACCTGGGAGCAGACCCGGAAGCCATAGCCGAAAAGCGCGCCTCCTATCCGGATGTGCGCCGCGATTTTCGCTCTGGCGGTCGTTCCCTGCGCGTGGGTCTGGCCTGGGCCGGCAATCCTGGCTACAAGGCCGACCGGCAGCGCTCCATCCACTTTTCCACTCTGCTGCCACTGCTGCACACCCCCGGCGTTACCTGGATCTCGCTGCAAAAAGGGCCGGCCGCCGATCAGCTATCCGCCGCCAACGGCAGCGTCTTTGTCTGGGATGGCTGCAGCCATGACTGCGATCTGGCCGAGACCGCCGCCCTCGCCGCCACGCTGGACCTGGTGATCACCACCGACACATCGATTGCACACCTGGCCGGCGCCCTCGGCAAGCCGGTCTGGATTCTGCTGCCCCACCTCGCCGACTGGCGCTGGATGCAGCAAATCGAGACCACCCCCTGGTACCCGGCCGCCCGCCTGCTCCGTCAACCCTCCCCCGGCGACTGGACCAGCGTCGTTACCCGCGCCATCGCGGAACTCAAGACTCTTCTCAACCTAAACCTGCCGCTCCCGTCGCACCGCAAGCCCCATCAAACCCCATCAGCGTCTCTACCCGCTGCCTGACTTGTGCACCACAACCGGCCGCAAAGAATTCCCCAAAAATCCCTTGACAATTGAAACTCTATAAAATAGAGTACTCCTTATTGAAGACGACTCTGAGAATTTCCGGAGCGCCCAAAGGAGATCCAATGGAACCACTCTTGCTCCATCGCGCACCGGTCGGAACGAGTTCTGAAGGCGGATCGAGCGTCACCGGACGCAGACGCAATCTCGGGCTGGCTGGCGGAAGTCTCTGGCTCATTGTGAGTGGCGCCGGCTTCGCAGGCGCTTCCTTGCTCGTGGTTCAAACGGCACTGGCCACAACCCTGCTCACAACAATGGGTGTCCTTGCGGCTGGCTTGATCGTTTTCGGAATCGCAACCATTCACGCGGCGTTCCAGTTGCCGGATGAGGTGGCTTCGCGCAAGTCCGAGGGGCGCAGGATTGCCCGCCAATTCGGCGTGATTGTTGGCATTGAGGGTTTGACCCTCACCCTCGTTACTGTAGTCTGCGTTGTCCAAAGGCGTTGGGGGCTCATTGCGCCACTCGATCTCATGATTGTAGGGCTGCATTTTTTACCATTGGCGCGGCTATTCACCGTGGCGCGTTATTACCTGACCGCAGCGCTGTTCTGCGCGATTCCAATCGCGACGATGCTGCTCATTCCAGAGTCCGGCCGCATCGGTCACGCACTCAGCTGGCTAGTCCTGCCGAGTGTGGGTTGTGCATTCGTTGCCTGGGTGACAGGCGTCGCTGGACTGCTCGAAGTGAGGCAACTGGTCGGTGCATTCCACACGCCTCTCGCATTCGTTGTACCGCGGGTTTGATCCACACGAATCCACTTTGCACGATTGAGAGTGGGCACATGATTTTTGAAAACAGCACTACGCTCGCGCCGGGCACAACAGACCCAGGCGCAGCGAATACCGGGAGCGGCCACATTTGGCCAGGAGAATCGATATGACCGATAACACCGAAGAACTGGACCTGAGAGACAGGCTCAACCTGATTGAAACCATGATCGCCGAGGGGCGGCGCAAAACCGAAAGCTGGGGCTGGACCTTCGTGCTCTGGGGCGTCGCCTACTACATCGCCATCGCCTGGGCGGCGCTCGGCAACCCTGCTTTGGCCTGGCCGGTCACCATGGTTGCCGCCAGCATCCTGACCGGCGTGCTTGCCTCGCGCAACCGCAGCAAGGGCCCGGAGACCACCATCGGCCGCTCCATGATGGCCATCTGGATTGGCGTCGGCATCTCCCTGTTCCTTCTGATGATGTTCCTGAGCATCACCGGCCGCATGGAAATTCACATCGGCGTGGCCATTGTCTGCGCCATGCTGGGCATGGCGAACGTCACTTCCAGCATCATTCTCCGCTGGAAAGTGCAGTTTGCCTGCGCTGTGGGCTGGTGGGCCTGCTTGATCGCAGCGCTGTTCGTGTCGGAGGCGCAGGCGGGCATCCTGTTTCTCATCGCCCTCTTCTTCTGCCAGATCGTCTTCGGTATCTACGGCATGATCCGCGAATCGCGTCGTAACCGGGCGATCGTGGCCCGGCAAGGTGCCTCCCATGCCTGAGCTGCCCGAGTTGACACTGCCGGAACTCAACCCAGTCATTCACGGCAAACTGCGCCTGGCCCTGCTCAGTCTGCTGTCGAGCGTGGAAGAAGCGGAGTTTACCTGGCTGCGCAGCAAGACCGGCTCCACCGACGGCAACCTCGGCGCGCAGTTGCTGAAGCTTGAGGAAGCCGGCTACGTGGCCGTCGAAAAGAAGTTTGTCCAGCGCAAACCGCAAACCCTCTACCGGATGACCGAATCCGGCCGCGAGGCCTTAACCGAATATGTTCAGGCCCTCAAGCAGTTGCTGGGCACCGCCATCAGCGTCTAGCAGGCTCCGGAAAACTCATTTAGTCGGCTAGTTTCAGAGGCTTTGTAATCAGGGCCTGACTTTAGTCGGGCCGATAAAGCCAATCAAATCAATGTCGGGCTTTAGCCCCTGCAAAAACTAGTGCGGGAACAATCCCAGGATTCGCCCATTTTTCCGCAGCCTTCCCGACAACCCCAATCCAGCACCTAAATCAAGGAGGTTCCAAATGACAAGCTTCCCCAACGCAAATCAACTCCGCGGCCGGGCCATCGGATCGATCTTTTTCGCCTGCTTCGGCGTCGGTTGGCTCTTCCTCGCCCTCACAGCGAAGCAGCAGATCTCGCCCTCCACAGTCTCTGCAGCCATGCTCGGCCTGGTGGTTCTGCTGCTGGGCGCCTTTACCCTGATCCGCGCGGCAAGCCGTTACCCGAGGGCTCCCCGCGATGCCGCCATGGGGCGCGCCTTCGTCTGGATCAACGCCATCCAATGGACCGCCATCGCCGTTGTGGCTTTCAGCTTCGCCAGGCTGCATATTGACGCCTTCGTGATTTGCGCCATCACGGCCATCATCGGCCTGCACATGTTTCCGCTGGCGCGGCTGTTCCGCTACCCGGTGCACAACATCACCGGAACGGCGCTCGTACTATGGGCTGCTGGCAGCGCCCTCTATCTCCCCACCGCTCAGATGCAGGGAACCACTGCGCTCGGGACCGGTTGCATTCTCTGGCTCAGCGCCGCCGCGACGCTCGTTCTTGCTTTCCGGGCGATGCGGCAACCTGTGCGCCAACCCACCCGCCAACTGGCGCGCATCGCCTAGCTCCGCAGTCTAGCTGGCTCGCTGACCAGCTAGCTCGCCCGCACCCGCTTCATAATCCCCAGGTAGTACGCCAGGTTATGAATCGAGTTCAGCGTCCCCGACAGAGCCTCACCCGCCTGCATAAGGTGCCGCAAATACGCACGCGAGTACCGCTGGCAGACCATACAGTCACATTCCGGGTCGGGCGGGCCCTGGTCCTCGGCATATCGTTTGCCCTTGATGTTCAACCGGCCTTCGCTCGTAAACAGCAGACCATGCCGCGCCGCACGCGTGGGCAGCACGCAGTCCATCATGTCCACACCCATCCGCGCGTACTGCTCAATTTCATCCGGATAACCCACGCCCATCACGTAGCGCGGCTTGTCTTTCGGCAGCAGGGGCAGCACTTCGGCAATCATCTCCAGAGTCAGGTCGCGCGGCTCGCCCACGCTGAGGCCGCCAATGGCATACCCGTCAAAGTCCATCTCCACCAGCCGCTCCGCACTCTCCCGCCGCAGGTCGCGATACATCCCGCCCTGCACAATCCCAAACAAGCTCTGCGTCCGCCCTCCCAGTTCCCCATGCCACGGAACCAGGTGAGCCTGAGCCCGGAAGTGGTCGAGCGACCGCCGCGCCCAGGCCATGGTGAGCCGCAAGCTCTCCTCAGCCCGACCGCGTTCCGCCGGATACTCCGTGCACTCGTCGAAGGCCATGGCGATGTCTGCGCCGAGGGCGATCTGCACGTCCATGGAATGTTCGGGCGAAAAAAAGTGGCTGCTGCCGTCGAGGTGCGACTTGAACCGCACGCCTTCCTCGCTCACCTTGCGCAGCGCGCTCAGGCTGAACACCTGAAAGCCGCCCGAATCGGTCAGCATCGCCCGCCGCCAGCTGATGAACTTGTGCAGCCCGCCCATGCGCCTGATCGCCTCATGTCCCGGCCGCAGATAGAGGTGGTAAGTGTTGCCAAGAATGATCTCGGCGTCCAGCGTCTCCAGCACGTCCTGAGGCACGGCCTTCACCGTCCCCGCCGTCCCAACAGGCATAAACACCGGCGTCTGCACCGTCTGATGCGGCAGGGTCAACTCCGCCCGCCGCCCGCCCGCTTCCGTTTCTGCAATGACCCTGAAGTCTACACTCACCTTACAATTCTATGGTCCTGCTCTCAGCCACCCTGAAACGAGGGCGTGTTAACACGAATCGTGTTATGATTGCCCGCAATTCCACCTCTCGCCGGTCCCCTGACGCCTGATCAAGGTACTGCATGAAATCACTCATCCTGGTTCTCCTGCTCATGTGGGCGCTCCATCCGCATCCCGCCCAGTCTCAATCCAGCCCCCCAGCATTTCCGCTTGCCGGCGATTGGCAGGGTTATCTGCAAATCAAGGGTGTCGTTCACCGTCTAGTTCTGCATTTTGATACAAATGCAGAGGGAAAGATGACTGCGCTGGAAGACTTCCCGGATGAGAACTCCTATGGGTGGCCGGCAATCGGTGGTTCCTTCGACGGAAGCCATTTAACGCTCCGCTTCGCGACGTGGACGCTCAACAGTGAGGGCACTGCGGCCTATCCCTCTGTGTACTCCTATGACGCCACCGTCAGCCCTTCCGGCACGGATTTGACCGGCGTCATTCAAGACCCGAAGGAGTCCTGGCCGCTCAACTGCAAGCGCCTTACCTGGCAGGTAAAGACTCCCAAGCCGGCGCCGCCAACCCCCGTCGATGGCGATTGGGCTGGCTTGGAGGATTGGGGAAATAATAAAGTGCGGAAAGTTTTTCATATTTCCAATACCGAAGACGGTCTGAGAGCCTACCTCGATGTCCCGCAGGAACAAATCAAAGGCGCTCTTGCGCACACGGTCTCTTACGACGCAGCTTCAAGGAACATTTCGATTTCCTTTGGCGAGACTGTCTACTCAGGAAAGATGACCGCCGACGGAATGGCCCTGGATATAAACATGGTGGAACCTCACTTTCATTACGTGATCCATTTTGAGCGCCTGACAGAAAAACAGGCAGTCCCGAAATGAGCATTGCGGAACACGCAAACGAGGAACGATGTAAACTAGATCGCTGGCTCACATCAGACGCGGCAGTTAGCGCGGTTTCGGATTTACAGTAGTCTCGGGTGCCCCATCCATTCCGCGTTTTCCAGCGGAATGGGTGGGATACCAACAAAGTTCGGCTCTACACAATATTGGAAAATGCTCTAAGCGCCACCCGCTGCATGCAATGCCCCGCCAATCCGTATCAGAATCCCAATCCGCCCCACTCGCGGCATTCCCAGCGTCGTCGTCGGTGTCTTCGAGTCTTCAATCTGCCGGTTCAGCAGATTCTCGCCCGCCGCAAACACTTCCAACCGCCGCCCAAAATCGTGCGAAGCGTAGACATCGAGCCGGAAGTACCCATGCAGCAGAGACTGGTTCGCCGCATCGTCAAACTGGCGTCCGCTGAGGCGGCTTTGCAGGCTCAGCGTGCCGAGTTTTGTTCGTGAAGCGCGAACATTCAGCGTCGCCAGGTTCCGCGCCACCTCGGGAATCCAATTGCCCAGGTACTGGTTGCCCCGCGAAATGGTCGCATCCGCATACTGATAGCCGCCATCGACCTTGAGCCAGGCCAGCGGCGCAAGCTCGTAGTCAAGCGATAGCCCGCGGCTCTCAATCTGCCCCAGGTTCTGCCGCGTCAACTGAATGGGCGAAGACGTCGCGTTGGTTGTCACAGCGGTAATCGGCCGGTTCACCTCAGTCAGAAAATAGCTTGCCCGCACGCTGCCCCAGCGTTGCTGAGTGGCCACGCCCGTCTCCCAGCCCGTAGCACGCTCGCTGAGCAGGTTGCCGTTGGCCAGGGTCAACTGATTCCCCACCTGCGTCGCGCGGTAAAGCTCATTCGCCGTTGGCTCGCGAAACGCCCTGAATCCAGACCCCGAAACCGCCCAATGCTCCCCGAATTTCCGCGAAATCCCTATTCTAGGATCGAAGAATCTCTGCCCAAACTGAGGCGGCTGGCTCGACGACGGCACCCACCCGGTTCCGTTCCAGGTCAGCTTTTGCCCGTCGTAGTTCTGGAACCAATCAAAGCGGCCCGCCGCCGTCACCGTCCATGCCTTGTGCACCGCCATCAGCTCGCCGTAGCCGGCTGAGTCGCGCTGATGGTCGTGCAGGTTGGTAAGCGCGGCGGGGACCAGGCTGCCTGGAGTGCTGGAACTGCCATAGCTCTGCTCCCGGTCCCACACCCGCACATCATGCGTGTCGGCGCCCGCCAGCAGAACCATGCCCGCGCCCAGGGGCTGGCTCCAGTGCGCCACCGCGCCTAGCTCGTTGTCCGGTGTCAGCGAAAACTTGGAGGGCGTCTCGCCGTTGCGCAGTGTGTTGGGATTCGAAATGCTGGAAAACGTCTGCCGGAAGTGATACGTGGCCCCGTAGATTCGCGCCGACAGCGTCCCCCCTGAGAGCGTCCCCCCTGAGAGCGTCCCATTGCCCGGTCCCTGCCAGTCCCCGCCCGCAGCATAGCGCCACAGCCGCGTCCCATTTGTCTGGAACGGAGTGCCATTATTCCGCGCCTCGTCAAAGCCGCTCGCACGCACCTGCAGCCGCAGCGGTCCGCGTTCCCGCTCTGCCAGCAGCAGCCCGTTCTGGCTATGCGCGTTGCTGGCAATATCCACCGGGCCGCGCTGTGCCGGCGCCTCCTGGATATACCCGTCGGTGCCAGTTGCCCCACCCGCCGCCAGCACACCCCATCCGCCGCGCTCGCCCGTCAGCAGACCACTATCGTCATACGTCCCCAGGCTGCCCCCGGTGCTTCGCAGTTCGGCTACATCGCCCTCCGGTCGCAGCGGCACCAGGTTCATCACCCCGCCAATGGCGCTCGATCCATAAAGGTCACTGGCCCCGCCGCGCACCACTTCAATGCTTTTGGTGGCCAGCTCCGGAGTCTCAAGCCAGTGGATTGTCCCGGCAAAAGCGTCGTTGAGCGGAACATCGTCCTCGGTAATCAGGGTACGGCTGGCCGAGGTCGAACCCAGCGCCCGCAAACTCATCCCCTGCGAAGACGGATTGGCCACCAGCGCGCTCGACCGCCGAAAAAGCTCCACCCCCGGAACCTGCCGCAGCTTGTCGTCCAGCGTCACCGCCGCCGTTGTCCGCAGCGCGTTCTCTGCCAGCACCCGCGTCGTGACCGGGCTCTCCAGCAACCCCAGCGGAGTGCGATACGCCGTCACTGTCACCTGCTCGCTTGCGGCGGCGGGCGTCAGTTGAATCACCAGCCCCGATCTCAGCCTGACCCTCTTGTCTGCGAACCCGGCTGCGGAAACATCCACCTGGCAAGCGTCCAGGCACTCGACATTCATTCTTCCGTCAGCGTCGGCGCGGCCCCGCAGCTTGCCGTCCGCGTCTTTGGCTATGGCTCCAGGGACTGGATTGCCCTGGCTATCTGTCACAGTCACTTCAACCGTTACAGACACATTCTGTGCAGCCGTCGCCGCCGAAGCCTGCCCATCAACCCGCGCGCTAAGCCCCGCCAGGCACACCAGCGCCAGCGTCAGCGGGCCAAACATCGCTTTGGATCGGAACAACCCCATCGGCCGCTTCTCCTGCTTGAATGTGTAGAACGTTCAGCAATTGTGACACGCTCTTTCCAGTTCGCGCATCCATCATTTGGGGTGCAATCTCACTCAGAGGGACAAGCACAAACGCCCGCTCCGCCAACCGCGGATGAGGAACCTCCAAATCCGGCTCCCTGATCCTCAAGTCGTCCAGAAAAAGTATGTCCAGGTCCAGAGTTCGCGGCCCATTCGCAATTCCCGCCGTCCGGTCGCGCCCAAATGCAAGCTCGATCGCCAGCAGCCCCTCAAGCAGCGCCCGTGGCGTCAGTTCGGTCTCAAGCTCCACCACCGCATTCACAAACCGTGGCTGCGCCGCATACCCCACCGGCTCGGTCGAATAGAGCGAAGACCGCCGCGTCACCCGCCCCAGCGCCTTCAGCCGCAAGGCCGCCGCCGCCAGCGTAGCCTCCGGGCCGCCAGCCCAACTAGCCAGGTTCCCGCCCATCCCAATGTAAGCCGTCCGCATCCCTTCCAGACTACCGCTCGGAACCTCTGGTTAGGCCGATGTTTTGAAAGGGCATGGCTTTAGCCGTGCCGCAAGGAGATCAGGATGAATGTGGGCTTTACAGGCTGCGGGAAAACTCAGTTCAAGGCTAGGTTTTGAAAGGGCACGACTTCAGTCGTGCCGCAAAAAGCTCAAAATAAGGCTGGGCTTTAGCCCCTGAGGGACGCTCTTCATAGAAACGAACCGGCAAAAGCGCCATCGAATCTGCTATTCAGCTAGTCCTCCCGCAGCGCCTCCATCGGCTGAATCGACGCCGCCTTTCGCGCCGGCAGCAGCGATGCCGTCAGCCCGATCAACACCAGCGCCCCCACCACCGCCGCGTAGGTGCCCCAATCCACCGGCTGCACCTGGTAGAGGAAGCTCTTTACCAGCCGGCCCGCCGCCACCGCCAACCCCAGCCCGCAAACCAACCCAATGGCCACCAGCACTCCGCCCTGCCGCACCACCAATTTCGCCACGCTCCCACGCGTTGCCCCCAGCGCCATGCGCACCCCAATCTCCCGCCGACGATAGCTCACCAGCTGCGACAGCACGCCATACAACCCGGCAAACACCATTGCCGCCGCCAGCCCCGCAAACGACCCCACCAGGTAAAGCCCCAGCCGCTGGCTGAACGTATTCTCGTCCACCGCCTCCTGCATGGTCTGGAACTGGTCCAGCGCAAATCCCGGAGCGTCTTTTGCGAAAATCGCCCGCATCTCCCCGGCCACCGGCATGTCTCCATGCGTCTTCACAACAAAGCTGACCACCGTCTTCAAAAGCGCCTGGTAAAACAGTGAAGTCGTCGGAATCTGCTGCTCCGGCAACAAAACGTACGCATCGACGGCACCGCCCACGCTCTTTCCCACCTGGTCGCCCAGAATCCCCACAATCGTGTACGGCTTGATCATCCCCGTGTCTTTGCCCCCCAGGTTGATCTGCTTTCCTATCGGATCCACCCCCTGAAAATATTTCTTCGCCAGCGTCTCGTTGATCACGATGGAAAACGGCGTCGCCAGCGTATCGCCGTCGCCCACCATCCGCCCACGCACAATCGGCGTCCCCAGTGCGCGCGCATAGTCTCCACCCACCGCCGTCACGTCCGCCTGCGGATGGTTGGCCTTGTCCGTCGGCTGGCCCACAATTTCAAAGCTTGAACTGATCCCCATCCCCGACAGCGGCGGCGACGTGGCCAGCGCCGCGCTTTCCACGCCCGGCAACTGCTTGATGCGCTCCAGCAGCGGTGCGTAAGTCAGCGTCGCCACCGACACCGGAGCATTCCCCGTGTCCTCTGAAACCGCCATCGAAGAGAACCCAGCCGCATCCGCCGGCATGGCGATGAACGTCGTCACATGCGCCGTCTCAATGCCCAGCCGCGCCTGCTCCAGGTTCCACAGCGTGTGAAACAGCAGCCCCGTTCCCACCAGCAGCAGCGTGGAAAGCGCCACCTCACCAGCCACCAGCCCCCCGCTCAGCTTCCCGCTCACTGACCGCGACCCAATGCCGCGCGAGGCCGCCTGCAGCACGGCCTGCGGATTGGCTCGGGCCACCAGCAGCGCCGGCAGCAGCGAAGACAGCACCGTCGTCACCATCGCGATGCCGGCCAGCACCAGCACCACCGTCCAGTGAATCGCAATCGTGTCGCCGCGCGGAATCGTCCCCTCCGGCAGCCTGTGCACCGCCACCATCCCCAACTGCGCGAGGCCGGCGCCCACCCCGCATCCCAGCAGGCTCAGCGTCAGCCCTTCGGACAGCATCTGCCGAATCAGCCGCGCTCGGCTGGCCCCCAGCGCCGCACGCACGGCAAACTCCTGCTGCCGGCCCAGGCACCGCGCTATCAGCAAGTTGGAAACATTGGCGCACGCAATCAGCAGCACCAGCGCCAGCGCTCCAAACAACCCATAAAGCACCGGCTTCACCGGCCCCGTGAGCGCCTCCTGGTAGAGCCCCGTTTGAAACTTGAGCTTGCTCTGGTCCTTCTCCCGCGGAATGTGCGCCGCAATCACGTCCAATTCGCGTTGCAATTGCGTCACGCTTCCGCCCGCGCGAACCTCGCCCACAATGTTGAAGAAGTTATACCCGCGATCCTTCAGCATCTCCGCCGAGGGCTGCAAAGGGAGCCAGATTCCCTTGCGCACATCCGGCCCTTCCGACTCAGGAAAGCGGAACGAATCCGGCATCACCCCAACCACTGTCCGTGCCACACCGCCAATCTGCACCGCCTCGCCCAGGATGCCGGGGTCGGCGTGGAAGCTCTCCCGCCACAGCGCCTCTGAAAGCAGCACCGGCTGCGCTCCACCCGCCTCTCCCTCGGCTGCGGTAAACGTCCTCCCCATCAGCGGCTGCACCCCCAGAATCCCAAACAGGTTCGTCGTTACCCGCGGCGCCAGCACGCTCAATGACCCAGCCTGGCTCACAATCACGCTGGCGTCCTCGGAGTAGCCCGCCGCATCCTCCAGCAGCTTCGACTGGCTCTTGATATCGCTGTAGTTCAGCCACGACATCGACCCAAACCCCGGCTTGGTGTCGTCCCCTGGAGCCACATAGATCAACCTGTCCGAATGCGCGTAAGGCAGTGGCCTGAGCAGCACGCTCTCAATCACCGTGAAGATGGCGGTGTTGGCTCCAACGCCAAGCGCCAGCGTCAAAATGGCGAGCAAAGCGAGCCCCGGCGTCTTGCCCATCTGCCGCAGCGAATACCGCAGGTCTTGATAGAGAGTCTGCATGGAAACCTCCAGCGATGAATGGATTGTGTTCATCGAGAGCAGCATGACTTGCGTCGCAAGTTACACAACACCTCAGAGAGTAGCGCCGGTCTCCAGACCGGCTGTCGTGCGGGTCTCCAGACCCGCGCCTCACATCCTTTGTTCATAGGGAGCAGCTAGAGAGCCAAAGTCACTTAAATACTAAGTCCATTCCCCTCAACCTGCTTGGATGTTTCATCGTGTCAACCGGTTAGGCAAACCTGTCCAAATCCGCAACCCACCGTCCGAAAATGAACAGCTGTGCTCGGCTCAAGCTGGAGGCCGCGGGCTCGAAGCAGGGTGATATCCGAATCGCCGACCACACTCCCGACACCCCGACAATCGGCTCATAGCTTCTCTCCACCGCCTTGTCATCCCGAGCGCAGTCGAGGGATCTGCGGCTGCTTTTGCATGCCCGAGGTGGTGTAACTTCCGAGTTGCCGAAGATTCAACCACGAAGCTCGTCCGGCACCATCCTCCTCTACCCACGGCAGTGTCATCCTGAACGAAGTGAAGGATCCGCGGTTGCCTTTGAGAGTTTCAAAGTGGTGTAACTGACGAGTAGCCGACCAACCCAACCAGATTGCTAAGTATATGCAATGCAGACGCACTCTCGGGCTATTGCATCATCGGAACTCGCGACAGCTCCTATGACGCCTTGATTTCTTTACGATGGAAGACGGAAGCAACGGCAAGCAAGAGAATGACGGCAATATCGACTCGTGCTGCCCATGCAATCCAGTCCTGCGCTTCCACCACATACCAATAGAGACTTTGGCGGTAATCGCCAAGGTTACGTTGATAGTCTGTCGCATACTCATATGTGTTGCCGCGAATGACATTCAGACCCAGCCAGATTGCACCAAGCATTGGCAAAAGCAGAAGTGAGGTCCATAGGAGTGACCGCCAGATGCTTTGGGAACCACGCGTTTGCATATGCCACGCATGAGCCAACAGAACAATGGAAATAATCGAAGCGATCATTCTGGCGCTCTGAAAGTCCAAGAAAAGAAACACCACCACCGGCACGGCAAGCGCGGTCAGAAGGCTCCAGTATTTGCCCCAGAAACTGGCGCGGCGGATTTGATTCAGCATCTTCACCGTAATGGAGGACTCTGTTGCTGAGGTTGATCATCCATTTTAGCCGGTCGGCAGGATTGGCATTCCGAGCGAGTGACCGGCTACCCGTCAGTCACCATTCCGACACTCCCAGTGGCCAACGATACATCGAGGACCTGAGAACACCCTTACAAGGGCAATCCCTTCGCCGAAAGCCGCAATCATTCCGGCGGCGAAAACGTCCCCGCCAGCTTCACAGCGAACGCCTCCCGCGGCTCACTGCCAACCACGGTGATCCCTCTCGAAAATGCCTCCAGCAACGGCCGCGCCCGCTCCACCGCCTCATCCGCCCCAGCCGCCACCACCCACAATCGCCCCTCCTCCGCGTCGCTCACCGAACCAAACACCGGCGCTCCCACAAACTCGATCCCCCGCCGCGCATGCTCCACCGTCAGCCGCTCCGCCATCCCCACACTGATCGTCCCGCACAACACATGAAGCACCGCAGCCGAAAGCACATCCATCAGCCGATGCACCCCAAAAAGCACCTCTTCATAAGCGGCATCGTCCAGCAGCATCGTAATCACAGCGTCCGCGCCCAGTTCGGCCTCTGCCGGGGTCCCCGCGGCAATGGCGCCCTCGTGAATCGCCGGCTTGGCCCGCTCTTCCGTCCGGTTCCACACGCGCAGCTCGTGCCCCGCCGCCAGCAGCCGCAGCGCCATCGGCGACCCCATCTCACCAACCCCAACAAACCCAACTCTCATACCAATTCCTCTGGGAAGTGCAGTTGCCAGTGCCCATCTCTAAAGTTCATATCACGACACAAAATTTCACCTCCCCAATTTGCAGTCTATTTCCCCTCGAAAGCGCACAATT
>Ga0302157_10003705_pt1 | contig 17036 bp, 11 predicted proteins | sample I_Bog_N3_3_FD_193502 | JGI IMG/M metagenome (GOLD analysis project Ga0302157, IMG submission 193502) | Peat permafrost microbial communities from Stordalen Mire near Abisko, Sweden - I_Bog_N3_3 | ecosystem: Environmental > Terrestrial > Soil > Wetlands > Peat | place: Sweden: Abisko, Stordalen...
CATAACCGGCATCGAGAGATCCGATACGAGCGCCTGCACGGCCTTGTCCTCGTCCAGCATCGCGAGCGCCTCTGTCCCCCCGGCGGCGGTGATGACGGTAAAGCCCTCGTCCTCCAGCTGAGCCGCCACAGTCTCGAGCACCAGCGGGTCGTCGTCGACCACCAGAACGCGGATGCGGTCATCGGCTGCGCCGCGCCCGTCCTGCCCGCCCGCGTCAGTCCCAAGTCCAGGCGCGCCGCCGCGGGCCTGCGGCAGCCAGATTGCGATCCTCGATCCAAGCCCGGCGCTGCTGTCAACTGCGACGGCGCCTCCGGACTGCTCCACGAAGCCTTTCACCATGGGCAGGCCAAGCCCAGTGCCGAGCCCCGTTGCCTTCGTCGTGAAGAAGGGCTCGAAGATGCGGCCAATTGTTTCCCCCTCGATCCCCGTGCCTGTGTCGGCAACGGTGATGCGCAGATACTTCCCGGGAACCAGGTGCGCCTGGTGCGGACAGCCCTCCTCAACTGTTTCGGAAGCCGCCGACAGGGTCAGCGTGCCGCCCTCCGGCATCGCATCCCGGGCGTTGGTTGCCAGGTTCACCAGGGCGGTCTCCAGCTGCCCCTTGTCGGCAAGCATCTGCGGCAGGCCAGGCTCTGCGTCGATCAAGACTGTGACTGCGGATCCAAGCGTTGGCGCAAGCATGTCGCGCATGCCGTTCAGGATTGCATACGGGCTTATTGCCTCGGCCCGCAGGTCGCCGCGGCGCGCAAATGCCAGCAGGCGCCGCGTGATGGATGCCCCGCGGTCGGAGGCTTCCACCGCGATGCGGGCGTAGCGGCTGACAGCTGCCCGATCGTCAGGCCGCCTTCCGATCATGGACGCGCTGCCCTGCACGGCCTGGAGCACATTGTTGAAGTCGTGGGCAATGCCTCCGGCAAGCTGTCCCAGCGCCTGCATGCGCTCGGCCTGCGCAGCCCTGGTCTGCGCCTTCTCCCGCGCGGCGACTTCTTCACGGACCCGCACCTCCAGGCCGGCGGTCAGATCCCGGAGGCCAGCCTCGGCGCGCTTGCGCTCCGTGATGTCGACCACCGTGGCGTGTGCCAGGCGGCGTCCGGCGATGTCGACCGGGACCGCTGCCACCATAACATCGAGAATGCCGCCGGACCGCGTCCGGTGCCTTGACTCAAACTGGAGCGGACGCCCCTCCAGGAGGGACGTCTTCAACGCGATCTCCACACCCACGGCATCGATGTCAGTTATGCGCATGCGCCTGAGATCGTCATGCCCGTAGCCAAGCATCGCCGCCGCAGCCGCGTTGCAGTCAACGATGGACGCATCGGCCGTGTCGATCAGGTAGCCGGGCAGCGGCGCCCGCTCAAACAGGCTGCGGAAGCGCTGCTCGCTCTCGCGCAGCGCCTCTTCGGCGGCTTTGCGCTGCGAAATGTCTTCGGCCACTGAGATGAAGTAATGCGGCGCCCCTTCAGGGGTGCGCACCAACGAAAGCGTCACCCCGGCCCAGATCTGGGAACCGTCCTTGCGGATGTAGCGCTTCTCAATGGCCCTGCTTGTTGCCCCTCCAGCCAGCAGGCTGCTGATCGATTCCATGGTCGCCGGGACGTCGCCGGGATGCGTCACCTCCCTGAATGTCTTTGCGAGCAGCTCAGTGCGTCCGTAGCCAAGCATCCCGCAGAAGCGGTCGTTCAGCCTGATCCAGGTCCCGTCGGGGGCGATGTGCGCCATTCCGACCGCGGCCTGCTCGAAGGTGGCGCGGAACCGCTCCCTGCCATCGCGCAGCGCAGCCTCAGCGCCCCTGATCCGTGTGATGTCGCTGAGCACGCCGACGATGCCGGCTGCCGTGCCGTCCTCCGCCAGCAGCGGCGCCTTTGCCGACCGGAACACCCGCATGCCGCGGCCAGCCTCCCCGAAGGTCTCCTCCACCACCTCGGCATGGCCGGTCTCGATGACGCGGCGGTCATTCGCCATCACCGATGCGGCCTGCTCCCGGTCACGGTGCAAATCCGCATCGGTCCGGCCGATCACCTCATCAGCGCTCCGGCCGATCACGGCAAGGGCGGCCGGATTGGCGAACAGGAAACGGCCATCCGCGTCTTTCGCATAGATCGGATCAGGTGAGCAGTCGCCGACAGCGCGGAGCAGCGCCGCCGCATTCAACGGACCGGTTTGCCACCCGCCCGCTGGCCAGTGCTGGACGCCAGAAAGCGCACGCCGGGACCACGGCTCCTGCCGGCCTTCGCCTGGCCTGTCCGTCAAGGTGTCAGAAAGGCTTCCGCCCGCCAGGATGTTCGGATCGACGATGCGCCTGTTGCAGGCCGGACAGATGCCATGGGCCACCCTGACCTCGCCTGTCACGCCCCGTCCGCAATAGTCCTCCAGGCTGTCCCAGACTCCGCCACCATCCGCAGACGCGGCTTCCTGCCCCACGTCGTGACAGTAAGAGCAGACCACCACTGCCGGGACGGCCATGCTGTCCGGGGAATTCCCTGCCAGGCTGTAGGACAGCAGGTCCATGGACGGACGGTGTTGACCGGCCACCATTTGCGAGTGGTACAGAGCGGCAGCCTGACCGTCATGGCCGAAGACCGCGCTGATGGACATCTGCATTTCGCGCCGGAAGTCCGGTGCGTCGCACCGGTAGCGGAAAACAATGCGCGGTCTCCGGCCGCTGCATACCGCAGCATGCATGTCGCGGTATGACTGCCTGACGGCATCGCCCGCCACATGGCTGAACAGGGACTGCCCGATCACGGACTCCGCCGCAAGATGCTCTGCGCCGTTCTCCGCGGCGAAGCTGGACCATCCCGGCTGCCCGACCGCAAGGATGCTGCCGCTCCGGTCAACGAGGTAGGCGACGCCGTTCAGTGCGTCCAACAGCGGCTGGAACGGAGCACAGTCTAACAATGGAAGGGACCCGTGGCCTGCCCGGCGGCCTCGGGTCTCCAGGATCCGTTTCGCGCCCTCAATCCGGCCAGCCCGCGCCGGCCTGGCGTGTTGCGGACAACGCAAACGCGGCCCGGCGGCGGCCCGCCATTGCATTGACAATCGATGGAAATCTGCGGGAGACCGCCTCGGTGCTCCCGCTGGTGCATTCCATGTGCCGTTGTGCCTTGCACGTCCGTCACCCGGTCGACAAACAGGGATTCATTTTCAATCTCTCAGACCTCGGCCACGGGCCGCGTGAACGTCGCTGCCAGGATGCGCTGGAGGTCCTCCTCCAGATACGGCTTCGACAGCGTCGGCCAGCCGCGGTAATCGGGGCGCAAGCCTTCGGGGCCGGAGCCGGTGGAGAACACCAACGGAATGCCGCGGCGGCGAAGTTCGTCCGCCACGGGATAGACCTCCACCCCGGCCAGATTCAGGTCAAGGATCGCGCCGTCGATGGAAGCCGTGGCAGCCAGGTCAATAGCCTTGGGAACCCGGCCGACTTTTATGGCGCTATAGCCGAGGTCTTCCAGCATCTGTTCCAGCAGTTCCGCCACCAGGAACTCGTCTTCCACCACCAGAATGCACGGGCCGGACCGGGCAGTCGCGCTTCCGGACAAGTGCTCGTTCATCGATCTTTCTCCACTGAGGGAAGCGGCACGTCGAAGGTGCAACGGAGCCCGGCGGGCTCGAAGTCCATCCGCACGTCGCCGTCCAGTTCGAACGCCAGACTTTCGGAGATCAGCCGGCTGCCGAACCCCTTTTTGGCAGGCGTCTCCAGAACAGGGCCGCCGGTCTCGACCCAGGACAGATGCAGCCTGCGTCCGGTTTCAGCTGCCCGAGCCTGCCAGGTCACCCCGATCTTGCCGCCGGGCACCGAAAACGCCCCGTACTTTGCGGCATTGGTGGCGAGCTCATGGAACGCCATGCCGAACGCCAGTGCCATTTTCGGGGGAAGCTGGATGTCCGCGCCGCTTGCCGTCCAGCGAGCTTGGTCATCGCCCAGGTAAGGCGCCAATTCCGTTTCCACCACATCGCGCAGCGCGGCGCCTTCCCATTCTCCCTGCGTCAGAAGTTTGTGGGTCTTCGACAGGGCAACGAGCCGGGCCAGGAAGGTCTCGCGAAACGCATCGAGCGTGGTCGCCGTCCGCAGCGTCTCCATCGCCAGCGACTGCACGTTGGCGAGGGTGTTCTTCACGCGATGGGTCAATTCGTGCTGCAGCAGCTCTCGCCGGGCCTCCGCGTGCTTGCGCCCGGAGATGTCCTGCGCCTCGGCGGCCAGCGCGACGACCGTTCCGTCCGGGCTTCTGATCGGCATCAGCGTCAGTTCTACAGGCACGTCGGTTCCGTTCTGCCGCCGGCACACCGTCTCGACCGGTCCTGCCACCCGGCCGGCGCGCGCCTGATCGAGCATGGCGGCCTGCTCCCCGCTCCGGTCAGCAGCGGCCAGCAACGAAACCGGCTGGCCGATCGCCGCCGCGGCGGGATAGCCGAACAGCTTCCCGGCCGCCGGATTCCACGACCGCACGCTGCCGTCGAGATCGACGCCGACAAGCGCATCGTGCGCAAACTCGACGACCGCCGCATGCTCCCGCAGCGTCATCTCGGTCCGTTTGTGCTCGGAGATGTCGACAAAGGTAATCACGACACCGTCGACGACGCCGGCTGCCGTGTTGTAGGGCCGGATGCGCATGACGAACGTCGCGTCCTCGCCGCTGACCTGCACCTCGCGTTCGATCAGCCCGCGATCCCGCAAAACGTTCCTGACGTCCTCACGCAGGTTGCCGTAGGACAGCCGGGTGACGATGTCGGTGATCGGCCGGGCCAGATCGCCCTCTCGCAGGCGGAACAGCTCCTTCATCGCCGGCGTGAAGCCCTTGATGAGCATGTCGTTGTCGAGGAAGATCGTCGCGATCTGCGTGCTTTCCAGCAGGTTCCGCATGTCGCTGTTCAGGCGCGTCAGCATGTCGTTCTTGCTGGCCAGCTCGGCGTTGATCGTTTGCAGCTCCTCGTTGACCGACTGCATCTCCTCCTTGGCGGTTTCGAGCTCCTCGTTGGAGGATTGCAGCTCCTCGTTGACCGACAGGTACTCCTCGCCGCTGGACTTCATCTCCTCCGTGACGGTCTCCGCCTCGTCGATCGCGGCCTGCAACTGCGCCTGCGTCGTCAGCAGCTCGTCCTCCAGCGCCTGAACCGCCGCGCCGCCGCCATCGGCCGCGCCTTTGGCACCACGGCTCCTGACCGCGCGGCCAAGGTCGCGGAAGGCGACGACCCACAGGCCCGGCTCGCGCCCGGCGTCGCTGAGCGGTTCCACGATCACGGTGACGGTGCGGGGCTCGCCGTCGATTTTCAGCGCGACCTGGTCCTGCACCACCGCGCGGCGCTCGGTGAACGCCTTGTGCACGGCCGCGCGCACCGCGGGCCCCAGCGATTTCCGCAGCATGCCGAACAGGGTCAGGCTCGCTGCGCCGGCGGCCGGTTCCAGGTAGCGGCCGGCCTCGCCGCCGGAAAACCGCAAGATGTCGTACCGGTCGTTGATCACCAGGTAGACCGGCGAGTGCTTCTCCAAGGCGCTGCGAACGCTCTTGTCGATCCGGTCCTCGCCCTCCGCGATCCCGTGCGCCGGCAGGCGAACCGGCGTTGGCGTCGCGGCCGAGGCGCGAAAGTCCGGAAGCCGTGCCGGCGTGGGGGTGTCTCGACGCTCGAACAGGCGAACCTTGGGGTCGGGTTGGGCAAACAGGGTGGTGCTGCGGGTGACGCCTTCCGACCGCCCCAGGAACAGCGTCCCGCCTGGCCGCAGCGCGTAATGGAACGTGCGGATCACCCGCTCCTGCAGCTCGGTGCCCATGTAGATCAGCAGATTGCGGCAGGAGATCAGGTCCAGCCTGGAAAACGGCGGGTCCTTGGCGACGTTGTGGACGGAGAAGAGGCACATCTCGCGGAGCGGCTTGACCACGCGGTAGAATCCGGCCTCCTCGACGAAACATCGCCCGATCCGCTCCGGCGTCATGCCGGCCATGGTCCGGTTGTAGCGGCCGGCGCGCGCGGTCGCGATCGCGGTGTCATCGATGTCGGTGCCGAAGATCTGCACCTTCGGCGCGATCCCCCGCCGGTCCATCTCCTCCTGCAGCAGGATCGCGAGCGAATAGACCTCCTCCCCGGTCGCGCAGCCAGGCACCCAGATGCGAACCTGGGCCTCGGCATCCTTTTTCGATTCCAGGATTGCCGGGATGGCGGTCGCCTGCAGGGCCGCGAAGTCAGGTGGGTCGCGAAAGAACTGCGTCACGCCGATCAGCAGCTCGTGGAACAGCAGGTCGATCTGCCGGGGCTCCTGCCGCAGCCGGTCGATGAAGGCCGGCACGGAGTCGATTTGCAGCACCTGCATCCGGCGCTGGATGCGGCGGACCAGCGTGTTCGGCTTGTAGTGGCTGAAGTCGTGGCCGACCCTGGCGCGGAGCAGCGACGCGATCGTCGCAAGGTGCTCTCCGGCGTCCAGGCGGGTGCCCTCGCCGTCCTTCTGCGCGGCGACCTGGAACAGGTGCTCCCAGTAATCGATCAGGAGGCGGGGCATATCCTCGACCGGCATGACGTGATCGACCAGGCCGGTGGCTGCGGCGCTCTGCGGCATGCCGCTCATGGCCAGATCGTCGTATTCGGACTGCGCCAGCGTCAGGCCGCCGTGCGCCTTGATCGCCCGGAGCCCCAGTGTCCCGTCGGTGCCGGTGCCCGACAGGACGATGCAGATAGCGTTTTCGCCCTGGTCCTCGGCCAGGGACAGAAAGAACGTGTCGATCGGCATGCGGTGTTCGCGCGGCGGCGCCGGCCGCTCAACGCGCAGGATGCCGCCCTTGATGGTCAGCGTGGCGTCCGGCGGGATGACGAACAGGGCGTTGGCGGAAGCCGGCATGCCGTCCTCGGCTTCCCGCACCCGCATTGCTGTTTGGCGGGCGATCAGCTCCACCAGCAAGCTTTTGTGGTTCGGGTCGAGGTGCTGGACCAGGACGAAGGCCATGCCGCTGTCGGCCGGCATGGCGGCGAAGAACGCCTTGAACGCGGTGAGGCCGCCCGCCGAGGCGCCGATGCCGACAATCAGGGGCGCGTCGCTGGGCTGGGGCGGTGGTGCGGTTGGAACGGCCGGACTTTCAGAAGGGCTTGCGGCGCCAGTTTGAGTGGGTTGGGTCGCTGGCGTCTTTCTGCCCTCGCGCGAGGCTTTTTCGATGCGGATCAAGCGCGCCATAGGATCGAAATTCCGGATGGCTGCCAAGATTGTATTCACGCGATGTTGATCTCTTTGCCCCTCGCTTGCAATCGAATTCAAGACAAGCGCCAGCCAGCGGAAGCTCGTCCGCGCCGGCAAGTGCGGCGCGCGCCGACACGGGCCAGCCCACAGGCACTCGCCTCTTTCCCGGCCCACGTTCTCTCTCCGTTCAGCCCCACGGAGGGACAGTCCTGATGGTGGCCGGTCTGCCCGCCAGATGGTGATATAATGCGTCCCTGCGGCGGGAATCGGAGGCGACCGTCCCTCGGCGGATGAACGAAGCGCTTCGCCATATGCCGCAAATGCGATCTGCCAAGGGAACGGCTAACAAGGAGCTGCTCAAGTGGATGACCTCGCATTCGATGGCATTGTAACGGAAGAAAAGTTGCTGGTTACGCTCGGTGACGAAACTGTCGACGTCGAAGTGGGCGATGCGGCAGAAGGGACGGTGGTCAGCATTTCAAAGGACAACGCCATTACTTTGGCACAAGCGATCCTTCGGCGGTACCGCGGAACCGAGTGACATCGCGTCGAGCCGGGCCGCCGCGGCCAGCGATCCGGTCAGTATGGCGCGTCGCCAGCGGGCGACGCTTGGCCAAGCCATGCGCCCGCAGCAGAAGCACGCATCGGCCAGCAACACATGGCCTTCGTCCCGGGCGGCCAGCTCGCAGGGCACCGTTGGACGGGCGCCACAGCCCGGCTCGACCTCGCGGGCGCTGAAGCGAAGAAGGAGGAGGCCCCGGCCGCCACGGGCAGCCAGGGCCTCAAGTTAGCGTTGGGACTTAAGCTCCCGGTGGCTACGCGCCCGCCCCGGCCGCGAACAGGATCGGAAACTACCCCCACGCCTCGCCAGCGGCTTTGCCGGCTGGCATCGCCCAAAGCGCGTGGAAGGCGCCGGGCGGCCTGTGGCGGCCCTAACGCACCAAGGGAAACGGCATGCTGTCAGACCGGGCTGGTACCGTGCCTGGCGTTCCCCGGCAGCCCGGGCCGCTATCCCCGGTTCCGCTGATCTGGAGCGCCTTTTGCCTGGGGAACTCCGGTTCGGGTTGCCCAGAGCGGGCGAGGCTGCGCGACGATCAAGCTGCCGTAAGTCGCTTGAGGTGCGCTTCATGTAAAACCTGCGACTCTTTAAATAACACGAGAACATCCTCCGCCAACACCGTTGAACGGTTCTTGGCGCGTAGGTCGTCTATGATCTGTCGCTGCCTCGCTATGCGGCCATTGCATTCTCTGACGTGGCGCGAGACCATTTCCAGCTCTGTTTCCTGCCTGATCTTACTTGGCGTGGCCGGCGAGGTGAGCGGGGCGCCAAGCGAGGTGACGCCGAACAGGGCGGCAAGCTCTGTGCTTCCCAACTTCGTGCTTGGCTTGTCCATTGTGCTTCCACGGCCGGAACCAACCACCATAGTCACAAAACGGTTCGGCGTGTCGCTGGGTTTCTGTTCTGGCGTTCCCCGGCAGACCGGGCCGGATAGCTACGCCCCCGCGCTGCGTTGCGCGTCGGTTCCCGCACCGGTCGTCCCTCAATCCCGCAATCCTGAGGCAGCGAGCCTGTTGCCCCGCCCGTCCGCTGTCGGACCGGTCCAGTCCGCAAGATCGACCCGCCACCCGGTTGCAGTGTCCTGCAAAGGGCCTACAGAAGAAGTCCCGTCTTCGCTTTGGCTGCCGAGCGAACCTGGTCCCGCACCCGTACCTGCGAGTAGAGCAGAACAGTGATGATCCCCATCACGCTGACGTGCAGAAACGCGTCACCCGAGCCGTCGGACACTTCGGCGAAGCCGAATCCTTCTCCGAATTGAACCACTTCACCATGGCGTCCAGCTCGGGGCCGGCGGCGGGGCTCGGCGCCGATCGCGGCGACGGGTAGGGCATCGGCGGCGGGGACCAGGCGGGCGCGACGAACACGGAAAAGATGTCACAGCTCTCAGAAGGCGCTCGCCCGTCGGGCCGGGCAGCAGGGCGCCGTCGGAAGCCTGCCGGCACCAGCCGCATCGGACGCGCCGCCGGATGAGCCGCCGGTTGCATCTGGCGGTGACCGCGGAGGGGGGTTGAGACAGAGGAACAGCTTCGGGTTCTGCGTAAGTTGGGATGCGCGGAAGTGCAGGGATTCCTGCTGGCGAAGCCGATGCCATCTGCCGAAGTGCCGGCGTTCCTTGCCGCTTCAGTCGAGACTGCGTCGGCACATGCGGCCTGAGCGGCACAGCCGGAGCATCGATATGGCAGATCGTCGACGTCCCGGGATTCCCCCCAACCCGCTGGCCTTAGTTGACGCCGGCCTGTCGGGAAAGATTGTCGGCGGCATTGTTGGCCCGGGTTATCGGAATCTTCAGCTTGGCCCTGGCAAGGTGTCGAAGCCCATGCCGGTCACGGCACAGAAGCGTCCGGACCAGGCCGGCGCGGGGTGGCGGCTGACAGCGGTGCCGGACGAAACGGGCAATCGCCACCGCTGCGGAGAGCCAATGAGGGTCCAACACAAATGAGTGGCCTGAGCAAGAACGGACCGGGCCCCAGCGGCGCCGGGACAACCACTGGCGCGCTGCTTTGCGCCGCGCTGGACAGCCGGCAGCGCTGGCGCGACCTGGTGCTGCTGGCAGCTGACCTCGCCTTCGAAACCGATGCGTTTGGCCGGTTCACTCTTGTCATGCCCGATCCGGCGCTCGGCTGGAGCGCCGGTGCGCTCATCGGCCGGCCGACCGGCCTGCTGCTGGCCCATCCGGCGCTCGCCGCGGGGGTGAACCCGTTCTGCCCGTCCACGGAGATTCAGCAGCGGCGCGCCTGGGTGAAGCGGGCCGACGGCAGTGCCGCTTGCCTGGCGTTCTCCGCCGCGCCGCTGCTCGATGCGGAAAACCGGATCATCGGCGCGCGCGGCATCGGGTGCGACGTCACCCGTCAGGACGGATTCGATGCCGAGGTCGCCGCGGCGCTGCGGCGCGGCGAGGTGCTGGACTACATCCTCTCCCGGGTTAGCCGTGAGGTGCTGGCACCGCGCATGCTGGCTGCCGCGCTGGAGGCTCTGGTGAGCGCGCTTGGCGCCGAAGGCGGGGCGCTGTTCACCGCAGACGGCGCCGGTGGCCCGGCGCTGCTCCACGAAACGGGCAGCGGCGGAACCGCGGTGCTGAACCGTGCGGCGACGCTGCTGCTGGACATGAAGCGGGAGGCCGTACGGGGCTTCAACCGGGACGGACGGAGGCTGATCGTCGCGGGCTGCCAGACACGGCTCGGCGAGCACGCCGGCGTTACGCTGTGGCGCGCGTCAGGCGCGCGGGACTGGGACGCCGACGACGGACATCTGGTGAGCGCCGCGGTCCCGCTCATGCGCTTCGCGCTGGAGCACGAGGCGATCCAGCACGAGATGACGCTGCAGGCCCGCACCGATCCGCTGACCGGGCTGCTAAACCGGCGCGCGTTCCTTGACGAGGTCACGCGCAACATCGAACGGCTCGACCGGGAGGGGCTGCCCGGCACACTGTTGTTCTTTGACCTGGACAACTTCAAGCCTGTCAACGATGTCCACGGCCACGAGGCGGGCGACCGGGTGCTTGCCTGCACCGCGCAGCTGCTGCGCGACGCCGTCCGCCCGACCGATCTTGTCGCCCGGCTTGGCGGGGACGAGTTCGCCGTTTGGATGAACGGCGCCGATCACCTGAGCGCCGCCGAACGGGCGGACTTCCTTTGCCGCTGCACATCGGATGCGCTGGGCGAGTTCGACACCGCCAGCATGCCGGGCCTGTCCCTGTCGATCGGCGTCGCCACGCGGGGCGCCGGCAGCGGGGAGCCGCTCGACAATCTGATGAACCGGGCGGATCAGGCGATGTACCAGGTGAAGCGCGCCGGCCGCGGGAACTGGCGCATGTCGCAGGCGGCGGACGCATGAAACGGGCGTCCGCCGGCAAGACTGCCCGTGCTGCTCAACCGGCCCCGCCAACCCCTACGGCCGAGGCGGCACGGGTCCGCCAGGGCTCCGGGGTGGCGACCGATCCGGCGGTTCTGGGAAACCTGGCCGCGGACCCGTCGGCAACCGTCCGCGCGGCGTTGGCGCTGAACCCGGGGGCGCCCCCGCAGGCCAATGCCCGCCTGGCGCAGGATCCGGACGAGCGGGTGCGCGCGCTGCTGGCGCACAAGCTCGCCACCCTGGTTCCCTGCCTCGCCGCGCCCGGGCAGGCGGTTCTGCTCCAGAGCACCTGGGACCTGCTTGCAACGCTTGTGGAGGACACGGCGGTGAGGGTGCGGGCCACCATCGCCGAGGTGCTGAAGGATATGCCGCAAGCGCCGGCTGAGCTTATCCTGCGGCTCGCCCGCGACACCGAGATCACGGTCAGCGAGCCGATAATCCGCTTCTCGCCGCTGCTCACCAGCGCCGACCTGCTCGCGCTGCTTGCGGAGGTTCCAGCCAGCGCGGCCGCGGTGGCGCGCAGGGCGCGGATCGACGCGACGGTCTCAGATGCGATCGTCGCGAACGCCGACAGCGCGGCGATCCGCACGCTGATTGAGAATCAGTCCGCGCAGATCCGCGAGGCCACGCTCGACGCGCTGATCGCGCGGGCCGCCGGTCATACGGACTGGCACGCCCCGCTGGTGCGCCGCCCTGAACTGCCGCCACGCTCGGCGTGTGCGCTGGCGGAGATCGTGGCCACCCACCTGCTTGAGGTGCTCGCCGCGCGCGCCGATCTGCCTTCCGCGCTGGCCGGAGAGCTGCGCGTGCGGCTGGCCGCCCGGCTCGCCGCCGAGCGGGCGGCAACCGAGCCGCCGGGTGATCTGACCATGGACGCAGCGATGGCCAACGCACGGGCGCTGGCAGCCGCGGGAGGGCTGTCGGAGCAGGCGCTGATCCTTGCAGCGACGCAGGGCGAGGCACGGTTTGCCTCTGCGCTGCTTGCGGTGGCCTCCGGGCAACCGGCTTCGGTGGTGGACCGCGCAGCGAGCCTGCGCAGCGCCAAAGGCCTGGTGAGCCTGTTATGGAAAGCAGGCTACACGATGCGTGCGGCGCCCGTGCTGCAGATGCTGCTTGCCCGCTTGTCGCCGGAGGCGGTTTCCCGCTGACGGTCGAGGAAATGCTCTGGCAGATTGGCTTCCTCAGCCAAAAGGGCAAATGCCCAGGAGATGCGCAGCACGGCTGAGGGCTGATGCCGCTTGCCCTCGGGCCGCCAACGCCGTGCGCGAACCTCAGTTCGACGTTGCTGCCATCGGGCTGAACTTCCAAAGCCCGTGTGGTCTTGCGCGCACCGCGTCGACCGGAATGCGCAACTTTGCGAGGCGCTGACACCGGCCGGGGCAAGGACCGGACTGATCAAACGATGCAGACATTGCAGGTTCCCGAGCCACGCAGCGGGACTTTCACCGCCCAGCGCAACGGCGTTCCGGGCGGCACCGAACGTGCCGCGCGCCGGAGTTTTGCAAGCCCGATCTGTTCGGCCGTGTTCTGCTGATGCGCCAATGGGGGCGGATCGGATTGATCCCAATCGACCTGAAACTGTGCCTTGGTGAATCCGTCGCCGGAGCGGGCCTGCCAACTGGGATCGGCGGCGACGGGACCGACAATGGTGACACCATGCCGCTGTTGGCTATCGACCAGAACGTGTGAGTCCGTGTAGCCCTTGTCGACCAGATGCTCGGATGGCAGCAGCGCACTTTTCTCCATCGACTTATGTACGACGGTTAACATGTTGTCGTCCGGCGTTGTCGCCGGAGTGGTCTCGACGTTTGTGATCACGTGCGGCGCTTCCGGGTCACATGTCTCCGAAAAATGGGCTCTGTAGCCAACCCAGGAGATGTCACGCTTGGTGCTATAGCGAGCGTCTGGGTCGTAGGGCGAGCAAATTTGCTCGGCGGCTGGCGGCATCTCCTTGACGGTGCGCCATCGCAAATGCCCTTCCTCGGGGACATACTGTGTCTCCCAGACTTGGCGCAGAACCTGGGTTGCAGGCAGCTGCGCCAGCCATGGTTGTTCCACGGCAGCGTCGGCCGCGGCGAGCAGCTGACTGCCATCGGCGCCGATGGCAGTCGCAAGCTCAAGTCGCGCAGTGTCGCTCTTCGGCAGGAGATAGTTCTCCACACGGCGACTGTACCGCTCGAACCAAACCGGGGGTGCCAGGGCCTGCAGCCAGTCAGGCGCGACTACGGCAAGTTCATTCAGCGCGGCGCGCACGGTTTCTCCGACGCGCTCAAGCCGGTTGAGCCCGCGCACAGCGGCCAACACGTGCGTTGAGTCGGTACGTTGTCGGCCTTTGGCTTTGACCAGCCCCTTATCGCGCAATCGCTGCAGGAGGGTGTCGAGCAGCAGTCGCTCGGCCTTGCCCTCGACTAGGCGCGACCGGAACTCGCTCAGCACGGTGGTCGAAGCCGGGATCGTTCAGCGACAGACCCAGTGCGCATTTCCAGTCGATCCGCCCTCGCACAGAATCCGCAGCTTACGGACCACATGCCATACCGGCTTTGCCCCGTCGTTTACGTCGATGACATGAGAACGCTACCTAGAGGTAATTACATAAGGAACCTTCTGCGGCCTTAACGGGTTACCGCATGCGGGCGGTTACGCGTGAGGTCAGCGAACGGGTGCCCATGAGCCTGGGAAGCCGCATCGCAGTTCTGTCCCCGGTGGTGTCGCCCCCGAGCCCGATCCGGAACAGGTTGTTGTTGTGGCCGAGCCGACGGCAGCCGGCAAGTGCGGCTTCGGGCGTTCCGGCAATGGCCGCGATCTTGGCCCGTTGTTGCATTCGACCGTCGCGGCGACGGCATCCCATGAGGGCATGATCGGTTTGGCCCGCCAACCTGATTTCAGCCCTCGGCGCGCGCCTCGTTGCGAGGCTTGAAACCGATGATTACGAATCTAAGATCATTGGCATCTGCCGCTTGGGCCGGCGGCCGATTGCAGGAGCGGAACCATGGCAACTCACGACGAGGGAAGCGATAGCCTCCTCGGTGTCCTGCGCGCGACGATCGTAGACCTGGTCCGGCGGGACGGTCCTGATCTGTCGGCGCGCCAGCTCGGTGTGTTTCTGACCTGTTACTTGGAGACAGAGGCTCAGACCGTCCGGGGTCTGGCCCTCAAGCTGAACGTTTCCAAGCCAGCGATCACCCGGGCATTGGACCGTTTGTCGGAGTTCGATCTGGTCCGGCGCAAGACCGACCCGCTGGACCGGCGCAGCGTCCTTGTTCAGCGCACCGCGACCGGGATGGCATTTCTGCGGGAGCTGCGGGCCATCCTGGGCGATGCCGGAGCGGGGATGCGGATCGCTGCCGAATCCAGCCCTAACCGGCAACGCGCGGCGGCTAATTCGCGCGCCCCTCAGCCCCGCGGCTGGTAGCGTCCGCCCGGCGGCGCGCGGTTCGACCATGGCAGGTGCCTGCACACACGGCTTCCTACTGGCCCCGAGACTACGCTCGTCCGTGGCCTCGGAGAATTACTGGAGGCCGCGGAAAGCGGCCGTCGCAGCGGCCATGACCTCTGATGTCCTGACGCCCTTGCTTCGCGGCGCGGAAGTGCGGTGGCGGCGCCCGTTGACGGCCGATTTGCGCCCAAGGACATCATACCGGGACATAAAAAGCCGTTCCCGAAAGCGGCCAAATCCGGTCATCCGCGCGCCTAGAGTCGAAACCCGGCACGTCACGCCCCCGAGCATGGGCGCCGGCCTGAGGGCGGGGCAAGCCGGATTCGGGCAAGCCTTGTGGCGGATGACGACCTCGGCGGCGACAATGCCGGATCAGGAGACAAAATGATGAAGCGAACACGCCGAACGCACGGACCGGCCTTCAAGGCCGAGGTGGCGTTGGCCGCGGTCAAGGGCGAGAAGACGCTGGCTGAGCTGGCGCAGCAATTTGACGTGCATCCCAACCAGATCGCCGCCTGGAAGGCGCATCTGGTTGGCGGTGCTGCCGGGGTATTTGACGCCGGCATGGGGAGCGAGGCGACGCCGGCGCTGCACGCCAAGATCGGAGAGCTCACGCTGGAGAACGATTTTTTGGCCGGCGCGCTCGGAAAAAGCCGGCCTGTCGAGCGCAAAGCGATGATCGACCGCAGTCACGATTTGTCGCTGGTGAGACAGGCGGAACTGCTGAAGCTCAGCCGCAGCAGTCTTTACTATGAGCCTCAGGCCGTTCCGACACCACCGAGCCCGATCGCGGATAGCCCCTAGCCCTACGCCCCGCGGCACGGCACGCTGACAGCAGCAACGCCGCCTTGCTGGTCGGTCCAGCCGACCGTCCTCGCCCCCTCGAGTTCACCACCTATTGGCGCGTGCCACGGCAATGCTGCGCTCTGCGATCGCCACCATCGCCGGCAGTTCCGCCAGCTTGCGCCCGGCCAGGAGTTCATGCGCCAGCACCGCGCAGTCCTGCCAGCGTCCGCCGTCAGCCGGCGAGGCATCACCGCTGCTGGCTTGCAACCAGAGCGTGGTCAGCAGCAGCCGTTCCGCCCAACTTTCCCGCCGTGCCGGCAGTATTTCCTCCAGTAGCCGCTGCACGCCCACTTGCGGGTTCAGCCGGGCGATGCCGCCGGCCAACGGCCGGATCGCGGCGTCGTCCTCGAACCACGACTCCACCATCGGGTTCTTCGCCACCCAGGCGCCACTGCGCTGCAGCGAAGCGGCAATCGCGTCCGGACTGCGCCGCTCCACCGCTAACCCGGCGAACCGCCGCTCAATCTCCGCGGTGACGTCGAGGCCGCGATCTTTCCAGTCCGCCGCGCCGATCCTCTCGGCGATTTCGATCACCGCCGCGTGCGGCAATGTTCCCATCGTGAGACCACGGGCGATGTGATGCTGCACCATTACGTCCAGGTAATCGCGCCCGGTCATCGCCGTCGGTGTCTGCCGCCGGGATTCCCCAAACGCCTCGTCGATCTCCCGCCGCGCGAGCGATGGGTTGCACCAAGCGTCCCTGATACCGAAGCTCTGCTTGAGCAGCAGCCCGGCGAACAGCCCGGTCTGTCCCTTCGGCGTGGTGAGGATCAGGCTCTGTGCGCCGGAGCCGTCGATGACGGAACTCTGGATCGCCAGCGGTGGCGCCGGCGTCCATTGCGCGCAGGTCACCCCCTTCAGGCGCGCCTTGCGCACCAGCCGGTCAATCGCCCCGCGTTCAACCTCCGGCACCCAGTTGCGCAGCAGCAAGGCGCGCCGCAGCATTACCGGTGAGACAGTCTCAGGGCCGACAACCTGCTCCAGCACGGCGGTCGCCGCCCCGCGTATTGCCGGCTCGGGATCGAGCAGCAGCAGCGGCACCGCTTCGCGCAACACCGCGTGCGGCGACATGCCGAGTTCGTGCACCATATACGCGCGCATTTCGGCCGGCATCAGCGTGCCGATCTCGGCCAGCCCTTCCACCACCATGAACGGGCTTTCGGCCGAGCCGGCGAGCTCATCGAGCAGGCCGCGGAACTGCTGCGACAGTTCCTGCTGTGTTGTCCCGAGTGCCATCTCCGGCGCCGCGTCGACGGCGGCCGCGGTCAGCGCTTCGGTCATCTCCGGCCGGATCGGCACCTTGGCGACCTTGAGCAGATTGACCAGCTCGAACCAGTCGGCCTCCGGCATGGTCTTGGCCTGTGCCAGCGCGACCAGTTTTTCCTGATAGGCGTCGAGCATCTCGCGCGCCCAGTCGTGGCCACGCTCGAGCCGGTAGCGGATGAGTTCCAGCTGGTTGGCGAGCAGCCAGCGGCAGGCCCCGATCAGCGCCTCGTCGCGCCTGCGGGCCGTGCCGGCAGCCACCGCGGCATCGAACAGCGGCCACAGGCTCTGCGGATGGTCCTCCATCCAGCCCTGGCTTGCGGCCTCGAGCGACGGCGCGCCATTGCGGCGGATCTCGGCGGCGACGGTGCGCACCAGCGTCTTGACGTCGCGCGTAACGGCCGCGGTGTGCGGCGGTGGCT
>Ga0302157_10003713_pt1 | contig 17010 bp, 16 predicted proteins | sample I_Bog_N3_3_FD_193502 | JGI IMG/M metagenome (GOLD analysis project Ga0302157, IMG submission 193502) | Peat permafrost microbial communities from Stordalen Mire near Abisko, Sweden - I_Bog_N3_3 | ecosystem: Environmental > Terrestrial > Soil > Wetlands > Peat | place: Sweden: Abisko, Stordalen...
GCCGCGATAGGAGGTTCTGATGCAGATGCACTATCCGCCGAGACCGACCTGCCCGATCAAGTGCAGGGGCTGTCTCGCACATCACCCACCCAGGTCAGGGATACGCAGAGCGGATCGCCGCCCACGACCTCCAGGAGCACCAGAACATGGAAGACGGCAAAACCTCTCAAAATCCTCGGGGCAGCGCGGTCAAGCGCGTGGTCTTGACCGTGGCCGTCGTGGTGGCGGGCACCGGGGCGATCCTCGGGGGCGCCTTCGCAACCTTCACCGACACCATCTCCGCCAGTCCCCAGGCGATCAGCTCCGGAAAGCTCGTCCTGGCGGTCGGACCGACCAATGACTCGACCGTCCCGGTGACCCCCATCGCACCCGGGGACACCATTGCCCGCGAGGTCGACCTGAATTCGGTGACCTCGACCATCAATGACGCCACCATCACATTCGGGATCTCGGCGAGCCCGAGCTCTCTCCTCGACAGCGACGCAACCAACGGTCTGCAGGTGCAGGTGCAGACCTGCTCGGTGCCGTGGACCCGGGTCGCGGGACCGCCTCCGACCTACACCTGCGTCGACGGGACCACGACCCCCGTTCTGTCGAGCACCCCGGTCAAGACGCTGGAGACCACTCCCGCCAGCCTGACCCCGCTCAACTCGCTGACGGGCGGCGGGCAGGACTATATGGTGATCACGTTCACCTTCCCGTCGGGGGCTCCCGGCAACATCGCCCTCCAGGGAGCGTGCAGCGGCACGGCCGGTAGCACCTCGGCGTCGGCCGAGAACCTCGAGGGGTGCTCCTCGACGCTCACCTACAACTTCACCGCAACTCAGCGGGCCGGTACCAACAAGTAATCGAGGCAGAACGGAACGTTGAGGGGAGCGGTTCTGCCGCTCCCCTCGACGCGCTTCCAGAGGTTGGAACGTCATGAAGTCTGAGGCGCCGCCGGAGAGGGACGAGATGTCGGGGCAGAACCCGGCGGTCGTCGTGGCTGCGCCCACGGCCCCAGGGCCCTCCATGGGTCCCGCGATCCCCCGATCCAGCCAGCGCAGCCCCGCCGTCCCATTCACCGTGACCTCCCGGATCGCGAAGGGTGCCGGGTACCTCCGGTCACGGCTGCAGCGCGCCGGCGGGGCTCTGCTGTTGGTCGGTGCGAGCCTGGTCGTGCTGGCGATCGTGGGCACGGCCGTGAACTGGTGTCGCCTCGACGTCGTGCTGAGCGGGTCGATGGCGCCCACGCTGCGGCCAGGGGACGTCATCCTCGCTGTCTCCGAGCCGGACTCCGAGGTCTCCGCCGGCCAGGTGCTCGCCTTCCACCCCCCCTACGATCCGAGCATCGTGGTGGTCCACCGGATCATCCAGGTGGTCCATGACGGCAAGAAGGTGGAGATCCGAACCCAGGGTGACGACAACAACGCTCCCGACCAGTGGACGGCCGTGCTCGAGGGCACCTCGGCCTGGAGGGTGAGCTGGGTGCTCCCCTCCGCGGGCTACGTCGCCATCTGGGTCACCTACCCGTGGATCCACCTCCTGGCGTTGCTCCTCGTCATCGGGATCGTGGTCGGGGAAGTGCTCAGACGCGTCTGGCGCGCGGAGCCGAGATGATTCCTTTCGTCGGGAACCGGCGGAGAGCCTGGCTGCTGGCCGCGGGCGTGGCGGTCCTCGCGCTCGGACAGTGCGGGGGCGCCTTCGCGATGTTCACCGATTCGACCACAGCCGGGCCGGGGAGCTTCCAGACGGGGACGCTCCCGATCCCGGCTGGCCTCGCGGTCAGCAATGGCGGTTGCTCCGGCAGCCCGACCCAGACCAATGTCGCCAGCAGCTGGACCGGCTCCTCGGCCCTCGACGCGAGCGGCAACTATCTGGTCGCCGGCTACAGCGTTCTGCGCTCCCCCAGCTCCTCGGGCCCCTACAGCTCGGCGGGGACGGTGACCGGAAGCCCTCCCTCGACGACGTACACGGACACCAGCCCGTCCGGTGCAGCGGCCCCGCTTGCCTTCGTTGCCTCGGGTAGTGGGAGCAACGCCCTGAGCATCGACACCTCGACCTACGCCACCGCGACGGTGAATCTCGGCGGAGCTGTGGGGAAGGAGCCGAACGCACTGCAGGTGACCCCGGACGGAACCAAGCTGATCGCCGCGGAGGGCGCGGCGCACCAGGTGCAGATCATCTCCACCACAACTGGCGCGGTTGAGAGCACGGTGGCCATCCCCACGGTGAACGGCACGGCCTCCACGCCGGTGGCCGTGGCGGTGAGCCCGGACGGCAGCACCGCCTGGATCGTGGACGCGGCCAACGATCTGGTCTATCCCCTCAGGCTGGCCACCGCCACCCTGGGAGGCGCGATCACGGTGGGGGCCCAGGGCGACCCCAGCGCGGCGGTGGTGACGCCCAACGGGGTGCAGGTCTTTGTCGCCGACTATGGCTCCCACCAGGTGAGCGCGATCGACACCTCCACTGACGCCGTCACCACCATCGCGGTCGGAGGCACCACTGGAATCCCCATCGCGCTGGCGGTGACCCCCAACTCCGCTCACGTCTACGTGGCGGACGAGGGCAACAGCCAGATCGACGACATCACCACCTCCAGCGACACCGTGAGCGCGACCATCAAGGTGCCCAGCCTGACCGACAGCGACGGCTACGTGCCCAACGGTGGAGATCCCAACATCCTGGCGGTAACCCCGAACGGTGCCAAGGTCTACGTGGCCAGCTTCGGGGATGGGTTGGGCGGGTCGGTGGAGGACATCACCACCAGCAACGACGCGGTGGCAACGACCTTCGCGTTGCCACCCGGTGGCGTTCTCGGCCCCGCTGCGCCCAACGCCCTGGCTCTGACCCCCAACGGTTGTCAGCTCTACGTCAACGACTACGACAACAACAAGGTGGACCTGATCGACGTGAGCACCGACACTCTCGCCGCCTCCACCACAGCGGTCGGCCAGACCGGCGACCCGACCGGGATGGCGGTGACCCCGAACGGCGCGGCGGTGTACGTGGCCAACTTCTACGACCCCAGCGTGAGCGTCATCGCCACCAGCAGCTACACCGTGACCCGGACCGTCGGGATGGCGGGCGGTAGCGCTCCGTACGCGATCGCCGTCGCTCCGAGCACCTACTACTACGAGGTGGCCGGCACGCACGGGGGCTGGACGAGCGGCCCCAGCTCGCCGGCCGTGTACACGCTCGGCTGGAACGTCGGCGGCTGGCAGTGATGGGACGGCGCCTCCGCCGCGGCTGAGACGCGCCTGGCGGGGGAGGGGAGTCGCGATCGTCCGCGTCCGGCCAGCCTCCTCGTGCCATGGCCGGCCCGGTTCAGGGGGATTCCGCCTTCCCCTCGCTTCCACCTCTTCGTGCCCGCACCTCAGCCGCGATCAGCTCGAGGGTGCCGAGATCCCCGGCGAAGGGGGCGACCGGCCGCGGCCAGTGGACGACGAGGTCGGTGACACCGAGCTCCTCGAAACGGCCGGTTGCGTCCCGGAATGCCTCCGGCGAAGCGGTGACCCCGGAGATCCGCGTCCCGACGTAGAGGAGGCGTCCCAGGGTCGCGGGATCGCGGCCCACCTCGGCGCAGGCGGCATCGATGCGCTCCATCTCGGCGGCGAGGCCGGGCAGGGCGCCCGCGACGCCAAGCGCGCTGCCGTCCGGCGCGAGTGGGCCCTCGGTTACCCAGGTGCTGCCGAAGCGCGCCGCCAGTCGCATGCCCCGGGGGCCTCCCGCCGCGACCGCGAAGGGCAGGCGGGGACGCTGTACGCAGCCGGGGTGCATGCGGGCGCCGAATGCCTGGTAGTGGCGGCCGTCGTGGGTCGTGACCGGCTCGGTGAGCAGCTCGTCGAGGAGGGTCACGAACTCCTCGAAACGATCCGCGCGCTCGCGGCGGCTCCAGGGCTCGCGCCGCGTGGTGGTGGCGTCGAAGCCGCTCCCACCCGCTCCGATCCCCAGGGTGAACCGGCCCGCGGAGATGTGGTCGAGCGTCATCAGCTCTCGGGCGAAGGGCACCGGGTGGCGAAAGTTCGGTGACGCGACGAGCGTTCCGAGGCGGATCTTCGACGTGACCGCGGCTGCAGCGGCCAGGGTCGGCACCGCCCCGAACCAGGGGGAGTCCCGGAATGATCGCCACGCCAGATGGTCGAAGGTCCAGGCATGGTCAAAGCCGAGAGCCTCCGCGTACCTCCACGTCTGACTCTGCTCTCCCCAACTCTCTGCCGGGAGGATCAGCACTCCGAACCGCACGAGGTGGAAGTCTCTCACTCTCGGCAGCGCGTGGCCCTGAACCGCGCGGCGGGTCAGAAACCGGGGAAGACGCTCCGCAGATCGTCCAGGGTGACGGTGGGGGAGTCGAGTCGCAGCGGCGGGGTGTGGGCCGGGTCGAGCCGCCCGTACACCAACCGGAGGAGCGCCTCCGCCGGCAGGTGGAGCGAGCCGTCCGTCGCCGGGTCGGTCCGCGGTTCGAGGCGGACACCGCCGGTGGCGAGCGTGAAGCGGCGCTCGGGATCGGTCGTCGACACCAAGAGCGTCGCCGGCTGCGCGGAGGGCTTGCCGACCCGGGCGACCATCTCCGGGAGTTGGTCGACGAGGAGCGCCACCGCGTCGCCGGCGACGCGGGCGGCCGGTTCGAGGGCGACGGCCACGTCCCAGGTGTGCACCGCGTGCTCGGAGAGGCGCATGCGCAGCACCCCCGCGAAGTCGAGGTCCCGGCCGAAGAAGGAAACCTGAAGGGCACCGATCTGGGCCGCATCGAGCGTCTCGAAGCGGCGCACCAGGCGCTCGTTGGCATCGAGGCTCGTGGCGACCTGGGCCCGGGGCGGCAGGGCATCCCATCTCTGCCAGATCGGCAGCATCGTCTCCCGACCCGGCGCGGCTCCGCCGGAGAGGCCGGCGTCGAGGAGCAGCCAGAAGAGCTCTGCCTGACTGCCGAGGTGCGAGAGCACTTGGGCGAGAGTCCACTCCTTGGCGTACGACCGCGCCGTGACCTCGTCCGGCCCCAGGCCGCCGGTCAGCGACCTCAGCCGGTCGTGCGAGCTGCGCACGGCGGCCAGCCAGGCGTGGAAATCCGGCATGTCAGCTTCTCCGGTTCATGGTTTGGTGCCGCCTGTCGCTGCGCGATCTTCCCGGGGCGCCAGCCTGGGTGCGGCACCGTCGGTGCCCGTTGCCGTCTCTGCCACGTCCTCGGAGTAACCGAAACTCTCGTCGACGCCCTCGAGCACCGGGGCGACCCGGGTGCGCAGCGGAACCTCCTTGATGAAGCACACCAGAACGAGGGCGATGACCGCGAAGGGCACGCCGGCCAGGAAGACCGAGCCCAGCGACTGGGAGAAGGCGTGCACGACGCCGCTGTGGATGACGGCAGGCAGCTTGTCCAGCACCTGCGGGCTGGCGTTGCCGACGCCCCCCGAGAGTCCGCCGAGGTGGAATCCCTTGGGAAGATCCGTGACCAGCTTGGCGATCAGCACGTTGCTGAAGATGGCTCCGAAGATCGGCACCCCGATGGAGCCGCCCATGGAGCGGAAGAAGGTCGCCGTCGAGGTGGCGGTGCCCAGGTCCCTCTGGGCGACGCTGTTCTGCACCACGACCACCAGGACCTGCATGACCCCGCCGAGGCCGAGGCCCAGCACCACCATGTAGGCGGCGGTGACGACCGCTGGGGTGGCCGCGTCCATGGTGGAGAGCAGGAAGAGGCCGATAACGGTGATGGCTGTGCCCAGGATTGGCCAGATCTTGTAGCGCCCGGTACGGCTGATCAGCTGGCCGCTCACGATCGAGGTGATGAGCAGACCGACCATCATCGGGACGAGCAGCAGGCCGGAGTTGGTGGCCCCGTCGCCCTTGACGATCTGCAGGTACTGGGGGAGAAAGACGATCGATCCGAAAAGCGCCAGGCCGATGATGAAGCCGGCCGCGTTGCTCACCGCAAAGACGGAATTGCGGAACAGCTGCAGCGGCAGGATGGGCTCGGTCGCCCGCCGCTCGACCTGGATGAAGAAACCGAGCAACACCAGCGCTCCCAGGGCCAGTCCGAGGGTCTGGGCGGACGCCCACGGATACTCGGTGCCTCCCCAGGTGGTGAGCAGGACGATGCAGGTGACCCCGGCCCCCAACAGACTCGCGCCCAGGTAGTCGATGCGGTGCTCGCGTCGCTGGCGGGGCAGGTGGAGGACCAGGCCGGTCGCGACCAGGGCGGCGATGCCGATGGGGACGTTGATGTAGAAGACCCAGCGCCAGGTGGCGTGGTCGACGAGGAAGCCGCCGAGCAGGGGCCCGGCCACCGTGGCCAGTCCAAAGACGGCGCCGAAGTACCCCATGTAGCGGCCCCGCTCGCGAGGGGAGACGATGTCGCCGATGATCGCCTGGGAGCCGACGAACAGCCCCCCTGCGCCGACGCCCTGGAGAGCCCGGAATCCGATCAGCTCGGCCATGTTCTGGGAGAGGCCGCAGAGCATCGATCCGACCAGGAAGATGACGATCGCGGCCTGGAAGATGCGCTTGCGCCCGTAGAGGTCTCCGATCTTCCCGTAGAGCGGGGTCGAGATCGTCGAGGTCAGGATGTAGGCCGTCACCACCCAGGAGAGCTGGGTGAGACCGCCCAGGTCGCCCACGATCGTGGGCAGGGCCGTGGAGACGATGGTCTGGTCGAGGGCGGCGATCAGCATCGCCAGCATCAGGGCACCGAACACCACCATGAGCCGGCGCCGCTCGGCGTCGCTCCGGCGCTCGACCTTGAGCGACGAGATCTGGGCGCTCATGCGGCTGGCTCGGCGGTGGGCTCACCGGTCATGACCAGTGAGCTGTGCTGCCGGAAGAGGCGGGAGGGCCACCAGGTCCAGCGACCGACCAGCACGACGAACGCCGGCACCATGATGGTCCGGACGAAGAAGGTGTCCATCAGGACCCCGGCGGCGATGCCGAAGCCCACCTGCTGGATCTCCCCGGACTGCGCTGATCCTCCCGCCGCGAAGCCGAGCACGGCGAAGGTGCCGCCGAGCACCAGCCCGGCGGTGGTGACGGTTGTCCCGGTCACCCCGATGGCCTTCGTCACCGCCTCTCGCAGGGGGAGGCCATGAGCCTCCTCGCGGATCCTCGTCATCACCAGCACGTTGTAGTCCGAGCCCAGCGCCATCAGAAAGACGAACATCAGGAAGGGCAGGATGAATTGCACTCCGCTCTGGCCCCCGAAGTGCACAAAGACCAGGCCTACCAGGCCCAGGGCGGCGAGGTACGAGAGGACCACGCTCGGGACCAGGAAGAGGGACGCGATGCCGCTCCGCAGAACGATGGCGAGGAGGAGCGCGATGATGATCGCCACCGTCGGGATGATGTGGATCAGATCGTTCTGGGAGATGTTCTCGACGTCATAGGCGAAGGCGTCGAGGCTGAAGATGCCGCTGTCGGCCGCCCCCGCGGCATGAGCCGCGGCGGTGGTGTCCGCGCGGAGCGCCGGAATGTTGGCGCTCGCCGCCGAGCTTCCCGCCGGCCCGACCGTGGGCACCACGGCGAACACCACCGTCCGCGCGTCGGTGCTGACGAAGCTCGCCAGGGCGCCGTCGACCTGCGCCACCGCCGGGGGAAGGGCGGCGAGCGCGGCGGGGTTCAGCGGCCAGCCCAGCGTCTGGTGCAGGGCCGCAATTTCCGTCGCCGTCAGGGTCACCCCGGTGGGACCGTTGGGGTCGAGGGGCCCGATGACGCTCCGGAAGCCCGTCGACGCCGCGAGGCTCTTCTGGGCCGTCACCAGCTCGGCGGGATCCGCAAAGACGGGGTGGGAGAAGTGCATGACCACCTCGGTCGAGGTGATCGTCCCGGCGGAGGGGAAGTGCTTGTTGAGGACCGCCTGGCCGGTCGCGGAGTCGCTGCCCGCCGGGCCCGAGACGGCGTTGCCGAACCCGGCGGTGGTCGTCCCCACCGAACCCAGGGCGAGAGCCGCGAATATCCCGATCCCCGCGATCGCGGTGACCACCGGGCTCCGGACAAAGGCGGTGGCCACCCGGCCCCAGAAGCCCACCTGCGGGGTGGAGCGGACCGTGAGGTTGCTGGGCCAGAAGACGGCGCGGCCGAGGATCGCCAGCAGTGCCGGGAGCAGCGTGAGGCCGGCGAGGAGCATCAGGGCGATGCCGATGGCGAGCGCCGGGCCGAGCCCCTGGTAGAAGCCGAACTGCGCGATCACCAGGCTGAGCAGCGCGCCGATCACGATCAGCGCGGAGAAGGTGATGGATTCCCCCACGGTCTCGACGGCGCGCACTACGGCGTCGCGGGGGGCGAGGCCGCTCCGGATCTCCTCGCGGACTCGAAAGACGAGGAAGAGGCCGTAGTCGGTGCCGGCCCCCAGGACGAGGACGACGAGGATCAGCTCCGTGATGACCGAGACCTGGACGCCGATGTGGGAGGCGGCGGCGATCACCGGGCCGGCAAGCGCCAGCACCAGGCCGGCCGGGAGCAGCGTCACGAGCGGCGCGAGCAGCGCCCGGAAGGCGAAGAGCAGCAGGATGATGATGAACACGACCGAGAGCAGCTGGGTGGTGTTCTGGGAGTGGGCCGAAGAGGTGTTGGAGTCCGCGGCGGTCGCCAGCTGGCCGGTCAGGTTGAACTGGAGGCCGCCGGGGGCTCCCACCTTCGAGAAGTCGCTCCGGATCGAGTCGACGAGCGTCGTTCCGGTGCCCCCGCCGTACTGGGGGACGTTGGCCTGGATCAGGGCCTGGGTGGCCTCACCGTCGCTCGACGTCCCGAGGGCGCGCGCGGTGACGACGTTGGGCAGCTCCTTGATCTTGGCGAGGAGGGATGTGACGACGAGCTTGTCGGAGGCGGTCAGCGGGCTGCCACTGCGCGAGGCCACCAGGGTGGCGGTGGCGAGACTCGAGTTCTGAAAGGGGTTGAGCAGCTGAGCCGCGTGCATGCTCGGGGAGTTCGCCGGCAGGAAGCCGCTCTCGGTGTCCTTGGCCACCGAGCCGAGCCCGGGCAGGGTGCTCACGCAGACCACCGTGATGACCACCCAGGCGACGACGATGAGGTACCGGAAGCGGACGTCGAACTTGCCGAGGCGGGAGTAGAACCGCCTCACGACGGGAGCTCCGCGCCCGCTGGCTGAGCCAGCCTGGCGAGCAGTTCGACGAGGGAGCGGAGATCGTCGTCGCTCAGCGGTGCGGTCACCGCGGCGAGGCTGCGCAGGTGCAGCCGCATCATCTCCTCGAATCTCTGGCGGGCCGCCTCGGAGAGCTGCACGCGGACGAGGCGCCGGTCCTCGTCCTCACGGAGACGCTCCACCAGCCCGATCCTCACCAGGCGGTCGACGAGCTGGGTGGCCGAGCTGGGGGTGATCGACTGGGCCTCGGCCAGCTGATGCATGGAGACGGCGGAGCCGGCCTGGTGGAGGAGCATGAGCGCCTCCAGCTGGGAGGCGGTCACCTCCTCCATGGTCTCGCGCATGGTGGCCTGGGCGTCCGCCGGGATGGTGGCGCGGAAGCGGTGCCGGAGCGCCGGCTGCATGCAGGTCAGCCGGTGCAGAAGGATCTCCCTCTCGGAGAGGGTTGCGGGCTCTGGGGTCACTTGTTCACTCCTCGGATACTCAGGCACCTAAAGTATGTGATACACGAAGCTCAGCGTGTCAAGCCGCATTCCCGTGATCGAGGTGACGCCCCGGCCACGGCAGGGTCGCATTCCGCTCCGGTACCCCTGGGCCGCCCCCAGGCCCCCGCGTCCTGCCCCTGTGCCGGCCCGGCCCCATGCCCCTCGCACGCCGGACCGGGCGCGGTGCTCTCCTCGCCGGACCGGGGCCCGGCCCTCTCCTCGCCGGCGCCGCCCGGCGGCGACCTCCAGCGGGGTAAGGTAGGGGCTCCGTGCGGCGGCACCCGCGATTGACGCCGGCCGGGCCTGTGGTATCATCCGCTTGACCTAGCGCGGCTAGGTTTTATTTGTGTTGGGGCTTAACGTGGCCACGGCTAAAGGCAGTTCGATCATCACCCTGCAGTGTCCTGACTGCAAGGAGCGGAACTACACCACCGTCAAGAACAAGCGCAACGATCCGGATCGGATCGAACTGCGCAAGTTCTGCCCGCGGTGTCGCGCCCACACGCGCCATCGCGAAACCAAGTAGCTCGCGCCAGGAGAAGCCAAGCAATGTGGGAAGCCGGCCCCGTAGGCCGCTATGCTGACGGGCCACAGGGGCGTAGCTCAGTTGGTAGAGCATCGGTCTCCAAAACCGAGGGTCGCGAGTTCGAATCTTGCCGCCCCTGCCATCTCGGGTCGGACCCGGCCGCGTAGGCTTGGGTCGAGCGTTGGAGGTCGATAGAGGACGTGGCCAGATCGTCGGCCAGGACGGGACTCACGACAGGTGGGAGCGGGGGGCGCCGTCCGAGACGCCTGACCGCCTACTTCCGGGGGGTCTGGGAGGAGCTGCGCAAGGTCGTATGGCCCACCTGGCCGGAGTTGACGCGGATGACCGGTGTGGTGGTCGTGACCGTGGTCCTATTCAGCCTCCTGATCGGGGGCGCGGACTACGCGCTCGGGTACGCCGTCAAGCCGATCTACGTTCAGAACGCCTCCACCACCGCCTCGGCGGTGCCGGCGAGCACCGCGACCCCGAGCGCAACCGCCACCGCCTCGCCCTCGGCGAGCGCCTCGAGCTGACGGACCAGCCACACTGAGATGACCATGAGCGACACCGCCACCACGACGCAGGCCAGCGACGCGCGCTGGTACGTCATCCACGCCTACTCCGGGCACGAGGAAAAGGTAAAGAACAACCTCCTCAAGCGCGTGGAATCGATGGACATGCACGACAAGATCTTCGAGGTCCTGGTCCCCACCGAAGAGGTGATGGAGATCAAGGATGGCCAGCGCCGGAGGGTCTCCAAGCGGATCTATCCGGGGTACATCCTGGTCAACATGGTCATGTCGGACGAGTCCTGGTACGTGGTCCGCAACACCCCCGGGGTCACCTCCTTCGTCGGCTCCGGCAACAAGCCGGTGCCGCTCGCCGAGAGCGAGATTCGGGGCATTCAGAGGCAGGTGAAGGCCGAGGCTCCGACCAAGGTCTCCGTCGAATATCAGGTCGACGAGAGCGTGCGAGTGGTCGACGGGCCCTTCACCGATTTCCATGGCAAGGTCACCGAGATCAATGCCGAGAAGGGCAAGCTCAAGGTGCTCGTCAATATGTTTGGCCGGGAGACACCGGTGGAGCTCGATCTGCTTCAGGTCGAGCGACTTCGCTAGGGGACGGAGAGCAGAATGGGCAAGAAGAAGGTCAAGACGGTCGTTCGCCTCCAGATCCAGGCTGGCAAGGCGACCCCGGCTCCTCCGGTGGGCACCGCGCTGGGCCCGCACGGGATCAACATCATGGAGTTCTGCCGGGCCTACAACGAGCGCACGGCAGCTCAGGCCGGCATGGTCATCCCGGCCGAGATCACGGTCTACGAGGACCGCAGCTTCAACTTCATCACCAAGACGCCGCCGGCCTACGACCTTCTCAAGAAGGCGGCCGGCGTCGAGAAGGGATCGGCGCAGCCCAACCGCGACAAGGTCGGGACCGTCACCGCCGCCCAGGTCCGGGAGATCGCCGAGGTCAAGCTCGCCGATCTCAACGCCTTCGACATCGGGCAGGCGATGCACACCATTGAGGGCACGGCCCGCTCCATGGGCCTGACCGTCGAACCGTAGCCATCCGAGGGAGATCCGCAGGCCGGGCGCCTGCGCAGCAAAAGTGGGAGGGCTCACCGAGCCCGCCAGGACCACAGGGAGAACGGCGATGCCCCATCAATTCGGCAAGAACTACCGTATGGCCGCGGAGAAGATCGAGGCCGGACACCTCTACCCGCCTCGGGAGGCGGTGGAGCTGGTACGGGCGACCTCGATGACCAAGTACGACCCCACCATCGAAGCCCACTTCCGGTTGGGCATCGACCCCCGCCACGCCGATCAGGCCGTGCGCACCACCGTGGTGCTGCCTCACGGCACCGGTAGGACGCGGCGCATCGCTGTGTTCGCCACCGGCGAGAAGGCGCGCGAGGCGCTCGAGGCCGGCGCCGACCTCGTCGGCGGTGAGGACCTGGTCAAGCAGGTCCAGGCAGGCCAGATCGACTTCGACGTGGCCCTCGCCACCCCCGATGTGATGGGGCTCGTCGGCCGCATCGGCAAGATCCTCGGTCCCCGGGGACTGATGCCCAACCCCAAGGCGGGGACGGTCACCTTCGACATCGCCAAGGCCGTCCGGGAGGTCCAGGGTGGCCGCATCGAGGTCAGGAACGATCGCCTTGGCAATCTCCATGCGGTCATCGGCAAGGCGTCCTTCGACGACGGCCGGTTGGGGGAGAACTTCGCCGCCCTCATGGACGCCATCATGCGTGCCAAGCCCCCGGCCGCCAAGGGCACTTACCTGAAGTCGTTGACCCTCTGCACGACCCACGGACCGGCCATCAGGGTCGATCCCGCACAGGCATCGAAGCTTCAGGTGGCGTAGCTCGGCCGTGGCCGAACAGCCCATCCGCCTGCTCATCGTCGACGACATCCAGTCGACACGCGACAACCTGCGCAAGCTCCTCAGCTTTGAGGACGACATCGAGGTGGTGGGCACGGCTGGGGACGGCAAGGAGGGGGTGGAGGAGGCCCAGAGGCTCCATCCGGACATCGTCCTCACCGACGTGAACATGCCGCTCATGGATGGCATCCAGCTCACCGAGCAGCTCACCCAGGATCTTCCCGGGAGCCCGGTGATCATCATGTCGGTGCAGGGCGAGCGGGACTACCTGCGCCGGGCCATGCAGGCGGGGGCGCGTGAGTTCCTGATCAAGCCGTTCAGCCACGACGAGCTGGTGGCCGCGATCCGGCGTGTCTACGCCATGGAGGTCAAGAAGGGGACCTTCCTGACCCGGACCGCGGAGGCTCCACCGGCCGCCGCGACCTCCGGCCGTTTCGGCCTGGGCGAGGTCTTCGTCGTCTTCTCGGCCAAGGGCGGTGTCGGCAAGTCCATCATCGCCGCCAACCTCGCCGTGGCTCTCGCTCGGGAGACCGACGCCAGGGTCGCCCTGGTCGACCTGGACCTTCAGTTCGGCGACATCGGGGTGATGCTCAACCTCAACCATTCCCGCAGCATCACCGACGTCGTGGACGCCCAGGACCACCTGGACGCGGAGATCCTCGACGACATCCTCGCGGTCGGGCCGGCGGGGGTTCGCGTGCTCCTGGCGCCCGTCAAGCCCGAGCTGGCCGACCTGGTGACCCCCGACCACGTCCGCACTGTCTTCGCCGAGGTGCGCAAGGTCTGCGACTTCGTGGTCGTCGACGCCTCGAGCCACCTCGGGGAGGCGATCCTGCAAGTCATGGAGATCGCCAGCAAGATCCTGGTGGTCACCGGGCTCACGATCCCGAGTGTCAAGAACGCGCGTCTCACGCTGGGGGTGCTGGAGTCGTTGAACATCGACCCCGAGCGCGTCCTGCTGGTCGTCAACCGTGTCGACGGCTACTCCGACTTCAACAAGGAGGCCACGGAGCAGTACCTGCGGGTGCCGGTGGCCGTCCAGATCCCCCACGACCCGAAGGCGGTGTCCGACGCCTGGAACCAGGGCAAGCCGTTCGTCGAGACCCAGCCCGAGGCCGAGATCAGCCGCGCCATCCGTGAGCTCGTCTTCCGGCTGGTCCCCCAGGAGCAGCCGGCGGTGGCCGGCGGCGACAGGAAGCGCCGCCGAGGGATCTTCGGCCGCTGACCGGTCAGTCCGAGGCCGGCGCCTGGCCGGACCGGTTGCGGCCGATGCTGAGCCGTCTCCGCCGCTTGTGGGGCGCGGCATCGAGCATTGCCGCGCCGGCCCCGGGGTGGCCGCGTGCCGGCACAGCCGAGGAAAGCAGACCGGCCAGTCCGGCGATGCGGAGTGCCGCCTGGCTCTGAGGCTGGGACAGGAGGAAGGGCACCCCGCGGGCGATCGAGGTGGCGACCACGTTCGGGTCGTACGGGATCTCCACGGTCGCCTCGGTCTTGAGGACGTTCTCGACGTAGCTCCGCTCCAGCTCGCCCGCCCCGTCCCGGTGGTTGACGACGAGCACGAAGCGCGCCGGGTCGACCTTGAGCACCCCCATGACCGTCTGGAGCAGCCGAGCGTTCTTCACCCCGGTGGTGCTCAGGTCGGTGACCACCAGGATCTTGTCGGCCATCTCAACGAGGTCCAGGCTGATCTCGCTGAGGTGGGTGGCGGTGTCCACCACGATGCAGTCGTAGGTGCGCCGCAGTTGCTCGATCAGAGCCCTCAGGTGCTGGGTGGTGACGTAGTCCGCCAGCTCGGGGCTGATCGGGGCGGCCAGCACCCGCACCCCACCCGGCCCGTCGACCATCACGTCCTCGACCACGTCGTGATCCGCCACGGCGTTGTTGGCCGCCAGGTCCGCGATGGTGCGCTCGGCGGTGATGTTCAGCAGGATGCCGATGTCGCCGAACTGCAGCGAGCAGTCCAGCAGCGCCACCCGGCAGGTCCGGCCGAGCGACACGGCGAGGTTGGCTGCGATCACCGACTTCCCCACTCCTCCCTTGGCGCCGACCACGGTGAAGAGCTTGCCCCCGCGTGAGGGTGCGGCACCGGCGTCGGCACCGGCGTCGGCACCGGGGTCGGCGGCCGGGGAGGCCGCTGGGGTCCCCTTACGTTGCCCGTACGCGTGCACGCGGCGGATCGCGGATACCAGCTCGTCGCCACTGAAGGGCTTCTGCAGGAATTCACGGGCCCCGGCCAGCATGGCGCGCCGGAAGGCCTCATTCTCGGCCTCCATGGAGAGGAGGATCACCCCCGTGTTGGGCAGGTACTGCACCAGCATCTCGGTGGTCTGGATGCCGTCCATGCCGGGGAGCCCGGCGTCCACCACGGCCACGTCGGGCTGGGTGCGCAGGGCCTCCTGGAGGGCCGTGTCGCCGTCCCCGGCGACAGCACAGACGGTGAGGTCCTCCTCCTGGCCCAGACGCTTGGTGAGGTTCTCGATGATGCGGGTCGATTCGTCGGCGAGGAGGACGCGGATCACGCCATCCCCCTCAGCCGCGTCCGAGTGAGAAGCGCCGGCGGTGTGCCCCGGGTCGGGCACGGTCCGGCTCCGTGCCCGGGGTGTCGCCTTCCCCCCCCCTGATGTGATCGACGAGCAGGCGGAATTGCTTGCTGAACTCCGCCTTCGGTTCGACGGTGACGATCGGCTGCCCTTCGTCGATGAAGTCGTCCAGCCGTGGCTCGAAGGGGAGGACCGTGAGCACCCGGAAGCGGAGGCTCTCCTCGACCTCGGAGCGCTGGAAGCTCACCTTGGCCCGGGTCTGGTTGAGGACCACGCTGATCTTGTCCCTGTCGACGCCGAGCGACTGGAGCAGCTTCAGGGTCACCTTGGTGTCTTTGATGGCGGCGAAGTTGAAGCTGGTCACGACGACGATCTGATCGGCCATCTCGATCGCCTCCAGGGTGCGCTCTTCGAGGTGAGACGAGGTGTCCACGACGATGAAGTCGTACTCCTTGGCCAGCTCCCGCAGGATGGCACGCAGATTGGCGGTGTTGACCAGGTCGGCGAACTCTGGGCTGGCCGGTGCGAGCAGAGCGCGGACCCCCTCGGGCCCGGTCGCCATGACCTCATCGATGAACTCGGGGTCGACCTGCTCGCCCTGCTGGGCGAGGGCATCAATGCCGGTGGGGTGGCTTTCGGCATGGAGCATCACGGCGACGTCGCCGAACTGGAGGTCGAGGTCGACGATCGCCGCCTTCTCTCCCTCGGCGGCAAGGGCCACGGCGAGGTTGGTGGCGATCAGCGACTTACCCACCCCGCCCTTCCCCGAGAAGACCACTGCCAGCTCGGCGTGGCCACGAGTCCGTCGCCGGGCCGGTCGCGGGCGCAGCGGCTGGATGGGCTCCTGCTCCGGCTCGGCGGCTGGCGGCGCGGCCGCGGGCGCCACGGGGACGCCGGGCCACTCCGGTCCGGACGCGCGGCTGCCGGTGGGGGGGGGCTCGAAGGCGGCGGTGTCCAGCTGGAAGACCGGTACGGAGCTGGGGAAGGCGACTGCCGCCGGGCCCGGCTCGGTCCGCATGGTGGTGCCGGTGGGGCCGGCCCCAGGCAGCCGCTCCGGCCACGCCGTGATGCCGCCGGGGCTGACGGCAGGAGACTGCCCCGCCCGCTCGGGCGCCTCGCTCGCGGGCATCCCTGGAGGAGGCTCTGTGCCCGCCGGGGGCGGGGAGAGGAGGGTGGCGTCCACCTCGGGCCAGGAGGCCGCCGGAGGGGCGCTGAGGGCGGGCGGAGGCGGACTGGTGGCCGCCGCGCCGCGAATGGCCGTGACTAGGGCCACCGGGCTGGCGTCGGAGGGCACGGTGGCGGCGCCGACGTCCTCCAGCCGGGCGATGAACGGCTCGTCCGCCGGATCGACCACGACCATGACCCGCAGGAGGGCAGATCGGGAGGCCAGGTTGGCCGCCAGGCTCACGGTGTCGAGGCCGCCAAAACCGGTGTAGAGGAGGATCAGGTCGGGCCGGAGCGCCTCGAGATCCTCGTCGAGCTCATCGGGATGGCGGATGAAGCCGACCAGGCACACCTGATCGGCGTAGCCGGCGAGCTTGTCCAGCTCGGCCACCGCCTGGGGCGCGTCGCTGGCGATGACCACTCGCACGGCGCCGCCCGAGGGACCGTTCTGCATTGGCGGCATGGTACGTCGAAAGCATGGAATCCGGCCGCCCGGGGCGTCCAGCACGGGGGAAATGAAAAGGGGAGCCGCGGGTGCGGCTCCCCTTTTTCGGCAAGTGCCCTGGTGGATTACGTGCCCAGGGAGCTGCTGATGTTCGAGAAGATGTTGTTGACTTGGTGGCCAACCACGGTCAGGATGACGATGACAACGATGGCGATGAGGACGAGGATCAGGGCGTACTCGACCATTCCCTGGCCCTTCTCCTTCTCTTCGAGCTCGGTCTTACGAACCATGAGCCCACGAAGGCGCTGGTAAAGGTTGCTCAACATATCGGCTGCTTCACCTCCTTATGACACGTAGAGTGGCCGCTGCTAGGGCGGCTCCTGCGAACTATGCTCTGATCCCTCCCT
>Ga0302157_10003715_pt1 | contig 17006 bp, 14 predicted proteins | sample I_Bog_N3_3_FD_193502 | JGI IMG/M metagenome (GOLD analysis project Ga0302157, IMG submission 193502) | Peat permafrost microbial communities from Stordalen Mire near Abisko, Sweden - I_Bog_N3_3 | ecosystem: Environmental > Terrestrial > Soil > Wetlands > Peat | place: Sweden: Abisko, Stordalen...
GCGCAAAACGGCGGCCAAGATAGTCACGCAGCACGGCGCGGATCTCGGCTTCCTCGTCTGATTCCGCGCCCGCCGGCGGCAGGCCGCGCAACGTCGCTTCGATGACCGTCTGCATCGCCTCATTGCGGCCCTGCGGCGATCCATGCGGCCCGGCCGCCAAAAACGCCGCGATTGCCGCGACCGCCTGGTGCCCGCCAAAACGTGCCGCGATGGCGCGGCAAACCGCCAGCGCGTCCGCATTGTCGGCGCTCAGCATGTCGGCCTCGCCCTCCACCCGCCGCGCCAGATGATCCAGCAAGGTGCGCGCCGATCGCAGACTACTCGCAGCCTGCTTGTCCGTCACCACCGGCATCACGACCTCGTCGAGCGATGTGATGATGGCCTCGATCAATGCGCGGGCGCTCGGCTGCATGGCTAACCTCCGGTCACGCGCCGGTCATGGTACGGATTCTTCCGCCATTTCACCACAAACGCCGCCGCCTCCTCCAGGTCCATGGTGAGGACCTGGCCGAGCAGATGCTCAAACACCTTCACCTTGCCAAATCCAAGCGTGGCGCGCGCCAGCACGGTATTTTCGCCCTTCAAAAACGCCCGCAGACCGGCATTCAACGCGCAAACCGTCTTGAAAATATCCCAGACGCGATAATACGCGAAATTCTCCGGCGGCAGCGCGAACCCCGTGATGCTCTCGTAATAGCGCAAAATCTCCCGCCGGTCCCAAAGCTCCAGCATCCCCTGGGAGAGCGCCCAATCGCCGCCCGGGTCGCCGATCGAGGCGAGTTCCCAATCGCTGAACGCGACGATGCGGTCGTCCCGCCAGATTTCCTCGCCGATTCCGTTATTGCCCTTGCACAGGCTGAGCGCCGCGCCGCCGGCTTTCGGCAGATGCGCCTCCAGCCAGCCCAGCGCCTCGCTGACAATCGGAAACGCCTCGGTCTTCACCTGGCGCCAGATCGCTTCCCAGGTTTTCAACTCATGACGCAGCGCGTCCCGCGGCGAATCCGGCGCCGGCAAAAACGCCCCGAAACCGGCTTCGCGCCAGTCCAGCGTATGCAGCATCGCGAGTTTCTCGGCGTGTTCCTCCGCCACCCGCCGCCGCCGCGCCGCGGCCTCCGCGGTATCGTCATACAGACCAGGCAGATAGGTGCTCCCCTCCACCAGCTGACGGACAAACAGCGGCCGTCCATCCGTCGGTTCCGGCGCGGCGTCGTACCACAGCGCCCGCGCAACCGGTATCCGCGTACGGCCCAGCGCCTCATAGACTTGCCATTCACGCCTGAACGGCACCGGCGCCAGCCCGCCCCCCGGCGGCTCCGCCCGCACCACGACGCTCTCACCGCCGGCGAACCAGACCAGCCAGGTCTCGCGCGAAAACCCCGGAAAGGCGCGGATCATCCGGTCGATCCGCAGATCCCCCATCTTACCGCGCAAATAGGATTCCAGGCGGTCCTGCTGCATGCTTCAGCTCCGCCACCGCAAACCCGGTTGGAAATGCATCCAGAATTCCTCCGCTCCGCCGGCTATGCCATCAGATAAGCTGGCTTATTGTGACCTAACTTACTTTTTGTCGGGCGGTTGTCAAGCACGCCGTGGTGGTGGGCCTAGTAAGGAAGAAAGCAGTTACTTTTTTGAAAAAAAGTAACCAAAAAACTTTTGACTCCCCCGGCCTTTGAGCGGCCATCGTATGGCCGCTCAAAGGCCGGGGGAGTCAAAAGTTTTTTGCGGAGCTTTTTTTCAAAAAAGCGACCGCTTGCTTAACCAACCGGCCAACTTGCCAAACCCCGCCGGAACCGTTCATTTGGGCGGCGATGACCCAGCCCCAGCCCGCATCCCAGCCCGCCGCCGCGAAACGCAAGGGCGGCCCGCGCCGTGACCTGATGGAGCGCGAATTACTGGATTGCGCAGCGGAACTGTTCGCGGAAAAAGGGTTTTCCGGTACCAGCCTGCAGGATATCGCCAACGCCGCCGGGGTCGGCCGCACCACGCTCTACCATTATTTCAAGAGCAAGGACGATTTTCTCTCGGCACTGGTCGAGGACGTCACCGTCGCCGCCTCCACCGAATTGCGGCAATTGGCGCAAGCGGCGGCGCTGAGCCACCGTGCGCAACTGTTCGCGGTGGCGGAAATGCTGGTGCGGCGCCAGCTTGCGCGCGCCGTGCGCTTCAAGGTGCTGGACCGGGAGGAGAATCATTTGCCGCCCGGATTGTTTGAGCGCCACCAGGCCGGCAAGCGTGAGGTGCTGGCGAGGGTCTCGGAAATCGTGAGGTCCGGCATCGCGGCGGGCGAATTCCGCGCGGTGGATGCCAACGTCGCCGCGCTGAGCCTGATCGGCATGTGCCAATGGACGGCGTGGTGGTTCAAACCGAACGCCAACAAATCCGCCGCGGAAGTGGCGCAGATTGTGGCGGAGATGGGTGTGGAATCATTGCTGACCGGCCATGGCAACGCGAACGGCCGCGCGCCGCACGAGATTATTTTGGGCATAAGGCACGAATTGGACCGGCTGGACGCATTACTGAAGGCCGCGAGACCCAAATAGAGTTTTGCTTGCTCTGTCGCGACGTTTTTCCGGCCTGCGCGCTACGCGGCACGCCGGCAATCACCATAGCGGCGCACAAACTCCGGAAACTCCGCCGCCAGCCGCGCATCGGTAATCCGGCCCGTGCGCATCATGAAGTCAAACACAAAATCCACCGGCGCCAGCGCGTCCATCTTATCGGCGAAATGCTCGTACCAGGTATAGCTGCGCTCGGTCGCATCGAGCAGTTTTTGCTTGGAGGGTTCGCGCAGGCGCTGAAACGCCGCGAGGCCAGCAGAAATGTCCCGCGCGTGCCCTGCGACGCAATCGGCCAGCACGATCGCATCCTCCATCGCGATGCGCGTGCCCGAACCGATGGTCGGGTGCGCGCTGTGCAGCGCGTCGCCCACCAGCACGCGGTTGCCGCTGAACCAGGTCTTGTTGCGCACCACCGCCAAATGCCTGAAATTCGAGTTGTTGTTGAGCAGTTTCTCGCCGCCAAGCTCCGGCGCGAACACGCGCTCGACGAGGCTTTGCCGCGCCTCGATATTCATCCGCGCGATGCCGGCGCGCCGGTACGTCGCGTCGTCGCATTCCGCGACAAACGTGCTCATGCTCTCGGTGTACGGATAGGCCGCGGCCACGAAGTGCCCCAGCTCGGTCTGCCGGAAGCACAGCATAGGATAGGGGAAGTGCCGTTTCGTGCCGTACCAGGCAACCCAGCTGGTCAGGTCAAACGCGGTGGTGCCGAATTGCGCCTCATGGCCCTGCCGCACGACCGAGTTCACGCCGTCCGCGCCCACGACAAGGTCCGCCTCATACATGCCGGGCTCAATCCGCCTGCCGTAATGCACGCGCACGCCGGCCGCCTGCGCGCAATCCTGCAGAATGTTCAGCAGCCGCAGCCGCGCGAGCGCGCCGCCAAAACCCTTGCGCTCGACGAAGATCGGCGTCTCGCGATGCATGATGATCTGGTGGCGCGTGACGAACATTGCGGCCTCGATCATTTTGAAGGATTGCGGGTCCGCCGCCGCCAGGCGGCTCAGCCCGGAATCCGCCAGCACGATGCCGAAGCCATAGGTCGCATCAAGCGGGTTCTGCTCGAACACGTCGATTTCGGCGGCGGGCAGGCGGCGCTTGGTGAGGAGCGAAAAATAGAGCCCCGCGGGCCCGCCACCGATGACGTTGATTTTCATAGAACTTCTCAAGTAAATTGACCGATTTTATTGAACAAACCGCCGCAGAAAACCTTTGATTTTATGCCCGGGAGTTGGAACCCCCTCGGTCTAAAGGAGCAAAAGTTTTTTGCTTCTTTTTTTCAAAAAAGAAGTTCTTTCTTCTACCTTCGCTGGCTCTGCGGGTCAACTCATTCGTCGAATACTTGACGTTAGCGTCGAATTTTGATAGTTTTTTGGCATGGAAACCCTGACACTCAACGGCGTGGACCATACCGCGCGCCCGACCTGGAAACTCGCCGAGACGATGCGCTTCTACCGGGACATTCTGGGCCTGAAGCTGGTGCACGCGGTCACGGCCAAAGGCTGGGGCCGAGCGGATGAGGCGCACGCCGATTTCATCCATTTCTTTTTCGATAGCGGCAATGGCAGCGCCATCGCGTTCTTCTACTACATCGGCACGCAGCAGCCGGAGGCGTTGAAGGTGCCGCGCGGCTACATGGCGATGGCCAATCACACCGCCTGGCGGGTGACCTCGGAAGCGGAGCTTCTGGCCTGGCAGCACCGGCTGGAGAGCCAGGGCGTCAAAGTCAGCCAGTTCATCACCCATGAGATCATCGAGAGCATCTATTTCCGGGACCCGAACGGCTATCCGCTGGAAATCACCCGGTCCCTGCGCGACATGGTTGCGCTGGACGCGGTCGATGCCGAGCACACCATGGCGGCGGCGCTGGCGCTGGAGGCGACCGGCAAATGGACCGGCATCGAGCAATTGTGGCGGACCAAGGCCGCGCGCATCCGCGCCGCGCAGGACGCCGCCTGAGCCATGAGCGGGTTTTATGTGCTCGACGTGCCCGAGTTTTTGCCCCTGCTGGAGGCGGCGCGCCGGCACGCGCTGTGCCAGGTGCATCCGGTGCGCGCCGGGTATAGCTACGTCGCGTTCGCCGAGCCGATCGAGCTTTTGCGCGCGGCGACCGGGCTGCAGCCGGCCGTCTGGTTCGGCTGCCTGACGGCGGGGCTGGATGCCAAGATCACCGCGTTCACCGCGGACGCGCTGTGCCTGACCCCGACCAACGAGCCGATCATCTGATGCCGGGTGTCGGCGAGCCGATTCCCGGCGTGGTGTATCCGCCGGAGGCGCGGCTGCGGCGCTATCTCGCCGCCGGTGAACTGCCGGAGATCGGGCTGGCCGATGCGCTGATCCGCGCCTTCGCGCTTCATGCAGGGCGCACCGCTTTGCACACGCCGGAAGGCGATGTCACCTATGCCGAGCTGGACGCGCGCACCGACCGTCTCGCCGCCGGTTTTTGGCGCCTGGGGCTGCAGCCGCTGGACCGCGTGCTGCTGCAGGCGGGCAACTGCAAGGAGACGATCTACGCCCTGATCGGCTGCCTGAAAGCCGGGCTGATTCCGGTCTGTACGCTGCCCGCGCATCGCGAGCGGGAGATCGCCTATCTCGGTTGCCATGTCGATGCGCGGGCCGAGATCGTGCAGGACGGCGACCCCAATTTCGACCTGGTGGCCTTCGCGCAGAGCATGCAGGCGCGCATCCCCACGCTGCGGCACATCATCTCGCTGCGCGGCGCGCCGCGCGAGGGCGTCGTGCGGCTGGAGGATTTGATGGAGACGGCGGATGTGACGGCGGTGCGCGACTTTGCGCGCGACCCGTTCCAGGCCGCGATCTTTCAGCTCTCGGGCGGGACCACCAGCATCCCCAAAGTCATCCCGCGCATGTCCAACGATTATTTGCTGAATATGCAACGCACCGCCGAATGGATGGGGTTCCGGCCGGACGACGTGATGTTCATGCCGATGCCGATGGTCCACAATGCCTGCCTGGTCTGCTTTCTCGGGCCGACGCTGCTGAGCGGTGCTGCGTTCGCGATTCCGCGGGACATGACGCCGGCCGGCTGGGGCGAGGTTTTTTCGCGCGCGCGGCCGACCTTTGTGGGGCTGATCCGCGTTTTGCTGCCGCGGCTGGAGGCGATGATCGACGCGCGGCTGGCGACCATCGATTCGGTGCGGGCGTTCTGGAGCCCGGACGGCGCGCGCGTGGTGCGCGAGACCTTTGGGCGGCCGTGCTACGCGATGTTCGGCATGTCCGAGGGGCTGAACATGTACACAAGGCCCGAAGATTCTGACGACGTGATCGACGGGACCGTCGGGCGGCCGATCTCCGCCTGCGATGAGGTCAGGCTGGTGGAGCCGGGAACCGAACGCGAGGTCGGGTTTGACGAACCGGGTGAGCTCACCTGCCGCGGGCCCTACACGATTTGCGGTTATTACAACGCGCCGGACCGCAACCGGGAGGCGTTTACATCGGATGGGTTCTATCGTTCCGGCGACGTGATGATCAAGCGGCTTGTGAATGGCGAAACCATCTACGCCTTCGCCGGCCGCGCGAAGGATGTGGTGAGCCGCGGCCATGAGAAGGTGAACTGCGAGGAACTGGAGAGTGCGGTGGCGGCGCATCCGGCGGTGGCGGATTGCGCGGTGGTGGGCATGCCGGATGCGAAGCTGGGCGAGCGGATCTGCGCCTATGTGGTGGTGAAGCCAGGCGCCCCGGCGCCGGACGTGGCGGCGCTCGGTGAACATTTGCGCGGCTTTGGCCTGGCGAAATTCAAATGGCCGGAGCGGATCGAGCTGGTGGAGGGATTGGCGCTGACGAAAGTGGGCAAGCTCGACAAGGCGGCCATGCGCGCGGACATCGCGCGTAAACTGGCCGAAGAAGGAAAGTCAAAAGCAAGCAGCGCTTTTTGAAAAAAGCGCCGCCGCGCGTGCGGCGCAAAAACTTTTGTTTCGCTGCGCGGCGGGGCTAAGCCCCGCCGCGCAGCGAAACAAAAGTTTTTTGGTTACTTTTTTTCAAAAAAGTAACTGCTTGCTGTGCCGCCTTCGGCGGATTCGCTACCTAGCCGTATATCCGCCATCCACAGGCAGCACCACGCCGGTGATAAACCGCGCGTCATCGCTCGCCAGAAACGCCGCCGCGGCCGCGATATCCTCGGGCTCCGGCATGCCCGGCAGGGGGTTCATCGACTTGTAGCGTGCCAGCGTGCTCTCCCGGCTGTCGTCGGTCGGCAAATGCTGCTCCATCAGCGGCGTCATCACGATGGTGGGCGCGATCGCGTTGATGCGGATCCGAAGCGCGCCGTATTCGATCGCGGCGCAGCGCGTCAGGTGCGCGACCGCGGCTTTCGACGCGCAATAGGCCTGGGCGTTGGGAAAAGCGGAAATGCCGGTGATCGAGGCGGTATTGATCACCACGCCGGGGGCATTTTGCGCGACCATCTTGGCCAGGCCGAATTTCATGCCGTGGAACACGCCGGTGAGGTTGACGTCCAGCACGCGCTGCCAGTCCGCCAGATCGGCCTCGTGCAGCGCGCTATAGCCGGCGCCGATGCCGGCATTGTTGATCAGAATATCGAGCCGGCCGAGCCGCGCGATGGCGGCCTCAAAGGCTTTCGGGTCGGTCACGTCGAGCTGGACGAACGCGGCGCCGAGCGCCTCGGCTTCCTGCCTGGTTTCCGCGTTACGGTCGGCGACGGTGACGCTGGCGCCTTCCTCGATGAAGCGTGCGGCCATGGCCTTGCCGAGTCCGGAGCCGCCGCCGGTGATGAACACGGCTTTGCCGCGCAGGTTTTTCATTTTTTCAATCCTCCCATGTGTTGGCCCGAGCCGATCTCAGCCGACCGCGCCAGCGCCTCGCGCACCCGGCCGCCGGTCTGCGCGCCCGGCAGTCGCGCAATCTCCCGCCCGACGGCGGCGAGCCTGCCCAGCTCCACGCCGCTCGCCACGCCCATGCCATCGAACATCCACACCAGATCTTCGGTGGCCACGTTGCCCGTCGCACCCGGCGCGAACGGGCAGCCGCCCAGCCCGCCGGCTGACGCGTCAAAAACCGAGACGCCCGCTTGCCAAGCCGCCAGCGCGTTGGCCGCACCCATGCCGTAGGTATCATGCGCATGGAACGCCCAGGCCGCCACGCGCGGGTATTGTTGCATCGCCGCCGTGAACAGCGCGGCCACATGCCCCGGCGTCACCCGCCCAGTCGTGTCGCACAGCGCCACCTCGGCATCACTTTCAACCTCCAGCAGCCGCCCTAAGAGTTCCAGTGTCGCCGACTCCGCCACCCGCCCCTCGAACGGGCAGTCGAACGCCGTCGCCAAATTCAGCCGCAGTTTGACGCCCGCGGGCCGGATCGCCGCCACGCGGGCATATTCGGCGACCGACTCCGCCACGCTCCGGCGCACATTATTTTCATTATGCCGCTCGGAGACCGAGAGGAAAAACGCCAGATGCCGCGCCCCCGCGGCCAATGCCCGCTCGGCATGGCGCTGGTTCGGCACCAGCACCTGCGCATCCAGCCCGGCCAGCGCCCGCGCGGCCGCCAGAACCTCAACCGCGTCCGCCAGCTGCGGCACCGCCGGCCCGACGAAGGACGTCACCTCGATCCGCCGCAGCCCGGCGTCATACAGCGCCGCGATGATCCGGATTTTTTCCCGCGTCGGGATGACCGGCCCGACCGACTGGAACCCGTCGCGCGGCGCCACCTCGACCAGATCCAGCCGCCGGCTCAGATCACGCCCGCCGCCTGGAGTGCCGCGAGATCAGCGTGGCTCATGCCCAGAAGTTCGCCAAATACCTCCGCGTTATGCTGGCCGATCGCGGGGCCCGGCCAGCGCACCGCCCCCGGCGCGTCGGGCATATGCGGCACCACGCCAGGATGCAGAATGTTCATGCCCAATAGCGGGTCCGCCACCTCCCGCACCATGCCGCGCGCCCGATATTGCGGATCGCTGGCGCAATCGGCGGAATCATAGGCCTTGCTGTTGGGGATATCGGCCTCGTTCAGCGCCAGAATAAGCTCATCGGCCGTGTGCTGCCGGGTCCAATCGCCGATCAGGCCATCCAGCACCGCCGCATTCGCCACCCGCGCGCGGTTGCCGGCAAAGTGCGGCTCCGCCACCAGTTCCGGCCGCCGCATCAGCGCCGCGAGCTTGGAGAACAGCTTTTCGGAATTGGCGCCGATGAGGATCCATTTGCCATCCGCGGTGGGATAGGCATTGCTCGGCGCCGCGGTGGCGATCCCACCGCCGGAGGGATGCTTGATTTTTCCCAATGCGCCATATTCCGGCAGCATCCCCTCCATCATGCTCAGCACGCTCTCGGTCAGCGCCACATCCACCGTCCGCCCGTTGCCGTCGCCGCCGGCGCGGTCGCGCTGCCAAAGGGCCGCCACCAGGCCGAAGGCGGCATACAGACCGGCGATGGAATCACCGATGCTCACCCCGACCCGCACCGGCGGCAGCTCGGTCACGCCGGGCGCGTGGTTGGAGAGATAGCGCAAGCCCCCAATCGCCTCGCCGATCACGCCGAACGCCGCGCGGTCCTTATAGGGCCCGTCCTGGCCATAGCCGGAAATATGCGTCACGATCAGCCCAGGCCGCGCTTCGCGCAGCACGTCCGGCCCGAGCCCGATATCCGCCAGATGCCCCGGGCGGAAATTCTCCACCACCGCGTCGCACCGCGCCACCAGTTGCAACACCAGCGCGCGTGCGCCGGGCGACTTCAAATCGAGCGTAATGCAGCGCTTGTTGCGCCCATGCACGGACCACCACAGCGAATGGCCGCCCACCGGCTCGCCCCATTGCCGCACCGGGTCGCCTCCGCGGGGCTCCACTTTGATGACATCCGCGCCCAGATCCGCCAGCAGCCTTGTGCAGAACGGGGCGGCGATGAAATGCCCCAGTTCCAGTACCCGCAGGCCGCCGAGCGGCGGCTTCATTCGTCGTCGGTGATGACGTTGCCGGCGCCGGCAAAACTCGGCTTCGGCTTGGCGCCCCACAGATCATAATCCTCGGGCGAGACCGACATGAACCGCGCCAGCCGCGCGCCCGTCTCCGGGAACTGCTCCATCCCCAGCGTATATTCCCACAGCATGCCGTCCGGGTCATTCACATACATGTGGATGCTGCCCGAGGTCGGATGCCGGCCGATGCCAAACGCGCGCGGCACCGAGGAGCCATCGACCCGGTTGAAGAATTTACCGATATCGTCGATCGACTCCACCATGAAGGCGAGGTGGTTGAAGCCGGGCTTGCCGGTGCGCGACGGCAGATAGCCAAAGCCGTGATGATCCGGCACGGGAAACGGCCGGGTGAACACGCCCATCCAGTCGCCGAGATAGTCTGAGGCGACGAAGCCGAGATGATCCATCAGATATTCGGTGGATTCCCGCACCTTCGGCGTGTTGATGCCGACATGCGCCAGCTTGATGAATTTGGTGACCGTGTTGATGCGCGGGCGCGAGACCGTCAGCATGCGCGCATAATATTCAAAGCAGAGCCCGTTCACCGGCTCGCGCACGCGGAACGCCTCGCTCAGGTTCAGGCCCAGCACGTCGCGCTCCTCCTTGGCGAGGCGTTTGGGGTTGAGGCCAAGAGCCTGCATATGCGCATAGGCGCGGCCGACATCCTCCTCCGATTCCAGTTCCAGACCCAGGCGCACGAAACCTGGCTCCTTCGCCGGATAGAGCACGACCGAATGATGCTCGGTGTTGGCGCGCAAAAAGCGCTCGCCGGCTGGCCCGGCGCCGGCCGGGTCGAGCGCGAAGGCGGTCGTCGCGAACTCCATCGTGCGCTCGACATCCGTGACATTGAGCGCGGCGTAGCCGACGCGCTTATGACGGTAGTCGGCGGCGAGTTTGACGCGCGGAGCCGGATCGGAAAGCATCTGGGTGTCTGGCATTTTGATCTCCTGCTGAAAGGGACGGACGCGCCCTTATTTGAATTAAAGTAACCTTACTTACTTTCTCGCCGCCGTGCCAGCGTAAAAATCAAGCAGCGCCTGATTAAAATCCCGCGGGTTCTCGATGGTGGGATAGTGCCCGCTATCGGGGATCATCATGACATGAATATGGGGTATATCGGCGCGCATCTCGGAGATGAAGTAGTGCCGGTTATGCGCGGCCTCATCCTCGCCGACCAGCAGCATGATCGGGATGTTGTTCTGGCGAAATGTGGCGGCGATCCGGTCGCGCCGGGACTGCGTGAGGTAGGGCGGCGTCACAAAGGCGGTGACCGAGGTGGTTTCGTGCGCCCTGGCGAACACCGCGAGGATTTCCGGGCTGCCAAGCACTTTCGGGCCCCAGAACTGGCCGTAATCCAGCCGGTCCTGATAGACCGCCATCATGCCGTGTTCGCGCGCCAGCCGGTGCATGCGCAAAAAATTCGCGCGGCCGGTCTCGCCGAGCGGATCGTAGGGTTTGTGCGTTTCGTCCGAAAGGATCATGCTGGCCGAAGAAATCACCACGCCATTGACCCGCTCCGGGATACGGTCCGCCAGGTGCAGCGCGGTGTTCGCCCCCCAATAGGCCTGCCCGAACAGCCAGAATTTGTTGATGCCGAGATGATCGAGCAGCGCCATCTGGTCTTCCGCCATCCGGTCGAAATGGTAGAATGAAGCGGCCTTGTCAGGGTCTTCCTCATGCGAGGTACGGCCATGGCCGCGGATATCCATGGCGACGACGCGATAATATTTGGCGAGTTCCGGGACGTTCTGGTCAAACCCGTCGATGTTCGAGGTCAGGTTATGGATCAGCAGCAGCGTCTGTTCGCCCTGCCCGGCTTCGCGGTAATTGATCTCGATTCCGTTCAAACTGATCTTTGGCATCATGCGGCTCCGCTGCGGGTGCGGCGCTGCCCGGCCGCCAGCCGCGCCATGGGTTCATATTCGGTCTGCAGGGCAGCCCAGCTTTCGCCGGCGATGCGGCCGAACTCCTTGATACGGTCGGGCACCAGTTGAAACGGCGGCCGGATGGGGCCGGCCTTCATCCAGCCCGCCGCGTCGAACCGCAGCTTCTCCAGCGCCGTGTTGTGGATCTGAAACAGCTCCCAGTCGCCATAGGCAATCGTCGGCAGCACCGCGGCGCTCATCTTGTCGGTCAGCGCCAGGGCGGCCGACCAGTCGCCGGTCTGCTTCGCCTGCGCCACCAGCTCCCGCAGGGCGATCGCCGGGGCCGGACCGCAGGAGGCGCTGCTGGACCAGAAGGCCACCGCCGTGCCGGGGTCGAGCCTGGCGGCGGCATAGAATTCCGCGTCCATCGGCATCAGGCGGATTTTGCCCTTGCTGGCCTTCTGGTCGCGTAGATAGGTCGCGGCACTCGCGGTCTTGGCCGTGATGACCTGCGGAATCTCGGCCACCTGCGCCCAGAACGGCGGCGGGAAGTCAAATTTGAACACGAAGGAATTGGCGTAGATGCAAATCGGCATTTCCGGCACCGCCTCGGCGAGATCCCGGTAGAATTGCGCCGCCATATTGGCATCCGGCTTGTTCCACATTGACGGGCCGACCATGGTCCCGTCGGCGCCAAGGTCGCGCGCCATTCTGGTCTGCGCGATCGTATCGCGCGTGTTGAGGGTGGTGGTGCCGGCAAAAATCGGCACGCGGCCGCGCGCGGTCTGCACGATCGTCGCAATAAAGGCTCGCTTCTCCTCGAGCGTCAGCCCGGCGCATTCGCCCAGCGTGCCGAGGCTCAATATCCCATCCACGCCAGCCGCGATCATCGCCTCCACGATTCTGGCACTTTCGTCGAGATCCACCGTGTCGGCGGCGCGCCAATCAGAGGCGCCGGGTTTCGCCGGTGTCGGAATGATCGCCCAACAACCTGTAATATCCTCGGGCGTCAGTCTGGTTCTGCTCGTCATGATGCGGCGACTTTCCTGGCTTGAATGCGCGCCATCGATGCGCCTCGAATAAGGTCGATCAGCCCCAGGCCATCCGCCGGCAGCGCGTCGCCGCGCCAGGCGATATGCTGGTCGGGCCGGGCCAGGACGAGTTTTCGTGTATAGACGGATGGATCAAAATCCTTGCCCGGCGCGATATCCAGAATTTTCAGCGGCACCCCCCTGCGCGCGGCCGCATCCACCAAACCCTGCACGCCGGCGTCCGGATCCAGCCGCAGCAGCGTAAATCCCGGCCCCAGCGCATCGTAGAGCGGCGTGCCGTCGGCCAGCCAAAAATGCGGCAGACGGCAACCGGGGATCAGCGTCGGCGTATAGCTGCCCATGGTAAAGGGCGGCGGCGTCTCGCCGGAATGCGCGATGATCGGGGACTGATCGTACGCGTAGCCAAAATTCAGCCCGGTCGGTACCATGGACTGGATGTTGGCGTCGTACAGGCGCCGGCCGAACCTGGCGCGAACCTCAGCGCCTTCAGGCGTGTCCTGCTCCAGCATGGCGCTCTCGCCAGCCTTCAATGTATCGGCAAACTGCGCGGCGAAATGCGAAACACGCTCGGTCACGGGCTTGCGTTCGGCTTCATGCGCGTCGAGCAGATCGTCCGGCGCCCAGCCATGCAGGACGGCATCCAGCATCCAGGCCAGGTTTGCCGCATCCGCGATGCCCGCATTCATGCCGTAGCCGCCATAGGGCACCCACAGATGCGCGGCGTCGCCGGCGATGAAGCAGCTTCCGTCACGCAGCCGCTCGGCGACCAGGCGGCGGCCGGTCCAATCTTCATCGCGCAACGTCTCGTAACTGAAGCCCGCATCGATCCCTAGCGACTGGCGCATTTCAGCATCGATGTCGAAATCCTCCAGTTGCATGCCGGGCGGTACAAAATTATGCATCAGCCATAATTCCTTGCCGTCGATGGCCATCATGGTGGACCATTTGCCGTCCACGTAAAACCAGTTCATCCAGGCCGGCGGATAGCCGCATTGCGCCAGCAGCCCAGGGGCGCGGAACAGCCGGGAGCGGGCGCGCATCAGATTGTCGGCCCCCTCCAGCCGAATGCCCAGAGCGTGCCGCACGTCGCTGCGCGCGCCGTCGGCGCCGATCAGGTAGCGGCACTGAATCGAGAGCTGGGCCTGGTCCTTTTGGCGGACCGCCTGGACAGTGACGTCATCATCGGTCTGCGCCAAACTCTGAAATTTTACGCCGTTCAAGATACTGACGTTCGGAAATTTCCGCACATGATCGAGCAGCACCGGCGCCAGATACATCTGGCTGACCCGCGCGGCGCGCTCCGCGGAAGGCAGGTTGCCGTCATCATAGCCGTCATCGTTAAACCGATCGCGCCGGCACGGCATGCGAAACCGCGTCAGCTCAAAGCCGGTGAAGCGCGTCGCATACACGCCGTCATTGGGATAATCATCCGGCAGTCCCTCCGCCCGGATCGCATCCGCGACACCGAGCCGGCGATAGATCTCCATCGACCGGGCGCTGACATGGTTGCTTTTCGGACTTGATATCTCGCTATCGGTCCGCTCCTCGACCAGGATCACGGAATTGCCGCGCGCGGCCAGTTCCATGGCCATGGTCAGACCGACCGGTCCGGCGCCGATGATGCAAACATCCGCGGATTGACGGTTTGCTTCAACCATTCTGATACAGCCCCAGCGGACCTTCCGTCAGATTGACGATGACGGCCTTGGCCTGGGTGTAGTGCATCAGCGTCTCGGCGCAGTTCTCGCGCCCGAATCCGCTCTGCTTGTAGCCGCCCAGCGGCTGGCCCGGCACGAAGTTGTAGTAGCGGTTGATCCAGACGGTGCCGGTCTGCATTTCGCGCGCGAAACGGTGCGCCCGGGTGAGGTGACTGGTCCAGATCCCGCCGCCGAGGCCGTAATCCGAGGCATTGGCGGCTTCCAGCACCTCCTCGTCTTCACGCCAGCCCAGGATGCAGGTCACCGGCCCAAAAATCTCTTCGCGCGCGATGCGCATCTCGTTGCGCACATCGCTGAAAATCGTCGGCTGGATGAAAAATCCCTGCTCCAGCCCGGCGATGTGCGCCTTTTTGCCGCCGGCGAGTACGCTAGCACCCTCCTGGACCCCGAGTTCGAGATAGGCGGCCACCTTATCGAACTGAATTTTGCTGGCCTGCGGCCCGAGCTGCGTGCGCGGGTCGCACGGATCGCCCTGCCGCACATTTCCGATCTGGTCGCTGAGCTTTTGCAGGAATTGATCCATCACCGACTCATGCACAAAAGTCCGGCTGCCGGAGATGCACACTTCGCCCTTGTTGAAGATCGTTGACATCACCACGCCTTCGGCCGCGGCGTCCAGATCCGCATCCGCGCAGACGATGGTCGCGGACTTGCCGCCGAGTTCCATGGTCTGCGGAATGATGTTTTCGCTGGCATAGGTCATGATTTTCCGCGCGGTCGGCTTGGACCCGGTGAAGGAAACCTTTCGGACCAGCGGATGGCGCACCAGCGGTTCGCCCACCTCCGGCCCATAGCCGGTCACGATGTTGACCACGCCGGGCGGCAGAATATCGGCGCATTCCCTGAAAAATTCCAGAATCGCGAGGCCGGTGGATTCGGCCGGCTTCAGCACCACCGTATTGCCCGCGGCGAGCGCGGGCGCCACTTTCAGCGCGGTGCAATAGAGCGGAATATTCCAGGGCACGATCGCCGCGCAGACACCGAGCGGCTCGCGATGGACCAGCAAGATGCTGTCCGGAAAATCCGTGGTCTCGCCGTGGATGTGCAGCGGCAGCGCGCCGAAATAGTCATACACCTCCGCGGTCGCGGGAATGTCGAACATCTGGGAGTCGGTGATCGGCTTGCCGTTATCCACGGTCTCCATCATCGCGAATTCGGCGAGCCGCCGGCGCAGGCGGCTGGCCATCTCCTGCAAAATAAGCTGGCGCTGGCGCGGATGCGTGCGCGACCAGGTTTTGAACGCCGCGTGCGCCGCCCGCACGGCGCGATCCACATCCGACGCGTTGCCCGCCTGGATATGGCTGAGCGTCTCGCCCGTGGCGGGGTTGATCACGGGAATCGTCTTGCCGGACTCACCGCCCACCCACGCGCCGCCGATGAAATGCCCATAGGTTTCAAGGAACAGGGATTTTTGTGCGACCGATGCGTCCATTGGATTTTCCTCTTTTGGTTCTTGTTCTAAAAAGAGCCCGGCTGGCTTGCGCCCTCAGGCAAACCGCTCGCGCAGCCATTTTGCCGCGGTTTTCGCCGCTTCGTCCTGGCCGTTCGGCTCGTCCAGCCGCAGCGACTGCCCGTGATGGTTGCCGCGAATGTCCACGCGCTGCTTGTCGGCGCTGCCGATGCTGTTGAAGATCCCGGTCACGTCGCCGGGAAACACGCTGTTATCGCCGGTGTAATAGATCAGCAGCACCGGCTGCGAAATCGCCGGGCCGCACAATTCAAACGAGGCGCGGGAGGACAGGCCGGACCAGGTGGAGAGCCAGCTTTCCGGCGTGCAGACCCGCGCGAAGCCGACGCTGCCGACATTGGAGACCAGCGGCTCCGCGCCCCACACGCTGCCCCACCGCCGCTCCGACGGGTCGAGCGAGAGGTCGAAGCAGCGCAAATCGGCATCGGTCCGCCAGACCAGAAACACGCCGGACGCATTGGCGGCCAGCGCGTTGCCCGCGCCGGTCTCCTTGATCCGCGCCTTCTCCGCCATCCGGGTTTTGATACTGGCGCGCGCGGCGGCGTCGATGCGGGCGACGCGCGCTTCCTGCGCTTCCCGGTAGCGCGCGATGAATTCCGGCGTGTAGCTGGCGCCGCCCTTGGCAAAGCCGTTGGCGGCGCTGAACGGATCGAGCGACGGCTCGACCGAAAGCGGGTCGTTTTCATCCGTCACCGACGGGTCGATCATGTTTTGCAGCAGCCGGCCCTGGCCGGGATGCGGCGCGACAAAAATAAACCCATCCGCCAGCGGCAGCGTGGCCTCGGCCAGCTTCGCCGGCCGGCCGCCGGGCGTGCGCGTCAGGCGCTCCGCCGGCGCCAGCGCCGCCTGCTGCTGGTAGAAAGCGAACAGCCCGGCGCCGCCGGAATTGCCGAGCAGGACAATGGTCTCGAACCCCAGTTCACCGAGCTTGTTCATCCCGGCGGCGACATCCAGCACCGCCAGCTCATGCTCCAGCCGCAGATCATTCCCCACCGTGCGCGGCCCCTGCACCCAGCTTGCATAGCCCGCCTGCATCAGATGCGGCACCAGGTAGTGCGTGACCAGCAATTCCCGCGGATGCATGATGAACACCACGCTGCTTTCGTCACCCATCGCGTGCAGATAGCCCAGCACCGGCGCGCCGTCTTCCGTCATCAGGGGGAATACATGGCTGGCCATGCCCACCGGCACGATCGCCGGGTCCCAGGACGCGCCGCGCAGCCCGGCGGTGACGCGGCGCTCCAGCCTGGGATGCTCTAACATGCCGTGCCGCTCCAGAATAATCCGCTTTGACTCATAATAGAATGGAAACCTTGCCCTGCGGCACCAGCGCGTCGATATCCATCATCACGCGCTTGTTACGGATCAAGAATGAGCCATCCAGCCGCGCCAGCACGAAC
>Ga0302157_10003718_pt1 | contig 17004 bp, 13 predicted proteins | sample I_Bog_N3_3_FD_193502 | JGI IMG/M metagenome (GOLD analysis project Ga0302157, IMG submission 193502) | Peat permafrost microbial communities from Stordalen Mire near Abisko, Sweden - I_Bog_N3_3 | ecosystem: Environmental > Terrestrial > Soil > Wetlands > Peat | place: Sweden: Abisko, Stordalen...
CATAGCCTCTTCAGGCAGCTCCGCGGGATGCGCCCAAGTAGCCGAGCCTGCGTTTGCGACGAATGTCCGCTGTAACTATCATTCGACCCAAACCCGCCAGTCCGCTCCCGGCCAATCTCGCCCATAAATTGAACGTCCGGTTACCGCGTTGCCCGCGCGGACAGCGGACAGTCCGCTCCCCGCACACAGCGGCCATTCACGGCGGGCGCGCGGCTCCCTCTATATGTCGGGTGTCTGCGTTCACCGGATAGGCAAGCTTGACCGTTCGCGACAACCGGAGGCGCCGGCATCACACCCAGGCTGGATCGCCTCGCCTTCGGTTAGCGATGACGGCGGAGGTCGTCCCGGCGCCCTCGACATCAAGATCATATCTCACGGGCTCGGCATTTCGTCGCAACGCACATGCGCCAGCGCCGGCTCGTTGCGCGCGAAAGCGGCGTCCAGCGCGCGCTCCCAGCTGTCGGCGTCCCCGGCGCGATAGGCGGCGACGCCAAACCCTTCGGAGACCCCGACAAAATCCGTAACCCCGTAATGCCGTTACGAATCCGCATCGACATTTGAGGTTGCCGGCTGCGGCTTGACTCATCTGGAGGTGACGCGCCTACTGCAGGGAAGCGATCATCATGTGGCCTCAAACTCGACTGACTGACGGGAGGAGACGACATGAATAAATTGCGCCTGAATCATATGTCGATAAGGGTCCGGAATTTGTCGGATAGCGCGAAGTTCTATCAGGAAGTGCTGCGTTTGCCGGAAATCGAGTGTGGCGCGCGCAAGCCGAACATTCGCTGGTTCGGCTTGGGGGAGGGGCAGTCGATCCATCTCATCGAAGGCGACTTCGGCAAAACGTTCGTGACGATTTCAACTCATTTCTGCATCTCGTCTTCCGACCTGCTAGAGACGGTGGAGCATTTGCGCGGGCGAAACGCGCCTTTCTGCACGTTGACGGGCGAAGTCGACAAATTGCATACCCGCGCGGATGGCGTTCGATCAGTATACTTGCAAGACCCCGACGGCTATTGGATAGAGATCAACGAGGACTACTGAGTTCATAGGCAGCGACGCGAGGCTTATCACGTCGACTCGGCCGGCCCCTGGAATTTAATAGTTACAGCATTTATGCAAAAATGCATGAAGGCGTGATTGTGGAACGACGACGATGGGGGGCGGGAGCTACCCCCGCACCCTCGGCATCAAAATCATATCCCAAGGGCTCGGCATTTCGCCGCAGCGCACATGCACCAGCGCCGGCTCGTTGCGCGCGAACGCCGCATTCAGCGCCGTCTCCAAGCCGTCCGCGTCGCTGGCGCGATAGGCCGCCACGCCGAAACTCTCGGCGACCCCGGCGAAATCGGGATTGACGAGTTCGTTGGCGATGAAGCGCGAGCCGAACGACTCGCGCTGGATCAGCTTCACGTTGCCGAACAGGCCATTGTCGAACACCACGACCACCACCGCGAGGCCATGCTGCGCGGCGGTGGCGAGTTCGCCGATCTGATACAGCAACCCGCCGTCGCCGGCGGTGGCGAGCACGGGCGTATCGGGCAGGGCGGCCTTCACCCCGAGCGCCGTGCCGTACCCCCAGCCGAGGTTGTCCTGATGGCCCGGCGACAGATATTTGCGCGGCTGGTAGACGGGGAAGGCGAGCCTCGCGGCGAAGCCGAGTTGCGTCACTTCGTCAACGAGCACGCCGTCCTCCGGCAGCGCGCGCCGCATCGCGCGCAGATACGCCATCTGCGGCTCGAGCTTCGATAGCCGCTCCGCGAGCCAGCCGCGATGGCCGGCGAGTTCGTCGCCGCGGCTGTCGCGCTTGCGATTGTACGCCGGCAGCCGGTCGAGCAGCGCTTCGGCGTAAAGCCTGGCGTCGCCGACCAGAGCGACGTCGGGCCTGAACATGCGCTCGGGCTCCTCCGGGTCGACGTCGATGCGCACGATTTTCAGTTCTTTGTCGACGCCCCATTGCGATTGCTGAATGAGCAGCCGCGTGCCGACGCCAATGACGAGATCGGTCTCTTTCCACAGCCGATGCCCGATCGGCAGATTGACCGCAAGCCGATGCCGCGCCGAGACGATTCCCGCGCCGCGCCGATAGGCGACGACCGGCGCCTCCAGCATTTCCGCAAGCGCGGTCACCGCGGCGGCAGCGTCCGACGCGCCGCCGCCGACGACGATCAATGGCCGCTTTGCGGCGCCGATCAGCTTGGCCGCGCGCTCGACGGCGTCGAAATCGACCGGCGCCGGCTCCGGCTCGGCGAACGCCGGCAGCAGCCGCACCGGGCTCTTGCGTCCCCAGACGTCGATCGCGCATTCCAGCACCGCCGGCCCCTTGCGGCCGCGCGTCGCGGCCGCGAGAGCTTCGTTGACGAGACGCGGCGCGTCGGCGGCCGCGCGAATCCGCTCGGCGTATTTGCTGAAATGTCGGGCGATGCCGATCTGGTCGTGAAGTTCGTGCAGATGGCCGTGGCCGCGGTCGATGTCGCGCTGCGGGATCTGGCCAATCAACCCGAGCACCGGCGCGTTCGCCGTCCGCGCCGTCAGCATCGCCGCGCCGGCGTTGAGAAAGCCGGGACCGGGGACGACCGAGAACACCTGCGGCTTGCCGGTCGCCATAGCCGCGCCGAGCGCCATATAGGCCGAAGTCTGTTCGTGACGGGTGTGCAGCACGCGCAGGCGGTCCCGCGCGCCGTGGAAGGCGTCGAACAGCGAGTCGTTGTGCACGCCCGGCAGCGCGAACACCTTGTCGACGCCCGCCGCGATCAGCGTCTCGACGGTCGCCTCGGCGGTGGAAAGCGGGATTGCGGCGGCGTCTGACAAAAGGCAACATCTCCCCAAGAGGCGGCGCGCCGGATTTAGCGCTTCCGCGTCCCTCGCGTCCACCCTTAGCCAGTCCGCGCGCCCTCGTCTTGGACGGCGGCGCGAAGATCTGGCAGCGTCTAGGAGTTCACTGACATGTCAATTCCGGGCGTCGTGAATAACCATGAGGTCGATGCAAGGCCTGCGAAGGATACAGTTTGATAATTCAAGTCGGGCTACTTATGACATTCGACGAATCGGGGGCTTGACGCGGCGAATAGTCACGATCAAAGCACGCGCGTTTTCGTATAGGGTCGGTCGAAGGGATTTGGCGAATGATCGAAACGGGTGAACGCAACCAGAACTTCGGCGCGGACAAATTCGGCTTCCATGATCTCGCCGGCGTGAACTGGAACCTCGGCGCGCCGCAGCTGTACGAACATGCGTTGCAAGGCCACGAAGCGCATATCGCCGAGCACGGGCCGCTCGTCGCCGACACCGGCGTTCACACCGGCCGCAGCCCTAAGGACAAGTTCGTTGTCCGCGACGTCGAGACCGACCCTGTCGTCTGGTGGGACAACAACAACCCGATGTCGATCGGCCATTTCGACACGCTGCTCGGCGATTTCCTCGACCACGCCCAGGGCAGGACCCTGTTTGCCCAGGACTTGTACGGCGGGGCCGATCCGAGTTTGCGCGTCAAAGCGCGCGTCTTCACCGAATATGCCTGGCACTCGCTGTTCATCCGCAACCTGCTGATCCGGCCGGCGCGCGAGGAACTCGCGAGCTTCGTCCCCGGCCTGACCATCGTCGACCTGCCCTCGTTCAAGGCCGACCCGAAGCGCCACGGCTGCCGCACCGAGACGGTCATCGCCTGCGATTTCACCCGCAAGATCGTGCTGATCGGCGGCACCAGCTACGCCGGCGAGATGAAGAAGGCGGTGTTCACCTTCCTCAACTACGTCCTGCCCCGACAGAACGTGATGCCGATGCATTGCTCGGCGAACACCAACAAAGACGGCGAGGGCGCGGCGGTGTTCTTCGGCCTGTCCGGCACCGGCAAGACGACGCTGTCCGCCGACCCGCACCGCACCTTGATTGGCGACGACGAGCACGGCTGGGGCAAGAACGGCATTTTCAATTTCGAGGGCGGTTGCTACGCAAAGGCGATCAAGCTTTCGCGCGAGGCCGAGCCGGAGATCTATTCGACGACCGAGCGTTTCGGCACGGTGATGGAAAATGTCGCGCTCGATCCCGAGCTGCGCGTCCCCGATTTCGACGACGACCGGAAGACCGAAAACACCCGCATCGCCTATCCGATGCATTTCATCGCCAACGCCTCCGCGACCGGCCGCGCCAAGCATCCCAAGAACGTGATCATGCTGACCTGCGACGCGTTCGGCGTGCTGCCGCCGATCGCCAAGCTCGATCCGGCGCAGGCGATGTATCACTTCCTTTCCGGCTATACCGCCAAGGTCGCGGGCACGGAAAAGGGCGTGACGGAGCCTCAGGCGACCTTCTCCACCTGCTTCGGCGCGCCGTTCATGCCGCTGCATCCTTCCGTCTACGGCAATCTGCTGCGCGATCTCGTCGCGCGTCAGCACGTCGATTGCTGGCTCGTGAACACGGGTTGGACGGGCGGGCGCGTCGGCGTCGGCCGCCGCATGCCGATCCGCGTCACGCGCCGATTGCTGACCGCCGCGCTCGACGGTTCGCTGCACGACGCGAAGTTCCGCACCGATCCCTATTTCGGCCTCGCCGTGCCAACCGAAGTGAACGGCGTCGAGCCGCACATTCTCGATCCGTTCAAGACGTGGCGCAACAAGTCCGAATTCGCCGAGACCGCCGGCAAGCTGGTGCAAATGTTCCGCGACAATTTCAAGAAGTTCGAGGCGCATACCGACGATCACGTCCGCAACGCCGGGCCGTCGTCGAGGATCGCGGTGGCGTGAGCTGAGTGAACCCGATGCGCAGGTTGATGCGCTTCAAAGGGTATCTGCACCACGGACCTCATCCTGAGGCGCCCCGAAGGGGCCTCGAAGGATGTGGGCCGGAACCGGCGCCCGGTGCTTCTTGTCGTGTTGCGGCCCGTCCTTCGAGGCCGCTGCGCGGCGCCTCACGACGAGGTCGTTGGAATATTTGGCAGTCAATCGGAGAAATCGTCGCAGGCGCAACCCAGTGCCGATGAGCCTCGCCCCCCAGACGCTATCGACCTTGGACACCTGAGAAGCTAAGCTCGAACGCGGTCAATTCACGCTTCGGGGGAATCTCCATGGAAATCCATCCGGCTCTTGTCGCGGGCGCCTGCGCGGTCATCACCGGCGGCGCTTCGGGCATCGGTCTGGCCGCCGCGCACCGCTTCGCGGCGCTGGGCCTCAATGTGGTTATCGCCGACCTCGGCGCCGATCGGCTCGGCCAAGCCGCCCAGTCCATCGCCGCGGTCTCGCCGCAGGGCGACAAGGGCGTCCTGGCGGTCCCGACCGACGTCAGCCGCCGGGAGGATGTCCTGGCGCTTGAGAGCCGGGCCACCGCGGCCTACGGCCCGGTCGCCGTGCTGATGAACAATGCTGGCATTGGCCCGGGCAGCACGATGTTCGCCGCGCCGGACAATTGGCGGCGCATTCTCGACGTGAACTTGTGGGGAATCATCAACGGCAGTCAGATATTCGCGCCCAACATGATCGCCGCCGGGCGGCCGGCGCTGATCATCAACACCGGCTCCAAGCAGGGCATCACCACCCCGCCCGGCGATCCCGCCTATAATTTGTCCAAGGCGGGGGTAAAAGTATTTACGGAAGCGCTTCAGCACGAGTTGCGCAACACAGAGGGCTGTCAGGTCACCGCCCACCTGCTGATTCCCGGCTTCGTCTTCACCGGCCTGACCGCAAACCGGGAGAGAGGCAAACCCGCCGCCGCCTGGACGCCGGAACAGACGGTCGAATTCATGTTGGAACAATTGGGCCTGCGAACTTTCTATATCCTCTGCCCCGACAACGACGTTCGCCGCGCGCTCGACGAGCGCCGCATGGCCTGGGCGATCGGCGACATCATCGAAAACCGTCCGCCGCTTTCGCGCTGGCATGAGGATTACGCCGAGGCGTTCCGCGCCAGTATCGCAGATCTCTGAGGGGCGCGCGGATCGCCCCCCATGCCGAGCGCGAGCGGCTATTTCAGAAGTTTGAACGCATGCGGCGACCAGTCGTTGCGCGCGATTCCGGGAATGCACCACAGCATGCAGAGCGGTTCGATCGCCCGCGCGGCCTCCACCGCGCCCATGTCGGCGCTCTCCCAGCCGAGCTGTTCCAGAAGGCCTTCGACGGTTTTCTTCGCCCCGGAGTGGTTGCCGCAGATGAACATCGTCGGCTTGCCGCCGGCGAAATGCGGATTGACCATTTGCGCCGAGCCGACGCTGTTGAACGCCTTGACGAAATGCGCGGCGGGAAAAGCCTTTTGCAGACGCTCCATCAAGGACGCGTTCATCTCGGTGAAATAGGCCAGGACGCCATTGACCGGCGGTCCGCCGCCGATCGGATTGCAGGCGTCGATGATGGTCTTGCCGGCGAGGCTGTCGGCGCCCGCCAATTGCAGCGCATCGAGCGCGACCGTGCCGCCCACCGCGAGCACCACCAGTTCGCCGAATTGCGCCGCCTGTTCGAATGAGCCCAGGGCCGCGCCGGGCGTTTTTGCGGCCCAGTCCGCGAGTTTGTCGGCAGTTCGCGTGCCGAGCGTGACTTCATGGCCATGTTTGAGAAACCCGGCGCCCAGGGTCTGCGCGACGACGCCTGATCCGATGATGCCGATCTTCATGAACGCCTCCCGTTTGCGCCGGCGAATTCCGGCGGTCGAGGAGTCTCACTTAGGCACGCGGGTTCGGGGCGACAATGGGAGGGTTCCGCGTAAGCTGCGAAGTCATGGACCCCGGCGGACATGGGTTTTGTGGCGCCGGGCGCGCTGCGCAGATTTTCAGCTGGATCGCGCCGGCGGCGATGATTTTCATGCATTCGCTCGGCGGCGTCAGTGATAATCCGCGCGAGCGCGCGTCGGACACGGAATTGATCGCCGGCGCCAACGTGCGGCTCGACGTCGTCGCCGAACACGCGGCCAACGGACAAGGAAAGGGACCGATGTCGGGGTTCGATGACGTTGCGTGGCGGCGCGAGATGACCGCTTGGCGTCGCGATCTGCACGCCCATCCGGAGTTCGGTTTCGAGGAGACGCGAACTTGCCGATTCGTCGCCGCCAAGCTGCGGGAATTCGGCTTCGACGAAGTCGCCGAGGGGGTGGGCGGCACGGGCGTCGTCGGCACGCTGAAGCGCGGCGGCGGAAACAAGGCGATCGCGTTCCGGGCCGACATGGATGCGCTGCGGATCGCCGAGCAGGGCGATTCCGCGCATCGTTCGCGCAACGCCGGCCTGATGCACGCCTGCGGCCATGACGGCCATACCGCGATGCTGCTCGGGGCGGCCCAGCGGCTTGCCGCTGAGGGTGATTTCGACGGGGTGTTGCGCTTCGTCTTTCAACCAGCCGAGGAATGGGGCAGGGGGGCGCTGGCGATGCTCGCCGACGGCCTGATGCAGCGCTTCCCGTTCGAAGAGATCTACGGCCTGCACAACCTGCCGGGGCTGCCGGTCGGTCGGTTCGAAACGCGCGCCGGGCCGCTGATGTCGGCCGAGGACAATTTCGAGATCGTACTGCGAGGCGTCGGCGGCCATGCCGCCCGTCCGCATTCGGGCTCGGAAGTCATGGTGGCCGCCTGCTCGCTGGTCGTGAGCTTGCAGACCATCGTTTCGCGTCGCCTCGACCCCGGCGAAATCGGCGTGGTTTCCGTCACGGAGCTGATCACGGACGGCGCTCGCAACGTGTTGCCGGGACTTGCCCGCATCCTCGGCGACGCCCGCAGCTTCCGTCCCGAGGTCAGCGACGAAATCGAAAAGCAGATGCGCGCCCTCGCCGCGGCGACCGCGCTCGGCCACGGTCTGACGGCGGAAGTCTTCTATTCCCGCGAGTTCGCGCCGCTGGTGAACGACGCGGCTCTTGCCGACCAGTCGCTCGCCGTGGCGCGCACGGTTTTCAGCGCCGACAACGTCGAAACGTCGAGCCGGCCGATGACCGCTTCCGAGGATTTCGCCCGGTTCCTGGAACATGTCCCCGGGTGCTTCGCCTTCGTCGGCAACGGCGAGACTTCCGCGCCGTTGCACAATCCCCGCTACGACTTCGACGATTCGGGGCTCGTTTTCGGCGCGCGCTATTACGTCGCGCTGGCGAAGGCGCGGCTCTAAGCGATCCTCACGCCGTCCGTCCCGCCCCCGACTTGCCGAGCGCCGCCTGCGCCGCGGCCAGCCGCGCGATCGGAATGCGGAACGGCGAGCAGGAGACGTAATCCAGCCCCACCGTCTCGCAGAAGCCGATGCTCGCGGGGTCGCCGCCATGTTCGCCGCAGACGCCGAGTTTGATGTCGGGCCGGATCTTGCGGCCGCGCTCGACGGCGATCCTGATGAGTTCGCCCACGCCTTCCTGGTCGAGCGTAACGAATGGGTCGGCCGGCAACAGGCCCTTGGTGGTGTAGGGTCCCAGGAACGAGGCCGCGTCGTCGCGGGAAACGCCGAGCGTCGTCTGCGTCAGGTCGTTGGTGCCGAACGAGAAGAACTCGGCGCTCTCGGCGATGTCGCCGGCGCGCAAGGCGGCGCGGGGCAATTCGATCATCGTGCCGACGTGGTAGGGCACTTTCACCCCCGTCTCCTGCGCGACCGTCTCGGCCATGTGGACGATGATCTTCTTGACCATGTCGAGTTCCGGGAGCCCCATCACCAGCGGCACCATGATCTCGGCGGTAATCGGCGAGCCCGTCACGCGGCCGGCCTCGACTGCGCCCTCGAAGATGGCGCGCGCCTGCATCTCGGCGATTTCCGGATAGCGCACCGCGAGCCTCACGCCGCGGAAGCCGAGCATCGGATTGACCTCGTGCAACTCGTTGGCGCGCGCCCGCAATTTCTCCGCCGGCACGCCCATAGCGGCGGCGACGTCGGCGATTTCGGCGTCAGTGTGCGGCAGGAACTCGTGCAGCGGCGGGTCGAGCAGGCGGATCGTGACCGGCAGGCCGGTCATGATCTCGAACAGTTCGGCGAAGTCGGCGCGTTGCATCGGCAGCAGTTTCGCCAGCGCGACGCGACGGCCTTCTTCGGTGTCGGCGAGAATCATTTCGCGCACCGCGACGATGCGCTCGCCCTCGAAGAACATGTGCTCGGTGCGGCATAGGCCGATGCCCTCGGCGCCGAAGCTGCGCGCGGTGCGGGCGTCGAGCGGCGTCTCGGCGTTGGCGCGCACCTTCATGCGCCGCACCTTGTCCGCCCATTCCATCAGCTTGGCGAAATCGCCGGTCATTTCCGGCTTCACCATAGCAATAGCGCCGGCGAGCACCTGTCCATTGGCGCCGTCGATGGTGATCACATCGCCCTTCTTCAGCGTCACGCCCCCCGCGGTCAGGGTTTGCGCGGCGTAGTCGATTCGGATGCTGCCGGCGCCCGCGACGCAGGGCTTGCCCATGCCGCGCGCCACGACGGCCGCGTGCGAAGTCATGCCGCCGCGCGTGGTGACGATGCCTTCGGCGGCGTGCATGCCGTGAATGTCCTCCGGAGAAGTCTCGACGCGCACCAGGATCGTCTTGTGCCCGGCCTGCCGCATCGCCTGGGCCTCGTCGGCCGAAAACACGATCTCGCCGCTCGCCGCGCCCGGCGAGGCGGGAAGACCGGTCGCGATCGGCGTGCGCTTGGCCTTGGGGTCGATCGTCGGATGCAGCAATTGGTCGAGCGTCGTCGGCTCGATGCGACTGATCGCCTCTTCCTGGGTGATGACGCCTTCGTGCGCCAAGTCTACCGCGATGCGCAGCGCGGCGCGCGCCGTGCGCTTGCCGTTGCGGGTCTGCAGCATCCAGAGCTTGCCGCGCTCGACGGTGAACTCGAGATCCTGCACGTCCTTGTAATGGCGCTCCAGCAGCTGCGTCGTCTCGACGAACTGCTTGAACACGACCGGCATGATCGCCTCCAGCGACGGCCGATCCGAACCAGCCGCCTTGCGCGCGACTTCGGTGATGTTTTGCGGGGTGCGGATGCCGGCGACCACGTCCTCGCCCTGGGCGTTGACGAGGAACTCGCCGTAGAGTTCCTTGACGCCGGTGGAAGGATTACGGGTAAAGGCGACGCCGGTGGCCGAGGTTTCGCCCATGTTGCCGAACACCATCGCCTGCACGTTGACGGCGGTGCCCCAGCCGGCGGGAATGTTGTTGAGTCGGCGATAGGTGATCGCGCGCGCGTTCATCCACGAGCCGAACACGGCGCCGACCGAGCCCCAGAGCTGGTCCGTCGGGTCCTGCGGGAACGGCTTGCCGGTGATTTCGAGGACTTTGGCCTTGTAGTCGACGATGACGGCGCGCCAATCGGCGGCGGTCAGGTCAGTGTCGAGCGTGAAGCCCTTGCGGTCCTTGTAGTCCTCGATGATCTCCTCGAAATTGTGGCTGTCCACTTCGAGCACGACATTGGAATACATCTGGATGAAGCGGCGGTAGCTGTCGTAGGCGAAGCGTTCGTCGCCCGATGTCCTGGCGACCGTCAACACCGAATCGTCGTTGAGGCCGAGGTTGAGGACCGTGTCCATCATGCCCGGCATCGAGGCGCGGGCGCCCGAGCGCACCGAGACGAGCAGCGGGTTCGAGGAGTCGCCGAACAGGCGGTCCGCCTGCCGCCCGACGGCGGCGAGCGCGGCCTCGAGTTGCTCCTTCAGATCCGCCGGATAGGTTTGGTCGTTTTCATAAAAATACGTGCAGACTTCCGTGGTGATCGTGAAGCCCGGGGGCACGGGCAGACCCAGAAACGCCATCTCGGCGAGGTTCGCGCCCTTACCGCCGAGCAGGTTCTTCATTTCCCCCCTGCCTTCGGTCTTTTCGGCGCCGAAGGAATACACCCATTTGGTCATGAAAGGCTCCAAGGCTTCCCAGCTAGAGGGGGTAAATCACCGATGTGCGCGTAGGCCCATACCAAAAGAAACCCAACCCGCGCCATGGAACAAGAGGTCGACCCCCAACAGCGTTCCCAGTACGTAGACACTGCTCAACGGCCAGTGAATGACGATGATCAATCCCAGTCCGAAAGTAATCAACGCCGCAAGGAACACCATGCCGCGCCGCGGGCCCGAGGGCAATTCCCAGGCGTGGACCGCGCGCACCGCTCCGGCGGCGATCAGACCCGCGCCGAGCACCAGGGTCAGCACCGTCGAGGCCAACAGCGGATTGAGAATGCACAATACGCCCGCGGCGAGGTAGAGAAGTCCACCGATCACCCAAAAGAAGAACCGTCCCCAGGCCTGCGCATGCATGCCGACGCCGATTTCCGCCGCGCCGGCGACGAGGAAGAACACGCCGTTCAGCGCCACGATCGCCAGGGTCGACGCGAAGGCGAAAATCAGCGACGCCGCTCCCATCAGCATCAGCAGGGCCCCGAAAGCCACGATGGCTCCCCACTTGCCGCGCAGCCGCTCCACGGCCGCGCCCAGATTGTGCGGCGCGCCTGGGTTTTGTCCGAAGGTCATTTCACTGAGACTCCAAAGGCTCACCGTTCAGCGCGCTCGCTTGAGATCGCTCAGCACTTCGCCTAGCACCTGAGCGGCATATTCGACCAGCGGGACGATTCGGCCGTAGTTGAGGCGCGTCGGTCCGATCACGCCCAGCACGCCCGCTACCCGCGACTCGCCCATCTTCAGCGGCGCCACGATCATCGAGGATCCGGAAAGCGAGAACAGCTTGTTCTCCGCGCCGATGAAAATCTTCACGCCGTCGCCGTTCTCGGCCTTGTGCAGCAGGTCGATGACGTCGGTCTGGGTCTCGAGATCGGAAAACAGCAAGCGAATGCGCTCGAGGTCGTCCTCGGCGCGCATTTCGCCCAACAGATTGGCGCTGCCGCGCACGATGAGCTGATCGCGCTTGCCTCCGGCGCCCGCCCAGGAGGCGAGCCCGGAATCGACCAGTACCGAGGCCAGCGCATCGAGTTCGCCCCGAGCCGCGACCCGCGCCTGCTCGATCTTCGTCCGCGCCTCGGCGAGCGTGCGTCCGCGGGCATGGGCGTTGACGTAGTTCGCGGCCTCCGCGAGCGTCGCGGCGGACATGTCGGGAGAAATCGCGACGATACGATTTTCGACGGAGCCGTCTTCGCTGACGATCACCGCCAGCGCCTTTTCGGCTTCGAGGCGCACGAATTCGATTTGCTTGAGCCGCACGTCCTCCTTGCTCGTCAGCACCACGCCGGCGCCGCGCGTCAGCGCCGAAATCAGCGACGTCGTCTGGGCCAGCGCGCCGTCGTAGCCGCCTTCGTTGGCGGCGGCGCGCGTCTGCGCTTCGATGCGCGTGCGTTCCTCGCGGCCGAGCGACCCCAACTCCAGCAGCGCGTCCACGTAGAACCGCAGTCCGAGCTGAGTCGGCATCCGTCCCGCGCTGGTGTGCGGCGCGTAAATGAGGCCGATCTCCTCGAGATCCTGCATCACATTGCGCACCGAAGCCGGCGACAGCGACGTCGGCAGGGCGCGCGAGAGCATGCGCGAGCCCACGGGCTCGCCACTGAGGAGATAGGAATCGACGATGCGTCGAAAGATGTCGCGCGCGCGCGCGTCGATCTGGGCGAGCGCGCTGGGGTCTCCGGGCTTCTCGGCATTGGCGGTCATTTCCGCAATTTGCCGCGCGCCGCCGCGCGGCGCAAGCGACGGTAAGCCGACATTAAGCGGCGACCTGCTATCGATGCCGGAATTGACCTTGTCCGAAGGTCGCTTAGAGCGGTTCGAGCCCCGGTAAATGGAAAAAATATTCGCCGGACCTCTGGGATTGCTGCTGGTGATCGGCCAGGCCGGCTTTTTCATCTACCTCATGCGCGGGCTTTTCCGATCGGACACCGACGATTCGATCGGGGCGACGTTCGGTCCAAAACGCGCCCGCCGGCAACCGCCGCGGGCTCGGCCACAGCGACCGGACGCGCGCAACGCAGGGTCGGCCGGCTGGTCCAAGACCCACCACGTTCTGGAGACTTATTTCAACCCCGCCACGGGCGCGATGAGCGGCTATGTTCTGACCGGCCCGTTCGCCGAGCGCCGCCTCGAGGATCTGTCCCGCACCGAGTGCCTGCGCCTGCACGAGCTTTGCCGCGAGGAGGACCCCGAGGCGGCCTCGTTCCTCGAAACCTACATGAACTACCGCTACGCGGGCGGCGGCGCCGGCTATGCCGGCGCCGGATCGCAGCGGCGCGACGCGCCCCCGCCGCCGGGCGATGACGACGGACCGATGAACTACGAACGCGCCTACGCGATTTTGGGCCTTCAGCTCGGCGCGAGCGACGCGGACGTTCACCGCGCGCATCGCGCGCTCATCAAGAAACACCACCCCGATCGCGGCGGCTCGCATGAGCAAGCGGCGCTGATCAACCAGGCCAAGGACTTGCTGCTGTCCAAGGTCCTGCACTGACTTGCCGTCGCCGTCGCGGCGGCTTATCCCCAGCCGGGCCCACGCGTTCCGCGCGGCGGGACCGCCCCACTTCTCAACCCACGAGGCTCAAGGCATGAGTTCGCTCAACTCCCGTTCCGGAGGCCGCATTCTCGTCGACCAGCTCGTCGCGCAGGGCGTCGGGCGCGTCTATTGCGTGCCGGGCGAATCTTATCTCGCGGCGCTCGACGCGCTCTACGATTCCGGGGTCGACGTCACGATCTGCCGGCAGGAGGCGGGCGCGGCGATCATGGCCGTGACCGAGGGACGCCTGACCGGCCGTCCCGGGGTCTGTTTCGTCACCCGTGGCCCCGGCGCCACAAACGCCGCCCATGGCATCCATATCGCCGAGCACGACAGCGCGCCGCTGATCCTGTTCATCGGCCAGGTCGAGCGCGCTATGCTCGGGCGCGGCGCCTTCCAGGAGATGGACTATCGCGCCTTGTTCGGCTCGACCGCCAAATGGGTCACCGAGATCAACGACGCCAGGGCGATCCCCGAGGTCATTCAGCGCGCCTGGCATATCGCGATGCAGGGCCGCCCCGGGCCGGTGGTCATCTCGCTGCCCGAGGACGTGTTGACCGACCTCGCCGAGGTCGCCGACGCGCCGCGCGCCGAAGCCGCGCCGATCTGGCCGGGACAGACGCAGATGGCGGAATTGCAGAAGATGCTCTGGGCGGCCGAGCGGCCGATCGCCATCGTCGGCGGTCCGAACTGGACGCCGCTGGCCACCGCCGCGGCGCTGCGCTTCGCCGAGCGCTTCGAAATGCCGGTCGTCGCCCAGTTTCGCCGCGCCAGCGCGCTCGATGGCGAGCACGCCAATTACGCCGGCGAGATCGGCCTGTCGCCGAACCCGAGGCTGAAGGCGCGCATCGAGAACGCCGACCTCGTCTTGCTGATCGGCGGCCGCATGTCGGAGGCGGCGTCGCAGAGCTACACTTTGTTCGACGTGCCCGCACCGAAGCAGAAGCTCATCCACGTTCATGCCGACGCCAACGAAATCGGCCGTAATTATCATCCGGCGCTCGGCATCGTCGCGACCTCGGCCGCCTTCGCCTCGGCGTTGGAGGGCGTGCAGCCGCCGAACTCGATTTCCTGGGGGGCGGCGACGCGCGAGGCGCGCCAGGACTATCTCGCGTTCAGCGAGCAGGCGCCGCGCACGCCCGGCAAGGTTCAGGTCGCCGAGATCATGTTCGCGCTGCGCCGGCGCGTTCCCGGCGCCATCTTCACCACCGGCGCCGGCAATTTCTCGATCTGGGTCAATCGTTTTCTGCGCTTCCGCACGGTCGAGCAGCAATTGGGGCCGACGGGCGGCTCGATGGGGTTCGGTCTGCCGTCCGCGGTGGCCGCCAAACTGATGCATCGCGACCGCGACGTCGTCTGCTTCACCGGCGATGGAGACTTCCTGATGAACGGGCAGGAATTCGCCACCGCCGTGCAATATGACGCCAATATCGTCGTCATCCTGCTCGACAATGGCCAGTACGGCACGATCCGCATGCATCAGGAGCGCGAATATCCGGGCCGCGTCGTCGGCACCCAGTTGCGCAACCCGGATTTCGCCGCGCTGGCGCGCGCCTATGGCGGTCACGGCGAGACGGTGCTGGCTACCGAGGACTTCGAGCCCGCCTTCGAGCGCGCGCTGGCCTCGAAGCTGCCCGCCATTCTTCATGTCAAGGTCGACCCCGAGGCGATCACGCCGACGACCACCCTGACGGCGATCCGCGACGCCGCGTTCAAGCGCGCGGCGGAGGCGTGACGCCTTTTCCGCCGGGCGGGGCGCATGCCCGATAGCCCCGCCACGATCGGCATCGTCATCGCCGGCGCGGTGCTGGCGGGCTTCGCCCAGGGGCTGTCCGGCTTCGCCTTCGCCATGATCGCGCTCAGCGTCTGGGCCTGGGCGTTGGCGCCACAGGTCGCGGCGCCGCTGTCGGTGTTCGGCGCGCTGATGGGGCAGTTGCTGAGCCTGTTTCAGGTGCGCGCCGGCTACGACCTCCGAAAGATCGCGCCGCTTGTCGCGGGCGGGTTGATCGGCGTGCCGATCGGCGTCTTCGCGCTGCACAATTTCGATCCGGCCAAATTCAAGCTCGTCATCGGGACTTTGCTGGTCCTTTACGCGAGTTACGGGCTGCTCGCCGGCGGCGAGTTGCGCGTGAAGTCCGGCGGGCGATGGCTGGACGCTTTCGTTGGCCTGATCGGCGGCGCCTTGGGCGGTCTCGGCGGCATGTCCGGCAGCGTGCCGGCGATCTGGACCCAGGTGCGGGGCTGGAACCGCGACCTGCGCCGCGCGACGATGCAGGTCTACAATGTCGCCATGCACGTCTTTACGTTGACGGTCTATGCCGAGACGGGCGGGCTCCGGGCGTTGGACTGGCGCCTGTTCGCGTTGGCCGCTCCCGCGATGCTGATCCCGGCCTATTTCGGCGCCCGGGTCTATCGCAGCGTCAGCGAGCGGATCTTCCAGCGGGTGATCCTGATCTTGCTGCTATTCTCGGGCTTTGCGATGCTTTATGGCTCGTGGCGGCGATGGGGTTGAGAACGAAAGTCGGATTGAGATGAACGTCGACGAACTCTGGCGCGCGCTCGGCAAGAGCGAAGAATTGCCTGTGGCCGCGATCACGGCTTCGCTTGAACATTGGGACGCCGTCAGCCCGCGATACCTCGCCAAGCTGCGCGCCTTCGCCAGCGGGGCGAAAATGAGCGAGAGTGATCGCGACGCGCTGTTCTTCACGATCCACATGTGTGGCGAGACGAAAGACGCGCGCGCGTATGTGCCGCTTTGCGAAATCCTGGTGCGCGATCACGAGGTCGAGGAATGGCTCGGCGACGGCCTCGTGCAGACGTTGCCCAAGATTCTGGTGAGTTTGTATGACGGCGATCCCGAACCGCTGAAGCGTGTCGTGGAGGCCAGGACCGCGAACGATATGTCGCGCGTCGGCGCGCTTTATGCGCTGGCCTATGTCGTGCGGACCCGGGCCGCCATGACCGACGACGAGATGCGCGCCTATCTCCGCGATTTCGGCGCCCGACACGTCAATAGAGAGGCCTTGGACCTCGCCGAAGCCTGGGCGGTGATGATCGCGGCGCTGGGCTACGAAACCCTGAAGGCGGACGTCGCGCGGGCAATGTCGAAAGGCTATGTCGAGCCCGATTTCTACGATATCAAGGAATTCCACGCCGATCTGCAATTGGCGCGCAGCGGCCCGCATGGACTCGCGGTCTTCGAAGAAGCGGGCCTTGGCCCGTTTGGATCGACGCTCGAGACCCTTTCCGATTGGGAGTGGGGCGACGATACGGATTTCGGGACCGACGAGTTCGGCAACGAACTCGCCGGCGAGGACGAGGACGACGCCTCGACCGAGGCCGTCGATCCCAGTGTGCCTGCCGTCAACCCGTTCCGCGACGTCGGACGCAACGATCCATGTCCGTGCGGCAGCGGCAAGAAATTCAAGAAATGCTGCATGGCGGCGTGAGGGCGTCGGCGGTTTTTCGGCCGGATTGTTCAACGCGCCGATCGCCGCGCAACTGAGCGTTGCGCGACGTTGCGGCAGTGCCGCCTTTTGCGCTGTCTCAATCCCGTAGCGCCCGCCAACGCCCAGGTTCGCTCGCGGACGCGCGAAACTGGAAACTTTCCAGGCCAGGCGAATTCGTTTGGGCGGGTCGTCGGCGGCGCGTAACAGGCGCCGGGAACAGTGAGA
>Ga0302157_10003719_pt1 | contig 16998 bp, 19 predicted proteins | sample I_Bog_N3_3_FD_193502 | JGI IMG/M metagenome (GOLD analysis project Ga0302157, IMG submission 193502) | Peat permafrost microbial communities from Stordalen Mire near Abisko, Sweden - I_Bog_N3_3 | ecosystem: Environmental > Terrestrial > Soil > Wetlands > Peat | place: Sweden: Abisko, Stordalen...
GGCCGGGCTTGCGAAGCACCCGGACGACGCCGAGCTGCTGACGATCCGCGCCGGTGCGCGTATCCAGATGAAGGACCCGGCGGCGGCGCGCGTCGATGCGGAGCGTGCGGTACAGCTGGCACCCGACAACGAGGACGCGATCCAGGTTCTGGCCGGCATCGAGCGCGCGGACCAGCATCCCGAGCGATCGGAATCTCTGCTGCGCGAGGCGGTCAAGCGCATCCCCGGCACGGTCGAGCTGCGCCTCGTGCTGGCGCAGCTCGAAGCGAGTCTCGGCAACAACGCGGAAACCGAGGCGCTATTGCTGGAACTGGTCAGGATCAGGCCGCAGGACAAGGCGCATCGGCTGCGACTCGCGCAGTTCTACGCGCGGCTCGACAGGAGCGATGAGGCGGAGAAAGTCCTGCGTGACGGCATCAAGGCGTTGCCGGAGGAGCGGGCGATGAAGCTTGCGCTGGTGGAGTTCCTTGCGGCCCGGCGCAGCCTCGACGTAGCCGAGGCGGAGCTGAAGGGCTTCATCGCCGCGGACCCGAAGGACTACGAGCTGCGCTTCGACCTGGCGCAGTTTTACCTCAAGGACAAGGACGCGTCGAAGGCCGAGGCGGTGTACCAGCAGGTCATCGACGAGTCGAAGCTGGAGGCGCCGGGGCTGACGGCACGCGTGCGCTATGCGGCGCTGCTGATCCAGCAGAACGATATCAAGGGCGCCGGGAAGCTGATCGGTGAGGTACTGGCGCAGAGTCCCCGGGACGATGACGCGCTGATCCTGCGCGGCAACCTTGCCCTTGCGCAGAAGGATCCGAAGAGCGCCATTGCGGACCTGCGCTCGGTCCTGCGTGACCAGCCGAACTCCCTGGGCGTGATGCGCACGCTCGCGCGCGCGCACTTCGCCAATGGTGAGCCTGCGCTCGCCGAGGAGACGATGCGCCGTGCGGTTGACGGCAATCCCGCAGACGCGCAGGCGAGGCTGGATCTGGCGCAGCTGCTCTCCGAACTGGGAAAACCCGAACAGGCGAGGCCGGTCATCGACGAACTGGTCAGGCGCCAGCCGAATAATCTGCCGGCGCTGGAGACGCAGTTCAAGATCACGCTTGCCACCAGGGACCTGGTGACGGCACGCGCCGCCGCCGATGCGCTGGTGGCGACGGACCCGAAGTCGAGTCTGGGTTACTACTATCAGGGTCTTGTCGCCGACGCCAGCAAGCATCCTGAGGACGCGCTCCGGTTTTACGATGTAGCGCTGCAGCTGGATTCGCAGGGGGCGGAACCGCTGCAGGCGGCGATGCGTGACCTGGTCATGCTGAAGCGCACGCCGGAGGCGCTGCGTCGTCTCGATGCGCTCATTGCCGGCAATCCGCAGGCGGCCTTTCCCGCCACCATCAAGGGCGATGTGCTGATGTCGGAAAAGCGGCCCCAAGATGCGGCCGCTGCATTCAGGCTGGCGATTTCCATTGATCCCGGGAACTGGGTGCCGTATCGCAACCTGGCGCTCGCGCGGTTCGCGTCGAAGGACAATGACGCGGCCCTGGCGACGCTCAAGGATGGCATCGGGCGTGCAAAGAACCCGGAGGCACTGCAGGCGGACCTGGCACGGGTATTCGAGCAACTGGGCCGTGTCGACGAGGCCGTGGCCGTCTATGATGCAGCACTCGCGCGCAATCCGCAGTCTGACCTTGCGGCCAACAATCTCGCGATGCTGCTGGTGACCTACCGAAAGGACAAGCCGAGCCTCGATCGGGCCCGGGCGCTGGTCGCGCACTTCGCGAATTCCACCGACCTTAATTTCCTCGATACCTATGGCTGGGTCATGTACAAGTACGGTGATGCCGCGGTTGCGGTCGGCGCCCTGCGCGACGTGCTGGCGAAGGCTCCGAAATCCCCGCTTTCCATGTACCACCTCGGCATGGCGCAGGCGCTCGCGGGCCAGAACGATGCCGCGCGCGACAACCTCGCCCATTCACTGCAGGCGGGCCAGAAATTTGCCGGCATGGACGAGGCGCAGGCTACGCTCGACAGGCTGGGAGCCCCGGCACCGGCTGTGGCTGCCGCGCCAAAGTCCTAGCGCCGGCAAAGGCGCCCGCCCGCCACCGCTAGAACGCCGACAGGCCGGTCAATTCGCGTCCTACCGCCAGCTGGTGGATCGACTCGGTGCCCTCATAGGTCACGACGCTTTCGAGATTCAGCATGTGGCGGATCGGGACGAATTCGGCGCTGATACCTGAGCCGCCCAGCATGTCGCGACAATCGCGTGCAACATCGAGCGCTGTGCGCGTGTTGTGCCACTTCGCCATCGAGACCTGGGATGGCGACATCGAGTCCTGGTCCTTGAGCCGGCCCAGCTGCAGCGCCAGCAGCTGCGCGGTCGTGATGCCGCGCGCCATTTCCGCGAGCCGCGCCTGGATCAGCTGGGTCGCAGCCAGCGGCCGGCCGAACATCGTGCGGCTCTTCGTATACTCGAGGAGCTGAGCCAGGCAGGCCTGCGCCGCGCCGATCACGCCCCATGCGATTCCGTAGCGCGCCTGCGTCAGGCACGACAGCGGCCCTTTGAGGCCGACGACGCCCGGCAGCCGCTGTGCATCCGGCACGACGACATTGTCGAAATACAGCGCTCCCGTCGCCGAGGCGCGCAGGCTGAACTTGTGGTGGATTTCGCTGGCGGTAAAGCCCGGCGTCCCCTTGTCGACGAGGAATCCGCGGATACCATCCTCGCTCATCGCCCAGGCAATGCAGACGTCCGCGATGGGCGCGTTGGTGATCCACATCTTCGAGCCATTGATCACCCAGTCGCTGCCGCGGCGTTTCGCGTGGGTCTTCATGTTCGCAGGATCCGAGCCGCCGTGCGGCTCGGTCAAGCCGAAACAGCCGATGATCTGCCCCTGCGCCATGCGCGGCAGGTACTGCTGTTTCTGCGCCTCGGACCCGAAGGTCGCGATCGGGAACATGCACAGGCTCGACTGGACCGACACGAAACTGCGCAGTGCGGAGTCGCCGCGCTCGAGTTCCTGGCAGATCAGGCCTGAGCTGATGGCATTGAGGCCGGCGCAGCCATAGCCCTCGATGGAGCTGCCCAGCAGCCCCATGCCCGCGAGTTCCCCGACCAGCTCCCGGGGAAAGCGCTGGTCCTCGAAGGCCTGCGCGATGATCGGCAGGACCTGTTCGTCGACCATTCGCCCGACCGAGTCCTGGACGATGCGCTCTTCCTCGGTCAGGGCGGCGCGGACGTCGAAAAGATCCAGGGGATTGAGGCTTGCGGTGGGCATCCGAATCTCTCCACGAGTTATGGCAGTCTGCTGGCCGGCCGTTCGCCGGGCGGCGCCTAGTTTACCCGCTGTCGCCGCAGGGACGCAGGGCGAATCGGTTAGACTGCCGTTTCCGTGCTTACCTGCTGTTATCACCCGGGTTATCAGGCGGGCCTGTCGCCCGAGCATCCGTTCCCGATGAGCAAGTATCCGCTGCTCCGGGGCCTTCTGCTGGCGCAGGGGATCGTCACCGCCGCCAATATCCTCGAGCCCGAGCCGATCCCGCTGCAGGCCGTCGCCCGCGTGCACACGGCGGAGTATCTGGAGAAGCTCCAGGCCGGGACGTTCAGCCCGGCCGAGATCCGCAGGCTGGGGTTGCCGTGGTCCGCGGCCCTGTGGCGCCGGTCACTGCTGGCGGCAGGCGGCACACTGCTCGCGGCGCGTGTGGCATCGGCAGGCGGGATCGCCGGAAACCTGGCGGGCGGCACGCATCACGCGTTCGCCGATCATGGCGAGGGTTATTGCGTGATCAACGATGTCGCGATCGCGATCCGGCAGCTACAGGCCGACAGCGCGATCCGGCGCGCCATCGTCATCGACCTCGACGTACACCAGGGCAACGGAACCGCGGCGATCTTCGCAGGCGATGATGAAGTGTTCACGTTCTCGATGCACGGCGAGCGGAATTATCCGCTCGCGAAGCTGCGCTCGACGCTGGATGTCGGACTTCCCAGTGGCACCGGTGACGATGAATACCTGGCGCAGCTCGACGCGCACCTGCCACGTGCACTGCAGAGCGCCAGCGCCGATATCGCGTTTTATGTCGCCGGCGTGGATGTGGCCGCGGGCGACCGCTTTGGAAAACTGCGGCTCAGTGAGGCGGGGATCCGCGCGCGTGAACAGATGGTTGTCAGCATGGTGCGCGGCCGCGGAATCCCGCTGGTGATCGTGCTGGCGGGCGGGTATGCGGCGACCCGCGAGCGCACCGCCGAGCTGCACAGCATCGTGTTCCGCGAGGCCGCAGCTTACCTGGCGGCGGTGGCAGAAGGTCACAGGGATGTCATCTTCCCGAAATAACCACCTGTTGGAATGGCTGCATCACATCCGGCGTTCCCTCGCCGAATGCACAGCCAACCAACGAGGGAGAGTGATTCGTGCACCTGATCATCCCGGCCGGCCGTCAGGGTCGCCAGTCGACCGCTGCAGTCCTTTCAATCGTCGCCATCGGCGGCGCGCTCGTTCTCGGAGCTGCTTCCGCAAACGCATCGATCGGGTCGCCGGCGGGCGGCAGTTCGGACGCCATTCTTTTCGGGGAGGTACTGAACGCATCAGGCGCCGTCGTTGCATCCTATGCGGGCGATACCGGCGTCTCGATCACGAGTCTGGCCAACGGCACCAATACCAGCAGAACGGCATTGGCCGGGGACGCGAACCTCGCGGCACTGTTCGCCGCTGATACGTCAGGGGATACTCTGTACTGGGCCGTGGAGGGAGGCCAGTACGGAGGCTCAACGGCGGCCGCCCAGATCGCGAAACCGGGCTATGCGCAGTTCGTGACCACGACCAGCGGCAACTCCCTGAGCCAGCTGTCCGGCAAGACTGCGGTCAACCTGGCTCACTGGGCCTCGGGCCTCAACAACGATGCGGCAGCGCTCAACGCCAACCTCAACGGGCAGAACTCGGTAGAGGGAGCGTCCACAGCGGCCGCCGGCCTGTGGGACTACAATTCTCCTGCTGACCTGTCCGGCTGGTATGCGAATGGTCCACTGTCCGGGAACACGTCGCTCTCGGCGACTCTGTACTACGTTACCGGCGGCGGTACGACCACGTCAAAGCTATCCACCACCGTTGCCGGCCAGCTGACGCTGAGTGCCAGTGGACTCGAGATCGCCTCCGGTTCCGCTCCCGTCCCGGACAGCTATAACCTGTCGACCCACAAGCTGACCGTCCCGACACTTGGAATCGGCAGTGCGACCTATTCAAATGTCGTGCTCACGGTCGGCAACATCGTTTCCGGCCCGTCCGGTTCCGCGCCGAACGGCAGCGAGGACAGCTACGATCCGGAGAGCCAGGACCTGACGGTGCAGTCGGTGGAGGTTGGGTCGGGTACCTATTACAACGTCGTCGTCTCGGTCAGTGCGCTGGATTCCATCGGCAGCGTCGAGGGCGGGGATTCCTATGCCGGCGGGCAGCTGACGATTGCCAGCGTCCAGGTTGGCAGCAAAACCTACACGGATGTCGTCATCACGGTCGCCGGCATCGTCGGCCTGGCAAACGGCATGCCGCAGAACGCGCTCGATATATACGAACCATCGTCCGGCGACCTGCTGATCGCCGCCGTGACCTTTCAGGGGAAGGTGTACACGAACGTGACCATCAAGGTCGGTACGATCGTGTCGGTCAATGGCAATCCATATGCCGCGACGACGGAACTTGCCGGCAGGCCGTATATCAAGGGCGGACCGAACTACCTGATCAACGGCCGCGGCGAGTAGCGTCAGCGGGCGCGGGCCCGCCGTGCCGTTCAGTAACGGAAGCCGGCCCGGCGATAGACGGCAGCGAGCAGCCACAGCGGGCCGATCAGCAGGAACTGCAGGTCCTTCAGGAACGACGGGCGCCTGCCCTCGATCGCATGGCCGATGAACTGCCCGATCCACGCCGCGACGAACAATGCCGCGCAGGCAGCGAGCAGCCGCGGTGTGCCTGCGGCCGCGAGGTCCGAGATCGACCAGGACATCAGCGCGAACACGGCGAGAGCGCCTGCGGCGAGACGCAGCGACAGACGGCAGTAGTACAGCACGGCGGCGCACAGCGTCAGGGTGGCCCAGTTCAGGGCGGAAGGCAGCGACGCGAGCGCGGCAGGCCGCGGGATGCACCACAGCGCCCCGATCACGCACCAGACGATCAGCGGGACGCAGATCCAGTGGAGCCGCTCGTTGCAGCGATTGCGATGACTGTCGCCGTAGTCATCGAGCCACGACTGCAGGTCGCGCATCGCGGCCCGCGCCTTCAGGCGGCCATCAGGCTCTTCAGCTTCGCGATGGCATTCGCTTCGACCTGGCGCACGCGCTCGGCCGAGATGCCGTACTCGTCCGCCAGTTCATGCAGCGTCGCCTTGTCATCGGTCATCCAGCGGCGCTTCAGGATGTCGCGGCTGCGCGCGTCGAGCCGCTCCAGCGCGGCGCCCAGCCGGTCGCTCGAGTCCTCTTCCCATTCCTCACGCTCGACCTCGATGGCCGGGTCCGCATTGCTGGCCGGCAGGTACATCGCCGGGGAGTAGGTGTCGTCCTCGTCGCTCTCCGGCGTCGGATCGAAGGACATGTCGCGCGCCGAGAGGCGCTGTTCCATCTCGCGCACGTCGCCGGGCTCGACGCCCAGGTCTTTCGCGACCGCATTGGTCTCAGCTTCCGTGAGCCAGGTCAGGTTCTTCTTCATCTTGCGCAGGTTGAAGAACAGCTTGCGCTGCGACTTCGTCGTCGCAACCTTGACCAGCCGCCAGTTGCGCAGCACGTATTCGTGGATTTCCGCGCGGATCCAGTGGACGGCGAAGGACACCAGGCGCACGCCGACCGCGGGGTCGAAGCGCTTGACCGCCTTCATCAGACCGACGTTGCCCTCCTGCACGAGGTCGCCCATCGGCAACCCATAGCCGAGGTAGCCGCGCGAAATGTGCACGACGAAGCGCAGGTGCGAGAGCACGAGCTGGCGCGCAGCGTCCAGGTCTCCATCCGTCCGGTAGCGGACAGCGAGCGCGGTTTCCTCTTCCTTGGTCAGGACGGGGATCTGCGAGACACGGTCGATATAGGAGTCCAGGCTGCCGACGGGACCGCTCAGGATCAGGCCGGTCGGCTTGGGTAACAAGGCTGCAGTCATCAGACGGAACCTCCTTGTGAACTGGCGACAATCATAGCACTCAGGGGGTTGGAGTGCTAAGTCCGCTGCGAGTTCACAGGTTGACATAAACTGCAACGAAAACGGGCGTTTAGCTGGGATTGATCGCCCGGATATGCTGCGACGCAGCGAACCAGGAACCCAACCAGCCGAGGAGCGCGCCGACCCCGAGGACGCTGGCCGACGTGGCGAGGTCGAGCCCGCGCAGCGTGAACTTGCTGCCATAGAGGGCGGCGAGCTGCTCGACCGGATGTGCCAGGATCGCCTGCCCGACGCCCACCAGTCCGAGCGCCAGGATCGCACCGCCGAGCCCGTACCAGGTGCCGCTGTACAGGAAAGGTCGCCGCGCAAAGCCATTCGACGCGCCGACCAGTTTCATGACCTCGATCTCGGCGCGCCGGTTCAGAATATCGAGGCGGATCGTGTTGCCGACGATCAGCATCACGCCGACGCCCAGCAGCGCCCCCGTCAGCAGCGCGATGCGGCGCACGACGTCAAGGATGCCGTTCAGCCGCCGTACCCAGTCGGTGTCGACCTGGACGGTCTCGACGTCCGCAATGGCTGCGATCGCGTTGCGCAGGCTGACCGTGCCTTCGTGAGTGCTCGCGGCGACGGCCGGCGTTACCACCAGACTGTTCGGCAGGGGATTGTCGCCCAGCGCATCCAGGGCGGGGCCGAAGCCGGAATAGTCGCGGAACTCGGCGAGCGCCTGTGCCGCGCTGATCACGCGTATGGAGGCGACGTCGCCGCGCGCCTGCAGTTCGCGACCGATGGCCTGCGCGCGCGTGAGGCTCGCGCCCTTGTCCAGATACACGGACAGGTCATAGGCGCTGGCCCAGCCGCCGGACAGCTCATGCGCGTTCTGCAGCGCGAGATGCAGGCACAGCGGCAGGGCGATGCCGATGCCGATGACGGCCATCGTCAGCAGCGCCTCGGCCGGGTGCCGGGCAATGCGTCCGAGCGAACCGATGAACGTCTGGGCGTGGCGCGCGAAGTAGGCCTCGATGCTCATGTCAGCGTCTCCGGCGCCGGCGCCGGCGCTGCAGCGGCTGCAGGTGGCCGATCGGCGGAGGCGACGCGCCCATCGCCGAGCGTGATGCGCCGGCCGCCGACGATCTCGATCAGGTGCACGTCATGCGTCGCGACGACGACCGTGACGCCGACGTCGTTGAAGCGTCGGAACAGCTGCATGATCTCCAGCGCGAGCTGCGGATCCAGATTGCCGGTAGGCTCGTCGGCGATCAGCAGCGGCGGCTTGGCGATCACGGCGCGGGCGATGCCGACACGCTGTTGCTCGCCGGTCGACAGTTCCAGCGGACGGCTGCGCTCCTTGCCGAGAAGTCCGACCTGGTCGAGCGCCGCGCGCACGCGCCGGTCGATTTCGCGGCGGGGGACCCCCGCAATGATCAGCGGCAGCGCGACGTTGTCCGCGACGGGGCGATCATGCAACAGCTTGTGATCCTGGAATACCACGCCGAGTTCGCGGCGGAACTGCGGGATCCCGCGCGGCCTGATCGAGTTCGTGTTCCTGCCGCCGACCAGCACCTGGCCCCGGGTCGGCCGCTCGAGCAGCGCGATCAGCTTCAGGATGCTCGACTTGCCGGCGCCGGAATGGCCCGTCAGGAACACCATCTCGCCGCGCTCGACGGCAAAGGAGATGCCCGACAGTGCCTCGCGCCCGCTTGGATAGCGTTTCGTCACCTGATCGAAGCGGATCATGCGTCGTTCCTGGCGTCGCTGCGCAGCAGCGCCGCGACGAAATCCTCGGCCCGGAAGACGCCGAAGTCCTCGATCTGTTCGCCGACACCGATGAAACGGATCGGGATGCCGAGCTTCTCGGCGATCGCCACGACCACGCCTCCCTTGGCCGTGCCATCGAGCTTGGTGATCACAAGTCCGGTGACGCCGAGGTGGCGGTTGAATTCCTCGGCCTGGGCGACTGCGTTCTGGCCGATGGTGCCGTCCAGCACCAGCAGCACCTCATGCGGCGCGCCCGGGTCCAGCCGCGCGAGCACCCGCTTGACCTTCTTCAGCTCCTCCATCAGGTGGCCCTGGGTATGCAGCCGCCCGGCGGTGTCGGCGATCAGCACGTCGATGCCGCGCGCCCGCGCCGCCTGCAGCCCGTCGAAGATCACGGCGGCCGGCTCCGCGCCGGCCTGTTGCGAGATGACCGGCACGCCGTTGCGCTCGGCCCAGGTCTCGAGCTGTTCGCGCGCCGCAGCGCGGAAGGTGTCGCCGGAGGCGAGCATCACCTTGTGTCCCGATGCCTGCAGCCGATGGCACAGTTTGCCGATCGTCGTGGTCTTGCCGGCGCCGTTGATGCCTATCACCAGGATCACGTAGGGGCGGATCAAGGGGTCGATCGTCAGTTCCCGTTCGACCGGCTTCAGGATCGCGACCATCGACTCATGCAGCGCCTGCAGCAGGGCATCCACGTCGCCCAGTTCCTTGCGGGCCACCTTGCGGTGCAGGTCCTCCAGTATCCGCGCGGTCGCAGTGACACCGACATCGGCCATGATCAGGCGGGTCTCGAGTTCCTCGAGGATGGCGGCGTCGATCTTGCGCCCGGGCAGGAAGTCGCGCAGACCCTGCGCGATCTTCGAGGTGCCGGCGCTGAGCTTCGCACGCAGGCGGCCGAAGAATCCGCCGCCGGCGGTTGCAGGTTCGTTCGTCATGGGTCGCACACTTTAGCGGGTATGATGCGCACGTGCCTACCTCGAGAATCCCCCCACCTGCCAAGGCTGGCCGCAACTCCGTACGCATCATCGGCGGCGCCTGGCGCGGCCGGCGCGTCGAGTTCCCCGACCTGCCCGCCCTGAGGCCGACGCCGGACCGGGTCCGCGAGACCCTGTTCAACTGGCTGCAGGGACATATCGCCGGTGCGCGCTGCCTGGACCTGTTCGCCGGTTCCGGAGTGCTGGGCCTCGAGGCCCTGTCGCGGGGAGCCGCCGAGGTCGTGTTCGTCGAGACCTCGACGGCGGCCGCGCATACGCTGCGCGCGCAGCTGCAGCGCCTCGGCGGCGAAGGGCGCGCCATGGTGCAGAGCCTCGGCGCAGCGCGCTACCTGCGCACCCCGGCGGCGCCGTTCGACGTCGCCTTCCTCGACCCGCCGTACGGCGGCGAACTGCTGGCGGAATCCCTGGCGCAACTTGCCGCCGGGCAATGGCTGAAGGAGGGCGGCCTCGCTTACCTCGAGAACGAGCGCTCGGCCGGCGTCCCGGCGCTGCCCGCGGGCTGGGAGCTGCTGAAGTCAAAGACCGCCGGCGAAGTTGCCTATCACCTGGTCAAATCAGCCGCCTGACCATGCAGTTTGCTGGAGTATCATCAGCGCCATGAAGTCCCGGCTTGCCGACCAGGCGCGACAGGATCAGAACAATGCCGTCCGGGCACTGACCCCGGAGCAGCGGCTGAAGGCGTTCCTGCAGCACAATCAATTGGTGCATGAACTGTTTCTGGCAGGGCGTGCTGCGGCCCGGATGTCCGCTGAACCGGAACTCCGCGATGCGAGCGAATGAACCCGGCCAATCGCTGCTATTGATGCTGGACGTGGCCGACGAGCTGTCCTCGCGCAACATCCCCTACGCGATCATCGGTGCAATCGCCGCAGCGGTTCACGGCGTCGTGCGCGCAAGCCTCGATGCTGACGCCATCGTCGCGTTACCGCTGTCCGGGGCGCAACGCCTGCGCATCGACCTGGAGGCTGCAGGACTGTCGTCGCAACTGCGGGAAGGCGACATGGAGGACCCGATCGCTGCGCTGCTGGCTGTCAGTGACCGGTTCGGCAACCGCGTAGACCTGCTGATGGGTCTTCGCGGCATGGATCCCGGCGTCTTCGGGCGCGCCTCCCTGGTTCCGCTGTCCGGCAGGCAGTTGCGTGTGGTGGGCCTGGAGGATTTCATCGCGATGAAGGCATTTGCTTCCGGTCCCCAGGACATCATCGATGCGCGAGCGGCAATTGCCGCCAACAGGGCGTCCATTGATCTAGAATTGCTGCGGGAGCTGGCGCGGCGCTTCGGTCGCGGCGCTGCACACACGGTGGAAATACTGCTGGCCGAATCGAAATGAACACCAAGAGAACAGCGATCTATCCGGGTACCTTCGATCCGATCACCAACGGCCACCATGACCTCGTGCGCCGCGCCGCGAGCATCTTCGACCGGGTCGTGGTGGCCATTGCGGCAAACCCCAACAAGGCGCCGATGTTCTCGCTCGACCAGCGCGTCGACATGGCGAGTCGCGTGCTTGCCGACGTGCCCCGGGTGCAGGTTCTGGGCTACAACGGCCTGACGGTCGATTTCGCGCGGGACCAGGGTCTGTCGGTCATCGTGCGCGGCCTGCGCGCGATCTCGGATTTCGAGTTCGAGTTCCAGCTGGCCAACATGAGCCGGCATCTCTCGCCCGACATCGAGTCGGTGTTCATGACGCCGCAGGAACAGTACACGTTCATCTCCTCGACTCTCGTGCGCGAGATCGCGGTGATGGGCGGCAACGTCTCGGAATTCGTCCATCCGCTGGTCGAGACCGAACTGAAGAAACACCGCCGGATCTGACGCGCCATGGACAGCGATACCCGGTTCCGGCTGCTCGACGGCTTCCATTCGGCCCATGTGCTGGTCATTGGCGATGTGATGCTGGACCGCTTCGTCTACGGGTCAGTGGAGCGGATCTCGCCCGAGGCGCCGATCCCGGTCGTTGCGGTCGATCGCACCGCCGATATGCCGGGCGGCGCCGCGAACGTCGCGCGCAACATCGCCGCGATGGGTGCGCACGCACGGCTGATTGGGGTCGTCGGCGACGACCCGTCAGCCGCGGATCTGCGCGAACAGATCGCCGCTTCCCCGGAGATCGCTGCCGACCTGATCGTCGATGCATCGCGGCCGACTACGGTCAAGACCCGTTATGTCGCCGATGGACAGCAGGTCATGCGTGCCGACCGCGAGAGCCGCGCAGCGCTTGCCGAGGACGTCGCGGCCAGGGTCATCACCGCATTCGTCCGCGCGCTGGATGGCGTCAGCGTCGTGCTGTTGTCCGACTACGGCAAGGGCGTGCTGTCCGGGGCCGTGACGCGTTCGATCATCGAGGCGGCGCGGCGCGCGAACAAACCGGTGCTCGTGGATCCGAAGGCGCAGGACTTCGGCAGGTACCGCGGTGCGACGCTGATCAAGCCGAACCGTCAGGAGCTGCAGAGCGCCTGCGGGCATCCCTGCACGACGCAGGAACAGATCCTCGCCGCCGCCCGGCATGTGCTCGGGGAGGGAGTCTGCGACACGCTGGTCGTGACCCGCGGCCGCGACGGGATGTCCGTCATCGACCGCTCGGGATCGGTTACGCAGCTGGCGACGTCGGCCCGCCAGGTGTTCGATGTGTCGGGGGCGGGAGATACGGCCATGGCCGCGCTGGCACTCGGCATTGCCGCCGGAGCCTCGGTCACCGATGCCGCAGCGCTCGCGAACGTCGCCGCCGGGATCGCGGTCGGCAAGCGCGGCACGGCCACGGTCAGTACCGGCGAGATCATCGCGGAGCTGCATCCGGCGCAGGGCGGTCATGAGCTGCAGAAGGTCCTCTCGCTGGACTCGGCGCTGCGCCTCGTCAGTCGCTGGCGCGATGCCGGGGAGAAGGTTGCGTTCACGAACGGCTGTTTCGACCTGCTGCATCCCGGGCACATCGCCCTGCTGGAGTACGCGCGCCGGACGGCGGACCGGCTCGTCGTCGGGCTCAATGCCGATGCGTCGGTGCGGCGGCTGAAGGGGCCGCAGCGACCGGTCCAGAGCGAGGTTGCGCGCGCCACCTTGCTGGCGGCAATGGGTTCGGTCGATGCAGTCGTGATCTTCAGTGACGACGAACCGCTCGAGCTGATCGAGCGCCTCGCGCCCGACGTGCTGGTCAAGGGCGCCGATTACCGCCCCGACGAAGTGGTCGGCGCCGACTACGTCACCGCGCGCGGCGGCAAGCTCATGCTGGCGCCGATCGTGCCGGGACACAGTACTTCCGGGACCGTGCAGCGCGTGGCCACGGGGCGCCCGTGAGCGGCGACGGCGACGGCGCGGGCGCGCGGGTCGCGCTCATCGATCGCGACGGGACGATCGTCATCGATCGTGTTTACCTCGACAACGCCGCCGGCCTGGAATTCCTGCCGGGTGCGGCCGAGGGCCTGCGGCTGCTGCATGAGCGCGGCTACCGCCTCGTCGTGATCTCGAACCAGAGCGGCATCGGCCGCGGCCGCATCACGCGCGAGCAGATGCAGGCGATGAATGCCCGGCTCAAGGAAATGGTCGAGGCGGCCGGCGCGCGGCTGGCCGGCATCTATTTCTGTCCGCACACCCCGGAGGATCACTGCAGCTGCCGCAAACCCGAACCCGGGCTGATCCTGCAGGCCGCCGCCGAGCTCGGCTTCGATCCGCGCGATGCGGTCGTCATCGGCGACAAGGACAGCGACATCGAGGCGGGGCGGCGCGTTGGTGCGGCAACGGTGCTGATCACCGCGGAAAAAGTCCTCGGTTCAAACGACCTCAGTGCGGATGCCGCAGCGGCGGACCTCGTCGGCGCGGCCTGCGCCGTGTTCACGCTGCGCGATCCGCCGGACCCTCAGTCCTGGCAGCTCGGGCAGTAATACGTAGAGCGCTGACCCTGCGTGACCTGGCGGATCGCAGTGCCGCAGACGCGGCAGGGCGCGCCCCCGCGTTCGTACACGAACAGCTGCTGGCGGAAATAGCCCGGCACGCCGTCGGCGTTGACGTAGTCGCGCAGCGTCGTACCGCCGATCGCGATGGCCTCGGCGAGGACCTCGCGGATGGCCTGGGCCAGGGCCGCAGCCTGCGCGCGGCTCAGTCGCTGCGCCGCGCGGGTCGGGCGCAGCCTCGCGCGGAACAGCGCCTCGCTCGCATAGATGTTGCCGACGCCGACGACGATGTGGGAATTCATGATCAGCAGCTTGATCGCGACGCGCCGCCGGCGGCTCGCGCGGAACAGGTGTTCCCCGTCGAACGCCGTCGACAGCGGCTCAGGCCCCAGGTCCTGCAATAGCGGATGCAGCGCGGGATCGGCGGATGTCCAGTGCAGGCTGCCGAAGCGGCGCGGATCGTGGAAGCGCAGCACCTGACCGCCTTCCAGCACGAGGTCCCAGTGATCATGGATCAGCGGCGGCGTGCCTGCGCCGAGGACCCGCAGGCTCCCCGACATGCCGAGGTGCACGATCGCGGTACCGGCGGGGAAGCGCAGCAGCAGGTACTTCGCACGCCGCTCGACGGCGAGCGCCGCCTCGCCGCGCACGCGGCGCTCGAAGCCGGGCTCGACCGGCCAGCGCAGGCGACGGTCGCGAACGATCACGTCGAGCACACGGCGGCCAAGCAGCGCGGACTCGATGCCGCGGCGGGTGGTCTCTACTTCGGGAAGCTCGGGCATCTACCGCCTGTGCGGCAGGGCCGGCTTATTTGATCTTCGACTCTTTGTACGGGACGTGCTTGCGCGCCACGGGGTCGAATTTCTTGGTCTCCATCTTGTCCGGATGCAGACGCTTGTTCTTCGTTGTCGTGTAGTAGTGCCCGGTGCCGGCCGTCGAGACGAGCTTGATCTTGTCACGCATGGGATCAGACCTTCACGCCCTGGCTGCGCAGGTCCGCAACCACCACATCGACGCCACGCTTCTCGATCGTGCGCAGGCCGCGCGTCGTCACGCGCAGGCTGACCCAGCGCTTCTCGCTTTCCAGCCAGAAGCGGTGCGAGTGCAGATTCGGCAGGAACCGGCGGCGCTTGCGGTTATTCGCATGGGAAACCGTGTTCCCGGTTTTCGGGCGCTTGCCCGTGACCTGGCAGACTCGCGACATGACGTTGACCTTTGAACAAGTATTGAAATACTGGGCCGCGCTTTATACCAGTATCGTCGCCAGCCGGCAACCCGGCAGGAAAAAATATATATTAAACATAGAGATACGTCAGTAGCCGAGCGCCACACCCTCGCGCCGCGGATCCGCACCTCCGGACAGGGAGCCATCGCCCAGCACGACAACGCCCTGTAATCCCGATTCCTCGTATTGACCCAGGTGCACGTCGACCCCGCGCGCATTGAGCTCCGCCACGACGCCGGGCGCGAACCTGGCCACTTCGGCCGAGAAATTGCTGCCGCGGGCGACCAGGTTCGGCAGCGCCACCGCCCTGTCCATCGGCAGCCCCCAGTCGTGGGTCGCGATCAGGGTCTTCAGCACGTAGGAGATGATCGCAGGGCCCCCCGCCGAGCCCACGGCCTCGAGGAAACGGCCCTGGCCGTCGAGCACGATCGTCGGCGACATCGCCGAGCGCGGGCGCTTCAAGGGCGCGACGGCATTCGCGGCGGGCTGGCCGTCTGGATCCGTCGGCGCAAAGCTGAAGTCGGTCAGCTGGTTGTTGAGGAAAAACCCATCGACCATGCGCCCGGAGCCGAACAGGCTCTCCACGGTCGTGGTCATCGACACCACGTTGCCCGCCTCGTCGACGATCACGAGGTGCGTGGTTCCGCCCGGTTCGAGCGTGTGATCCGCGCCGCGCGCCGGTGCGCCCGGCGGCAGTCCCGCCGGCGGAGGGATGGCCGCGGCGCGCTCGCCGATCAGGGCTGCACGCGCGCCGATATAGCCCGCGTCCAGCAGCCCGGCTACGGGGACGTCGACGAACCCGGGGTCGCCCATGTAACGGTTGCGATCGGCGTAGACCAGCCGCTCGGCCTCGCCGAGCTCGACCCAGGCGATCGGATCGGCAGGGCCCCGCGTCCCGATGTCGGTGCGGTCCAGCAGCAGCAGCCCCTCCAGCACCGACGCCCCGCCCGAGGGCAACGGCGGCGTGCACACGGTCGTCGTCTGCCAGGCATGGCACAGCGCCGGCGACACAACCGCGCGGTAGCGCGCGAGGTCGTCCGTCGACAGCGAGCCTGCCAGCGGCTCCTCGTGGACCCGCCGCACGATGTCCGCGGCGATCTGCCCGCGGTAAAGCGCATCCGGTCCCTCGGTCGCGAGCTGCCGCAGCGTGGCCGCATACGCAGGATTGCGCAGCAGATCGCCCGTCACGAGGCGCGCGCCATCCGGCTTCGTGAAGTAGCGCACGGCGTCCGGCGCAGATGCCTGCGGCGCCTGGCTCGCGATCATGCCGGCGAGCCGCGGGCTGACGAGGAAACCGTCCTCCGCGAGCTGCGTTGCGCGACCGAACAGCGCGGACCACGGCAGGGCGCCGTGATCGCGGTGTAACAGGCCGAGGGCCGCGACCGCTCCCGGCACGCCGGTCGCGCGCCCGCTCAGCACCGCAGTGGCATACGACAGCGGCCTGGCATCGCCGCCGAGGAACATGCCCGGCGAGGCACCCGCGGGAGCCGTCTCGCGGCCGTTGTAGGCGGTGACGCTGCGCGAGCGCGCGTCATAGTAGGTGATGAAAGTACCGCCGCCGAGACCCGAACTCTGCGGCTCGACGAGCCCGAGAACCGCCTGCACGGTGACCGCGGCATCGGCGGCGGTCCCGCCACGGCGCAGCACGTCGAGGCCCGCCTGCGCGGCCAGCGGGTTGGCCGCGACGACCATCGCATGATGCGCTCTCGCCTGCGCCGCGACCGGCGCATGGCAGGCCGAGACCGTCAGCGCCAGCAAGGGCAGTGCGATGGCGAAAGGGGAACTCGGGCGGTGGGGTCGGCAGCGGCGCATCACGGTGATCCGGGGGTTCGTCCAGGGGTTGCGCCATGATACGTCAGATGACGCCACGTTCCGCGAGCGACACGCTGGTGCCATCCCCGACGATGATGATCGAGCAGCCGGATGTCGACCAGCCCGAGGGCGTCGCGTACGCGCAGCGTGATGCGTTCGTCGGCAAGGCTCGGCTCGGCAATGCCAGACGGGTGGTTGTGGGCGTTTTGTGA
>Ga0302157_10003721_pt1 | contig 16993 bp, 19 predicted proteins | sample I_Bog_N3_3_FD_193502 | JGI IMG/M metagenome (GOLD analysis project Ga0302157, IMG submission 193502) | Peat permafrost microbial communities from Stordalen Mire near Abisko, Sweden - I_Bog_N3_3 | ecosystem: Environmental > Terrestrial > Soil > Wetlands > Peat | place: Sweden: Abisko, Stordalen...
GTGGTGATGATTATATGTACTATGCACAAACCCCCCAACGAAAAACGTCCAGTCGTAGGCTTTACACCATGACTGAACGTGTGTCAATACTGAGTTAATAACGGTATGGTAACGCTTTGAACTCTCTAAAGGTCGACCGTGTACCTGGTCGTATTTGGGCTCATCGCACAGCGAGCAACGCCCGGTGAGCAGCGAGTGCTCGTAGGCGTGATAGGCGATTGCGCGCGGGCTCAACCGACGGCCTCGATAGCTTTGCCCGCTGCGCGGTCGTGGAAGGGGTCGTTAGGCCGCCCGGAGTCTGGCCGGGCGTTAGGGTTGGTGTCGACGCTGCGAGCGCCGCAGCGGCATCTACAGCGCTGCGCGTGGCCGGGGCCGAGGCCGCAGGCGTGTCGGGTGTGCCGCCCGTCGTCGGGTACGGCGATGAGGTCGAATTCGCGGCCGCAGTCGAGCATTAGCCGGCTTCTTCCTGGTGTTGCGGGCGCTTGACGGTGGACTCTAGATCGCGGGGCATCACGCCGACTTTGCGCGCTGCTGTACGCGTGTTCCGGTCGGTGGCTTGCACTGTGTCCATAGTCCAATTCTGATTGGTTTCGACGGCCACTAAGCGGCTGTCGAGGTTGTCAATCTTGACACCTTGCCTGTCGATGGTCGCCAGCACTCTGCGTCCCGCCCAGCCTATCACGCTGCCGAGCGCGACAATGAGTGGGACGAGTACGCCGAGGATTGTCGCGGTGCTGGAGTTCATTGGCTACTTGGTGTTGGCGAGCGCGAGAGCGCCGGTGATGGTGAGGTCGACGTTGGCGAGTTCTTTGAGGACGGTGGAGATTTCGCCACCGAATACGGGTGCGATGGCTGCTGCCACGGCTCCTAGCAGGATGCCGACCGTGTACACGGTGGCGCGGACTTTCACGGGGATGAATGGGAGGGCGAGGGTCGCTAGGCTGCCACCTGCGGTGTCGAGCGTCTGTGTGCTGAGGTCGGGCGCGATGAGCGGTGTGGCGGGCTTAGGCGCTGGGGTGGGGGCCGGGGTGGGGGCTGGGGTGCTCACGGTGGGGCTCACTTTCACTGGTGCGGGGGTCGGTACTGGCGTTGCGGCGGGCGTGGGGGCTGCCACGGGGGCTGTAGGGGCAACTGGGTCAGGCGTGGGGCTTGGCTCTGCTGGGGCGGTAGGAGCGGCCTGTACTGGCGCGGGGTTTGTAGCCACGCTTGGTAGGGGGTGAGTTGCCTCATAGTCTGCCTGCCCGTCGTAGAGGCCATCTCCGGTGGGGTCGGTGAATGCTCCGGCCCAGTAGTATCCGACGCCGACGACGTAGAACCATAGTGCGGTCTGGCCGGGGTACGGGGTGCCGCCCGGGTATGGGCTCCCGTCGACATATCCGCTGGGGGTGATGGTGTAGTCGGGATCGAGGACACCGACAACTTTGCCGTCGATGCTCGCGGCGTCCCGGATCTTGACGGCCTCTTTAGCTACGCGGGTGTTAGCCTGCGGCTCATCCCAGCTCGGTGTGCCGGTGTAGTCGTACGTGTAGGGGTTGTATTCGCGGAAACCGAATTGGGCGGCGATCGCGGGGGTGGTGCCGTTGATGTTGATTCTGGTGCCCAGCTCGTGCGGGGATACGCCGACCGGCGAGAGGGCCTTGTCGGTGACGCCGTAGGCGGCGGGGTCGGCGTGTATGGCGACGCTGAGGTCGTGGCTCCAGTACCCGCCTGCTGGGCCGTTGACGTATGCGCCGGGGTGCGCGGCTCGCAGACGGTCGTAGGCTATGGCGGTGTTTCGTTCCGCCTGCGCGGCAGGGTGCCCCGGCTGCGGGGTCATAAAGGCGAGGTATTCGGCGGGCACGTACCCGTGCGCTGGGGTTGTCATTACGCTGCCTTTACTGTGATGGTGCCTGTGAACGGGGAGAGGAAGTTGAACGCGACCCCGTTGAAGAATCCGATACCGAACTGGTGACTATAGATCAGCTCGATTTCGCTAGTGAACACGTGACCGAACGCGGCACCGTCGGAATACCGGGAAAGCACGTGGCCGTGAATTGGCGCGGATGATTGGCCGACATCTTCCAGAATTATGTCCGCTTCTAGATGAGTAGGTGAACCGGTGGTATCGACAGCTATATCCCAATAAGGGAGGCTCCCGATTGGGCCTACGCTGTCAGTGTCATAGGCCAGGTCGCTACCGTTGAATTGCAGAGTGCGCCCGTACTGGCCGTAATGCACGTCGCCGGAGAATGCGGCAGGGGCGTCGGTCGAGCATATTGCGAATCTAATGAGCGCATTTTCGGCCACGTCGCCGCTGATGCTGACGACGAATTTTGAGCACTCATCGAGCGGTGCAATGGGTACGGCGAAGTCGGCTTCGAATACGGTGCAGTTGGTTAGTTCGTAGACGTTGGCGACGGTTTGAACGACAGACCCACCAGGAGCGATAATCGAAGCATTCAGGGTCCCGTGTCGGTAGTACGACTTATCAGCCATCCAGCCGCCGCTACCGGTTTCAGGGTACAGGTCCGGGTGATAGGTGGGGTGCGAACCGCCGACCGACTCCACGCCGGTAGCGCCGGCCATTGACAGGTTGGTGTTGGTGCCGAGGTTGAGCCAGGTTGTCACCGGATCCCATGACCCGGGTGTTGCGCCCGTTGCCCCGGATAGCGTAGCTGGGATGTTGCCCAGGAATGTGAAATGCGGGTTAGACCATTTACCATTCTGCATGACCCACACGATGTCGGTGATGTAGGTTGGCATTTCCGCGATGCCGTCGAGCACACCGATGTCACCATTCTGCGGCGTGCCACTACCGCCTGGGACGGCGGCGTTCATGGTGGCCGGGTCGGTGTAGTACCAGGTCTGGTGAATCGACCCTCCGGAGCTGGAGACAATGGGGTGCGTGGGGTCGGTGTCGTCAACGGTAACGCCGGAGCCTGCGACGACCGCTTGCACGACGCCGGAGGGGCCTGCCGGGCCGACTGGCCCGAGCAGAGTGCCTAGATAGGTTACGGTCGCGTGGGTCGCGTCGATGACGGCGGTAATGATGCCGTAATTGCCATCAGCGTTTGTCGTCAGCACAAGATCCCCTAGCGCAAACCCGGGTGTCAACACAACGTTTGTGGTGCCTGCGCCGGCTATGTCTGTTGCGGTGCTACGCCATGAGAGCCCGATAGGGCCGCGCAGGGTGCCAACGTAGTTCACGGTCGCGTGGGTTGCGTCGATCACGGCGGTGACGATGCCGTAATTGCCGTCGGCTTCGGAGTCAAGTACGAGGTCTCCGACGACAACGGGGCGCGCGGCGTCGGTGACGACGAGCACGACGTTGGTGGTGCCAGCGCCGGCGATCGGGGTTTCGGTGGTGCGGAATGAGAGCCCGGCTACGGCGTATTCGGTGATGTAGGCGTCGGCCAGTTCCATCCAGGCGTTGAGCTGGGCAGCGGCTTCGCTTTCCCAGTCGGTGAGCTGGGTCTGCCATAGGGTTGTCCAGGGCAGCAGGGAGACACGTACCCATGTGCGGATGGATTCTAGGATGAGGTCGCGGTTTTGGCCGTCGACGTGAATCCACGGGTCGGCGGTGCCAACCATCGGCGGATTGAGGGGGATATTGGGGGAGAGAACGTCTGGCGCGACCGGCAGGACAAGCGGGGGCGGGTCGGGGAGGAATTCAGCCATGACCGGATTCTACCAGTATCCGGGGGCAATACCGAGAGCGCCATACCCGTAATCAGTGCCGGGCCATGAGAGTGCGTCGGTGTGTTCGCTTTCGTCCTGGTCGAAGAGGCCGAGGAACAGGCTTTCCATTTCGTCTAGCACCTGGGCGTCAACGTTCAGGTATGACGCCCTTTGCTCGGCCAGCAGCGTCATTACCGACACCCCCATGCGGCCCTCATACTGCGTGTTGTCGGTGCCGGCGCTCACCTGGTCGGTGGCGTTGCTGGCGTAGTCCTGGTTACCGGAGAGGACACCTTGCGGAAAGTCGCTGTGCGCGTCGCGCGATTTCTCGCCCGTCGTGCGGTCGGTGGTGGCATCCTGTGTCGTCATGGGTAGTTCGATCGCGGTTGAGGCGTACGCACGATTCAGGGTCGACATGGGGCCAAGGTTTAGGTTCAGCCAACGCCGTACGGCGCGCCCGAAGTCGTCGGGGGTGTCGTAGGAAAGCCTGCGGTTAGCGAACCGGTCGAGAATGTTTGACAGTAGGATCGGCTGGTAATCGGCGTTGAACAGGGGGAGCGCTTCGAGATAAAACGAGTCGGACGGGGCAGGGTCGCCGGGGCGTCGCCAGGTGAGGGCCGAGAGCCGCATGGGGGGTAAGACAATGGTGCCCGTAATGCCGTAATTGTCGACGGCAATAGTCGAGCCGGCCACGTCGGCCTGGTCGATGGTGAAACCATTGAAACGCAGGGCGTCCTCGAGTTTCATCGGAATTGCGCTCATAGGGGCATCCTAGTAGGTGAAGCCGGTAACCGGGGTATTCTCGGCGGTTACGTCGGTCCCGATGTCGGCCAGGTCATTCCATAGGGTGACTCCCCGGTCGAACGCTTCCGCGATCGTCTGGCGTTTCTCCTGCGGGGTCGAGCCGGTGATGAGCGCTCCCTCGGTCTGCCAGTAGGTGAACTTTGTCATCGTGTCGAGACGCGAGGGGGCGAACGCTTGCCCGATCATGTACCCGTAGCGCTCCCATTCGCTAATGAGGCGTTTCACCCGTTCGGCGGACGGCATGGAAATGATGACTTCAAACGCTTGACCGATGATCGCGCGCCACGCCGACGCGAGCCGGTCGGGGGAGCCGGAGCCTGGGTTGGCGTCGAGGGCCTGCCATGCGGTTGAGAACGCATAGACGGCAGCTTGGCCGGCGATAAACAGTTGGTAGGCCCCGATGTCGAACGAGCCATCGGTGGAAATGTCGAGCAGTTGGATGGTGTTGTCTGCCGACACAATGGCGTTGATCTGGGATGCTGCGGCGCTGGCGAGCCCCGCGCCTGCCCCGATCACAGCGCCCGGGCCGCCCCCAAGAAAGGCACCCTCAAACGCTGACTTGGCGGCCCCTGTGGCAGCGCCTAGCGCGTTGGAGATACCTGCCGCGCCAAGCGACAGGTTGGCCCCTTCGATACCGAGGCTTTGGGCTAGCTCGCGCTGCCTGAAAAGTACCTGCCAACTGGAGTAGGTGCCGAAAGCGTTCATGAACGGCACCATGTCCGATTGGGCGGTGTTGGATGCCGCTACCCCAAAACCTGACCGGGTGATGCCGGGAGCACCGCCGACCGGCGCGTCTATGCCCATCTGGGATCCAAGCTCATTGTACCCGGTCGGGATGAGCCTGATTGACGGGTCGCCGTGCGCTGCTCCGGTGACGGCCTCGAAGCCGATGTCGGCGGTCTCCCACTGGTCGGGGCGGAATGAGCGCATGCTGTCGCCATTGCCGACGAGTAGGTCAGTGAATTGGGCGGTCAGCAGTTTGCGCCAGATCGGGTCGGCTCCGACTGCACTCAGGGCGGCGGCGCGCCAGTTGTCGAGCACCGACACGCTGGTCGTGGCGCTCGCGACCTCAGCCGCGAAAACGGGGATGGCGGCCGCTGTCGCCCAGCTCGCGTCGGAGGGGTCGCGGGAGGGTACGGTTGGGGTAAATTCGGCGTCTCCACCGCCGTCGAGCGCCCACGCGGGGACGAATTTGATGTCGACAATGCCGGCGAGTACCCACGGCGCGCCTTGCATAATGGTCATGTATTCGGCAAACCCGCGCAGGGTGAATAGGTACGCGCCGCCGCCCGCCGCTACCCCGTCGATGGTGGAGACGGGGGATGCTATCACTTCGGGCACGAAAACCTGTGTGAGGTCGGGAATACCGGTCTCCCACACGTACGGGCCCTGGTAGGTGAACGTGTATGAGTTGAATTCGGAGAAACCGAATTCGGCCATCTGGGCCGGGGTGACATCTTCGACGTTGATTCTGATCCCGAGCCCGTGGAGGGATTCTCCGATGGGGGACAGGTCGGGGTCGGTGATGCCGTAGGCGCTGGGGTCGGCGTGAATGGCTATGTCGAGGGCACGCGACCAATAGGCGGCGGCGTTTTGCGGCGCGCTCCCGATTGGCGGGATTGTCGCACTAGGGTAGCTCGCTTGCACGAGCTGGAAAGCGGCAACGGTGTTCAGCTCGGCGCGCGCTGTGCCGTCGCCGGGGAGTACGCCAAGAAAGTCGTCAGGTACAAAACCGTTCTCCGGGGTCCCCGATGGGGTGCCAGGCGATGCGATCCCCCACGGGTAAGCCGGCTCCTGAATCGGCATCTGCGTTTCGCCGCCCGAGTTGATTGACGCTTCAGTGGCGAGGGTTGCGGCCTGCTGAATCGAGCCGTTATTAAGGTGGAGCTGCCAAAACTTTTCGGCCCCCGATTCGCCACCCCGCAGGTCGTTGGCAGAGACGACGAGAACGGTCCAGTCGCCGGGTGTGCTGGGGAGGATTTCAGCGTCCAGCACACCCCGCACGGGCGGCGCGTCGACCGGCTCCGGGGCGGTGAGGAATTCGGCCCCGTAGGTGTCATCCTGGGAGGCCGCCACGGCGGCATGCCCGCGCGTGATCATCGAGTAGCCGAGTCCCCACGTGAACGACGGGAATTCGTCAAGGTCGGCCCTGAACAGGGTCACGTTGGGGTTGACGTATTCGGGGGTGTAGAACACGTACCATCGTCGCCCGCCGGGGAATGTGATTCGCCCGTAGTTGTAGAGGCGCATGGCGGTGTCGTAGTCGATGGGGAGCTTCGGGGAGTATTCCGGGTCGTACATGACCTGGTCTGTGACGGTCCAGGCGAGGTCGCCGGGGGTTGTGGGGTCGGCGGTGGCGGCGATCTGGGCGTCGATGAAGGCGTCGTAGGGGCCTTGCCCGTATGCCGCATTCTGGTGATTGGGGTCGGCGGGAATGTTCACCAGGTCGATGGTGACCGTGGCGGGCGGGTCGGGATACCCGTATGACTGCCCTGCGGCGGTTACCGCGTCGGGAACGGTGTCGATGGTGGGCAAGCTCATTGCGGCATCTTACCAATAGCTGGTGATCGGCGCGGTTTCGACATTCACAGGTTGTTATCAGGTCCGGTGTGCCATACTAACTTCCGTAACGCTGTCGGACGTATGCGGGCCGACTGCTGGCGGGGATGTGCACTTTAGAGACGCCCACGGCCAGCCCTCACAAATCAAATGATCAAAGGAAAATGCAAATGTCAGGTTTCAAAGATAAAATCCGCACCCCGTCCGCGAAGTTCCCCACCGTGGGAACGACCGTCGAGGGCGTCGTGCTCGAACTGATCGAAGCGCCCGTACCGACGTTCGACAAGAATGGTCGCCCGACCGGCGTCCAGGCTGTCGACGGTGAGGGTGTTCCGCAGTTCCAAACCGATGTGCTACTCGACACTGCAACGGGAAAGATAACGTTGCACACGGCAGGCGGCATCGGCTGGGCGATCGGTCGCGGCCTCGGCGAAATCAACGCCGAAGACCTCGAAGTTGGTGACACCCTCCAGGTCGAGTACTCCGGCGACGGCGAACCGACCGCGAAAGGCCGCACTGCCCCGAAGCAGTACACGGCAACCATCGTCAAAAAGTAGGTCCGAATGAATCTCGATCAGTCCACCCCCGGCGAGCCGACCCCCAAATCTGTTCGCGGGCTGGTCGAGATTCACCCTGGCACCGCGAGGCCGCTTCCCCGCTCTCGCGTTGCCGCGCTGCCCCGCCACTATTCCCCCAAAGTGGCGGGGTACGCGCGAGGGCCATTCTTGGACCCCCAGCTTGTCACACCGAGCGCATGGCGTTGGCGCAACTGCCGCACGTATGTGATACGTCACAGTGACGGCCAGGATTATCGGGCTGTGCGGGTGCTGGACACGTCGCGCACCCCCGAATTTATTGGTTACTGGGCGGTCGAATTACTTGGAACGCCTCTCACTGATTTGGACCCAAAATGACTAAATACGAATTCACCGGCGAAACTAAGATCGTTTCAGGCCGCACTATCAACCAGATTAGGGCGCTCAAAGACGTTCGACCTGGCGTTTCAGTCGGCGATCTGGGCGGCTGGCTGGAAAGCGAAGAAAACCTTTCCCAGCTCGGCACCGCGTGGGTGTCCGGCACCGCGTGTGTGTTCGGCAACGCGCGGGTGTTCGGCAACGCGCGGGTGTCCGGTGACGCGTGGGTGTTCGGCACCGCGTGTGTGTTCGGCAACGCGCGGGTGTTCGGCACCGCGCGGGTGTTCGGCACCGCGCGGGTGTCCGGTGACGCGTGGGTGTCCGGCACCGCGTGTGTGTTCGGCAACGCGCGGGTGTTCGGCAACGCGCTGGTGTCCGGTGACGCGCTGGTGTCCGGCACCGCGTGGGTGTCCGGCGACGCGCTGGTGTTCGGCAACGCGCGGGTGGTCGGCACCGCGCGGGTGTTCGGCAACGCGCTGGTGTTCGGCACCGCGTGTGTGTTCGGCAACGCGCTGGTGTCCGGCAACGCGCTGGTGTCCGGCACCGCGCGGGTGTTCGGTGACGCGCTGGTGTCCGGCACCGCGCGGGTGTTCGGCAACGCGCGGGTGTTCGGCAACGCGCTGGTGTCCGGCACCGCGTGGGTGTCCGGCGACGCGCTGGTGTTCGGCGACGCGCGGGTGTGTGAAGGTAAAGTTTATGCCTGAACTCTGGCGTATCCTCCCCGCGAACGGGGAAAGTCCGATCCTGTTTACTACCCGCGAGCAACTCGATCGCACGCTGATCAGTTGCAACACGATCGCCGCAGACCGCAACGCCCGCCCCGGCCAGCGTGCCGCCGCGCGCACCGTTGCTCGCGGGCAGATTCAGGTGGCCGCCCGTATCGACTGGGTCGACTGTGAATAGGGATAGCACGGCGCGGTGCTCTGTCGAGCATTGCACGCGCTGGGTTTACTCCCACCCGTCGAAGCGGCGTATTGCGGTCGGATGGTTTTTTGGGCGTGATGGGTCGGTGACGTGTCCCGATCATCTGTCGGGCGAGCTGGCCGAATTTGTGGCCGGGAGGTGAGCCGTGGCTGAGTATGAGTGGTATCAATATGGCCCTGTACTCTCTCGCGGAGCCCTGTGGTCGTTTGTTTCGGGGCCACGCTCTATCGGTAAAACTTTCGGTGCTAAGGCTGCAGCCGTAAAGAGATTCATTGATAGCGGCTCTGAAACTATGTGGCTTCGACGCACCCACACTGAGCTAACCCCAGCTCGGTCGGGTTTTTTCGACGGCGTATCTTCGATGTGGCCGGGGTTTGATTTTCGAGTCGACGGCATGGTCGGGCAAATTCGAATGGAAGATACTGGCGAATCGTCCGACTGGCGCACAGTGATTCGGTTCGCCGCGCTCTCTACATCGGCCCAGATGAAAGGTACAGAATTTACGCTGGTCGATTGGATTGTCTATGACGAATGTTTCGCAGAGCCCGGTCAGCGGGAACTTCCCGAAGAAGTCGAGCGACTGCGCAACCTGTGGATAACTGTGAACCGGTCGCGGGTTGACAAGAACGGCCGCGCGAAGACGCGCATCCTTTTGCTCGGCAACGTCACGAGCCTCGACAACTGTTGGTTTCTCGAATTCTACTTCGACGCATCAAAAGAATGGCAAAAGGCTCGAAACACGTCCGGCGACGTGGTGCTACACCTGGTCGATGCGGCGAAGTATGAGCGTCGGGTGGGGGAAACGATTTACGGCAAAGCTCTCGGCACCCTCCAGCTCGACTACGGGACCGGAGGTTATTTCCGATCAGACGGCGGTTTCGTCGTCCCCGAACGCGACCCCAAATCTACCCCGTTTGCCACGCTGGTCACCTTGCGGGGCGAGTTCGGCTTGTGGAGGCTCGGCTACGAGAAAGTGTTCGTCACGGTCGGCGCGGTCGCTGATAAGAACGTGCCCAAAGTGGCATTCGAACCGCTCGCGGTGCGCCCCGGCGTACCCTATGCGGATAAGACAACGCGCATCCGGCGCGAAGCCAACCGGCAGTACCGTGCCGGGCGGTTGTTCCTGGTCACACCGGGTGCTATGGCGGCCCGGCAAGCATTGGTGAGGTAATGGCTATAGATCCCGAAATCCGCCGCGAGCAAAACCGGATCAACAAGCAGAATCAGCGCGCCCGCGATCGGGCTCGCGCGCAAGGGCTGCCGACGCCTCGAGCCGTTACTCGCTATGTCAAAGATCAGGCTGTGGCGCGTGCGTTCAATTCGAAGTATGAGGCAAAAGAACGCCGCATAGCGAAGCTCGAATCGTTGCCGAGCGTTAACTCCCCGACCCAGAAGATTCAGGTGGACAGGGGGCAGCAGAGCGCCCCTGCCGGGACGACGAAGTTCGGGGCCAAGCGGCAGGCCGAAGCCCTCCGTGAGAGTGCCCGCGCGCAGAAGTTAGAAGCGGTCGGCTCCGGGCGGCGTAAGCAGTTGCTTGCCGAACTGGACGGCACTGCGCACTCAAAGATGTACGACGCTCTGAACGCATCGCAGCGCGCCCGGTTCGCGCAGCTCTCCAAGAGGATCGCACGCGGGTCTAACCAGTCGCTAGCAATCCTGTTCGAATACCAGGGCGGCGCGGAAACCTATAACGCGATCCTTTCCGACCTGGTATATCCCAGCTCGGAAGCCATAGACGAAGCGCTCGACACCCTCGAAGAATTCGCCGGACTCGCTGATAAAGCGCGGGTGCTTTACGCCCCGTCCAAGATCAAGAAGCTCGGCGTCTGACCCTCGAACTGGGGCGCCCCATTCACATGACTTTTTCAGGTTCAAATGCCACTATTGACATATCGGTAAACGACCGAACTAAGTAAGGGGAAGAAATGAAATTCACTATCGACCTACTGATCGAAATGGCCGAAGCACGCGAAAACAGCGACGACCGGTACACTGCCGGCCTGGGCTCGGGCCTACGTATCGCAGCCGAAGCCATGCAAGCCAAGCTTGAAACGATCGGCGCATGACACCCCGCGACTTCGCCCTCACCACCGTCGTCGCAGACGACACCGTCAACATGGTTGAATGGTGGGCCGCGCACGGTGTTGAAACGCCAATCAGTGGCGACGACCTCGCGGCCGTGCGCACTGAGCGTAAGCGCACGTTCGCCCGCGAAGTGCTCATCCAGTCTTTCGGCGAAGAGTACGCGCGCCTCGCGTTCCCCGGAGCGGGGTGGGTCTCGTGACCGACTTCAAAGCGCCCAAAGAAAAAGGGCCAGTCCTCGACATTATCCGGCAGACAGTCCACTGCCCAGCCTGCGGGGCGCTCCCCCGCTACATCATCCAAGGCGTGTGCCGGCAATGCGGGCACGCCATCGAAACAGAGCCGACAGAATGGCGGGGTGCGCTGTGATATCCGGGCACCTCGTTGCGGAATGCCATGAATGCCGTCGTAAGACTCCGCTACCAGCCGATCGTTGCAGTAATTGCGGTGCGATATTCCCGGCCTACATAAATGCGCGGGTGGCACTGTGAACCGCGACCCCTACGCCCTCGAAATCGCCCGCGCCTGGGTAATCTACAATCGCAAATTCCCGTTCGTGCCGTTCTACCAATTCGCGGTCGCATTCAAAGCCGGGTGGGACGCGACGACGCCCTACACTAAACCGTGACTCCCGACGACGGCCCGCTCAAAGATTCGATCTGGTACGCCGACGACTTCGAGACGACAACCGATCTCGACGGCCCCATAGAGCCCTACACGCCGACTGCCGATGAGTTGGCCGAGAACGCCGATCTAGGGCTTGGGGAATCCCGTCTGCGGGTCGTAGCGGGCCGCAAAGGCGTAGCGACGCGCACAATCACCTACCTGCAAACTGAGTCCGGTCTCACGGCCACGACACGCTCCGGGCGCGTGCGTGTGTGGTCCTGGGCGATAGCTCCGATCGGTCAAACCGTGATCTACCGGGGGCAGGATATTGCCGATTACGTCGAGCTGGCCGCGCAACTCGGTGGCATCCATTGGTTTCATAACCTCCGGTTCGACGCCGCGTTTCTCGACACTTACCTGCAAGCCGAATTCCCCGAAGGACTCGGCATGATCGCAGGCACCTGGCCGAAGCGTTACACGCCGCCCGGCGCGTTCGGGGCGCTGATATCCGACCAGGGGGCCCACTACTCGCGCAACGTTCACCTGTCGGACGGGCGGAAATTCGAAGTGCGCGACAGCCTCAAAAAGTTCCCCGCCACATCTGTCGCCCAGCTCGCCGTCATGTTCGGAGCGCCCGACCCTAAAGGCGAAATCGACTACGACGCACCCCGGCCCAAAGGCTACCGGCCCACCCCCGAAGAATGGGCGTACCTCGAGACCGACGTCGAGATAGTGAGAACCGCGCTCAAAGTAGCGCAAGACGCCGGAGCCGAGGGCCTAACCGTTGGCGGTGACGCGCTACACGAATACAAGATGTCGCGCGAGCGGATCAAAGGCCACAAACAGTTTCGCGTTACGTTCCCACTACTCCCGAAACAGATGGATGATTTTATTCGCCGGGCGCTCCGGGGCGGCTGGACCTACGTCAACCCGCTATGGCAGCGCGAAGTGTTGACGTTTATGACGCCCGCCGTTCGCGCCCTCGTGCCGGGGCTGTGCGAAGGCGATCCAATCGGCTCAACCGAAGACGTCAACTCCATGTACCCCGCCGTTATGTATCAAGAGGCTTACCCGGTCGGGATGCCCGCATGGATGGCCCCCGGCCAGCTCAAAATCAAAGGCCGCCCGCACACCATTGTGGGGGCCATGTTCGACGCCGAAATCAAACCCGGCAAGCTCCCGATTATCCAAGTGAAAGGCGACCCGCGATACTCGCCCACCATGTACCAAACCTCCGTGCACGCCGTAGAATGGTACGGGACGGAGGTTGACTGGGCGCTACTCGAAGAGAATTACACTGTTGTCGTGCACGAATGGCTAGGCGGGCTCGCGTTCCATTCTAAGCGAGGATTGTTCAAAGACTATATCGATAAGTGGATGGGTGTGAAAGAAAAGGCCGGGCGCATTATGGCCGACGAAAAGCGCGCCGGGCGGGAGGGCTCGCGCGCCTACAGGGAGGCTTTGGGCCAGCGCACACAAGCCAAGTTCGCCCTCAATAACCTATGGGGTCGATTCTCAATCAACCCCCTGCGCGGTGGCAAAACGCCCGGCCTCGCGTTCGACGGCACCCCCACCTATGAAACCGGGGCGATCGAATACGACGAGCCGTGCTACACCGCCGTTGGCGTATGGACCACCAGCTACGGGCGCGACCGGGTAATCCGCGCCGCCCAGCAATTCGGAGACCTATTTCTCTCCGCCGACACCGACAGCGTGCATCATTTAGGTCTAGAGACTATGAGTCTTGAAATGCATGATACGAAGCTCGGCGCGTGGAAGCGTGAAGAAGAATTCACCAAAGCCAGCTACCTGCGCGCCAAAGCCTACGCCGAAGAAATCCACGGCGAAGTACAGTCGCATGTTGCGGGGCTCCCCCGTAAATTGCTTGGCGGGATGCGGGTCGAAGATTTGATCGTCGGAGCCAAATTCAGCGGGAAGCTTGTTCCCAGGCGGGTACCAGGCGGGGTTATTTTGGAGTCAACCGACTTCATTATTGGAGAGAAAGACGCCTGGGGTAACCGATGACTGGTAAGCGCACGCCCGCCGAACTCGAAGCTCATCGAGTGTGGGCTGTAGAAAAGTCAGGTCAAAACCATATAGGAATGTGCCGCCCGTGCGTTTGGTGGTGCCCGTGTTGGTGCCACCGTTACGGGCACCCGCTACATCCGCTAAGCTAATCGTGCGACTTCCTCGCCCTAAGTAACCCTCAACACCACCAGGGGTCCAAAGCCCGGTGCGGGACATGCTGGAGTGGTCCAGATGCGACACGGTGAGAATCAGTCCAAACACACGCCCCCGGTTTCGACTGGGGGCGTGTACAATGTAGGCGTGACCCCCTCAAAAGACTCCACCCCCGAACCGGCAGACGGGTACGCCTACCTGACCGAAGCCGAAAAGGCTGACGCTATCGCCGCGCACGCCAAAGCTGCCGCCGCCAAGTCGAAAGGCTCCAAGTAATGGACCCCAAAGCGATCCTCGCGTGGCTCGCCCAGCAGCTCGGCATAGGTGGAGATGCCGACGGCGCTGCCGGTGAGGCCGACGTAACGCCCAGCGACGACGGCACCGACGACGCCCCTAACCTCGACGCCCCGCAAGGTGGAGAGGGTAGCGACATTCGCCCCGACGACGCCCCCACCCCCGACGCTGAGAACGCCCCCGAAGCGGGAGCCGGCGTCGACAACGCCGAGGGCGAAGCCGCCGACGACGAAGCCGAAACCATCCCCGGCTCTGAGGTTTCCGAAGCCGAACTACGCGACTCCCTAACGGTGCTAGCCACCGAAAACGAGCGCCTGCGCACCATACTCGCAGACAACGGGATCGCCTACGACGACGACAGCGCCGTCGAGGACGGCGAAACCGTCACCCCTTCAACCGACGTTGACGCCGAAGACGATTACGACGATGAGGCCGCGCAGGCCGACATCGACGCAATCAAAGCCCGCAACGCCGGCTGGGACAAATAACCCAAACGCCCCACCAACCCGCTAGGATATGCACATGTTCACACGCCAGAGCCCGCGTCTCCGATACGCGATCACCCCCGTCACCGCGATCGACAACGTGACCCTGTTCGAGACCATCGCCTCAGGCGGGCAGGCGGTCACCCCGTCCCCGGCAGCGCGCTCCTATTACCAGGAAAGCATCGGGAAGTCGTTCCAAAACCCGACATTCCGCTCCGCATGGCTCGAAAACGCATGGATCCCATTCATGCAGGCGCTCGACACGCCGCGCGAGTTCGCCGGATACCAGGACAAAATGCTTAACCGTCGCAGCGACTACGGGCGCACCGTGATCCTGCTCGACGCCCACGACGTCCCCGGTTCGGTGCAGAACAATCCCAATGACCCGCAGAACGAACTGCGACTCTCGCGCTGGCGCCCCGGCTACCGGCAGGCATCCCTCCGGCAGAACCGGGACGAGTTTATCCCCATCACCGTCGACACGCTCGAAATCGCCCGAATCATGCAGACGACCTCGCCAGACTCCACCGAGGCCAGCGAATTCGTCGCAAGCCAGATGATCATGGCCGGGAACAAAGACATTGTGGACGAGCTTCACACCCTGTTTTGGACCATTGCGGACTTCGCCTCGCAGGCGAACGTCTGGCAGCTGCAGCTCCCCGACCTGCGCCCCTCCGCCACCCCGACCGAAGACACCGGCCGCCAGTTTGCCGCGCTCATCCGAGCCCAGGTGCTCTCGTTCGCCAACTTCACTGGGGCATACACCCCCGCGAAGAACAACGTCAACGTGCCCGCCGACCAGGTTCGGCTCATCATCCGAATCTCGACCATGCAGCAGCTTGGCGCACTCGCCTACGCCACCAGCTTCAACCCCGAATTCGTGTTCGCCCTCCCCGCAGACCAGATCGTGGAAGTCCCGGACGAGTACTTCGACCGCAACCCCGGCCTGTCCGATCAGGTCGCATTCCTGGTCGACGCGGGCACCGACAAGAAATGGGGCTCCCTCGTGCTTGACGATACGTTCTACGGCACCGCCGTCGACGTGTTCCAAGCCAAGACCAGCGAGAACCGGGTACTCCACCACTCCAGCATCATCGGAGTCAACCCGTTCAAAGCATTCGTGATCGCCGGAATTGGAACAGGAAGCCAGAGCACCTACGTGACATTCCAGCCCACCGCAATCGTCGGCACCGTATACGGGCCACCCGACGTCGGCATCATCGCGGCAGACGGCGACCTCGTGCGCGGCCAGCAGTACTCCACCACGGCCCTTGTCACCGACGCCAACGGTTACCCGGCAGGCGGCTGGATCGTCACCGAGACCGGGCTCGACGGGGAAACCTCTGGTGTCCAGATTTACGGAAACCTGTTCATCGCCCCCGACGAGTCAAGCGACACCGTGACCGTAACATTCACGTCGATCGCAGACCCGAGCGTTACCGTGTCCTACACCTTCAACGTCACCGGGACCGCATTCGAGCCCGACGGATCCGGCATCATCGTGCAGACCGAGCCAACACTCACGTTCGCGGCAGGCTCCGGCGCAGGTGGCTCGCTCACCTACTCGGGCGTACCCACCGGCGTGAGCCTCTACGGGTCGCTGGACGACGGTGTAACCTACACCACGCTTGGTGCATCCCCCGTAGCCGTAGCACACGGTGCAAGCCTGCTCGTCCAGGAACGCGCCGCAAGCGGATATGTGTTCCCAGACGGCACCAACGTTCGCCAGCACGGGCCGTACACGGCAGCGTAATCCCCACACGTTGCGGCCCGGAGATTCATGGCTCCGGGCCGCTTCGCTATCCACTAGACTGTAGGGAACATGACCCGCTACTCGAACACCAACGCCTCGCGGATCAACGCAGGCAACGGGCCGTTCGCTGTCGGCAACCTGAACGAGATATACCACCAATGGTATTCGCGCCTACTCGCAGTCACCACAACGCGCTACAGGTGGCTGGGGCTCGGCCCTTGGATTGACCCCATGCGCCTCGAATTCCTGCTGGTCACGCGCGGAATGTGCGCGTTCACCTACGTGAATCACTCGCAGCCCCTCCCACAGATTCTGACTCAAGCTCGCACCGACTACTACGACAAACAAGGCCCTAGCATGGGCGACATTGTGCCGTGGGTACCGGCCGGCCCGGGGCAGCCTAAAGAAATATTCCCCGACCGGTTCACGGTCACGCAGGCTATCGTTACCGGATACCTGGACGACACATACACCCCAGCCGGATACTCCACCTACGCCCCAAACGGTGCAGGCGGGATCAAGTTCAACACGCTCCAGCCCCTCAAGCAGTGGAAAGCCGTACCCATCTGGGGTGACGCCAACAGGTCCGAGTACGACGCATTCACGATCGCCTACTACGCGAAGCGGCTTGCGCAGGCAGCTTTAGCAGTCGACACCGACCTGTTGAACACGATGCTAACCCCTATGGTCGTTGGCTCCCAGGATGAGCTGAAAACCCAGCAAATCGCCCTCGA
>Ga0302157_10003726_pt1 | contig 16981 bp, 16 predicted proteins | sample I_Bog_N3_3_FD_193502 | JGI IMG/M metagenome (GOLD analysis project Ga0302157, IMG submission 193502) | Peat permafrost microbial communities from Stordalen Mire near Abisko, Sweden - I_Bog_N3_3 | ecosystem: Environmental > Terrestrial > Soil > Wetlands > Peat | place: Sweden: Abisko, Stordalen...
AATGGAACCTGCGCGGCCGCCTCGCCCCAATGCTCTACGACAATGACGACAAACAGGCCGCCGAGGCTTTACGTGAAAGCCCCGTCGCCAAGGCGCAACGCTCGCCCGCCGCCCTCGCCAAGAGCGCCACTGGACGCACCGCCGACGGCGCGCCCGTCCACAGCTTCCAGAGCCTGCTGGCGGATCTGGCCACCCTGGCGCGCGACACCATCGTCACCGCCATCGCCCCCCATCAACCCTTCACCATCTTCACTCGCCTAACCCCCATCCAGCAAAAAGCCTTCGACCTCCTCGACCTGCGCATCGCCTGCACCCAGTAGCCAGGCGCTCAAATCGGCTTACTATAAGCAAGATCAATGCTTTACGTCTCGCGAAAGAAAGAAGCTCCGTTTAAAGCCTCCGCTGGTTAATCCAGCAAAAAAGCAACAGATCTGCATCCCCATAAAATAGACTTACAATATATGTGAATATTTTTCTGGAGCTGCCGTGCGCAAGCGGGAGGCGGTAGCGTCGGCAGGATCGTCACCGTTTGAACGCCGCCCGCGCAGCCGCCGTCCGTTCCGCCGTAGCCGGATCGTCGATGGCGCCCACGAACGTCTGTCTAACGTAGTTGATGAGGTCGACGAGCTGCGCGTCGCTCATCGCGCGTCCCAGCGCGGGCATCGCATGCTGGCCGCCGAGCAGCACGCCGATCAGATAATCCGTCGAGGCGAGCCGCTCGTCGCCCTTCAGCCCGGGATAGGCGCCGGCTCCGGTCGCCCCTTCGCCGCCAGCCTGATGGCAGGCCGCGCAGACATGGGTGTAGAGCGAGGCGCCGTTGGGTTCGTCGAATGTCCAGCCCTTGCTGAGGAAAGGCGTTTGCGCGGCGGCGGCCGCGGCGCCGGCGAACCAGAAGGCCAAGGTCAGCGCGACCCTCATGGCGCGATCACCCGGGCGTGCAGGCGTCGCACGCAATCGAGCGCGGACAGGATGGCGCCCTCCTGCCAAGCGGGAAGATACGAGGCGTGTTCGCCGGCGAGCGCGATGCGGCCGTCAATGGCGCAGAGATTCTCATAGTGCTCAGCGCGCTTCGCTTCTGTCCAGTCGGCTGCGCAGCCGAGCGTGAAGGGGACGCGCGCCCAGGCGACGGAAATGCCGGTCTCGAAGGCTTGCGTGTATTGCGGATGCACCTTCGCGCCCTGTTCGAGCGCGACGCTGACGCGGTCCTCCGGGCTCATCGCGGTGAATTCGTAGGCGTTCGCCCCTCCGAACAGATAGGCGCCGAGCAATACGCCCTTGCTGCCTTGCCGGTTGAAGCCGTAATTGGGATAGCCGATCTGGCGGATCGCCTGATCGGTGTAGGAGATGCCGCCGTAGATGTGCTCGTCCTCCTCCCAGAAGCGGCGGGAGAATTGCAAACCGATCTTCACTGCCGGCGCATAGGGCAGCGCGGAAATGGCCTCGCGCATCGGCGCGCCGACTTGGCAGCGCATTCGGCTCAGAATGCTGAGCGGCAGCGTGCAGATGCACCAGTCGGCGCGCGCCGTCGCGGTCGAGCCGCCGGTTTCCCTATCCTCGAAGCGCGCCTCGACGCCGCGCTCGTCCTGCGCGATCTCGACCACCTTGACGTTGTAGCGGATCGCATCTCCAAGCTCACGGCCAAAAGCCTCGCCGATGCGGCCCATGCCGCCGACAGGCTGAAACATCGTCGTCTGGAATTCGTAACTGAGAAAACTCCCCAAGCTGCCCCACAGTCGCGACGTCAGGATATCGGAGAGGCCGATCGGCTCCCCGTCCTCGGGGCGCGCCGAGAGTCCGCCACCGGGCGGCCGCTCGTACCCGCGAAATTCGGAGGCGTCGGGCCCGGCGCGGTAGCGGTAATCGCGATCCAGGCCGCCGAGATCGCGCAACGCTTCGAGCAGGATCTCGCGGTCTTCTTTGGTCACGGCGTCGTCAAGCGCGCCCTTGTTCGTCGCCTTGGCGAGAAGCTCCGCGACGCCGCCAGAATAATCGGCCTTGATCTCGCGGATGCGCTGCGGCGCGCCGCCGAAAGCATCGGGCTTGTGGAGATAGGCGGCGTGGTTAAGTTGCACGAAGGGCTCGAGCGCGACGCCGAGCCGCCGGCAATAATCGAGCACTGCGTAATGGTGGTGCGGGATGCGCCACGGCCCGGGATTGAGATATTGGCCATCATCGAAGCGGCAGACCTGACGCGCGCCGCCGAGCTCGACGTAAGTATCTCCGCCGCGCACCGTCCAGTTCCGGCCGCCCGGGCGCGCATTGTATTCGAGCACCTGCACCCGGTATCCCGCACGGCGCAATTCGTAAGCCGCGGTCATGCCGGCGAGGCCTGCGCCGAGGATCAGCACAGACGCGCCGCGGGGATCGCCCTCGAGGCTCACCGGCCCGCGATAGGTCGATTCCGCGGCGAAGCCGAGGCTGGTCATCAGCCTATAAACCGCCGCGCCGCCTCCGCCCGCGCCAATCTGGGTCAGCAGCGCGCGGCGGCTTGGCATCCTGAACGGGTCTTTGTCCATGCCGACAAGGGTTGCCCGAGATCGCCGGGCGAGGCAAGATGCCACCGTCAGAAGGAGACGAAAATGGACTTTCGCATGGCGCGTTGGATTGGACTCGCGCTTCTCCTCGCCGCGGGCGCCGTGCAAGCGGATTCGCTGCCGCTGCCCGGCAATCTCGTCGACTTTAATTCGCCCGAGGGCGAACATTATTTGATCGAGGCCCAGGCCAACGCCGATTATTTTCCGCTCGCCAGCCAGTTCGTCACCCAGAAGACGCAGGCCTATTGCGGCATTGCCAGCCTCGCCATGGTGCTCAACGCGATCGGCGCGCCGGCGCCGAGCGCGCCGGAATACGAACCCTACAAATTCTTCACGCAGGACAATGCGCTGAACGCCGAGACCGACGCAATCCTGCCGCGCGAAGTGCTCGCAAGGCAGGGCACGACGCTCGATCAGCTTGGCGCGCTCGTCGCCTATCATGGTCTCAGCGGCGAGGCGCATCACGCCGGCGACGAGACTCTCGACGCGTTCCGGGCCAATGCGCGCGCCGCGCTCGCGACGCGCGATCGATATGTCATCGTCAACTATCAGCGCAAGGCGCTCGGCCAGCTGCCCGGCGGCCACATCTCGCCGCTCGCCGCCTATGACGAAAAGCAGGACAGGTTCCTCATCCTCGACGTCGCCCGCTACAAATACCCCCCGGTCTGGGTCTCCTCCGCCGATCTCTACGCCGCGATGAACACGCCCGATGTCTCCAACGGAGGCAAGACCAGGGGCTATGTGCTGGTGTCGAAGAAGGCGCCGTGAGGCGCGACGAACGCGCTGGTCTCTGGTGTGAATCGGCTTCGGAGTTTGACCTCCTCCTGTGTCGGATCATTCAACAGTTTGTTGCGCCAATCGGCATTTGCACCGCACGCCGAATGGCGGCTGCGACGGCAAGGACCCGTTCAACGCAGCGGTCACACGATTGAAATCGCGTGAATCAGCTTCGACGGCCCTATTTGACACGAAATCAACCACTCAAACTATACCGCCGACGCCCTATACAACGTGCTGGCTAGGTTTTCCGCTCGTCCCTCGCCAAAACAAAATCCCAGTCCAAGGCCCAGAAAGGCGCTGAAAAACCCAGGCGCTCAGCCTGCTCCGGGTTATCGACGAGTCTGAAGGCGCCAATCAGGCTTTCCTTCACGCCGAACACCGCGTCGATCTCGAGATAGGGGCAATCGGGCGGGAAGACGTGGGTGATGACGGTCTCGAAGCCCGCCGCCTTGACAATGAAATGGATGTGCGCGGCGCGAATGACGCCCCGCCCCATCGCGGCCAACAATTCTCCCATCGGGCCGTCACCGGGTATCGGATAGTAGCGGGGCTTAGCCGAGCGGAACCAAAATTCGCCCTTTTCGTTGGTTGTGAAAATACCGCGCAGGTTCATGTCCGGCTGAATGCCCTTCTGCTGGACGTCGTAGTATCCATCCTCGTTGGTCTGCCAAGCGTCGACGGTCGCGCCCGCGATCGGAGCGCCCAAAGTATCGACGACGCGACCGCGCACCACCATCGGCTGCCCCTTGCCATCGAGGCAGATGTTGAAGCCGTTCTCGCGATGGGGCGGGTTCTCGACGTAGAAGGGACCGAGTACGGTATTCTCCGTCGCCTCCGTGCCGTGATCATTGTTGATCGCGTCGACCAGCATGGAAACGCCAAGCGTATCTGAAAGCAGAATGAACTCCTGCCGCCATTCGGTGCACGTGTGTCCAGTGCGTGTGAGGAACTGAATGGCCGTCATCCATTCCTCGTAAGTGGGGCGAATCTCTTTGACGGCGGCGTGGAGATGTTTGATGACGGAGGTCATCACTTCCCGCACACGGGGGTCGATGTTTTCCCCCATCCGCGCCAGCACAACGTCGGCGGAGCTCTCTTCCTCGAAATAGGGAAATTTCGTCGGGCTCTTCTTGACCATGACATTCTCCTCACCAATCAGATGGACGGGAATTGCTCACGCTGGCCACCGCCTCCGCAGCCGCGAGCGGTCTGCCCAGCACCCGCCCCAGTGCAGCGCCGAGGCGCGCCTTGGCGTCGTCAGCCGGCTCGAATTGGCGATAGGCGATGAACTGATCGGGTCGAACCAGCAGGCAGCCGCCTTCCTCGATTTCCCGGGCGCGCGCCCAATCGCCGGTGAAATCGGCGAAGTCGCGATCGGGTCCGATGACATGGGCGACGATATCCAGCCCGGTCTCGGACGATATTGCGCGCGCCGCCTCGACCCACGCCTCGCCGCCGATGCCGGTCAGCAAGGTGAACTTGCCCTTGCCGACGATGTCCAGCGTCGAGATTTCGCGATGCTGTTTGTCGAACACCCAGACATGGGGAAGATGCGCGCCAGGGCGCGTCGACGCCTGATAGTAAAGTTCCTTGTCGCGTTTCCAGTCCGGAACAGGCGAGCTGTCGGCGATGACGGCGCTGGATTCGTAGCGCTGATTCATTTCCACGCCGTGGCAGTTGAACTCATAGGACTTGAATTCGATCGCCTTGCGCAAAGCTTCTCGTTGCTCGGCCGCTTTCGGATTGTTGTCCTTTAGCTTGGCCATGTTGGCCTTCATTTCGTCTGGATCCTGGGTCGAGAGCAAGCCCAAGGCGTCGAAAATCGGGCCAAATTCGCCGATCGACTGGTTGGCCCTGGTGACGATCTGCTTGGCGACCGGCGAGCGCTCGGAATTGTAACTCTCGAGCAGCGAGGGATCTGCGCTGCCCTCGAGGACATAGGCGATCTTCCAGGCCAGGTTCCAGGCGTCCTGGATCGAGGTATTGGAGCCCAGCCCGTTGGACGGCGGATGGCGATGCGTCGCGTCGCCCATGCAGAACACGCGTCCGCGCGTATTTTCCAGCGCATACATATTGTTGACCGTCCAGACCGAAGTCGCCTTGATCTTGATCGGGATCGTGTGGTCGCCGATCAGATTATGCGCGATCTCGGTAGCCATCTCGTCCGAGACTTTCGGCGCCGGTTCGTTGATGTCGTAACCCCAGACGATGAGCCATTCATGCCAGGGGCGCACCATGCGCACCAGACCCATGCCGATGCCGCCGACGTCGGAGCCCGGCTGCATCACCCAATAGAGGACGCTGGGGCGATGGGCGACATATTGGGAAAGGTCCGCCTCGAAGACGATGTTCATCGAGCCGGCCACGCCCATCTTGCCTTCCATGGGCAGGCCGATGTCCTCCGCGACCTTGGAGCGACCGCCGTCCGCGCCAATGACATATTTAGCGCGGATCATGTGCGTCTGACCGGAGACGTAGTCCTTGACTTCGACGGTGACGCCTTCCGCGTCCTGTTCAAGGTTTTGATACTCCCAATTGAACATGACCGTCGCGCCGCGAGAAGCGGCGGTGTCGACGAGGATTGGCTCCAAGAGATTTTGCGGGATATCACAAATCGTCGTCGGGCTCGCCAAGGTATAGTCGGCTTTGCGCTGCGGATGTGTGCCCCAGGTCAGCAGACGGCCCAGTTCCTCGCCCGCCAGCGATGTGCAGAACACGTTGTTGCCCATGTATTGCTGGGCCGTGCGCTTCTCGTTGACGGTGTCTTCGATGCCGAGGTCTCGGAACACTTCCATGGCGCGCTGATTGGTGATGTGCGCCCGCGGCGTGCGACAGGTCCAATTCCATTTGGTGATGACCAGCGGCTTGATTCCGTAGGTCGCCAGAAGAGCGGCGGCAGCGGCGCCGGCGGGCCCGGTGCCGACAATGAGAACGTCCGTCTTGATCATGAGATGCCCCTATTCGTGGATGCCGCTAGACATGCGGCGAACCCTCTGTTCTGTCTGAGTCGCGCGCTAGGTCCCGCCTCGGATGATCAATCGGCGGCGGATCGGAAACAAGTGAATATCATAGGCCTCGGCGAAACTGCCCCAAAGGCCCTTGGGAAAATACAGCATCGCCACGATGGCGAGGGCGCCCAGGCCCATGAGGTAGAATGGCCCGTAGCCGGCGAGCCAATCGCGCATGAAATACAAAATCACCGCGCCGACGATCGGCCCCTCCAACGTGCCGATGCCGCCGATGACGACGACGAACAGCACATAGGCGGTGAAGTCTGTGACACTGAAGGCGGCGTCGGGCGAGATGCGCGCGGTCTGAAAGAAGACGAGCGCGCCCACCAGACTGCCGCCGAAACCGGCGATGACGTAGACCCAGAACTTCGTCCTTGCCTCGTCGATGCCGATGGATCCGGTCGCGGAGGCGTTGTCCCGAATGGCGGCCAGAGCTAGGCCCTGGCGCGACCGCAGCACGCGATGAACGAGCGCTATGGTCGCGGCGGCGATGATTACCGCGAGCCAATAGGCGAGACGATCTCGCGCCGCCGAAGCGCGCAGCCCCATCGCGTCGGCCAGCGCGTGCACCGACCAGGCTTCATTTGTCACGGCCGTGGGCAACGAGGCCCCGGTTCCGCCGCCCAGGCTCTTGATTTGCGCGAATACGAGCCGAAACACTTCCGCCATGACCCAGGTGCCTACCGCGAGATAGGCGCCGTTGAGGCGGAAGACGAGCCGTGCCGTGGGAACGGCGATCAAGCCGCCGAGCACGCCCGCCAAGCCGATCGCCGGCACGGGGTCCAACCCAGCGAAGGCGGTGAGTGCGAACATCATATAGCCGCCGAAGCCGACAAAGGCCTGCTGGCCGATCGAAATGATGCCGGCATAGCCCGCTAGAAGGTTCCAATATTGCGCGAGCGCGACGAGTGTCAGGACGAAGAAAAGGTCCTGCAACGCGCCGCGGCCGACGAAGAACGGCGCGGCGCACAGCGCCGCCAACGCGAGGACGGCGCTCCAGGCCGCGACGAACGACAGCCTTGTGCCGGTGGCGACGCGAAAGCGCGAGGAGGGAGCGACGGCGGTCATGGCGTCAATCCACCTCGCGCGGAAACAGGCCGCGCGGACGCGCTATCAACACGACGAGAAAGGCGACATGGCCGGCCAGGATCTGCCACTCGGGGTTGACCGCCGCACCGATGGTTTGCGCGAGGCCCAGAAACACCCCGCCCGCCAGCGTGCCCCACAACGAGCCGAGGCCGCCGATGATCACCGCCTCGAAGGCGAAAATGAGCCGAGCCGGTCCTATCGAGGGATCAAAATTTGAACGGACGCCGAGAAACAACGCGGCGATGGCGGCGACGCCGAAAGCCAGACCCATCGCGATGGCGAAGACGCGCCTGGGATCGACGCCCATCAACTGCGCCGTTGTCGGATCGTCCGAAACCGCGCGGAAGGCGCGCCCCATTTTGGTTCGATAGAAGAGTTGATTGAGCCCGACGATCACGGCTATCGCCGCCGCCAGGGTCATCAGCGGCACGACGCCGACGGCGAGACCGGGAGCCAGGGCCAAGGACGCGTTCTCCCAGCCGTTGGCCGGCAGACGGCGGCTGTCGGCGGAAAATACTTCGAGCAGGCCATTCTGCGCGAAGATCGACAGACCGAAAGTGATCAGCAAGGGCGGCAAGATATCCTTGCCGATGACGCGATTGAGAAGAAGATATTGCAGTCCGTATCCGAGGACGAACATGCCAGGGGCGATCAGCAGCAGCGCCGCGGCCAAGCCGAGGCCCAAATGGTTCATGACCGCCAACAGCGCGAAAGCGGCGACGACAATGACGTCGCCATGCGCGAGATTGACGAGCCGCATTACGCCGAAGATGAGCGAAAGCCCCGCCGCGAACAGCGCGTAGAGCCCGCCAAGCAGAACGCCCTGCAGAATTGTGTCGAGCGCGACGATCATGACGAGGCCTCAGACGCCAAAATAGGCCTCATGAATGGCTTCGCGCGTCAGATCGGTGGGGCGCCCGCGCAGGGTGACGCGGCCCTCCTGCAGACAAAACACGCGCGACGAAACGCTCATCGCGCGCGCGATGTCCTGCTCGACGATGACGATGCCGGCGCCGCTCGCCTGGATTTTCGGCAGGGCCGCGTAGATATCGTTGATGACGATGGGCGCAAGACCCAGGGAAATCTCGTCGCAGAGCAGCAACTTCGGATTCGACATCAACGCCCGGCCTATGGCGACCATTTGCTGCTGTCCGCCCGAAAGCGCCGTGCCAGGTTGATAGCGCCTCTCGCTGAGCGTGGGGAACAGGTCGTAGACCGTCGTCAGGCTCCACGGACCCTTCCCTTGACGATTATCGCCGCCAATGCGCAAGTTTTCCTCGACGCTCAGCGACGGAAACAGTTTGCGGCCCTCCGGCGCCATCCCTACGCCGAGCCGCATCACGTCGACGGCTCGAAGGCCGCCGATCGGGCGCCCCTCGAAAGTCACGGCGTCCGCCTTGGCCGGCAGCAGACCGGTGAGCGTGCGCAACAGGGTCGACTTGCCCGCGCCATTGGCGCCGATGATCGCGATCGTCTCGCCTTGCTCGACGTCGATATCGACGCCATAAAGCGCCTGGAAATCGCCGTAGAACGCGGTGAGCGCGTGGGTCGCGAGCAGGCTCATGCCGGCAAGCCCAGATAGATCGTGCGAACCTCGCCGGAATTCATCACGGCCTGAGGGGCTCCCTCCGCGATCTTGCGGCCGAAATTGAGCACCATCAAGCGCGTGACTACGGCGGTCAGCGCATGGACGATATGCTCGATCCAGATGATCGTGACGCCGCCCGCGTGAATTTCACGAATGGTCTTGATCAGAACGCCGCATTCTCCCTCGGTCAGCCCACCGGCGATCTCGTCGAGCAGCAACAGCCGCGGTTGGGTCGCCAGCGCACGGGCCATTTCCAGCCGCTTGCGGTCGAGCAGCGTCAGCGAACCCGCGAGACGATTGGCTTTGTCGAGCAGTCCGGTCTGCTCCAGAACCTCGCCGCACGCATCGACGGCGTCGCGTTCCCGGATGTCGCGACCGAAACAGGCCGCGGTCAACACGTTCTCGAACACCGTCAACTTCTCGAACGGCAGCGGAACCTGATGCGAGCGACCCACGCCCGCGCGACAACGCGCTGGCGGCCCCAGCGCAGTGACGTCGCGGCCGTCGAGTATCACCTTTCCCGACGTCGGCTTCAGCGTCCCCGCGATCAAATTGAACAGTGTCGTCTTGCCGGCGCCGTTGGGACCGATGATCCCCAGCGCCTCGCCCTCGGGCACGGACAGCGAAACGCCGTCCGTGACCTTGAGCGCGCCGAACGACATCTCGAGGTCGTCGAGAACGAGGATCATGCCGCGTCGCCTCCGCGATCAGGCGATCGCTTCCATCTTGCCGCCCGCGGGAATGGATGGCGCGGTCTGATTGTCGACGATGACGATTTCGTATTTGCCGGTGTCGCGAAGACGCCATTGGCCGCCCACCAGCGGCGTTTTGGCGATGTTTTTACGCGCGAAGGGCGGGAGCGCGTCGCTGCCGAAGGCGATTTTGCCGACGATGGTGTCGAGATTTGTCGCGCCGATCGCGGCGACATTGGCCTTGGCGTCGCTGGCGTCGGCCGAGCGCTTCAGCGAATCCATCGCCACTTCGAACAGGGCATGGACGAAACCGATCTGCTGCGTCCAGGCCTTGCCCGTCGACTGACTATAGGCATCGGCGAGGTCGCCCGCGGACATTCGCGTCAGCGACGACTTGAACGGATGCGAGGGGCTCCACCAGACCTCCGACGAAAGATTGTTGCCGGATTTCCCCAGCGCTTCCAAGGCGACCGGGAACAGGATCGCCTTGCCGATCGAGGCGGCCTTTGGCTTGAAGCTTTTTTGATTGGCCTGATTCCAGAAAGTCGTGAAATCCGGGGGGATGACGACGCCGGTGACGATTTCGGCCTCGCTCTTACGAAAAGCGGCGATCTGCGCGGAAAAATCGTCGGTGAGGTCCTGGAAGCGACCGGGGTCGGTGAGTTTGTAGCCAAGCTTGTCCAGCACCGGCGGGAAGCCGACGACTTTGTCGCCCCAGGCGTTGCCGTCGCCGTCGTTGGGGAACAGGCCGCCGACCGATTTGTTGGTAGTCAATTGTCCCCACATATTGGTGTAGACGGCGATGATGTCCTCGAGGCCCCAGAAGAAGTGGAAGGTGTTTTCGAACGGCTTCCAGGACGCAGGCGCGCCCGGATTGGCCTGCCGACCGATGAAATAGGGTTGCCAGGGCGCTACCGTGGATATGCACGGCACGCCTTCGATCTCGCACTGCGTCGAGACAGGGTTGGTGGTTTCGGGAGTGGAGGCCACCAGCATCATGGTGACTTCGTCATGCACGATGAGTTCCTTCGCCACCTCGGCGGCGCGGTTCGGATTGGACTGGCTGTCTTTCGTCACCACTTCGATGTTGACGGTCTTGGAGCCGAGCTTCACCCCGCCCTTCACCGTTTCCAGGAAGGATTTGATGATGAAATCGTCGGGTTCGCCGAATGCGGCAAGCGGGCCGGTGCGCGGGCTGACATAGCCCAGTTTGATCGTCGTGGCGGCGTGCGCGGCGGGAGCAAACAGAGCCCCTGTTGCGACCATAGCGCTGGTCGTCGCCGCGCTCTTGAGCAGACCGCGACGCGAAAGCTTGATCAAAGAGTTCATGAAAGTTTCCCTCCTGCTTCTTTTATGATTTCTTGTTTCAGGCGGCTCGTGCGCCGCTTGAATCTCTCGGCGGCTCCCCGCTCCAGGCATCCGCGATCGAGTCTCGGATGGCGTTGCGTTCCAGCGGGCGCGGGTTCCAATAGGGGTTTGCCAACGCGAGATCCGCGGCGCGCTCGATGCCCTCGCGCGGCATCCCCAGATCGCGCAGGGCGCGGGGCGCGCCGATCCGTCGGCCCAGCTCGAACAGGCCTTGCGCCGGATCTTCGGCGCCGAGCGCGCGGCAGAGGCGCGCCATGGCGTCGGGCGTCGCGGCGGCATTATAGGCGACCACATGCGGGAGAACGATCGCATGCGTCTCTGAATGCGGCAGGTCGAAAGCGCCGCCGAGCGTGTGGCAGAGCTTGTGATGCAGCGCCATGCCGACCGAGCCCAAACAGGCGCCACAGAGCCATGCGCCGTATAGAGCGTCCGAGCGCGCGTCGATGTCGTTGGGCTGCCGGACGATGGTGGGCAGCGCCCGCGCGAAAGCGCGCACGCCCTCCTCGGCCATCATGGTGACGATCGGATTGCGCTCCTCGGCGTAAAGCGCCTCGACCGCATGCGCGATCGCGTTCAGTCCCGAAGTCGCGGAAAGCCCGACCGGTAGTGTCAAAGTAAGGTCGACGTCGTAAATCACCGACTCCGGCAGCACCTTCAGCGATCGCAACGTCGTCTTGGCGCCGTTACGGGTCTCGCCCAAAATCGGCGTCATCTCGGAACCGGCGTAGGTCGTGGGCGCGACGATCTGCGGAAGGTCGGTGCGAAAGGCAATGGCCTTGGCGAGGCCCGTCGTCGAGCCGCCACCTATGGCGAGCAAGCCATCAGCCCGCATTTGCGTCGCGATCAGCAGGGCGCGTTCGGTCACTTCGAGCGGCGTATGCATGGCGGCCTCGGCAAACACGCCTGCCGCCCGATCGCCAAGGCTCGCCGCGGTTCGTTCCGCGCTCGATCTTTGCTGGGGCGTCGCCACGACCATGAGCCTGCGCAACCCGAGTCGATCAACCTCCTCGGCAAGCTTCGAGAGCGTGCCGGAACCGAAAATGATCCGCGAGGGAAGGCCCGTGTAGACGAAGGGTTGCATCAGGCGACTCGCGCGCAAGCGCGGCGATGACAGCCTTGCGCGTCGAAGCTCCCAACAGCCATGACGACCTCATCGTGCGATAATCGTACGCCAAGTTATTTTTCGTACATCATCAGCAACCAAATGGATTGTCAAGAAGGATTATCGAGCATATGTTCGATAATCGCCCAATTGCATCCGAGCCGGGCCGGCGCCACGAGGCCAGAAATGAATTGGAAGCAAGGCGGTTTGGAGCGTGCAGGTCCCGTCGACCGCTCCGGGCAAGCGCCTGACCGTGAGATCATGGGAGGATTCCTCAAAGGCCTCGCCGTTATCGAAGCCTTCGACCGCGGCAGAGAGGCGTTGTCCATCGCGGAGGTCGCGAAGGCGACAGGCCTGGATCGCGCGACAGCCAGACGATGCCTCCTGACTTTGCAACGCATCGGATACGCGGAGATGGAGGCGCGACAGTTCCGACTGACGCCACGAATACTTCGCCTCGGCTTCGCCTATCTCGCCGCGACGCCGCTTCCTCGCCTCGTCCAGCCCTACATCGATCGCCTTTCCGATTCGACGCAGGAGTCTTGCTCGGTCGCCATGCTCGACGACACCGAGATCGTCTACGTCGCCAGGGCTTCGCAGCGTCGCGTTCTTTCAGTGAGCCTCAACGTGGGAAGCCGCCTGCCAGCCTATTGCACGTCGATGGGCCGCGTCCTGCTGGCGTCGCTGCCGGAAGACGAAGCGCGCGCGATCCTCGACCGAAGCGAGCGGCGCAAGCTCACGCGCCACACAGTTACGGACCTCGAAGCGTTGATGGAAATCCTGCGCAAAGTCGGTCGCGACGATTTCGCCACCGTCGACGAAGAACTGGAGATCGGTCTGCGGTCCATTGCCGTCCCGGTGCGAAACGCCAGAGGCCGTGTGATGGCGGCCCTCAATGTCGGCGCGCAAGCCGTGCGGGTCGATCTGAACGACATGGTCGCCGGATTTCTGCCGGCGATGCGTCAAGCTCAATCAGACGTTGCTCGATTGTTGTCGTGATGACGCCGTCCACGATTTACACAGGAAACCGCATGTGAAGCCCATTGTGATCGCAGTCGCGATAACCGGATCGGTTCCGCGGAAACGGGACAATCCCGCCGTTCCGGTCACGCCGGCCGAGCAGATCGAGTCCACTCGGAAGGCCTTCGAGGCCGGCGCCTCGCTCGCCCATATTCATGTCCGAAACGACGACGAGACGCCGTCGTCGAGCCCCGAGCGTTTTGCTCGGGTCCAGGACGGCATTCGCAAGCATTGTCCGGGTATGATCGTTCAGTTTTCGACCGGAGGTCGCGGCCGCGACCCGTCCGCTCGCGGCAGTTCTCTCTATTTGCGTCCCGACATGGCTTCGCTGTCGACCGGCTCGGTCAATTTTCCGACAATCGTCTATGAAAACTCCACCGAACTCGTCCGCGATCTTGCGTCGAAGATGCTCGAATATTCCATCGCGCCGGAAATCGAGATTTTCGACCTTTCGCATATCCATGCGGCTCGTCGTCTCATCGACCTGCAAATGATGAGCGCGCGGCCTCATGTTCAATTTGTTATGGGCGTTCAGAATGCGATGCCCGCTATCGGGACTTTGCTCGACATCCTGCTGACGGAAACGAAGCGCGTGATCCCGGACGCGACCTGGACGGCCGCGGGCATTGGCCGGCATCAAGGCGAAGTCATGAACTGGGCGCTCGCGCGCGGAGCGGACGCGTTGCGAACCGGCCTCGAGGACAATATTCGCGTCGCCAAGGATCGGTTGGCGCGCGACAATGCCGAACTCGTCGAAATCGCCGTCGCCAGCGCCGCCCAATTTGGTCGCCGGCCCGCGACGCCGGCCGAGGCTCGGCGGATATTGGGTTTGGCGGAGACGTAGATGCGCGCCCTAGCCCGAGGTCCCGTATCTCGAATTGTCGGCGCGATCATCACTCGCGTCGGCCTTCGTAAACAAACCGCCCATCACGCTTCGGAACCAATTAGCGCTTGGCGCCGCACTTGAAAACCAAGCCGGCACGAGCGGCCTTGCTCCAAGGCTCGACCGATGTTGCGGGCGAGCGCTTCAGCATCCGGAATTGGAAATTGGCTTTTGAGGACGTCGTTCTCGCTGCAGCAGCCGGCCGGGCGGGCGGCCGCAACGCTTTTCGCGAGGGTGCGGAATCGCTCGCGGAAAGGGTTGCGCCCGACGGTTTGGCGGAAGCCACCTGCATCGGATTCGCGGGCGGCAAGGCCGTTTTCAGTTCGCTGGACGCCGCATCCGCAACCTTCGGCGCGGCGTCCATGCGCGCCGGGTCGGCAGACGTAGCTTTCTGCGGCGGCATACCGCGAGGCTCAGGTGGAGTCGCCGCGGATGCCTCGGTTGGTTTGTTCAAGTGTGATCGCGGTGACGCGGTCGGGTTAGCCTCGGCAGACGCGTTCACGCGTTTCCGCTGGATGCGCAGTTGGCGCTCATCGGCCATAGTGAGGCGCTTGCGACCTTTACGATCCATGTTGAGCATCGAGAAGCGTCTCCAACCGCCGCCGGTCTGAAACCGGGCCCTCTGGAAAACAGGCAGGACCGGCCTAGAACGATGTCTCCGCGAGCGCCAAAGTCGATCCGGCACCGGCCGTGACTTCGAGACGCCATGCCTCGGCCTCCGGCAACACATGCTCGGCGTAGAAGCGGGACGTCGCGATCTTGGCATTCAGGAATGCGCCGTCGGGCTCCCCGGCCTGCGTCCGTGCGCGAGCGATGCGCGCCGCTCGCGCCATCTGCCAGCCGCCGGCGACCGCGCCCGTCAGCTTGAGATAAGGCGTCGCGCCGGCGGCGGATTCGCGCGGGTTTGCATCGTGGCTGAGCAGCCACTCGGATGCATCTTGAAAGGATTTCAGGCCGGTCTTCAAGGCAGCGCCGATTGCCGAGAGATCGGGATCATTGGTTGACACAAGCGCCGCGACTTCCGCCTTCATTTCGTCAATCAGCCCCGCCGCGTTGACGCCCTTGTCGCGTACGAGCTTGCGTCCGATCAGGTCCAAGGCCTGAATCCCGGTCGTGCCCTCGTAGATCGTGGTGATCCGCGCGTCGCGAAAATACTGCGCGGCGCCGGTCTCTTCGACATAACCCATCCCCCCATGCACCTGGATGCCGGTGGAAGCGACGAGGATCGACGTCTCGGTGGACCAGCCCTTGACGACCGGCGTCAGGAACTCGACACGGCCCTGATTCCGACGCCGCTCTTCCGGGTCCGGGTGGCGCCGGGCGCGATCCATGCAACCTGCGGTGAAATAGGCGAGCGCGCGCATCGCCTCGGTGCGCGCCTTCATGTCCATCAGCATGCGCCGCACATCAGGATGATGGATGATCGTCGCCCGCTTGCTGCCGCCGATCGGCTTGCCCCGCACACGCGCGCGCATAGGCGACGGCCTTCTGGTAGGCCGCCTCCGCGACCGCGACGCCCTCCAGGCCGACATTCAGTCGGGCATGATTCATCATGGTGAACATGTATTCCAAGCCGCGGTTGGGCTCGCCGACGAGATAGGCAATCGCGCCTTCCTTGTCGCCATAAGACATGATCGCGGTGGGCGAGGCGTGTATTCCCAGCTTGTGTTCGATGGAAACGCAGAGGAGATCGTTGCGCGCCACCAAGCCACCGTCGGCGGCGACCAGGAATTTCGGCGCGACGAACAGGGAAATGCCGCGCGTTCCCTCGGGCGCGTCGGGCAATCGCGCCAGCACGAGATGGATGATGTTCTCGGCGACGCCCTGCTCGCCCCACGTGATGAAGAGCTTCGAGCCGAAAAGACGGTAGTGCTCGCCGTCGGGCTCGGCGCAAGTGCGCACCGCGGAGAGGTCCGAGCCAGCCTGCGGTCCCGTCAGGTTCATCGTGCCGGTCCACTCGCCCGCCACCATCTTCGGCAGGAAGCGCGCCTTGAGCTCGTCCGACGCGTGATGCGCCAGCGCCTCGACCGCGCCGAGGGTCAGCATCTGACACAGCGAGAAGGCGAGGTTCGCGGATTTCCACATTTCGGCCACGGCGCTCGACAGGAGCGCCGGCATTCCCTGGCCGCCGATGTCGGGGCTGGCCGGCATGGCGTGCCAACCGGCGTCGATGAACTGCCGGTAGGCGAAGGGAAAGCCGTCGGGGGTCGTGACGCTTCCGGCCTCCCAGCGGCACCCCTGGTGATCGCCGGATGCGTTCAGCGGGGCCAGAACTTCAGAGGCGAATCTACCGGCCTCCGTCAGAATCGCTTCGACGACATCCGGTTGGACGTCTTCAAATCCTGGCAGGGTGGCGATTTCCGGCAGTCCGGCCACATGATCGAGAACGAAGCGCATCTCCTCCAGGGGGGCCGTGTAGGTCATGCCGCAGCCTCGCCAATGGTTTTGATGCGTTCGCGCAGAAGAACTTTCTGAACCTTACCGGTGGCGTTTTTCGGCACGGGTCCGAAAATCCAAAGCCGGGGCACTTTGTATCCCGCCATCTGATCCCGGCAGAACTGGCGTAGCTCGACGTCGCTCAACGTCGTGTTCGGCTTCAGTTCGATGAACGCGCACGGAACTTCGCCCCATTTTGCATCGGGCTTGGCCACGACGGCGGCGGTATCGACAGCGGGATGACGATGTAGCACGTCTTCCACTTCGATCGACGAAATGTTCTCGCCGCCGGAAATGATCACGTCCTTCGAACGGTCTTTTATACGCACGTATCCGTCGGGCTCGACTACCGCCAGATCGCCAGTATGGAGCCAGCCGCCGGCGTAACCGTTCACACCCCCCCTCAAGCATCACAATCATCTGATTTTAAACGCGTTTTCTGAACGCTTACGCAATATCTGGCCACAAGCATATTTTT
>Ga0302157_10003737_pt1 | contig 16945 bp, 16 predicted proteins | sample I_Bog_N3_3_FD_193502 | JGI IMG/M metagenome (GOLD analysis project Ga0302157, IMG submission 193502) | Peat permafrost microbial communities from Stordalen Mire near Abisko, Sweden - I_Bog_N3_3 | ecosystem: Environmental > Terrestrial > Soil > Wetlands > Peat | place: Sweden: Abisko, Stordalen...
CTGCGTCAGCGTGATATGAAACATTATTTGAGGATTGAAATGCGCATTGGTATCTTGGCGGCAACCCTCGCCGGACTGACTTTCGGCACTTCGCTGGCCCAATCGCCCGCAAGCCAGGAAATGCCTCGACCATCGAATTCCGCCGCGAGTGCGGCGCGACTGACCCACGAGGCACCCATCCCGTCGGCGGAACTCGAGGCATTGGTCGATGGAGTCATTGGCGCCAGCATGGCGCGCGACCACCTCGGCGGCGTCACAGTCTCCGTCGTCCAGGATGGTCAAGTCGTGCTGAAGAAGGGATATGGGTTTTCTGGACCGGGTCGGACAGTCGACCCTGACCTCACGCTGTTTCGCATCGGCTCGATTTCGAAGACCTTCACATGGATCGCCGCAATGCAGGAGGTGGAGTCCGGTCGCATGCGGCTGGACACCCCGATCAACGACTATCTTCCCAAGGATCTCGCGGTGCCCGCGGTCGCGGGATGGCGGCAAGTGGACCTTCGTGACTTCATGAGCCACACCCCCGGGTTCGAGGAGCGCATCCTCGACCACCTATTCGCCGAAACGCCTGCGCAAATGCTCCCTCTGGATGAAAAACTCAAGCTGATCACTGAAAAGCGCGTATTCGAACCAGGTAAGACACTCGCCTATTCCAACCTCGGACTCATGCTGACGGGCGCCGCCGTTGCGCATTTGAACGGCGCCGCCTTTCAGGATGTCATCGAGCAGAAGATCACCCGCCCTCTCGGTATGGATCGCACGACGTTTCGTGAACCTTATCCCCGACGCGCAGATCTCCCTGCGCCAATGTCTCCCGCACTCGCAGCCGACGCTTCAACGGCCTACCACTGGACGGGCACGGAACTCATCGCAGAGCCCTATGAGTGGATAAGCCAGGCAGGACCCGCCGGAGCCGCGTCATCGACGGCGAGCGATATGGCGCGATACATGCTCACGATCCTGGGCGATGGCGAACTGCACGGTGCCCGGATCTACAGCACTGCGACAGCGCTGGGCTTTCGCACTCCGATCCCGGTAACGACGCCAAGTGGTGGTGAGGTCAGTAACGGCTTCCTGCAAACTAGGCTTCCAGGCGGCTTCCTCGGCTATGGTCATGATGGAGACACGCTCTGGTTCCATTCAAACCTCGTCACCGTGCCAGCTCTAAGGCTGGGAATATTCGTGTCGACGAATACCGACACCGGAGAGCGCCTCGTGCGGGAGCTGCCCCAGCTGATCGTTGGTCATTTCTATGCGATGCCTGCGAGCTTCCTCAAACCCGCTTCCCCAGTCCTCGCAAAACAAGCCGCGGTCTATGAAGGCGCCTACGTGTCGAATCGCCGTGCCTTTTCAGGACTTGAAAAGTTTGTAGGTCTTCTGACTCGCCAAGCATCGATCGAAGTGACACCGGACGGCTACCTGATCACCCAGAACGGAGGGAATACTGAAGCCTGGACGCCCAGCGGGGCACGCGGTCACTTCCTGGCCATTGATGGATCACAGACCTCTGATTTCGCATTCCGCGACGGCCAAGCCGTGACATGGTATGAGCCAGACGGCACCGTATCATTCGCCCGCGTCGAGCCGCTTTATCAACGTAGCGTGCTCCTGATCTTTGTTTTGTTGGCGACCATTGCGGCTGCTGTCGTCTTGAATGGGGCCGCGATCGGGTTGCGCAAGGCGGCCCTCGCCACGCGTGTGCAACGACGAATGAACCGAGTTCTGATTTTGGCGGCCGGCACATGGCTGATCGCGCTGGTCTCTTGTGCCATTTTCATCAGTGGTGCCGACGACCAGGCGCATCTTGTCTTCACTTGGCCCGGCCTGACCTTGCTGATTGCATCGACCGCTGCACTTCTTGCTTCGGCTCTCAGCTTCGGCAGTCTGGTCGCGCTGCCGTTCATCTGGAAAGGAGATGTGGGTTGGAATTCCACGCGGAAGGTCAAGTTCACCATTGCTACGATCGTCTTTTGCGGGCTCGGTCTGCAGCTCAGCTTCTGGGGCTTCCTGGAGCCTTGGGCTTCCTGATTGAACATGAACGGATGTCGTGGTTCGCTGTCTCGTCGACTACGATGCGTTCGCATCGCGCCGGCGAATGCATCGTCAGCAGCTTGCGCGGCAATTCGCTCGATGAGGGATCGCATCCTCTACAACGCAGACGGTGACACGCCGTCGTACAGCAGCAGCGTGCCTATCGTTGCGTGAAGGAGTTGGGCGTGCTCGATGCCCAGCCGCAAGAGATCGTGGTGATCCCGCAAGGCGTACGCTTGCGCCTCAAACTGTTCGTCGGTGCGGTGCGGTGCGGTGCGGTGCGGTGCGGTGCGGTGCGGTGCGAGGCTACCTCTGCGGAAACAACGGCGCGCTCTCAAAACTTTGCGGGCGGAACTCTGGCGTCGGCGGTGCAACGTCTCTATACCTTGCGTGCCAAACGCGCTGAATACGGAAGCCACGTCTCGCATCACGGCCGCGCTCATGTGCGGCACCGCCGGTGCACCACACGGCAGTGCCCATGACGGGGACGCGCTGCATGCGCGGTCAGTCGTGTACCTTCCGGATACTCTCGTCAGCGCCGCCGCGCTGATTAGTGCCGCTCGTTTCCGGCGCGAAGTGACCGGGCGGCACTGCATGAGTGCAATGGATCGCCGCCATTGGCCGGCGGGTTCACGACCTCGTCGATCCGTTGGGCCGCCGCGCCCAGTTGCATCTCGTGGACGAATGGGTTCGCGAACGGCGATCGTCCCGTATCGTGGGCGGGAGCTCCCGCCGGCGCTCCGGACTTAGGACAATTGCGCCACCATCTCTATCTCAACGCAGGCCCCCATCGGAAGCTGGGCCGCGCCGAAGGCACTTCGCGCATGCTCGCCGCGCTCTCCGAGCACTTGGACCAACAACTCCGAGCAGCCGTTCGTCACAAGGTGATGTTCCGTGAATACCGGCGTGCTGTTGACCAGGCTGGTGACTTTCACGATGCGCTCGACCCGCTCGAGGCCCCCCGCCGCCACCTGAAGCGTCCCCAGCAAGTCGATGGCAATGCTGCGGGCTGCCACTCGCCCTTCATCGGTCGTCGTGTCGCGTCCGAGCTGCCCTGTCCAGGGTTTGCCGTCCCGCTTCGCGATGTGACCAGAGAGGAAGACCAGGTTACCTGATCGTACGAACGACACGAAGGCCGCTGCTGGCGCTGCGGGAGCGGGCAGCACGATACCCAGTTCGTCGAGACGAGTCTGTATCGGATGAGAGGAGTCGAGAGGCATGACAAGTAAGTCCTGGTTGTGGAGAAAATGGAATGAGCTTCGGCGAGCACGCGAGTCAATGCTCATCTTCGTGCGACCGTGGCAGCGACGGCACGGGGTCTACAGCTGGCAAGCCGCCGCCTGTGTCGACGCTGGCAGCGAACGAACTCGCGCGCAATAGTTCGAGTTCCATCGTGAGCTGTCCGACCTTGCGCTCGAGCGCGGCAACTCTCGCCCGGGAGTGGTTCGACTCGATCTCGTCGTCGTCGCCCGTGCCTAGCTTCCCGGCATCAAACTTGAGCATCCAATGGTGGATCAAGGCGTTCGAGAGGTCGAACTCCTTCATGGTCGCGCTCCTTGAGCGTGCACCGGTGCGGATGTCGTGACAGATTTGGAACTTGAAACGCGCGCTGTGGCGCCGATAGGGTCGTCTCTGCGACATGGCAGCCTTTCTCGACGGGCAACTTTGATCTCGAAGTGCCGCAGCGAACTTGCGGCTACCAGCCATCCGTCAGGAGAGCCGTCTCGCGCGGGCCGAGCGCCGCCATCGCCAGGGTCGCGCGAATGCTGATGCGTCGGAGCATGAAAAGGTGCTGCAGCGACCAGTGCACACAATCTCCCAGTTGAGTGCACGCGAAAGCGCCGAACAACTTGCCATTCACAGAGAACGGCGTCGCGATGAGGGACTGCACACCGCGACCGACGGGCATTCCGACGAAGAAGCCCCGCGTCGCAGGGTGATTGCGCGCATCGTGCGCTATCACTTGCCCCGATTTCAAAAGCTCATCGAAAAACAAATCTGCACTTTCCTTTGAATGAGGTCTCACCTTTACCATGTCGTCGCTTGCACGATCGTGCATCGCGACGCATCGCAATGCCCGCCCTGAGGCGGTGTCGATGAAGATCCACAGGGCCGAACGAGACGCTCCCACGTTTCTGCTGGCGAGGCGCACACAGCACTCGATGAATTGCACCCTCGTGATCTGGTCGAGCCGCAAGCGACAGCACAACGTTTCGATTTCACCGTCTAACGTCACGCGCGTATCCCTTCGTTGGCTGGTGTGCGACTCGCCGATCGCCCGCCGCAGACGCCGCCCAACAAGCCATTTTGGATCAAGTTCCGTCAGCGATTGTCCTAAAGAGACAAGAATTGTCCAAGTTTGTCTCAATGCGCGGGACTTTGCAATGCATTGTCCGCACGACTGCACTGCCCTTCCCGCAAGATGCGCGATGGGTGAGCCGTTGAAACGGCGACGACTCGAGCACCTCCTGCTGCACCTGCGGAGGAGTTGAATTTCACGCCCGCAGCCGAGCGAGCCCGCCTCTCGCCCGCGGCGTTCAGGCAGCTAATCGCCAGCACGACGGTCATGCGGCGCGAACTGGAGTTGGTTCACGCGCGGCCCTGGCGAGGTCGCAGGGTGCAGGTGCGTTCGGTGCGGTAGCGTTTTTCCCGGAGGTTCGCCGCGTTGAACAGGGAATATCCCGCCAACAACGTCACGCCGGAGCGCGACCGCCCGTTGCAGCTGTCGGGTTTGGCGCGAGCATGCTTCACTTCGGTATATATGACCGACATCGTGCGCAGCGAGTTCCTCGCACTATTCGCGCCGCATTTCCGAGATTCGTCGCCGGTGGTCCTTGAGTGCGAGAACGCGCTTGTCACCCGCGAATTCGTGCCGCGCACTGACGTCGTGGTGGTCACTCGCCCCGAGCTCATTCGCTATGAACTGCAGGTCGGGGCATTGCGAGAACTGTGGGTTCGCCAGCTGCTCGAGCTTGGCAGCCTAACGCCGCTGCGCACGGAAATCGGACTGGTAGATCCAGTGACCGCATCCTTGTGCCTGCGAGCGCTGTTGCTGGAGTCCCTTGTCGGCATAGCTAGCAGCGGTCTGGCGACGAGGACGAGAAACGCGCCAAGTTCGAGTTGATGCCCCGGACACCTGCTCGCCCGAATATTCGACATGAAGATGTGGCTTCTGAAGATTCGCGACAATTGTCCCTGGCGTAAAAATTAATGTCCGATTCAGCTAGCGAGGCATTAGACTCGACCGGGATGGATCAGGCAGCCCTCTCCTGCGAGAGGGGGCAGCACTCTCTAACCTGATTCGAGGTGCCTATGAAAAAACTTCCTGCAACTGCGGCGCTTGCATCCACAACGGGCGCCGTCAAAGCCAATGCGATCGCATCACTATGTGGATTCGGTCGGCAGCACCTGCGCGTGCGACAGATGGCCCGCTTGGCTCGAGTCTGTCGCTCGACTGCTGCCGGTCACGAAGTATGTTGAGAACTTCTTGAGTCGATATCGATTTTCAAGTGAACCTCGCACCGAAATGATCGAGCTTCGTCACCTTCGCTATTTTGTTGCCGTCGCTGAGGAGTTGAACTTTCGGCGTGCCGCTGAGCGGGTCCATGTCGACCAGACGCCGTTGTCGCGCACTGTGCGCGATCTGGAAGACCAATTGGGTGTCCTTCTTCTGGTCCGCGCTCCGCGCAGTTTGCGGCTCACGCCAGCCGCTGCCAGGCTCTTGGACGAAGCGCGCAAAATTCTGCTTCGCATCGAGCGAACCAAGAGACTAGTGCGCGAAACCGATCTTCGCTATCGTGCGCCGCTGCGCATCGGTGTGGCTGATGGCATTGCACAGTCCAAGATTGCGGAGTGCATTGCACGCTGGCGTCATTCTGCGCCCGAAACACCGCTGGAACTGTCCGAAATGCGCGCGGCGGAGTTGTTGGCCGCGCTGCAGCGGGAGGAGGTCGACGCTGGCCTTTCTTTCGGGTTGAAAGATCAAGGCGCCATCGAACAGCAACGGGCCTGGAGCTATCCCCTAATGGCTCTGGTTCCGCGAGGTCACGAGCTGGCATCCCTAGAGACAGTGTCTGTCACGGATGTTGTGGCCTTCCCAATGATCGCCTGTGATCCGGTCCTCGAGCCGGGCATGCGGCAACAGACGGACGCGATCGTTCGCAAGCACACCGTCCAATCGTTGATCGCGAGCGAGGCCAATTCGTTGACGGGCCTCATCACCCGCGTTGGTGCGGGATTGGGGGTTGGCTTGGTCGACAGCGGGCACCTGGAAATCTTGCGCCGCACGGACGTAGTGGCCGTGCCACTGACAGAAGACGAACGCATTACGACTTACGTGCTGCATAAGAAGCAGCGCTTTGGATTCTCCGGCGCGCTGCAACGATTTCTTACCCACGTCATGACTTTGAATTGAGCGCCGCGATCCCTCGCCGCGCGACAGCGCGTCTATGAATTGGGTCTTGGACAGGCACATCGTCTTTTGCAATGCTCACAGAACCTTTGACGAGTTGAGGCCCTTATCAAGTACCGGGGTCGGTCGCTGAATCTATATACCCGCCGGCTTGCGACGTGGCACTCCTGCATGGGTGTGTAAGGCGTCGCCTCGATTCCAGACTCCGAACGCGCTGCCGCTTTGGCACGCGGGCTGGAGTTGCGAAGGAGGTGGCCAGTGCCGACCGGAGTCTTGTTCGGGCAGATCATCGTGGTGTTCGGCGTCGCATTGGGCGGCGTCTGGACGGCCACGCAGTGGACTGCTGCTGCACTGGGCTACCAGGCGCGGCTCGGGGCGCCGTGGTTCGGCGTCTCCGGCGTTCCGGTCTACGAGCCCTGGAAGCTGTTCGAGTGGTGGTACTTCTTCGATGCCTATGCGCCGGGCGTCTTTCTGCGTGGCGGGGCCATCGCGGCATCGAGCGGACTGCTCGCCACCGGCGCTGCCATCTCGACGGCAGTCTGGCGCGCGCGATCGACCAGGCGCGTCACGACCTACGGCTCGGCACGCTGGGCCGACCATGAAGAGATCGAGAACGCCGGGCTGACGAAGCCCGAAGGCGTCTTTCTCGGAAGGACGACGGGCAAGGACGGCGACTATCTGCGCCATGCGGGCCCGGAGCACGTGATGGCTTTCGCACCCACGCGGTCGGGCAAAGGTGTCGGCCTCGTGGTTCCCACGCTGCTGTCCTGGCTCGGCTCTGCCGTCATCCACGACATCAAGGGCGAGAACTGGATGCTGACCGCGGGTTGGCGTTCGCGCTTCTCGCACTGCCTGCTGTTCAATCCGACCGACGCCCGGTCGGCGGCGTACAACCCGCTGCTCGAAGTCCGGCGCGGTGCGCATGAAGTCCGCGACGTGCAGAACATCGCCGACATCCTGGTCGACCCCGAAGGCGCGCTCGAGCGGCGCAACCACTGGGAGAAGACCAGCCATGCGCTGCTGGTCGGCGCCATCCTGCACGTGCTCTACGCCTGTGCAGACAAGACGCTGCGCGGCGTCGCCAACTTCCTGTCTGATCCCGCCTGTCCCTTCGAAGTCACGCTGCAGCGGATGATGACCACGCGTCATCTTGGGGAGAAGGTCCATCCCGTCGTCGCATCGGCGGCGCGGGAAGTGCTCAATAAGAGCGACAACGAGCGATCCGGTGTGTTGTCCACCGCGATGAGTTTCCTCGGGCTGTATCGCGATCCAACCGTCGCCGAAGTCACATCGCGTTGCGACTGGCGCATCGCCGACCTGATCTCGGCTGATTCGCCGGTGTCGCTGTACTTGGTGGTTCCGCCCTCGGACATCAGCCGCACCAAGCCGCTGATTCGGCTGATCCTCAACCAGATCGGTCGGCGCCTGACCGAATCGCTCGACGGCTCGGATGGCATCGCGCGCCGGCACGAACTGCTCTTAATGCTCGACGAGTTCCCGGCCCTCGGACGGCTGGACTTCTTCGAGTCAGCTCTGGCCTTCATGGCGGGCTACGGCTTGCGAGCGGTCCTGATCGCGCAGTCGCTGAACCAGATTGACAAAGCCTACGGCCAGAACCATTCGATCCTGGACAACTGCCATGTGCGCATCGCGTTCGCGACGAACGACGAGCGCACGGCCAAGCGCATTTCGGAAGCGCTGGGCACGGCCACCGAGCTGCGTGCGCAGCGCAACTATGCCGGCCATCGGTTGGCGCCCTGGCTCGGGCACTTGATGGTGTCGCGACAGGAAACCGCACGGCCGCTGCTCACGCCCGGCGAAGTGATGCAACTGCCGCCGGATGAATCGGTGGTGATGGTCTCCGGCCATCCGCCGATCAAGGCGCGCAAGCTGCGGTACTACCTCGACCGCAATTTCACGCGACGCATGCTGAAGGCGCCGGCGCTCGCCGAGCGTGGTTATGCCGATCGACCCGCCGCGCGGTCGGACGATTGGAGTCATTTGGCTGCGGCCGCGATCGACCCGTCTTCGTCCGCGTTGGACATGGGTAGATTCGCTGATGAAGGTGGCCACCAGCTTAAGCCTGAACTCGACATCGCGTCTACCGATGTGGGCGAAGCGGATGCCGGCGATCTGATGGTGCTCGACGACGAGGATGACGCGCCGTTGCGGCCGCAGGACGTGGCGCGGCAGTTCACGCGCACCGCGCGCCTCGCCGCCCAGGATCCTGACGACGGGATCGCGCTATGACACGCGCCCGCTTGAACATCTTCATCGAGCCCGACCATGCGAAACGGCTCGACGACTTCGCCGCACTCCGGGGCGTCTCGAAGTCCGCCGTTATAGCAGCGGCGCTCACCTCCTTCCTCGTGCCGGATTCGGAGGATCGGCGTGAGGCGGTGATCGCCAAGCGATTGGATCGCCTCTCACGCCAATTCGATCGGCTGGAGCGCGACCAGTCGATCCTTATCGAGACGCTCGCTCTCTACGTCCGCTACTTCCTCACGATCTCGTTGCCCATTCCCGAGGGCCAGCAGGAAGCCGCGCGTGCGCAAGGCCGCGTCCGCTACGCCCAGTTCGTCGAGCAGCTTGCACGCCACATCCAGCGCGGACGGAGCCTCGTTCGCGAGGTTCATGAAGAGATCGAACCGGACGCGTCTGGGGGAACGACAGCGGACGACGCGACCCCGGACGCGATCCCTTCCCAAGAATTGAAGGAGTCACCCAGTGATTCAAAAGTATGACGCGGAGGCCGGCGAAGCCGGTGTCAGCAGCGCTGCAATTTCCATGGAGCGTCGCATTCGCATGCTTCGCACGGCCATGGGTGCGGAGATCGCCACGGCGCTCGAAGATCCCGAAGTCGTCGAGGTGATGTTGAATCCCGATGGGTCGCTTTGGGTGGACCGGCTCGGGTCGGGTCGCGAACCCACCGGCGCCGCGCTGCCCCCGCCGGTCGCGGAACGCATCATCCGGCTGGTCGCGGCGCACGTGCGCGCGGAGGTGCACGCCGGCCTGCCGATCCTTTCGGCCGAACTGCCCGAGACAGGAGAGCGATTTCTGGGCGTCCTGCCGCCCGTGGTTCGCGCGCCGTCGTTCGCGATCCGCAAGCGCGCGCTGCGCATCATGACCCTGGCGGACTACGTGGCCGATGGCGTGATGTCCGCGGCGCAGGCCGCATTCCTGCGGTCTGCCGTGCGCGAACGGCTGAACATCGTCGTCGCAGGCGGCACCAGCACGGGCAAGACCACGCTCGCCAACGCCTTGCTCGACGAGATCGCCGAGACTCGCGACCGCGTGCTGATCCTCGAAGACACCGTGGAACTGCAGTGCCGCAGCGACGACCACGTGGGGATGCGCAGCGAGCCAGGCGTCACCACGATGGCCGACCTCGTGCGCGCGACGCTGCGCCTGAGGCCGGACCGCATCGTCGTCGGCGAGGTGCGCGGGGCCGAAGCGCTGGACTTGATCAAGGCCTGGGGCACCGGGCACCCCGGTGGCATCGCCACCGTGCACGCGGGCTCCGCACTTGGCGCGTTGACCCGCCTTGAACAACTGGTGCAGGAGGTGTCCTTCACCGTGCCTCGCGCCCTCATCGCGGAAGCGGTGAACGTCATCGTCTTCATCGCCGGCCGCGGCCGCGGCCGCCGTGTGCAGGAGATCTGCCGCGTCACCGGCTGCGACGGCAACGGCTACCAGTTCAGCACCGAGCTGACACCTTCCTCTGTTTCAACCCCTTCAACCACGACCGGAGAGCCTTCATGAAGACTTCGCGCATTTCCGTAGAACCGCTTCTGCAGCAAGCGGCCGTTGCCACCTTGCTGCTGTTCGCAGCGCTTTTGTCCACCCACGCAGCGGGTGCGAACATGCCCTGGGAAGCGCCGCTGCAGTCCATCCTCGACTCGATCCAGGGGCCTGTGGCTCGCATCGTCGCGGTGATCATCATCATCTCGACCGGCCTCACACTGGCCTTCGGCGACACCAGCGGCGGCTTCCGCAAGCTCGTGCAGATCGTGTTCGGACTGTCGATCGCGTTCGCAGCGTCGTCGTTCTTTCTGACCTTCTTCAGCTTCACGGGCGGAGCCGTGGTGGCATGAACGCGCCCGCTGTCGATACGTCGGGCTTCGCCGCAGGTTTCGAGATTCCGCTGCACCGCTCGCTGACCGAGCCGATCCTGCTCGGCGGCGCGCCGCGCACCGTCGCGATCGCGAACGGCACGCTCGCTGCGGCCGTTGGCCTGGGCCTGCAGCTCTGGCTGCCGGGCCTCGGGCTCTGGATCGCCGGCCACTCGCTGGCCGTCTGGGGTGCGCGCCTGGATCCGCAGTTTATGCAGGTCTTCGCACGTCACCTCAAGCACCGGGCACTGCTGGACGTGTGAGGTGACCGAATGATGCACTTGGCCGAATACCGCAAGCGCCCGGCGCTGCTCGCCGACTGGCTACCCTGGGCCGGCCTGGTCGCGCCCGGTGTCGTGCTCGACAAAGACGGGTCGTTCCAGCGCACTGCGCGCTTTCGTGGGCCGGACTTGGACAGCGCGACGCAGGGCGAATTGATCGCGACGACGGCGCGTTTGAACAACGCCTTGCGTCGGCTCGGCTCCGGCTGGGCGCTTTTCGTCGATGCCGAACGCCGCGGCGCCGCCGGCTATCCCAACTCGGCATTTCCCGAGCCGCTGTCCTGGCTGGTCGACGAGGAACGTCGCGCCGGCTTCGAGGAAGACGCGAGCCACTTCGAGAGCAGCTATCACCTCACGCTGCTCTACTTGCCGCCCGAGGAATCGAAGGCACGTGCCGCCAAGCTCCTCTACGAGAACACCAGGCAGGAAGGCGTCGACTGGCGCGAGCGCTTGACGGCCTTCGTGTCCGAGACGGAGCGTCTCTTCGGCCTGCTCGAAGGCGTACTGCCGGAGATCGATTGGCTCGACGACGCGCAGGCCCTGACCTATCTGCACGGCTGCGTCTCGACGCGCCGGCATCCGGTGGCCGTGCCCGAAGTGCCGATGCACCTCGATGCGTTGCTGGCCGATGAACCGCTGGTGGGCGGCCTCGCGCCCATGCTGGGCCGTGCGCATCTGCGCGTTCTGTCCGTGCGCGGCTTTCCCACCTCGACTTGGCCGGGACTGCTCGACGACCTCAACCGCCTGGGCTTTGCCTATCGTTGGAGCACGCGATTCCTTTGCCTGAACAAGGCGGAAGCCGAGAGTGAACTGGTGCGCTTGCGCCGCCAGTGGTTCTCCAAGCGCAAGAACATCGTGGCGTTGCTGCGCGAGACCGTCTTCCAGCAGGAGAGCCCGCTCGTCGATTCGGATGCGTCCAACAAGGCGGCGGATGCCGATGCGGCGCTGCAGGAGTTGGGCGGCGATCAGGTGTCCTTCGGCTACGTCACCGCGACGGTGACGGTGCTCGATGCCGACGCAACGGCGGCGGACGAGAAGCTGCGCGCGGTGGAGCGCACGATCCAGAGCCGTGGCTTCGTGACGATCCCGGAAACTTTGAACGCGGTCGACGCCTGGCTGTCGTCGATCCCGGGCCATGCATATGCCAACGTTCGTCAGCCCATCGTCTCGACGCTGAACCTCGGACACATGATGCCGGTGTCGGCCGTGTGGGCCGGTCAGGAACGCAACCAGCACCTCGACGGCCCGCCGCTGATCGTGACGCGCACCGACGGTGCGACGCCATTCCGCCTGGTCACGCACATCGGCGACGTCGGCAACACGCTGGTAGTCGGGCCGATCGGCATGGGCAAGTCGGTGCTGCTGGCAACCTTGGCGTTGCAGTTCCGGCGCTACCCAGGCTCGCGCGTCCTCGCCTTCGACATGGGGCGCTCCATCCGCGCCACCGTGCTCGGGCTGGGCGGCGAGCACTACGACCTCGGAACGGATGGTGCCATTGCGTTCCAGCCGCTGGCGCGCATCGATCAGGATGGTTATCGCGCCTGGGCCTCCGAATGGATCGAAGGCCGGCTGGCGCACGAAGGCGTCGCCGTCGGCCCGGCAGAGAAAGACGCCGTATGGTCGGCGCTGAACAGCTTGGCCAGCGCACCGCGCGAACAACGAACCATGACGGGCCTGAGCGTGCTGCTGCAGTCGAATGCGCTGCGGCAGGCCCTTCAGCCCTACTTGTTGGGCGGGGCCCACGGCAAGCTGCTCGATGCCGACCACGATCGGCTGGGGGCGGCCGACGTGCAAGGCTTCGAGATGGAGGAGCTGATACAAAGCAAGGCCGCGACGAGGGCCGTGCTGTCGTACCTCTTCGCGCGGTTCGACGAGCGCTTCGATGGCTCACCCACGCTGCTCATCCTCGACGAGGCCTGGCTGTTCCTCGACGACCCGGCGTTCGCGTCGCGCATTCGCCAGTGGCTCAAGACGCTGCGCAAGAAGAACGTCTCCGTCGTCTTCGCCACGCAGTCGCTCGCGGACATCAAGGAGTCGAGCATCGCGCCCGCGATCATCGAAAGCTGCGCCAGCCGCATCTTCCTGTCGAACCCGCAGGCGACCGAGCCGCAGATCCGGGTGATCTACGAGGGCTTCGGGCTAAACGCCCGCCAGATCGACATCGTCGCGCAGGCGCAGCCCAAGCGCGACTACTACTACCAGTCGCGGCTCGGCAACCGGGTCTTCGATCTCGGACTGGGGCCGGTCGCGCTGGCCTTCGCCGGTGCCTCGACACCGGAGCACCAGCGTGCCATCGACGCGGTGTCGGCTTCCGTTCCGCCTTCCGGCTTCGCCGCCGCCTGGCTGCGCCATTGCGGCCTCGACTGGGCCGCCGACCTCATCCCGTCGCTTCCGACACCCCCGTCAAGCCTGCAGGAGTACGTGCCATGAAGAAGACCTTGATCGCCGCTTGCGCAGCTTGCCTCGTCGCGCTCGCACCGGCTGCGCACGCGCAGTGGGCCGTGATCGATGCAGCGAACCTGGTTCAGAACATCGAGACGGCCGCGCGCGCTTTGCAGCAGGTCAACAACCAGATCCACCAACTGCAGAACGAAGCGCAGATGCTCATGAACGAGGCGAAGAACCTCGCGGGCTTGAATTTCAGCGATCTCAATCAACTGCTCACCTCTCTGTCGCGGATGGGCCAATTGATCCAGCAGGCACAGGGCCTGTCCTTCAATCTCACGCAGATGGAGACGCAATTCGCGCGTCTCTATCCCACCTCCTACACGGCGAGCACGTCGGGCAGCCAGATGTCAGCCGATGCGCATACGCGCTGGCAGAACTCGCTCGAGGCGCTGCGCACCGCGGCGCAGCTGCAGTCGCAGGCGGTTCAGAACTTTAGCTCGGATCAACAGGTGCTGACGGACCTCGTGAACGGGAGCCAGTCTGCGGCGGGGGCGCTGCAGGCGGCCCAGGCCACGAATCAGCTGCTGGCGTTGCAGTCGCGGCAGGCCATGCAGGCCCAGCAGCTGCAGATCACGCAGGAACGGGCCGCGGCGCTGGAGCAGGCGCGGCAGGTCGCCGTTCAAGAGCGTGCCCTCGAGGTGCGCCGGCGCTTCCAGGGCAGCGGCACGCCCTACACGCCGTACGCCGTCGACTTCTACGGTTTCTGAGAAAGGGAACGACCATGAAGCAACTTCTGATCATTGGCCTCGTGCTGCTGGTGTCGGCCTGCGACAAACCGGCGCCGGCCGACACCCCCGAATCTCTCGCAGCCGATCCCGTGCGCCTCAAGGACTTGCGCGCGCAGTGCAAGGCGGATCACGCCAGGGTGGGCGACGCTGTGTGCAATGCGGTGGCCGAGGCGACGCGCCGAAGGTTCATGGGCAGCGGCACGCCGTACACGCCGCGTACGCCGGCACGCGCCTCCGCGCCGGCATCGGCGCCTGCCGCCTCGGCGGCTTCCTCCCCGAAGGATTGACGCCATGGACGACGTCGCCGTCATCGATCGTTTCCTCGATGTCTTCTCGCGCTACATCGATTCGGGGTTCGGGCTGCTCGGTGCGGAGGTGCACTTCCTGACCGCGACGCTGGTCGCGATCGACGTGACGCTGGCGGGCTTGTTCTGGGCGATGAGCTATGCGGGTGGCGGCAATGGCGACGACGTGATCGCCAAGCTGGTCAAGAAGGCGCTCTACGTCGGAGCCTTCGCGTTCATCCTCGGCAACTTCAACAGCCTGGCGGGCATTCTGTTCAAGTCGTTCGCGGGACTGGGCTTGACGGCCTCGGGTTCGGGCATGACTCCGGCGCAGTTCCTGCAGCCGGGACAGCTGGCCAAGGCCGGCATCGACGCGGCGCGGCCGATCATGGCGCAGATCAGCGACATGACGGGATTTCCCGAGGTGTTCGCGAACCTCGACGTGATTGTCGTTCTGTTCCTCGCGTGGCTGGTGCTGATCGTGAGCTTCTTCGTGCTCGCGGTGCAGCTCTTCATCACGCTGATCGAGTTCAAGCTCACCACGCTCGCCGGGTTCGTGCTGGTGCCGTTCGCGCTCTGGAACAAGACGGCATTCCTGGCCGAGCGCGTGCTGGGCAACGTCGTGTCCTCGGGCATCAAGGTGTTGGTGCTGGCCGTGATCGTCGGTATCGGGACGGGCCTGTTCGCGGAGTTCCAGACGCCGCCCGGTGCCGAGCCATCCATCGACCACGCGTTGACCATCATGTTGGCGGCGCTCGCGATGCTGGGGTTGGGGATCTTCGGGCCGGGCATCGCGACGGGCCTCGTGTCCGGCGCGCCGCAGCTCGGCGCGGGTGCGGCGGCCGGTACGGCGCTCGGCGTGGCTGGCATGGCGGTCGCTGGCGGCGCGGCTGTTGCCGCGGGCGGTGCGGCGGTAGCCGCTGCCGCTCGCATGGCACCGGGCGCGGCACGCGCGGCCATCGGGGGCGGGGCTGCGGCCGCGCGCTCGGCCAGCGCAATGGCGGGCGGCGCCAAGGCCGCCTACCAGGCGGGCGCCGCCGCCTCCGGTGGGGGCCCAGTTCGCGCGGCAGGTGCCGGTCTCGCCAACGTCGCCAAGAGCGGTGTCAGTGCCGTTGGCCAGCGTGTCGCGGCCGGGACAAAGGCGGTCAAGGATCGGGTGGCGAACTTCGTGGCCGAGGCGGCGGCGCCTGGCGCATCGAAGGCGGCGGCCGATGTCGGCGACACCGCCGGGCCTGCCTCCGAGCCTGCATGGGCTCAGCGCATGCGCCGCCGGCAGCAGGCCAGCCATGCCGCCAGCACCGCGGCGCACGTCCTGCGTTCGGGCGACCACGGCGGCGGTGGCGCCAGCCCGACTCTCCACGACGAATCGAATTCCTGAGGAGCCCGACCCATGCGATTCAAACGACCCCAGGTGCGGTACTCGGACACGCCCGAGCCCGTCACGCCCTACCAGGCCGCCGCGCAGGTCTGGGACCAGCGTATCGGCAGCGCGCGCGTACAGGCGAAGAACTGGCGGCTCATGGCGTTCGGGTGCTTGTCGCTGGCACTGCTCATGGCCGGCGGATTGGTGTGGCGGTCGGCCCAGTCGATCGTCACGCCGTACGTCGTCGAGGTCGACAACGCCGGCCAGGTGCGAGCGGTCGGCGAGGCGGCCACGCCGTACAAGCCGACCGACGCGCAGATCGCCTACCACCTGGCGCGATTCATGAACGACGTTCGTTCGCTGTCGATCGACCCGATCGTCGTGCGGCAGAACTGGCTCGAAGCCTACGACTACGCGACCGACCGCGGCGCGGCGACGTTGAACGACTACGCCCGCACCAACGATCCGTTCTCGCACATCGGGCAGAACTCGATCGCGGTCGAAGTCACGAGCGTCGTGCGCGCCAGCGAGTCGTCGTTCCAGGTGCGCTGGATCGAGCGCGCCTATGCGAATGGATCGCCCTCGGGCGTCGAACGCTGGACGGCCGTGCTGTCCGTGGCGCTGCAGCCGCCGCGCACCGAGGAGCGGCTGCGCAAGAACCCGTTGGGCATCTACGTCAACGGCTTGTCCTGGAGTCGTGAACTCGAATCGGTTGAAGGAGCCAAGAAGCCATGAATGCGAATTTCCGTACTTCCGTATCCGCGGCATTGCTGGTTGTCGTCGCGGGCTGCGCGACGCAAGGCGAGTCGCCGCCTGCGATCACGCTGGATGAACCCCAGGCCGAGGTGAAGGCGCAGCCGCAGGCTGAACCACCCAAGCCCGTTGACGTGGTCGAAGTGCCCAAGCCCTTGCCGCTGCCCCAGCAATTGAAGACACTGCCGACCGACGCCGAGGCGACGCCGCCACCGGAGCCGGCCGACGAGAAGGTGCGGGTCTCGCGCGCCAATGAGGAAGCCCGCGTCGCGCCGACGCGCGACGGCTACGTCAACGCGATCCAGGTCTGGCCGTACGCCGATGGGGCGCTGTATCAGGTCTACACGAGCCCCGGCCGTGTCACCGTGATCGCCTTGCAGCAAGGCGAAGAACTGGTGACGGTTTCCGCCGGCGACACGGTGCGCTGGATCGTCGGCGACACGGCCAGTGGCAATGGGGCCACCCTGCGGGTCAACATCCTCGTGAAGCCCACGCGCACGGGGCTCAAGACCAACTTGGTGATCACTACGAACC
>Ga0302157_10003738_pt1 | contig 16939 bp, 18 predicted proteins | sample I_Bog_N3_3_FD_193502 | JGI IMG/M metagenome (GOLD analysis project Ga0302157, IMG submission 193502) | Peat permafrost microbial communities from Stordalen Mire near Abisko, Sweden - I_Bog_N3_3 | ecosystem: Environmental > Terrestrial > Soil > Wetlands > Peat | place: Sweden: Abisko, Stordalen...
CGCCGCAGGCCTCAGACCGCTGCGGCGAGCTTTGACTTGAGGGCAGCCTTCGGAAGCATGCCGACGATCTGCTCCACCACCTTGCCGCCCTTGAAGATCAGCATGGTCGGGATGGCGCGGATGCCGTACTCGGCGGCGATGGACTCGTTCTCGTCGATGTTCACCTTCGCTATCGAGATCTGGCCTGCGAACTCCGTCGCCAGCTCGTCGAGGACGGGTGCGATCGCCTTGCACGGCCCGCACCAGGGAGCCCAGAAGTCCACGAGGACGGGCGTGGTCGAGGAGTTGACGGCGTTCTTGAAGGTGTCGGTCGTGAGGTTGGAGATTTTGTCGGACATGTGTTTGTGATTGAAGTTAACCCTGGGGCTAGGAAAAGCAAATTTCCCGTCTAGCGGGGTGCGGCCTTCTTGATGATCTCGGCGAGCTCCCTGGGGCGCACCTCGGAGAGGTGCTTGCCGCGCTGCTTCAGCGCCTCGAAGGTCTTGACGACCGTCTCGGTCATGCGCTCGTGGGTCTCGGCGGAGCCTCCGACAATGGCGAACTGCTCACCGGTCGTCACGCGCTTGTGGCCGTCGCTATTGTCGAGGCCCAATCCCAATAGCGCCGCATGGCCCGGCTTTGCCTTTTTCTTGCTCACAATTCCACCGTGGCCTCGTCCGCCGGAGTTTCAAGCGGCTTCTCATCATTTGCCTGGCAAACGATGTCATCAAAGGCCGCGGTCTGGCTGAGGCGTATGCGGCTTAGCCGCGTCAGCTCCAGCACCGCAAGGAAGGTCGCGACCAGCCGGCGAAGCGTCGTGCCCGGTCCGATCAGGCTCGAGAAGACGAAGGTCTTCTCGGTGCGCATGCGCACGAGGAGCCACTCCATCTGGTCGGCGACCGTCACCGTCTCGTCGTGGATCTCCCCGACCACGAGCTTCTCGGCCAGGCGCCGGAGCACCATGTTGAAGGTGTTCCAGAGCTCGATGCGGCTCACACCGCGCAGCGGCCGGTCGATCGAGTCCGCGGGCCGGTTCGAGAGCTGGCGCTCCATGAGGTCGCGCTGGAGGCGCGCCATCTCCGCCAGCTTCGCCGAGGCATCCTTGAACTTCTTGTACTGGAGCAGCTGGTGGACCAGCTCCCAGCGCGGGTCCATCTCGTCGCCCTCGGCGTCCGGGTCTATGGCGTGCAGGCCCTTCGGCAGGAGCATCCGGCTCTTGATCTCCATCAGGGACGCCGCCATGACGAAAAACTCCCCGGCAACCTCGAGATCCAGCTCCTTCATCGAGCGAAGCACCGTGACATACTGCTTCGTGACCGACTCGATCGGAATGTCGTAGATGTCTATCTCGTTCTTGCGTATGAGGAAGAGAAGCAGGTCAAGGGGACCCTCGAAAACCTGCAGCTTTATCCTGTGGTCTGCGTCTGGAAGCACTATGGCCAGTGTTGGAATGGCGCCCCTGCCGATGCGACCCTTTTTTTCTAACGACTGCTGGACGATTGACAGGCCCCCAAGCGAGCCGTTGGGATAATCATTTCGCGCACCTCGCGCCCCGAGTTTTTTTCAAACACACACCCAAGACATGGCAGCCAAAACCAACAAAAAGAAGTCGAGCGGCAAGGCCGCTCCTTCATCGAAGAAATCCGCCTCCTCCAAGGGCACCAAATACGTGTACACATGGGGAGCCGGCAAGGCGGACGGCAACGGCGGGATGAAGAACCTGCTCGGCGGCAAGGGAGCCAACCTCGCCGAGATGACGCGCATCGGGCTGCCGGTGCCCCCGGGATTCACGATCTCGACCGAGCTCTGCACCTACTACTACGCCAACAAGCGCACCTATCCCGCCAACCTGCAGGCGCAGATGGAGGCCGGAATAAAGAACATGGAGAAGGTGATGGGCTACAAGTTCGGCGACGCGGCCGGCTTCCCGCTCCTCGTCGCCGTGCGCTCGGGCGCCCGTGACTCGATGCCGGGCATGATGGACACGATCCTGAACCTCGGCCTCAACGACCAGACGGTCGTCTCCCTCGCCAACGCGACGAAGAACGAGCGCTTCGCATGGGACTGCTACCGCCGCTTCATCCAGATGTACGGCGACGTCGTGCTCGGCGTCCAGAAGAAGGAGGGCGAGGACCACGAGCCGTTCGAGACCGTGATCGAGACCTTCAAGCACGCGAAATACCACGACAACATCGAGGACTCCAAGCTGACGGCCGAGGACCAGCAGGAGCTCGTCAAGCGCTTCAAGGCCCTGGTCAAGGAGCGCACGGGCCACGTGTTCCCGAACGATCCCTGGGACCAGCTGCGCGGCGCCGCAGGCGCCGTCTTCGGCTCCTGGATGAACGACCGCGCGATCGTCTACCGCCGCAAGTACAACATCCCGACCGAGTGGGGCACCGCGGTCAACGTGCAGGCCATGGTCTACGGCAACACCGGCGAGACCTCGGGTTCCGGCGTCGCGTTCACGCGCAACCCCGCCAACGGCACGAACGAGTTCTACGGTGAGTTCCTGATCAACGCCCAGGGCGAGGACGTGGTGGCCGGCGTCCGCACCCCCGAGCCGGTCCTCAAGCTCAAGGACCAGATGCCGAAGTCCTACGCGGAGCTCCTGAAGGTCCGCGCGATCCTCGAGAAGCACTTCAAGGACGTCCAGGACATCGAGTTCACGATCCAGGAGGGCAAGCTCTTCATGCTGCAGACCCGCAACGGCAAGCGCACGGCCATGGCCGCGCTGAAGTTCTCGATCGATATGGTGAAGGAGAAGCTGATCGACTGGAAGACGGCCATCATGCGCAACCCGGCCGACCAGCTGGAGCAGCTCCTGGCCCCCGTATGCGACCGGGCTGCCCGCCGGCCCCGGTGCCGCCACCGGCAAGATCTACTTCAACGCCGACCGCGCCGTTGCCGCCGAGCAGAGGGGCGAGAAGGCACTCCTGGTCCGCGTCGAGACGTCGCCCGAGGACCTCCGCGGCATGATCGCCGCCGAGGGCATCCTGACCGCCCGCGGGGGTGTCTCCTCCCACGCCGCCCTCGTGGCGCGCCAGATGGGCAAGGTCTGCGTGTGCGGCGCCGCCGCGCTCCAGGTCGACTACGACAAGAAAACCGTCACGGTCTCCGGCGAGACCTTCAGCGAGGGGGACTTCCTCTCGATCGATGGCACGCTCGGCGTCGTCTATGCCGGCCAGATCAAGACCGCCCCCTCCGAGATCGTCGCGGGCTTGATCCACGGCGACAAGGCCGCCCAGGCGACCGAGAAGTTCAAGAATTACAACCAGCTGATGAAGTGGTGCGCTCAGGCCACCCGGATGTCGGTCCGCACGAACGCCGACACGCCCGAGCAGACCTCGAACGCCATCGCGTTCGGCGCCGTCGGCATCGGCCTCACCCGCACGGAGCACATGTTCTTCGAGGGCGACAGGATCGACGCCATGCGCGAGATGATCCTGGCCGGCAACCTGAAGGACCGCGAGGCCGCCCTGGCCAAGCTCCTCCCCTACCAGCGCGCCGACTTTTTCGGCATCTTCAAGGCGCTCAAGGGCTTCCCGGCGACCATCCGCTTCCTCGACCCGCCGCTCCACGAGTTCCTCCCGAACTCGGCCGAGTCGCAGGCCGACCTGGCGAAGAAGCTCGGCATCTCGCCCGACAAGATCACGCAGCGCGTCCACGAGCTCCACGAGTTCAACCCGATGCTCGGCTTCCGCGGCTGCCGACTCGGCATCAAGTATCCCGAGATCACCGCCATGCAGGCACGCGCCGTCTTCGAGGCGGCCGCCGATGCCAACAAGGCCGGCTTCAAGGCGAAGCCCGAGATCATGATCCCCCTGGTCGGCTTCAAGCGCGAGCTCGACCTCCAGGTGGCCGTGGTCCACGAGGTCGCCAAGGCCGTCCAGGCCGAGAAGAAGACCAAGATCTCCTACTCGGTCGGCACGATGATCGAGATCCCGCGCGGCGCCCTGACGGCCGACGAGATCGCGGAGACCGCCGAGTTCTTCAGCTTCGGCACGAACGACCTCACGCAGACCTGCCTCGGCATGTCCCGCGACGACTCCGGCTCCTTCCTCGGCGCCTACCAGGAGGCCGAGATCATGAAGAAGAACCCGTTCGCCTCGGTCGACCAGACCGGCGTGGGCCAGCTCATGACGATCGCCATCGAGAAGGGCAGCAAGACGCGCCCGGGCATCAAGCTCGGCATCTGCGGCGAGCACGGCGGCGACCCGGACTCGGTCAAGTTCTGCCACAAGATTGGCCTCACCTACGTGTCCTGCAGCCCGTTCCGGGTGCCGGTCGCCAGGCTCGCCGCGGCTCAGGCCGCAGTGGCTGACCTGAAGAAATAGCATCCGCCTTGGGGTGACCGCCAAAGCCGAAAGCCTTGGCGGCATCTCCCCGCGGCAGTGGAAATCCGGCGCGGCGGCGTGGTTCGGCTGGCTCTTTGACGGGCTGGAGCTGCACCTCTTCACGCTCGTCGCGACGCCGTTTGTCATCCACCTGCTGGGCGCGGCAAGCAGCGCCGACCCGAGGGTCAAGGAGAAGACCGCCTACATACAGGCGGCCTTCCTCGTCGGATGGGCTCTCGGAGGCGCCTTCTTCGGCCGCCTGGGTGACAGGATAGGCCGAAGCCGCGCCCTTTCGCTCACGATCCTCACCTATGCCCTCTGCACGGGGCTCTGTTCTCTGGCCGCCACATGGTGGCAGCTGATGCTCTTCCGCTTCATGGCGGCCCTGGGCATCGGCGGGGAATGGGCGGTCGGCGCCTGCCTCCTGGCGGAGACGTGGCCCGTCAAGTGGCGGCCGTGGCTGGCCGCCGTCCTCCAGGCGGGCGTCAACCTGGGCGTCGTCTTCGCGGCCGGTATCGTGACGCTGCTCTCGTTCCTCCCCCACCCGCCTTCCGAGCGATGGGTGTTCCTGATCGGCGTGGCGCCCGCCCTCATGGTGTTCTGGATCCGCAGGCACGTGCCGGAGTCCGACGCCTGGAACGACGCGGCCAGGACCGGTGCGTCAATACCCTCGTTCGGCGACCTCTTCCGCGGGAAGGTGGCCATGACGACCCTCCACACGACGGTCGTCTGCGCCCTCAGTCTCTCGGGCTGGTGGCTCTTCCAGTTCTGGCACCCGCAGCACCTCAGGCGCCTCCTCGAGCTCTCGGGCGCGGCGCCAGGCACGATCACGCGCTCGGTGTCGACGGCCTTCTTCTTCCTCAACTCGCTCGCCATCGTCGGGAATTTCTTCTCCGGGTACCTCTCGACGCTGATCGGCAACCGGAAGGCCATCATGGTGATGTTCGTCGGGATGTTCCTCGCCATCGCGGGCGGCTTCGCCGTCCCGAGGACATTCGCCGAGCTCGCCTGGTTCTGGCTTCCGATGGTCGGGTTCTTCTCCGGGGTCTTCGGGCTCTTCACGATGTATTTGCCCCCTCTCTTCCCGACCCTGCTACGCACCTCGGGCGCCGGCTTCTGCTACAACATCGGCCGCGTTGCCGCCGCCGCCGCCTCGCTCATCTTTGGCTGGCTGGCCCCGGTCGGGGACTACCGTGTCGCCCTCCTGGCCGCCAGCGTGCTGCTCCTTGCCGCAGCCATATGGACGATCTGGCTGCCGGCTGACGCAGAGTAGCGCCTTGTCTCGGCGAGGCAGTCGGGTTTTGTTTCGGGATGGCCTCTACCCACCGGATGTTCATCGGCACGTACACCAAGGCGGGGAGCAAGGGCATCTATGCCGTTTCCCTGGACGGAGCGACGGGCGTCCTTTCGGAGCCCCAGCTCGCGGCCGAGGCGCCGAATCCGACCTACATCGCGCTGTCGCCGGACAAGGCGCTCCTCTACGCCGTGCGGGCGGATGCCGGCTGGGCCTCGTCCTTCAAGGTGTCTGCCGACAGGACAAAGCTCACCACGATCCAGCAGGGTGAACTGAGCACCGGTCCCACGCCCTGCCACATCTCGGTCGACGATGCCGGCGCCATCGCGCTCGCGGCCAATTACCACCTTGGCATGGCCGCGGCCATCCCGCTCGGCGGCGACGGCACGATGGGCAAGCCGCGCGTCGTGGCCCACGAGGGCAAGGGCCCGCATCCCACCCGGCAGACGACGTCCCATGTGCACTCGACGTACTTCACTCCTGACGGGCGGTTCGCCGTCATCTGCGACCTGGGGCTCGACCGCGTGTACACCTACGGCATCGACCGGGAGAACGTTACCCTGGTCGCGGGATCGCCCCCGTTTGTAACGACCGAGCCGGCCTCGGGCCCGAGGCACCTGGCCTTCGGCAAGGACGGACTCCAGGCCTACGTGATCACGGAGCTCGGCAACACGATCATCGTCTATGATTTCTCGCCGGCGAACGGCGGCCTGGTCCAGCGGCAGACGGTGTCGGTGCTCCCGCCGGGCTTCACTGGGGAAACCACGGCGGCCGAGGTCCGCATCCACCCCTCGGGAAAGTTTGCCTACGGGTCGTCCCGGGGCTCGGACACCATCGCCGTCCTCGCGATCGATCCGAAGACCGGGGATCTTTCTCCGATCGAGTTCGTTCCCTGCGGCGGAAAGGGGCCGAGGAGCTTCACCCTTTCGGGCGACGGCCTCTGGCTCGTCTGCGCGCACCAGGACTCAAGCACGCTCTGCTCGTTTGCGGTCGACCCCTCGACGGGCCGGCTCGGGCGCATCGAAGGCACGGTGGCCGTCTCGATGCCCGTCTGCGTCCTCTTCGCGGACTGACCCCTATGGGGTCGCGAGGACGGCGTCTATCGCACCGAGGACTCCGGACTGGCTGAAAGGCTTCTCAAGCAGCACATGGGCACCGAAGTTCTTGGCGATCCTCAGATACGAGTCCCGCGCGATGTGACCGCCGCCAGACATGGCGATGATCTTTACCTTGGGAAACTTCCTTCGCACCTCCGTGATGAACTCGAGCCCGTCGCGCTCCGGCATCAGGAGGTCGGTGATCACGATGTCAACGCCATGGTTGGCGAGGACCTTGGGGGCCTGCATGCCGTCCTCCGCCGTGATAACCGTGTGCCCGGCGGCCTCCAGCATGAGGGTGAGCAGTTCCCGGATTCCGGGCTCGTCATCAACTACAAGGATCGAACAGGCGGGCATTGTTTGCCTAATTGGTGGGCAATGGTAAGTTGAGACAGACGCTTGGGCAAGCCCACGTGCCATCACTCCTCACCGCAATCCTATAAATGGCCGATTTTCTTCCCACACTGCCCAAGGCACAGCGTGCATTCCTGATCGGGGTACAGACGCCGGACATGCCTGAGGGCGAGGGGGATGAGCTCCTGGACGAGCTGACGGAGCTGGTCGAGAATCTCGGTCTCACGATCGTCGACAGGCTGCTCGTGAAACTGAGGTATCCCACCCCGTCCCTTTACCTGGGCTCCGGGAAGGCCGAGGAGATCGCAGCCCTGGCCAAGGCGGCGGGCGCGGACGTCATCATCTTCGACTCGGCCCTCTCGCCCGCGCAGCAGCGCAACTGGGAGGAGATGGCCGAGCTCGCGGTCATCGACCGCCAGGAGGTCATCCTCGAGGTCTTCGCGGACCGCGCGCACACGCGCGAGGCCGTGCTGCAGGTCGCACTCGCGCGCATGGAATACTCCCTGCCCCGCCTGACGCGCGCCTGGACCACCTCTCGAGGCAGAGGGGCAAGGGCGGGCTCGGCGGCGAGGGCGAGACGCAGCTTGAGCAGGACCGCCGCATCGTGCGCAACAGGATCACGCGCCTGAAGGCCGAGCTGGCCCAGGTCGTCCGCCAGCGCGGCGTGCAGCGCACGCGCAGGGTCCGGGTGCCCTTCCCGACGGCCTCGATCGTCGGCTACACAAACGCCGGGAAGTCGTCGCTCCTCAACAAGCTCACGGGTGCGACCGTGCTGGCCGAGGACAAGCTGTTCGCGACGCTGGATCCCACCACCCGCCAGATGCTGCTGCCGGGAAACCAGAAGCTGCTATTGACCGACACCGTGGGCTTCATCCGCAGGCTGCCGCACGGACTCGTCGAGGCGTTCAAGGCGACGCTCGAGGAGGTGCTGGTCGCCGACTTCCTGATCCACGTCGTGGACATCACGAGCCCCCACTTTGAGAAGCACCGGGAGACGACACTGAGCGTCCTGGCGGAGCTTGGCGCGGGGGACCGGCCTGTCCTGAACGTCTTCAACAAGGTGGACCTCGCCGACGCCATCGAGATTCGAGCCGCCAAGCGCTCGGTGCCGGACGCCTTCCTTGTGAGCGCCGTCACCGGAAAGGGCATCGAGGAGCTCAAGGTGCGCTGCCAGCAGATGATCGTGAATGACATAGGTAGCGTGCAGCTCCTCGTGCCGCACGACAGGTATGACCTGGTCGCGAAGCTGCACACCCTGGGCGACGTGCAGTCGAAAGAGCACACCGAGGCCGGCGTGCTGTTGACCGGGCGCTTCCCTCCCTCGCAGGCCGGGCTTATCAAGCCCTTCCTCTACGTCCCTCCCAAGCGGAAGACGAAGGCTAAGGCGTAAGCGGGGCGACGGACATCCCGCTCTCCATCCCGTCGCCGGAGACGATGGAGCAGATCGAGATCTTCTCCTTGGCGGTCTCGACCTTGATCCGGCCCTTCTCGGTGAAGGCGACGTCGAGCGTCTCGCCGGTCGCCGGGTCGCGCAGGACCTCCGAGGATCCCACCTTGAACAGCTGGCCGACCGCGACCCCCTCGCGGGTCCCGCGGTTGATGTAGATCATCGGGGGCTTGACGAGGATCACGTTGCCGCTCCAGTGCAGGCTCGGGATCTGGGTGATGATGAAGGCGACGCCGTCGTCGATCGCCTGCTCCATCGCGGTGCCGACATTCGTCTTCTTGAAGCCGCCCATGTCGCCGCTCCAGTCGCGCTGGGTGAAGCCGACGGAGAGCCCGCCGCTCTTCACCTTGCCGAGCATCTTGTGGGAGGCGACGACCTGGCCGGTCGTCGAGTCGACGACGTAGAGGACGGCGTTGATCTCGGCCGTGTCGCCACCGGTGTGGAGCGAGATGCCGCCGAACCCGAAGCCGCCGCTCTGCCCGGACGTCGTCTGGAAGTTCGTGATCTCGCCCTTGATGAGCAGCTGTGCCGGCGTCATGAAGCCGGTCGCCGGCGCCTTGTCGCCGCCCGCCACGCGACCGCTCTTGGCAAAGTCCTGCTCCTTCATGGCTGCATCGCGCATGTCCGCCTCGCCGAGCACGATGAAATGGCCGCTCTGCTGGAGGGAGTCCGTCAGCATGGAGCCCCAGGTGTCCGACAGCTGGAAGGGACCGCTGTAATTCGCGTGGTTCTCGAACTTGGAGACGGCGATGCTGAAGCGAAGGCCGCCCGCGGCCGCATCCGGGGGCGAGCCGTCGGCGCGGACAAGGAGCGGGGTGCAAAGCGAGGCTGCAAGGGCAAGGAATGCGATTTTATTCATGGCGTGCCGGATGGGTTGAAGAGTCGGATTCTGGGGTACCGAAATGTGCTCGGGAAGTTCCGCTATCAACGCCTTGCCATGAACTTCCCCTATTCTGGACGGCTGTTCAATTGCCGAATTCCAGGGGGTTTGCAAGTGCCGTCAGAGCCCGGCAGGCCGGTTCACGCTCGCGACCAGGTTCACGTAGCCCATGCCCTTGGCCTTCGTGGCCAGTTCAAGGAAGCTTCCAAGGCTGAGGAGCTTCCAGCCGTCGCTTGAGTAGAGATTCAGCCCGAGGCTTTCTATGAACCGGTACATGTCCTCCGGGTCCGCCCCCGCCCGCTCGAGACCATCCGGCCAGAACTCCAGGAAGACGATCGGCTTTGAGCGCCTGAGCGCCGCCTCCATCCCGTAGAGGACGTTGAGCTCCCAGCCCTGCACGTCCACCTTCACGAAGTCGAGGTGCTCGCCCGGGTACAGCGCGTCAAACGCGGCGACGTCGACCTCGACGACCCGGCTGAAGGCCGCCTTCTCCTCGCGGCCCAGGTGGTTCTCCCCGGAGTTGAGGATCAGCCTGTGGAGCGTGAGGCGCCCCGGCCGTGCGCCGAGCGCGCAGTGCCTCACCTCGACGTTTCCCGCGCCGTTCTCCGCGCAGTTCTCCCGGAGGATCTCGACATTCTCCGGGTCGGGCTCGAACGCGATGACGCGCCCGGAAGGCCCGGCGAGGCTCGCCATGCAAACGGTGTAGAGGCCGACGTTCGCCCCCACGTCCACGACCGTCATTCCCGACTTGATGAGCTCCATGAGGGTCGTGCGCTCCCCCCTCCCCATCAGTCCGCAGCGGTGCATCCAGAGATAGAGGCTGCGGTCGAAGGTCCGGGCGCGCATGCGCTGGCCCCAGACTGGCTGCAGGCCGCGCCAAAGGCCGAGACCGTTAAAAGCCGTTGCCATGTTTTCCATGGCCGCGACGACCGGTTTCATAAGAAGCGATTCACCAGCGTGGAGGCGGTGTTCGGCATTAGCTGAAGCGGCCCCATGGGAGCGCAAGGCGCCGGGGTAATCAACGCCGAACGCCTGCGTAGAACCCCCACCCGCGACGGGTCGTGCAATTTACGGCTGGTTAACGACCGAGACCCGGAAAAGTCGGCTGGCATGCCCGGGCACGACAGCCGAGACGTCCGAACCCTCCAGCGGCACCGTGGCGTGGGTCCACAGGTCGCGCGCCGTGGGGCGCCCCGAGAGGCCCATGTCGGCCATACTGACTGCAACTGCCTGGGTTGCGTCGCTCGTGTTGAAGAGCGCGAGATACTTGTCGCTCGAACCCGGGACATCGGCAATCCAGGCAACGCTGCCGTCGCGGTCAAACAGCGGGCGGTTGCCGGAGCTGTGCTGGTTAACGCCAAGCACCTCGTCATTGTCGAGAAGCGAGAGCGTGAGGGCATCCATCTTGCGCATGTCGCCGCCGAACATGAGCGGCGAGCGCGCGATGCACCAGAGCGTCATCAGCGTGTGCTGCTCGTCGGGAGTGAAGTGGGTCGAGTGGCTCCCCAGCGCGATGACTCCCAGCGGCAGCATGTCGGCGTCGGGCCATGCCCCGGGGATCCTGAAGCTGTTCCAGTTCTCCAGCCGCGCGAACTGGCCCTTCAGGAGCTTCCAGTCGTCCCAGAAGTCGTCACTGATGCGCCATAGGTTCGCGTGCTGCATCACGTGCTGCGCCGCGTCGAGCGCCGTCTCCCCCGGGGAAAGGCTAAGCACCATCGGCCTGCCGCTGTGGTCGATGGCGAGGCGCACGCCCTCGATCTCGCGCTCGTTCTGGTGGTAGGGCCGGCTGATGTCGTCGACCTTCACGTAGTCGACTCCCCACGAGGCGATCAGGGCGAAGACGGAATCGTAGTACGCCTGGGCGCCGGGCCTGGACATGTCGACGCCGTACATGTCGGTGTTCCACGGGCACACGCTCGCAACGTCGGCAATGTCCCGCGCCCTGACGCCTGTGCCGAGCACGGGGAGGTTTTCCTCGACGGCCTGCCGGGGTATTCCGCGGAGAAGATGAATGCCAAACTTGAGGCCGAGGCCGTGCACGTAGCTTGAGAGCCCCTTGAAGCCGTTGCCTCCCGCAGCCGAGGGAAACCGGTTCACGGCGGGCTGCAGGCGCCCATAGCCGTCGAGGACCAAGGCCGCGCCCTTGCGGTAGTCGTAGCCCGTCGCGGCGGGCTCATACCACTGGATGTCGACCACGACGTACTCCCAGCCGTGTGCCTTCAGGTTCTCGGCCATGTAGCTCGCCTCCTCCTTCGCCTGGCCCTCCGTGATCGTGGTCGCGAAGCAGTCCCAGCTGTTCCAGCCCATGGGAGGAGTCGGGGCCCAGTCGTGGAAGTCGGCCGCAGGAAGGCGGCCGGCGAGGGAAAGAGCCAGGGCTAGGCCGAATGTCTTGGATCGCATGGGGTAAGGGGGAGTCTTAAGCGGCCGAAGGCGGCGATTGACGGAGAGCCTAGACGGCCGACCCGCGGTCCCTGCGAACTCGGGCCGCAATCCCGTCGAAGCGCCACTGCAGCATCGGGGACAAGAGTCCCTGGAGCCAGTACAGGGCCGTCAGCTGGGCGCCAGGGGTGATGGCGAAGTGGCCGCAGGCCACTCCTTCAAGGGTCAGCCTCGCGACGTCGTCCGCCGACCACAGTCCCGCGCCAGCGGTGATTGCCTTCGTCTCGGCGGGCTTCGTGAGATTCTCCTCGGCCAGCTGGGGCGTGTCCGTGTCGGGCGGATACACGACCGAGACCTGCACTCCCGTGCCCTTGAGCTCGCCCCTTAGCGACTCGGCCAATCCCCGGACGGCAAACTTGGTCGGTGCGTAGGCGGTGTAGCCGAAGAGCCCGATGAGTCCGGCTCCGGATGAGATCATGACGATCGCCCCGCTGCGGCGCTGGCGCATTCCCGGAAGGACGGCCCTCACCGGATAAACGGTTCCCAGGTAGTTGACGCTCATCGAGCGCTCGAAGACTGCCGAGGGCATGTCGCCAAAGTGGCCGGGAGTCGCGACACCCGCGGAAGTGACAAGGATATCCACGGGACCATTCGCGGACTGGACCGTGGAGATGGCTGACAGAATCTCGGCCTCGATCGAAACATCGGCTGCAGCGACCTCGACCTTCGCGGTCGGCTGACCTGCAAGAATGGCGGCCCTCGCCGCCGCGAGATTTCGCATGTCGCGGGAGACAAGGCTCACCCTTGCGCCTCCTGCCGCGCATTGTTTGGCGATGGCGAGGCCGATGCCGCTCGACCCCCCGGTCACCAGGACATGGCTGTCCTTCAGCGTCATGCCTTGGGGTGTCTGGGGGCGGCGCGGCTCATCGTCGTGGCCCACCAGAAGGCACGATAAAGCCCGGCCCGTCAACCGGCGGCGGAGCGCGCCTGCTTCGTGCCCGCGCCTGCGCCCATCATCGCCTCGGCGACGATCTCGAAGGAGCGCAGCCTCGCCTTGTGGTCGAAGATCGCGGCCGTCACGATCATCTCGTCGATCCCGGTTCTCTGGATGAATTCCTGCAGGCCCCGCTTCACCGTGGAAGGGGAACCCACGATCGCCTCGCTGAAGGCATGGTCGACCCCGGCCTGCTCTACGCTGGACCACAATCCCTCCATGCTCTCCACGGGAGGCGGCAGCGGTCCCGGCGTTCCCCGGCGCAGGTTGACGAAGCTTTGCTGGAGCGAGGTGAAGAGGCGCTGCGCCTCCCTGTCCGTTTCAGCCGCGAACACGCCCGCGGCGGCCATGGCATAGGGCTTCTTCAGCGTATCGGAGGGCCTGAACTTCCCGCGGTAGAGGTCGAGCGCCTCATGCAGCAGGTCGGGCGCGAAGTGGGACGCGAAGACAAAGGGCAGCCCAAGCGCCGCGGCCAACTGGGCGCCGAAGACGCTTGAGCCCAGAAGAATGATCGGCACTCCAAGTCCACCGCCAGGCACAGCCTGCACGGCCTGGCCTGGCTTGACCGGCCTGAAGTAGGCCTGCAGCTCCATCACGTCCTGGGGGAATGTGTCGGCAGAGTCCGCGTTGCCCCGGCGCAAAGCCCGGGCCGTCAGCTGGTCCGTGCCAGGGGCCCTGCCCAGGCCAAGGTCAATGCGTCCCGGGTAAAGGGACTCCAGGGTTCCAAACTGCTCGGCGATGACCAAGGGAGCATGGTTGGGGAGCATGATCCCGGCTGAGCCCACGCGAATGGTCGACGTGCCCGCCGCGACATGGGAGATGGCGATCGCCGTGGCCGCGCTCGCGATGCCGGGCATGTTGTGATGCTCCGCAAGCCAGTAGCGCTTGTAGTTCCATTTCTCGGCATGCCTTGCAAGGTCCAGGGACTTGTTGAGCGCCTCACCGGCGGTGCCACCTGCAATGATGGGGGCCAGGTCTAGGATCGATACGGGAACCATTTCCCAATCTGCACATGACTTGAAAATTGGCCAGCGGCTCCCCGATACGCGCACATTGCGCCCCATGGAGGCTTTAGGCTCGATAGCCCGCGAAGGCTCGCATTACTCATGGTCCCTCGATGCCGGACGAATTCCGTACAGACAGCCCGACAAATGCGATATTCCTGAGCTATGCGTCCCAGGACAGCGCGGCGGCCAAGTCGATCTACGAGGCACTGAGCGGCGCTGGATTCGAAGTCTGGTTCGACCAGAGCGATCTGCGCGGCGGCGACGCCTGGGACCAGAAAATACGCCGCCAGATCAAGGAATGCGCCCTCTTCATTCCGATTATATCGGCGCATACCCAGACTCGGGCCGAAGGATATTTCCGGCTCGAGTGGCACCTAGCCGAGCAACGGACTTACCTCATGGCCCACGACCAGCTCTTCCTGCTCCCGGTGGTCGTCGATGACACCCCGGATGCGGCGGCGCGCGTGCCGGAAAGGTTCAGGGAGCGCCAGTGGACAAGGCTCAGGGACGGAACGGTGCCGCCGGAGTTCCCGGAGAGGGTGCGCAATCTCATTTCGGGAGCGCCTGTCGCGATGCAGAGGGATGCCGCGGCGAGCCATGCCACGCGGCCGGCCACCCATGCGCCCGCCAAGGAGAAGTCGGTCGCGGTCCTTCCCTTCGCGAACCTCAGCGGCGACAAGGACAACGAGTATTTTTCCGATGGCGTCAGCGAGGAACTCCTAACTGTTCTCCAGAAGATCCCGGGCCTGCGCGTGGCCGCGCGCACTTCGGCCTTCTCGTTCAAGGGCAAGGTCGCGACGGCCCAGGAGATCGGGTCCAAGCTCGGCGTCGCTCACTTGGTCGAGGGCAGCGTACAGAAGTCGGGCAATCGCGTGAAAGTCACGGCCCGCCTGAGCCTGGTCTCGACAGGCGACGAACAGTGGTCCCGCAGCTACACCCGCCAGGTCGAGGATGTGTTCGCCCTCCAGGAGGAGCTCGCCCTTGCGATCGTCGGCGAACTTCGCGGCCACTTCGGTGGCGACATGGCGGCCGCGAGCCAGGTCCGCGCGGCCACCAAGGGAGGCACGATGAAAGCCCAGGCTTACGAGGAATACCTGATGGGGCGCCACTTCGTCGGCGATTTCTCAGAGGCCAGCGAGACCAAGGCGTTGGCGCACTTCCTTCGGGCGACCGAACTCGACCCGAATTTCGCCTCGGCATGGGCCAGCCTCTCCCAGTCCTATTCATGGTTCTGCGGCTATTCCGGGACGATGAACCGGGAGACGTTCGACCGCTACCTGGCAAATGCGCGTGCCGCCGCCGAAAGGGCTTTGGCACTGGAACCCGACCTTGCGGCCGCACTGGCCGCAAAGTTCTGGATCCAGTCAGGGTATGACTTCGACATCAAGGGATGCATGGCGACAGTCGACAGGGCCCTGCAGGTCGCCCCATCGGATCCGACCGTGTCCCTCATGGCTTGCAGGATAGCCATCGTCCGCGGGCAGAACGAAACCGCCCTTGAACTGGCCAGGCGCAGCGTTGCGCTTGATCCGATCAGCGCCAAGTGCCGTGTGCAGCTGCTGCTGACGCTCCTGCACCTGCGCAAGTTTGACGAGGCCCGCCAGGAAGCGATGAGGGTGGCCGAGCTGAACCCGAACTCGATGTTTGCTAAGTCCGGCCTCGCCTATGTCTACCTCGCAGAGGGCCGCTACGCCGAGGCTGAGGCAAGCGTGCAGAATGCCGGCGATGAATGGCACGTGACCTTTAGTCTGGCCATCGCCCAATTTGCGCTCGGAAAGAGGTCGGAGGCGGACGCAGCGCTTCAGAAGCTCGTCGCCGCCCATAGCGACACGGCTGCCGTGCAGATCGCCTCGGTCTACGCCTTTCGTGGGGAAGTCGACGAATGCTTCCCCTGGCTCGAGCGCTCCCGCGACCAGCGTGACCCTGGCCTGCTGTCGCTGGGGGTAACGCCGTTTTTCAACAATGTCCGGAGCGACCCCAGATGGACCGCTTTCTGGGCCAAGATGGGATTCGAGCCGAAGATAACGATGCAGTAGGCCGGGGCCCCGGTGGGCCTGCTCAGACCAGCTTGGCGTCCAGCGTGATCTCGGCCTTGAGCAACCTTGAGATCGGGCAGTTCGCCTTGGCGCCCGCGGCGACCTCCGCGAATTTCTCGGCCGAGATCCCAGGGACCTTGGCGACGGTTGTCAGGTGAATCTTCGTCACGGTCCAGCTCGTCGTCGGAAGGTTCTCGAGAGTCAGATCCGCCGAGGTGGTGAGCGTGTCCGCGATGAACCCGGCGCCCTCCAGGGCGGCCGACAGTGCCATCGTGAAGCAGCCGGCATGGGCCGCGGCGATCAGCTCCTCGGGGTTTGTGCCCGAACCCTCGCCGAAGCGCGACGTGAACGAATAGGGTGTCTGCTTCAGGGTCGCGCTGTCGGTCGACAGGGTGCCCTTGCCGTTCTTAAGGTTGCCTTGCCAGATAGCGGATGCGCTTCGTTTCATGAGTCGAAGCTGGAGCGTTTTGCTCGCTTTCGCAACTCAGCCCGTTGACCCGCCCGTCAAAATCTTGCGCAAAGCCGCCGGTTTTCTTGCCAATGATCGTCCTGTGCCAACGATAGGGGTTGCCCCCGGCACCCCTTGGCGTGCGGAGCTTCGCTCCGGAACGCCTGCCCCACCCCGCAGCCCCAGAATCCCCCATGAAACGATTTCTATTGGCCCTCGCGACGACGGTTGCCCTGCTTGGCGTTCCCCACCTGCGTGCCGACGATCCCCTGCAGGCTGGCGACGACGTCCTCGCGAAGGGCTTTGCCACCCCGCCCGACAGCGCCAAGCCGCGTGTCTGGTGGCACTGGATGAACGGCAACATCACGAAGGAGGGCATCAAGCTCGACATAGAGTGGATGCACCGGATCGGCCTCGGGGGGTTCCAGAACTTCGATGCCAGCCTCGACACCCCCCAGGTGGTCGAGAAGCGGCTGGCCTACATGCGCCCGGAGTGGAAGGACGCCTTCAAGTACGCGATCAATCTCGGCGACCAGCTGGGCCTTGAGATGGCCATCGCAAGCTCGCCGGGTTGGAGCGAGACGGGCGGGCCCTGGGTGACCCCCTCGCAGGGCATGAAGAAGTACGTCTGGAGCGAGACGGCGGTCGAGGGCGGCAGGCCCTTCACCGGGACGCTGGCCCACCCTCCCT
>Ga0302157_10003741_pt1 | contig 16931 bp, 20 predicted proteins | sample I_Bog_N3_3_FD_193502 | JGI IMG/M metagenome (GOLD analysis project Ga0302157, IMG submission 193502) | Peat permafrost microbial communities from Stordalen Mire near Abisko, Sweden - I_Bog_N3_3 | ecosystem: Environmental > Terrestrial > Soil > Wetlands > Peat | place: Sweden: Abisko, Stordalen...
CGCCCGAAGTCCTCATTCGCAACACCCGAGGCCATCATGATCTCCGACTCGCTGCCCGCCGCCGAATCCCGCGCCCGCTACGAACTGCGCTTCCAGTCGCTGTTCCACACGGGCCGCGCACTGACGTTTCCGTGCGATCGACAAGGCGAAGTGCAGTGGGACGCGATGACCGAGGGCGCCCGCGCCAACTTCCTGCGCGCCCAGGGCAGCGTCGGCCGCGAGTTCGCGTCGCCGGCGGTCCAGCTCAGCGATCTGCACTGACTCGTCAACGGCTGGCCTCAGGCATGCGCGGCCATTGCGGCAGCGAATCCGAGCACCATGGCTACCGCGATGATCGCTATGTACGAGCCAATGCCCCACAGCAGCGGTTGCGCCCAGCCGCGGCGCGGATAGTCTGCACCGAATCGTTCGGCCACCCACTTGGCCTGCGAGCGAGCGTTGGCGAAGTACCAGATGACCAGCATCAGGAAAGCCACCGGGTTGGTCAGTGACTTGAGCCCGCTCCGGGGCATCAACCCACCCACGAGTATCAATCCCAGAAGGATGACCGCCGATGCGATCAACCATGCCTTGGACGATGCGGCGCGCTGAGTTTCGCCAAGCGCCGTCCAGTTCTTCATCTGCAACCATGCGCCGAAAACCGGACTGAAAAGCAGGCTCCAGTTGGCTGCAGCATTCGGATTCCAGAGCGCGGGTGCTTCCACAGTGTCGGCGCGCGCTCCATCGAGTTGGGCCTTGGGCGGCGCGTAGCGGTTGGTGTCCATCGATCTCTCCCCTGTTGTTCGAACATGCTTTATACCTGTCGAGCAAGCCGATGGCGCGACAATCGAACTCCCTGTCCTGCCCCGAACCCATCGTGCCCCCCTTCGGCCGCTCCTTTCTTGCCCACTGGTGGCTGGATCCCGAGATCACCTACCTGAACCACGGCACCGTCGGTGCGACGCCGCGCGTGGTGCTGGCTGCCCAGCATGCCTGGCAGCGTCGCATCGAGGCCCAGCCGGCCAGTTTCCTGTTCCGTGAGCTGATGCGCGTGACGGCGGACGAACCCGGCACCCCGCGCCTGCTGCTGCGTGCGACGGCCGACGCGGTCGGCGAGTTCGTCGGCGCGCGCGGCGACGACATCGTCTTCGTGGACAACGCCAGCACCGGCATCAACGCCGTCCTGCGCTCGATCGCGCTGAAGGCCGGGGACGAGATCGTGGTGCTCGACCAGGCCTATGGCGCGGTGGTGAAAGCGGCCGAGTTCGTCGCGCGGGCCGTGGGCGCGAGAGTGGTGACGGTCGCCACGCCATGGCCCGTGCAGGGCGACATGGCCACGGCATATGCCGACGCCGTCGAGCAGGCGCTGACGCCGCGCACGCGCCTGGCCGTGCTCGACCACATCTCGTCCGAGACGGCGTTGATCCTGCCGGTGGCGGCGATGGCCGCGCGTTGCCGCGTGCGCGGCGTGCCGGTGCTGATCGACGGCGCGCATGCGCCCGGCGCCATCGCACTCGACATCGAATCGCTGGGCGCCGACTGGGTCGTGGCCAACCTGCACAAGTGGGCGTTCGCGCCGCGCGGCTGCGGCTTGCTGTGGGTGGCGCCCGCGCACCGCGCGACGCTGCATCCGCCGGTCATCTCGTGGGGCCTCGACATGGGACTGGCGCAGGAGTTCGACTGGACGGGCACGCGCGACCCGTCGGCGGTGCTGTGCGCACCGGCCGGCATCGCGTTCATGCGCGACGTGCTGGGGCTGGACGCGATGCGCACCTGGAACCACGACCTCGTGTGGCGCATGGCGCACGCGCTCGCGGCGCGCTGGGGGCAAGCTTTCACCACGCCCGAGGCGATGGTGGGCTGCATGGCCAGCGTCGCGCTGCCGGCGCGCATCGATGCGCTGGGCGAGGCGGCCGCGCCGGCCTTGAAGGACTGGCTGTGGCACGAGCGCCGGATCGAGGCCCAGGTATTGACGATCCGCGGCCAGGTCCATGTGCGGCTGGCCGCGCAGGTCTACAACGACGAGAGCGACTACGAGCGGCTGGCCCAGGCGATCGACGAGTGGCCCGCCTGATGGGCTTGCTGCTTCTCGCGCCAATGGAAGGCCTGCTCGACCACCCGCTGCGCGAAGTGCTGACGGCCGTCGGCGGGATCGACCGCTGCGTGTCGGAGTTCATCCGCATCACCGACATGCTGATGCCCGATCGCGTGTTCACGCGCATCGTGCCGGAGCTGCTGCAGGGCGGTCGCACGCTGGCGGGCGTGCCGGTGCGCCCGCAGTTGCTGGGGTCCGACCCGGCCTGCCTGGCCGACAACGCCGCGGCCATCGCGGCGCTGAAGCCGGACGGCATCGACCTGAACTTCGGCTGCCCCGCGAAGACGGTCAACCGCCACGGTGGCGGCGCGTCGCTGCTGCAGGATCCGGAGCTGCTTGCCCGCATCGTCGAGGCGGTGCGGCGCGCGGTACCGGCCAGCCTGCCGGTATCGGCCAAGATGCGGCTGGGCTTCGAGGACGCCTCGCGCGCGCTCGAATGCGCGCAGGCACTCGCGGGCGGGGGCGCGAGCGAGCTGGTGGTGCACGCGCGCACGAAGGCCGACGGCTACCGGCCGCCGGCGTACTGGGAGCGCGTGCCGGCCATTCGCGAAGCCGTGTCGATTCCGGTGATCGCCAATGGCGAGATCTGGACGCCCGACGATGCCGCAAGGTGCCGGCGCGTCTCGGGCTGCGACGGGCTGATGCTGGGCCGCGGCATGGTGGTCGATCCGGGCCTGGCGCTGGCGATTCGTGCGCAGCGACGATCGGGTCACGGCGCGCCATCGACGGCGCTGCCGGCGCATGCGGCCGAGGCGCCGCGTGACGTTTCCGGCTACGTGAAAGCCTCGGCCGGAGGCCCGCATTCGCCCGCGGCGTATGGCGCCGCGCCGGTGCTGGCCTGGGACGACCTGTTGCCGTTGATCGCGGATTTCTGGCGCCGAATGAGCGCGCGCGTGGAGCCGCGCCACCGCGCGGGACGGCTCAAGCAGTGGCTCAACCTGTTGCGCCGGCGCTATCCCGAGGCGCAACGCGCGTACGACGACTTGCGACTGCTCAATGACCCTGGTGCGCTGGCCGCGACGATGTTTGCTAACGTGCCGCAATCTTCTTACAGCCTGGCCACGCCATGAAATTTCTCCACACCATGCTTCGCGTCGGCGAGCTGCAACGCTCGATCGACTTCTACACGCGCCACTTCGGCATGAAGCTGCGCCGCACCACCGATCGGCCGGAGCAGCAGTACACGCTGGCCTTCCTGGGCTATGGCGCCGACGACGGCAATGGCGAGGTGGGCTCGGCCGAGATCGAGCTGACCTACAACTATGGCGTCGCGGCGTACGACGTCGGCACCGCGTTCGGCCATCTGGCGCTGGGCGTGCCGGACGTCGCAGCCGTGTGCGACAGCGTGCGCGCGGCGGGCGGCAAGGTCACGCGCGAGCCCGGGCCGGTCAAGGGCGGCACGTCGTTCATCGCCTTCGTGCAGGATCCGGACGGCTACAAGATCGAGCTGATCCAGATCTGAAAAGGCCCTGGCGCGCTCTCACGCGTCAGGGCCTCGAGTTCCTGCGTCGCTTGCTCAGTGCACCGACGGCGTGGGCTTGGCGGCTGCCGAGGCCGCAGGCGTCGGGGCCGCAGCGGTGGCCGGGGCCGGCGGATGATCGCGCATCGTGTACGACAGGCCCAGCAGGTTGTCGTGCAGTTCGGCCGGCGTCTTGCCGCCGACGTACATGCGCAGCATCACGCGCCCGAGCAGCTCGTTGTTCATGTAGGGCGAGGCGGCGCCGTGCGGGGTCAGGACGACGCCGTTGAGCGTCGCGATCAGGCCTTTGCCGGGCACCCAGTCCATGGTGACGATGTCCCCCTTCCTGATCTTGGGCAACGCGCTGTAGATGTCGCCGATCTGCGAGACCTCGCTGATCAGCTGCGCGAATTCGGCCGGCGTGGCCGAGGCCTCGAAGTCGATCAGGAAATAGCGCGAGGCCTGCGAACCGGTGACGTCCTGCTGGATCGCCAGTTGCACGCGCTTGACGCCCGGCGCCTTCTCGATGGCGTCGAGCGTGTTGTACTTCTGCTGCAGGTACAGCGCGGTGACGTCGATCTTGAAGTAGCCGCGCTTGCGGTAGCCTGCACCGTTGAGTTTCAGCGGCACGCCGGCGACGGTCACCGTCTCGTCCAGCGGAACGCCGGACACATCGACCGTGGCCCAGGCGCCGGACACGGCGCAGCCCAACACCAGTGCCGACACGAGGCGGCGCAACGATTGCATCTTCATGATCAACTCACCCTCACTCTGGGCGCGGCGACGTGCCGGGCCACGCGGATTCACGCCGTCCGGTCTTCGGAGCACCGGACTTCGCTTTCCTTGATATCGGACAGAAGCGCCCCCACTGAAGGCCGGCCACAAGGCCCGGCCCTTCGGGAGCGTTCTTTTCAGTGGCTCAGAACGGCTTGGACAGCGTCAAGAAGGCCGTGAAGCCCTTCGGACGGGTTTCCGCGCCGAATTCCTTCATGATGCGGCCTTCCAGCAGGTAGTCGCCGGCGCCGTGGATGTAGGCCACTTCGGGGCCGAGGCCGAAGACGCGGCCCTTCTGGTCGAGCGTCGCTTCCTCGCGCGCCTGGAACGCGGGATCCTTGGCCGCGAATTCGGCCGGCGTCAGGCTGGTCGTGTCCTTGTTCAGCTGGTCGACGGCATAGCCCGACACGCCGACGCGGGTCGATTCGCTGACCGACTTCATGAGGGCGAGGTCGACGTTGACGTAGCTGCCGCTCTTGTACTTGGTGAACGTGTTGCGCGTGTTGTAGGAGTAGGCGACGCGCGAGCCGGCGTCCCAGCCATCACCGATGTAGCTGAACTGCACGGCCGGGCGGAACGTCCAGAACTTGCCGGCGCTCGGATTGGCGGCGCGATTCTCGTTGTAGTCGCCGGTCGGCGCCACGGTCGTGAGCACGAGCAGCGTCTGGGTGGCTTCGGTGCTCCAGCGCAGGATCGGCGAGACCTCGAGGTCGCCCGGGCCCCAGGTCTTGTTGGAGTTGGCGGCGGTCAGGGCACTGGCTTGCGTGCTCGCGCCACTGTTGACCAGGGCGATCAGACCGGCCTGGTTGGCGGCCGGCAGGGTCGCCGCGACGCCGTTCAGCGTGGTGCTGATGCTGCTGACGCTGGCTTCGCTGCCCTTGTTGACGAGCGGGAGCAGCACCGTGCCGCCGAGCGTGGCGCCCAGGAACGTCGTCGCGCTCATGTAGCTCAGGCGCGACAGCACGCCGTTGACGTTGATCTGATCGTTGGTATGGATCGTGGTGACGGCACCCGCCGAGCCGGGCGGCAGCGTGGTCTGCAGCGCCGCCGACAGGGCGCCGGTCAGGTCGGTCGACACGGTCTGCGTGCCACGCACGTTGCCGCTGTAGGCGTAGGCATGGGCCTGGAAGACCCAGCCGCCTTCGAACGGGGCCGACATGTCGGCGGCGCCATAGCCCGGCGCGTAGCGCAGGTCATAGTCTTCCGTTGCAGCGGCCGTGCCGCTGGCGACCAGGGCAGCGATGGCCAAGGCGATGTTCTTGTTGACGATTGCCATTTGAGTTGTCTCCGTACTCGTTTTTTCCAATGGGCGGAGTCTAGTCGCGCCAAGTCCTCAAGGCATCGCAAATGCGCGAACAAGTGCACGAACCAGGTGCAGTACGGCCGGAAATGTCGCGCGTTGATGACAGATGCACCCAAAGTGGGCGCTGCCGGACCGTGAGGTTGCCCAAAGAAAAACGACTCGAGCCGGCATTGCCGGCTCGAATGTGAGGGAGCACTTGCGGGTCGTCTGTCGCTTGAGCGACGCCGCGCTTTAACTGTTGCTCGGGCGCGTCAGTGTTGGCGCGCTCGCAGCCCCGCGATGAACTCGCTGGCCGCGAGTTCGGAGGCCACGGCCGCGTCGAGCGGCGACTGCGACAGCCCGGAGCGGTCGTAGTGCATGTTCTCGTAGAGCGTGGCAGATGCCGGGCAGGCGCGCAACACGGCGCGCAACGCGTCCTCGGGCAGGTCCTCGGCCAGCAGGCCGCGAACGGTGCCGACCAGGTTGCGGTACTGCTGCGCGCCGACGACGGTCGGGTTCGCGTCCACGCGTTCCAGCAACTGGGCCATGGCGATCAGGTTCTCGATGCGGTTCTTCAGCGCGGCGGCAGCCATCACGGTTCCTTCGGTGCGAGGCCGCGAGTTGCCGCCCATGCACCTCAGTTAGGGATGTCGCCTCTTAAATCAAGAGATTATTTGCCCCAGCTGTCCTTGAGCGTGGCTACGCGATTGAACACCGGCGCATCGACGCGATGATCGACGCGGTCCGTCACGAAGTAGCCGTGGCGTTCGAACTGCACGCGCGTCTCGGCCGGCAGCGCGCTGGCCGACGGCTCGACGTAGCCGCGCGTCACGCGCATGCTGTTCGGGTTCAGCTCGGCCGTGAGCGGCGCGTCGGAAATCCCCGGTTGCGGCACGGCGAACAGGCGGTCGTACAGGTTCAGCGTGACGGGCACGCCGTCGTGCACCGCCACCCAGGTGATCGTGCCCTTGACCTTGACGAGGTCGGCGCCCGGCGTGCCGCTTTTCGTGTCCGCGACGATGTTGGCGAGCACTGCCGTGATGTTGCCTTCGGCATCCTTTTCGCAGCCCGTGCACTCCACGATGACGCCGTATTTCAGGCGCACCTTGTTGCCGGGGAACAGGCGCTGGTAGCCCTTGGTCTGCACTTCGAGGAAGTCGTCGCGCTCGATCCACACCGTGGGGCCGAGGGCGAAGTCGCGCTGGCCCATTTCCGGGTGGTGCGGATGCGCCGGCGCGCTGCAGGGCTCGATGGCTGCGCTGCCGAAGACATCGGCCCAGTTCGTGAGCTTGAGCGGCAGCGGATCCAGCACGGCCATCGCGCGGGCGGCCTTGGCCTCGAGGTCGTCGCGCAGCGCGATGTCGAGCCAGGCGTAGTCGATCCAGGTGTTGTTCTTGGTGGCGCCGGTGCGTTCGGCCAGCAGTTGCAGGCTGCCCGCGGTGTAGCCGCGGCGGCGCATGCCGACCAGCGTGGGCATGCGCGGATCGTCCCAGCCGCTGACATGGTTCTCCTCCACCAGCTGGCGCAGCTTGCGCTTGCTGGTGACCACGTAGGTGAGGTTCAGGCGCGCGAACTCGTACTGCCTGGGCAGCGGGTGCGACAGCAGTCCCAGCTCCACCAGGCGCTCCAGCAGCCAGTCGTAGAACGGGCGCTGGTCTTCGAACTCGAGCGTGCAGATGCTGTGCGTGATGCGTTCGAGCGCATCCTCGATCGGGTGCGCGAACGTGTACATCGGGTAGATGCACCAGCGGTCGCCCGTGTTGTGGTGGTGCGCGCGGCGGATGCGGTACAGCGCCGGGTCGCGCAGGTTGATGTTGGGGCTCGCCATGTCGATCTTCGCGCGCAGCACCATCGCCCCGTCGGCGTGCTTGCCGTCGCGCATCTCGCGCAGGCGGGCCACGTTCTCGTCGGGCGTGCGGTCGCGGAACGGGCTGTTGGTGCCGGGCGTGTTGAAGTCGCCGCGGTTGGCGCGGATCTGGTCGGCCGACTGCTCGTCCACGTAGGCCAGGCCGGCCTGCGCCAGCGCCTCGGCGGCGCGGTACATGAAGTCGAAGTCGTCGCTGGCGAAGTACAGGTTGCTGCCGAGCGGCGACTCCCAGTCGAAGCCGAGCCAGCGCACGTTTTCCTTGATGCCGTCGACGTATTCCTGGTCTTCCTTTTCCGGGTTGGTGTCGTCGAAACGCAGGTGGCAGACGCCGCCGTAGTCGCGCGCCAGGCCGAAGTTCAGGCAGATGCTCTTGGCGTGGCCCACGTGCAGGTAGCCGTTCGGCTCGGGCGGGAAGCGCAGGCGCACGCGCGCCGCGTCGGGCACGCCAGCGGCATGATGCGCCGCATCGCCCGGGCCGCCGCCCCACTGTCGAGATGCGTACGTGCCCGCCTCGAGGTCGCGCTCGATGACGTTGCGCAGGAAATTGGCGGGCTTGACGGCGTCGTCGGCCGGCACGGAGGCGGTGGGGGTCTTGGGCGTGTTCATGTCTGTGGCGATTCTAGTTGGCCGGGTTTGCCCTCGGTTGCCGGGGCTCCCTCTCAAGAGGGATAGCCTGCGCGCGCCCGGTTTTCCATACTCGCGCCTCGGCACACCGCAAGGTCGATGGGCCGCACCAGGAGGAGTTCCCCATGCAGCACGCGATGACGATGAGCACGACGGCCCGCTGGCTCGACACCGGCACACAGGTGTTGATCGGCGCGACGGCGATCGTCGCGGCCTGCATCGCGTTGACGGGCACCGGCATGCGCGCTCATGGCGAGGCGCCGCAGGGCCGCTTTCAAGTGGCGATGCAAGCGTACGAGGCGCAGCAATGGCCGCAGGCCTATGCGCAGCTGTCGGCCGCCGCCGATGCCGGCGACCCGGCTGCAGCGAGAGTGGCCACGATGATGGCGCGCCAGGGGCCGTTGCTGTTCGGCCAGCAATTCGACGTCAGCGCCGAGCGCCTGCAGCGCTGGGACCAGGCGATGCGCGGACAGTTGCCGCCGGTGGTCGCGACGACTACATCCCGCGAAAAAGATGCGCATGAAGTCGGCTTGCCACCAGCCGTTCAGGTCGCTCGCGCAAGGTAAGGAAGACCTTGCCCGAGTCGTCGCGCGTGGCCGTGGCGATCGCGTCGGCGCGCACGACGGTGCCGCGATGGATCTGCCAGAAGCGCTCCGCGCTCAGGCGTGGCAACAGCTCGCGCAGCGATATCCGGATCAGCGCCTCGCGCGTGGCGGTCACCACCCGCACGTACTTGTCGGTCGCCTCGAAGTAGATCACCTCGCCCACGGGAATCATGTGCAGCGTCGCGCCGATGCTGGCCTGCAGGATCGTCAGCGGCGGCGCGGCCGCATCGTCCTGCGATGCAGCCCGCGTCGTCTCGGGCGGGGCGCCCAGCAGCGTGCGCAGCCGCCCCAGCAGGGCCGCGTCGCCGGGTGCGGCGGAAGATGCCGGTGCCTGCTGCGCCGCCGCGCGCAGCGCGATCATGTCTTTCAGGCGCGCGCAGCAGGCGGCGAGGCGGGCCGGTTGCACCGGCTTTTGCAGGTAGTCCACGGCGGCGCGCTCGAAGGCCTGCATCGCGTACTGGTCGTAGGCGGTGACGAAGACGATCAACGGCAAGGCCGCGGCGTTCGCGGGCCATTCCTCGACGATCGCCTCGGCCGCCTCCAGTCCGCTGCGTCCGGGCATGCGGATGTCCAGGAACACGATGTCGGGACGTCCGGCCAGCGCGCGTTCGACCGCGTCGTCGCCATCGACGGCGCTGTCCAGCAACTGCAGCTCGGGCCAGGCGCGCGCGAGTTCGGCGCGCAAGGCCTGCGCGAGCAGCGGCTCGTCTTCGGCGATCAGGGCAGTGGTCATGGTCGGGTGTCTTTCAGGAAGGATGGCGCGTGCTGGCCGGCAGGCGGATCTCGGCACGCGTGCCGCCTTCGGCGCCCGCCGTGAGCGTGAAGCGGGCCGCGTCGCCGTGCAGTGTCTGCAGGCGCTCGCGGATCTGCGCGAGCCCGAAGCCCGAGCCCGCCTCCATGGGCTCGCGTGCGCGCGCCGCCGCGGCCTCGAGACCGCGACCGGTGTCGGTCACGCAGAGGACGAGCGTCGCGCCATCGAGCGCGGCGGTGACGTGCAGCTCGCCGGGTCCGCGCTGAGGTTCGAGGCCGTGCTTGATCGCGTTCTCCACCAGCGGCTGCAGCAGCAGCGGGGGCACTGCGATGGCGCCGAGTTCCGGCGGCAGCATGGTGCTGGCGCGCAGCCGGTCGCCCATGCGCACCTGCATCAGCGCCAGGTAGTCGGCGATGCGCGCGAACTCGTCGGCCAGCGGATGTTCGGCCTGCCGGCTGGCGTTGAGCGTGGCGCGCAGGAAGGCGATCAGGTGGTCCAGCATGTCCTGCGCGCGCTGCGGATCGGCGGCGATCAGCGCCCGCAGGTTGGCCAGCGTGTTGAACAGCATGTGCGGCTCGAGCTGCGACTGCAGCAGGCTCAGGCGCGCGAGCGTGGCGTCGTGCGCGGCGGCGGCGGCCTGGGCGCGGTTCGCGCGCGCCTGGCCGCGCATCCAGAACCAGCCGCTGACGAAGGCGCAGAACGTGGCCGTCGGGCCGAAATCGCGCAGCAACGCGCGGGGTTGGCGCAGATAGCCGAGCCAGCTCGAATAGCCGAAGATCGCGTCGGATATCGTGGTGCCCGCCACGTAGCCCAGCATGCAGGCGCCGACCACCAGCGCGATGCTGTGCCAGCCGGCCGGCCAGCCCTGGGTGCGATTGGGCATCAACCAGCGGCCACACTCGATGACCAGCCAGATCGACAGTCCGATGCACTGCGCATACACCAGCGTCCTGCCGAAGTGTCCGTCGTTGATCGTCGAGACCAGGCCGGCGATCGCGACGTTGGCCAGCGCCACCTGCACGCCGTGGCGCCAAAGGTGTCCGGCGTCGAACAGCGCGGCCGCCGCCGGCGGTGTGGCGAGGGCAGTGCTGCGCGGGAGGTCGGGCGGAAGGGTCACGTCGAGGGCAGGCATCGCAGGAGGAATCTCGATTGTCGTCTTCAGGCCGCGAGCCCGGCGTCGCGACCGCCACGCGTCGACCAGATCTTGCGCGAGCGAGCGGCCAGCAGTCCGGCCGTGAAGCCGTAGGTGATCGCCGCAGCGGCGGCCGCCGCGGGGTTGCCGGCCAGCGAGGGCTGCATCGCGAGTGCGACGTTGACGACGTAGCGCAGCAGGAACACGCCCGTGAACAGCAACAGCGGCGCGATGCTGCCGCCGATGCGGAAGCTGCCGTCGGCGTTGGCGCTGACGCGGCGCGGCAGGTCCAGCGAACGGTTGGACACGAAACCGAGTGCGGCGCCCGCGGCCCAGCAGGCGCCGGTGAGCAGTTCGCCGGCGCCGGCGAAGCCTTGCAGGGCGCTCCCCAGCGACGCCACGGCCACCACCGCCGGCACGATCAGCACACGTGCCGCGGCCATGTCTTGCGTGCGGGTCTGGCGCAGCCCGAACAGCACGAGCGCGGCAAAGACGGCCCAGACCCAGGTCGGCGTGTGGGAGAAGATGGCGAGCAGGGAGGTCATGGCATGGTTCCTTTGGGGTGAAGGCGGCGGGAGCGAATGGACGCATGGTCGCGGCACGATCCGCATGGCGCCAGCGGCGAGCGACGGGACGCCGCCCCCGGTCGCCAGATGCGCGTGGCGCGGCGCCAGTTGCGACGGCAGGCATGGGCCGGACGTCGAGGTGGAAACCCGCAGGCCGTGCGGCGATCGGGTCGCGAGTTGGGGAGAACCCTTGCGGGTGTTGGCTATCGGCCATCGATTCGTCGTGAATTGCGGCGCATCGCACGATGAAACAGCGCGTTCTCTCGGCATGTCTACCCATGAAATACCCCCTGGCCCAGGCTAAAATGACCAGTTGGAAGGGGAGGCCGACAACGCGTACCCGCCGGGGTTTCCGGCGGGCAGCGAAACGGACCTTGAGGTCACGCGGCCAAAGCCGCGGACAACACGAAAAGCGGCACCGCAACTCCGCGGTGACCGTCGGCGTCAGGGCTAGCCAATTGAGTTTTTCTTTCGTCATCGAGTCCTGGGCGGCGTGTGCGCCCGGCGTGGACACGCCGCAGCGCTGGTCGCAGTGGGCGGCCGCGCCATGGCTGCCTGAGGGCGAACCCCAGGTCGCGTTGGCGGCGGTGGCGCCGATGCTGCGTCGGCGCTTCGCGCCGCTGGGCCGGCTGGCCGCGCAGGCCGTGCTGGATCTCGGCGGCCACATTGACGGCGATACCGACGGCGCCGCGCTGCTCGACAACCCCACTGTCTACGCGTCGCGCTACGGCGAGGCGAGCCGTTGCCTGGAACTGCTGGCCGACCAGGCGCGCGACAGCGTGCTGTCGCCCACGGCTTTCGGGTTGTCGGTGCACAACGCGATCGGCGCGATGATCGCGCTCACGCGCGGCGACCGTCGCAACTCGTCGGCCATTGCCGCCGGCCGCGCGACGGCGGCGGCCGGCGTGGCCGAGGCGGTCGCGTTGCTGGACGACGGCGCGCGCAGCGTCAGCCTCATCGTCTACGACTCGCCCTTGCCGGCTGGCTATGCCTGCTTCGAGGACGAGCCGTCCGCGCACTTCGCGTGGGCGTGGCGCCTGCGTCGTCCGCGTGCCGGCGAGCGCGCGCTGCATCTCGATTGGCCGGCGGCGGATGCGAGCGCGAACGACGATTCCATGCTGCCGCAGTTGCCGGCCAGTCTCCAGGCACTCTGGTTTGGCCTGTCCGACGCGGCCTCGCTGATCCAGCAGATCGACGGTCGCCGCTGCCTCTGGAGCCGCGATGCCTGAGGCGGCCATCCCGTCCGTGCAGGCGCGCAGCTCGGTGCTCAACCGCTGGTGGCGCGTGCTCGCCACCGGCGGCTCGTTCGCCTGCTTCGGCGTCGGTGGCCTGTTGCTGGGGGCGATCGTGTTCCCGCTGCTGCTGGTGATCGTGCGCCATCGCCGGCGCCGCTCGGCCCTCGCGCGCCGGACCCTCCATCACCTGTTCCGTTTCTTCGTCGCGATCATCTGCGGCCTGGGCCTGTGCAGCCTCGAAGTGCGCGGCCGCGAACGCCTGCATCGGCGCGGCCTGCTGATCCTCGCGAGCCATCCGTCGTTGATCGACGTGGTGTTCCTGATGTCGCTGGTGCGCGACGCCGACTGCATCGTCAAGGCGGCGCTGCTGCGCAACCCCTTCACGCGCGGGCCGGTGCGTGCAGCGGGCTTCGTGTGCAACGATTCCGGCCCGGGCCTGATAGCCGACTGCGTGGCCTCCGTGCGCGCCGGCAACAACCTCATCGTCTTTCCCGAAGGCACGCGCACGCCGCCGGGCGCCGCGCTCGGCCGCCTGCAGCGCGGTGCGGCCAACCTGGCGGTGCGCGGCGAACTGCCGATCACGCCCGTGCGCATCAGCTGCTCGCAGCAGATGCTGGGCAAGAGCGACAAGTGGTGGCGCGTGCCGTGCCACGCAGGACACTTCGTGATCGATGTCGGTGACGACATTCCGGCCGATTCCCACCTGGCCGCGGCCGGCGCGCAAGCGCTGGCCGCACGTCGCCTCAACGACGAACTGGCGCGCCTCCTTGGCGCAGAGAGACCCCATGCAGCAGCTTGAGAACGACATCAAGGAACTCATCATTTCCTCGTTGGCGCTGGAAGACATCACGCCAGCGGACATCGACGCCTCGGCGCCGCTGTTCGTCAATGGCCTCGGCCTGGATTCGATCGACGCGCTCGAACTGGGGCTGGCGCTGCAGAAGCGCTACGGCGTGAGCCTGTCGGCCGAGTCCGAGCAGGTGCGCGCCCATTTCGCGAGCGTCAAGACGCTGGCCGCATTCGTGATTTCCCAGGGCAAAGCCCCCATTTGAGACGGATTTCCATCATGACCAAAGACGATATCTTCGCCAAGATCGTCGACATCCTGCAGCAGACCTTCGACATCGAGCCGTCGCGCATCACGCGTGAATCGCGCCTCGGCGAGGATCTGGATATCGACAGCATCGACGCCGTCGACCTCATCGTGCAGCTCAAGCCCCTGGTGGGCAAGCGCCTGCAGCCCGAGGCGTTCAAGTCAGTGCGCACGGTGCAGGACGTCGTCGATGCGCTGTACGGCCTCGTGCACGAAACCTCAGAGAAGCAGTGAACCCTTCGATGGCCCCATCCGCGCCGGCTGCGACGATCGCCACCTCCCGCAAGACGCCGCCGCTGCTGGCCGCCGTGCTGCTGGTGGTGAGCCTCGCGTATCCGGTGGTGGTGTACCTGGCGCTGGGCCATGTCAGCCCGCGCTGGATCGCGCTGCTGCTGGTGGTGCTCGCGCTGGCGCGCGCCTGGGTCACGCGCGAATCGTTCTGGCTGGGCGCGGCGGCGTTGGCCACCGTGCTGGCCGTCGCCAGTCTTCTCGGCGACCGCTGGGGGCCGTTGAAGCTTTATCCGGCGCTCGTCAACCTGGTGATGTTCGGCCTGTTCGCCATGAGCCTGTGGCGCGGCCCGACCGTGGTCGAGCGGCTCGCCCGACTGCGCGAGACGAACTTCCCGCCGGCAGCGATCGCCTACACGCGCCGCGTCACGCAGGTGTGGTGCGGCTTCTTCGTCGTCAACGGGCTGATCGCCGTGGCCACCGCGCTGTGGGCTAGCGCGGCCGCCTGGGCGTTGTACAACGGGCTGTTGTCGTACGTGGCGGTGGGCGTGCTGACGGGCGGCGAATGGCTGGTGCGCCGACGCGTGCGCGGCCGCATCGCGGCCGCAGAGCTGGCGCGCACCGGCGACGGAGCCCGGCATGGTTGATGCGGCCGGCTGGCGCGCGTTGACGGCCTTGCCCCGCCGCACTGCTTCACCCGACAGCGCAGTGGCTTGGCGCGGTGGCGAACCGCTGTCGCAGGCCGCCTTCGCCGCACAGGTGGCGGCGTGGCGCGACACGCTTGCGGCGCATTCCGGCTTGCGTTGGGCGCTGTTCGTCGAGGACACCTACGACTTCGCCGCCGCGCTGTTCGGCGCGTGGCATGCCGGAAAGACGGTGATCGTGCCGGGCGACATGCAGGACGACACCGTCGCGCGGCTGCGCGCCGCCAGCGACGGCTTTCTCGGCGACCTGCCGGGCGCGCTCGCGCGTCCCGCACCCGCCGCGCGCGAGCTCGTGTGGTCGCCACTGGATCGCGATGCGACGCAGCTGGTCGTCTACACCTCCGGCACCAGCGGCGAGCCGCTGGCCATCTCCAAGCGGCTTGCGCAACTCGACGCCGAGGTGCACGCGCTGGAAGCCCGCTTCGGCGCGCTGTGCGACACCGGTCTCGCCCCTGCGAACCTGGCGCCCGAGACGGTGGCGGCCGGCGCGGCCGTGCAGGGTCTGGCCGGCTTCGACGAAGACAACGGGCCGCCGCCGTTGATCTGGTCCACCGTGACGCACCAGCACATCTACGGCCTGCTGTTTCGCGTGCTGTGGCCGTTGGCGGCCGGCCGGCCGTTCGCGGCCGAACGCCTGGTGTTCAACGAAGAGATCGCGCTGCGCATCGCCGGCCCGGCCGTGCTGGTGGCCAGCCCGGCGCACCTGCGTCGGCTGCCCGACGCGCTCGACTGGTCGGCCGCGCGCGCCGGCCTGCGCGGCGTGTTCTCGTCCGGCGGCCCGTTGCCGCCCGAGGCCGCGGAGAGCGCGCTGGCGTTGCTGGGCTTGGCGCCGGTGGAGGTCTACGGCAGTTCGGAGACGGGTGGCGTGGCCTGGCGCCAGCGCGCGCGTCATGGCGACACCTGGCAAGCGCTGCCCGGCATCGAGTTCCGCATTGCCGACGGCGAGCTGTGCGTGCGCTCGCCGCACCTGCCCGACATGGCGTGGTGGCACACCGCCGACCGCGCCACGCCGGCCGGCGACGGCATGGACGGCTTCGAACTGCACGGCCGCGCCGACCGCATCGTCAAGATCGAGGAAAAGCGCGTGTCGCTCACCGCGATGGAGCAGCGCCTGGCCGCTCGCGATGACGTGGCCGAGGCGCGCGTGCTGATGCTGGGCGAAGAGCGCCCGGACGTCGATGCGGACGGGGCCGTCGTGGCCCACGCGGTCCGTCCCGCGGTCGTCGCCGCGCTGACCGAGTCCGGTCGTGCGAAATTGCAGCGCATCGGCAAGCCGGCGCTGGTCGCCGAATTGCGCGCGGCGTTGCTCGCTGCGGTCGATCGCGTGGCCTTGCCGCGCCGCTGGCGCTTCGTCGATGCGTTGCCGGTCAATGCGCAAGGCAAAAGCACCGAGGCGTCGCTGGGGGCGTTGTTCGCACCGCCCGCCACGGCGCCACCGCGCCGGCCGACGCCGAAGTGGCGCATCACGGAGCCGGCCCACGCCCGGGCCTCGATCGCGCTGGCGCCGGATCTGCTGGTCTTCGACGGCCACTTTCCAGGCTCTCCGATCCTGCCCGGCGTCGCGCAGGTCGACTGGGCGATCGCATTCGCGCGCGAGCGCTTCGAGATGCCGTCTCGTTTCGTTCGCATGGAGGCCCTGAAATTCTCTCAACCGGCGCTGCCCGGCATGCATCTCGACATCGAGTGGCACTGGAACGCCGCCACCGCCACGCTGCAGTTCGAATACCGCTCGACCGCGGGCCGCCATTCGAGCGGCCGCATCGTGTTCACCGACGCGCTGGCCGCATGACCCGCGCCGTGTTCCGACCCGTGGCCGTGATCCCGGTCTACAACCACGGCGACGCCGTGGGCGCCGTCGCGGCCAACGTCCGCGCCGGCGGGCTGCATTGCATCCTCGTGGACGACGGCAGCTCCGCCGACTGCGCGGCGGTGCTCGACGCGCTGGCGCAGGCGCCCGACGTCACGCTGGTGCGCCTGGCGCTGAACCAGGGCAAGGGCGGCGCGATGATGGCCGGCCTGCGCGCGGCCGCGGCCGCCGGCTGGTCGCACGCGTTGCAGATCGACGCCGACGGCCAGCACGACGCGCGCGACATCCCCGCGTTCCTGGCCCGCGCCGCCGCGCAGCCCGGCGCGGTGATCTGCGGCACGCCGGTCTACGACGAGACGGTGCCGATGGGTCGCCTCGTCGGCCGCTACGCGACGCACGTCTGGGTGTGGATCAACTCGCTGTCGCTGGAGATCCGCGATTCGATGTGCGGCTTCCGCGTGTATCCGCTGGCGCCGGTCGTCAAGCTGTTCGACGAGGCCCGCCTGGGCCGGCGCATGGATTTCGATCCCGAGGTGCTGGTGCGCCTGCACTGGCGCGGCGTGGCGATCGTCAGCGTCCCCACGCGCGTCACGTACCCGCAGGACGGGCTGTCGCACTTCCGGCTCGGCCTGGACAACTGGCTCATCACGAAGATGCACACGCGGCTCGCGTTCGGCATGCTGGCGCGTTCGCCGCTGCTGCTGTGGCGCAAGGTGACGCGTTGAGCGCC
>Ga0302157_10003742_pt1 | contig 16931 bp, 24 predicted proteins | sample I_Bog_N3_3_FD_193502 | JGI IMG/M metagenome (GOLD analysis project Ga0302157, IMG submission 193502) | Peat permafrost microbial communities from Stordalen Mire near Abisko, Sweden - I_Bog_N3_3 | ecosystem: Environmental > Terrestrial > Soil > Wetlands > Peat | place: Sweden: Abisko, Stordalen...
GCCGTCCGGCCGAGGCCGTGGATGTCGTAGCGCAAGCGAGGGCCACGGAGAGGCAGGACACCGGCACCCTCAGAACCCCCCGGCTTTAGCCGTGGGGAGGTTCAGCGCGCTTCTGGGCGAGATCCGCGAGATCAAACAAATCCTACGCTCGTATAAGCCGCCCGAGCCCGACCCGGCGCGTCAGGACGCCGATTGTGGGTGCACGGCCGGGTCAGACACGCCCGGCTAAGCCGGAAAGTCACAGCTTGGCAGCGGCCATGCCGAGCAGCGCCTCGCCCGCGGCAACCTCGGGTGCAATCGCCGGATCGATCACCGATGCCACCTCGCCGGCTGCCGTGGCGGCCTGTTCGACCGTGCCGACGAGCCCGGAGGCAAGCATAGCGGGGATCCCCGCGACGATGACCGGGGGCGCGGGCGCGGTCTGCGCCGGCGTTACCGACGCCACCGTGGCGTCCATCGCCGCCAGTGCCTTGAGCGCGGTCACCACGTCATCCTCAATGACCGAGGCCGGGATACCCCAGCGGGCCAGCAACGCGTTGGCATACGTCACCCCCTGCCCGATCAGTACGGAAACCTGTGGATGGGTGGTCTCCAGATTGACGATCGAGGTCTCGGTCGCCAGGACAGCGTGATAGATGCTGGCCGCGCCTTTTTCCGCCGAAGCGAGCATGTCGGATAAATTCGTCATGGTGATTGTTCCCGGTTGATGGTGGTGTGCTCAGTCAGCCTCGGTTCCCGGCGCAGGATCGGCCTGGAGGAACAGCGCCCGCTCACGCGCCCGGCGCGTCTCCAGCCCGGAAACGGCACGTCCCCCGGCTTCGTCGTAATCGAGCAGCCGGTCCGCCGCCTCGGCGTAGAATCCGCAATTGAGCGCAGCGAGGACGCTGCTTCTCTCAAAGTGTCCCATTCCGATATTATAGCATAACGAGATCAGGGCTGCAGCTTGATTGTCGCTGATCGGCACTGTGACCTTACGATAGACGAACTTCGCCGTTTCGGTGATGAACGTCGCGGCCCAGCCATTCGCTTCGGCGGGCGTGCAGGTCATGCCCTCGGTGACCGGCTCGCCGTCGACCTCTGTCGTGCCGTGCCCGATGGTCCACACCGGCGGCTTCGCGAGCGTGTCGAGATAGGCGGCGGTGCGGCATCCTTCGGACGGAAAGATCAGCGCGACCGCGATCCTGATGGTGTCTTCGAGAGCCATAAGCTTGGAACCTCCTTCAGTGAAGCGCTTCCTCAAGCGCCTGCACGGCCGCCCGGGCTTCGCCGATTGTCGCCGGCCGCAGTCGGGGCAACTCGCGGCCAAGCCGTGCAAGTGCTTTGCGTGCCCGAGCCTCGGCGGAGCGGATTGCTTCGATCTGCCCCGCGGTGGCAGACGATTGCAGAACCACATCGATCGCCTTTGTCTCGGCAAGATCGAAGTGTCTGACGACAGAGGTCACGGCGGCGGGCAGAGCGCTTGATGGCGGCGGTGGAGGCGGCGGCGGACACAGGCACACCGGCGGCGGGGCGCGATCTGTCGAACAGCCCGCCAACAGGCCCAGCAGTGCCATGGCGCGCTTCAACGTCGTTGCTTGAGGCTGTCGGCGATGAACTTGATCTGCGCATCCAGCACGCCGACGCGCTCGCGCTCGGCCTGGAGCTGGCGGTTGTGGTCGTCGATGCCGGCCTGAATTGCGTCAATTCGGCGCTGATCGTCGATATTCGCCTGCGACAGCGCGGTCAGGCGCTGATCGACACGGGCCAGAGCCTCGGCGGCGGTCCGGATGATTGCTCCCTGCGCCTCGATCTGAGATGCGAGTTCCGCCCGCTGTGCCGTCACGGCGGCGGCGAGCAGTTTGGTGTCGTCCTTCGCATGAGAGGCTTCGGCGTTCTGCGTGCCCATGTACCACGCCGCGGACGCAACAGCCGCCGGCACGGCGAAAACGAGGCCGACGATCATCGGAAACGGCAGCAGCACGCCGCCACTCTGCGCCGCATCCGGCGACGGCGTCGGCGCCCTGCTGTCGACGCGCGTGTGAATACTTTTCATCATTTCGCCCAGCATCACTTCCACCACGCCAGACGTCAGCTCGTTCTTTTGCACGAAGCCATCGACGCCGCCCTTTTGCACCACGCTCTCGGGCGGTTGCGCGGCAGACATCGCAACAATTGGGATCTCAGCGCCGCGGCCCCCGGCCGCGCGGATGCGCCGTGTCGCCTCCACGCCGTCGATCCCCGGCATACGCACATCCATCATCACCAGATCGAAGTCCGGCTGCTCTGCAATTTTCATGATGGCGTCTTCGCCGCTCCCAACGCCGACCACTTCATGCCCGGCCCGCCGCATCATTCTTTCAATGTATTGCCGCTGAACCGGGTCATCCTCGACGACCATGATCCGCATTCCGCACGTTCAGACGGGCGGCGCGCGCGTGTCGGGATCGTCCGCAGCGCGGCGTTCTGCTGCCAGACGGGCCTTCGTTCTGGCGGTCTTCTGCCAGCGCGTCAGCTCCTCTACACGGTCGAGAAGCCCGGCACGTGGCCGCTGCTCCTCGGCAGGCTCGTCGTGCGGGGCGGCCGCCGGTTGCGTTGGCGCGGCCGGCGGCTGCGAACGCAGCAGCAGTTGCGCCATCATCTGCCGCATCTCGGCTATCTGCTGTTCCATGGCATCGATGCGCAATGCGTCCGCCGGCGCGCTGATAGCAGCCACCGGATCACTGGCCGGGGCTGCCTGCGGCTCGGGCGGGTCGGCGTCGGATTTAATGCCGAGTTGGGCGCGCCGTCCCGCCAGCGCCGCCGCTTCCTCGTCGGCATCGTTGACCAGCACGCCGCCCGCCCATTTCGGATATTCAACCGGCACATAGCCGCTGGCCACCGGGCGGGCGGCGGCAGCGGCGCGCGCGAATGCCGCCGGGTCGGATTTGCCCTGACTGATGTACCCCTTCGCCGCATAATATTCCTCGTCGTCAGGACTGCTCACCAGCACCGGCGGGAAGCGGACGGGCAGGCCGCCGACATAATGCGTGTATCCACCAGGCGATTTGACTTCCTGGCCGATCTCGCCGGGGTGGAACCCCGGGTGCGCCATGCACTTTGGAAATTCATTGAACTCAGGCGATTTCGGCGCATCGCGCACGATCGCGTCGGCGTGGTGGATCATCGTTGCCATCGGTTAGGGCGCCTCTGCCGGTGGCTGATCCGGGGGGGCATCAGCGACCGCGGCCTGTTGTGGAGGCGGCGGTGGAGGCGGTGGCGGCGGGGCCGGATCAGCCACGACGACGTCTGGCGTCACCATCACAAGCACGCCGTCGACCCACTTTGGATACTCGACAGGAAAGTACGGCTCTGTCGCCATCGCGTCACGCATCTTCGGCCCGATCGCTTCCAGCGCAGCCATCACCCGGATGGCGGCCGTCAGCATTGACGCCTCCACCGGGGCGCCGTCGGCGATTGCCGAGGCGATGATGTCTTGCAGCATTGACTTACGCCAGCACGCCAAGCGCCTTCAGCGCGGTGACGATGTCGCCGACAGTATAGTTCGTGGTGCCCGATGCACCGGTAAATGTCGTGTTCACGAAGACCGCCGTGGTCGAGCCAGCGGCCGTGGTGGCGACGCTGTGCGTGCCGGGCTGGGTGAACTGCGCAACCGGCGTCGCGCCGAACATGCCGACGAGATCGGCGGCGGACTGGCCAAGCTGGGTGCCGATCGGGTTGGCGTCGGTCAACTGGCGCGGGGCGGAGGTGGTTGTTAGCGGCATGTCACGAAACTCCTGCTGAGATTGGGGTCATAGGCACGACGACTGCGTCACTCCAGGTCTTTTCTTTGCCATCAATGATGAAGCGGTTGATCGTGGCGCAGAACTCTTCCGCCACCGGGCGCACGACCATCGGCCCGACAGCGATCTTCTCGCCGGTTTCCTTCACCGTCGCGACGACCTGATGCAGCGGCTCGACCGGTTTTGGCTTGGTCATGCGCGCCGCGACTTCAGGGTCGATGGGCTTGCCGTTCCGCTCTTCTTCGACCTGCGCGGCGAACTGCTTGCGGAAACGTTTCTGCTGGCGGGGCGTCATGCGATCTCTTTCCAAATCTTCCGCTTGCGGATCATGCTGACCGTTGCTTGGCTGATACCATGTGGCACTTGCGACAAACCTTCAGTTTCATCTGGGTAAAGTCCGGGTAGGCAGGTTGCTTGGGCAGATTTTCTACCCTTATTATCCCCAACTACCCGGACTGTTCCGCATCGGCAAAGCACGTTTAGATAATAGAAGACCAAGGACTTTCGCCGACTAATTGGTAAGACGGCACCCAAGTTCGGCATAATAAGTACTGGTGCCGAACAGGAGGTCCAAACGGCAAGGAGTGACATCGTTGAAGATATCGAACGCCCTTACTATCCGCATGCTCACGTTGCGATAGGCTTCCCGCGCCGCGAAGTCGACGCCGCCTGGCAGTTCCATCGGCACGCACACGAGACCGAAGCAGTCACGCGTGAAACCGATATTCTGGAAGTACGATGTCGAGGCGCTGCCCTTGACGGTGATCGGCGCGCCGTTCGCCGGGCTAGCGGTGACCGTCTGATACGCGCCCGAGGTGGTGATCGCGGGATAGATTGTCAGCGTCGAGTTGCCCGAACCGTCGGAGTTCGCCGTCGCCTGCACGACGAAGTTCTGCAAGGCACCGGTCGACTGGCGGTTCTTCGGATTGACCGCATAGACGCCGGCGATGGTGAAGACGTCGCCCATGTTCAGCAATCCAGTGATCGAGTTCGACCAACCGTTGGTGACCAGGCTTGACCCGGTCTGGCTGGCGCCGTTGACCACCGGCGTTCCGGCATAGGCGCCGACGGTCTGGGCCTGGATGTTCTGGTCCTCGTAGATCTCGAAGTTGGCAATCGATGCGAGGTAACCCTTGAACGCGGGTTCCGAGACCGATTTCACATAGTATCCGATGAGCCCGTTCGCCATCGACCAGTAGGACGCCGGGTTCAGGATCAGGACACGGCCGTCCTGCGGCACCGCGCCTTCGTCCATGCGCTGGCCGACCGCGGCGAGCGCGGCGAAGTTCGCCGGCACAGTGCCCGGCGTGCCGACGAGATTGAACAACTGGTTGAAGTTGGTGATGACCGAGTAGTCGAGCGTATTGGCCAGCTCAGCGGCGGCGGGCTTGCAGTAGCGCTCGCTGTAATCCTCGATCGTCAGCGTCAGTTCCTGCGACGAGAACTGGAAGTCGACGTGCGCCTGCTGGCTGATGGTGATCGAGGTCGACGGTTCGCTGATGTCCTGAATCTGGAGCGCCGGCCCCATGGAGACCTTGAAGCGGTTCGGCTTGCGAATGGTCAGCGTGGTGCCGATCTTGACGAACTGGTTCTCGAACTGGCGGTTCACCTTCGATGCGGCGACGAGATTATTTTCGAGGATGGCAAGTGTTTCTTTTGTAATCAAAGATGGCGTGAGTAGTGCGTTGGCGGCCATTTGTATCTCCTGCGCGCCCCGCGCACGGAGCGACTTAGCTGTTGGTGATCATTGCGATTGGGTTCCTTCAGCCCGGGCGGTTCGCCCCGGTGCGGCGCCGTTTGGCGCGGGGTAGGCACGGCCCCGACATATCCGCGTCGGTTCGGTTTTCGCGGTTCCACCGCGGGGGGCGGCGTCAGGCACGTCACCCGGCTTTGCCCGGCCGGTCGGGAAGTCACGTCTTCACGTCAGCCTCAGTGGCGCATGGTCGGTCCGGGCGAAGCGGCCAGGAACGGGCGTCGGATCGCGGCGTACCCCCGGTTCACCCTTGCCGCGACCTCATCCATCGACTCTTCGCGGGCGGAGGTGTCGGACGGCGCGTTGGCGGCGGTATCGATCGGCTCCAGCGGACGGGCGCGGGTGCGCGGCTGGGGCGTCGCCAGCCGGGCCGACAACAGCGCGACCTGCACCGCCTGGGCCGTTGGGTTGAGCGCGAAGATCCGGGCCGCTTCCTCGGGGTTGCGGCCGAGGTGGTAGGCAACGTCGGTGCCGTTATCCAACTCGACGATGGCATGGGCCATCGGGATCGAGATCTTGAGGTCGTCGGCCTGCGCCACCGCGGCGTAGTCGGGATACTTCTCGGTGGCTCTGGCCACCTTTTCCGTCCATATGGTGTTCAGCCTGGCAAGCTCGGCATCAACGGCCTCCTGCTGCGCCTTCGCCCCCTGCTCGGCCAGCGCCGCCTCGGCCTCGGCCTTGTCCTGGGCAACCTTCGCGGCGACCTTGCGACCGCCCTCACGTTCAGCCCACGCGGTGAGCGCCTCGTCGTAGCTTTCGGGATCCTCGAACTTGTCACGGGTCGGGCGCGGGTCAGCCGCGGGTTCGACCGGGAGTTCCGGGGCGGCCATCTTCGCCTTGAGTTCTTCGACCGTCGCGCGAATGGCGGCGAGTTCGTCGGCGGCGGTCTTGGCGGCGGTCTCCGCATCGCGCTGGCGGTTGCGCGCCTTGGTGATCTCGCGCTTCATCCACGGCGGCAGCGGCACGTCCTTGCCGTCCACCGTGATCTTGTCGATCTCGGCGTCGGTCTCGGTGGCGGCGGTGGCGGTCTTGTCGGACGCCTTGTCATCATCTGCCGGGCCGGGATCTGTTCGCGCAGTGCGCGCAGCGGCCTGGTCCTCGGGCGACATCTCGGTCGGCACACCAGCGGCATGGTCGTCAGCGTGGTTCGAGGCGGACTCTGGTGGCTTGGCTATCGCGGCAAGCGGCGTATCGGACGTGGCCGACAGCGGCGGCGCCGTTCGAACCAGAATGTCAGGGCCACGCTGTACAGTTGCAACGAGTGCAGGAGCGGCTTCAGCCATAGGGCGACAGTTTCCTGGTGTGGTGGTCTGGTAGGCAGGAAATGCAGCCCGGCAAGACCCCAGCCGGTTGGGGGTAGGCACGTTGATTTCGCTACATACTGTTTTTTGTTACGGTCGGTCAAGTTTGTAGCCCATGACGGATTGACGTCATAGACTCATGGCGTGTCGACGTCCTGGCGTCGACTGCGCATCATGTCGGCGATGCCGGCGAGTGTGGCGCCGATGTCGGCCAGCGCGTGTGTGAGGTCTTGCGACGCTTCGGCAATCGCTGCCGCCTGCCGGTCGAAGCATTCGGCCTGGGCGCGCTGCGCTTCGGCGATGGCGAGCAGGGCGTCTTTCACGTCGGGCGGAAAGGCCGGCGCCTGGGTCTTCGCCTCTGCCTTGTCCTTGGCAGGCGGCTTGTCTGTGTGCGCGTCTTCCTCGTGGGCCAGCGGTCGCCATGGATCGTCCGGGGTGTCCTCGTGATGCGTGACGGCCCAGGGATCACCCATGGCGCAGTGCCGCCTCGATGTCGGAAAAGCTCCACGCAACATCACCCGCGGTCTGCACGCTTGCGATGATCGGGGTTGGGCGAACCGGGATATTGGCCTCAATCCACAGCACATTGTCTGCGCTGCCGCAGTCCTCGTATCCCGTCTCGGACCCGCAATGCCAGCCGTATTCACCCGGCTTGTGGTGCAGGGGATAGACGACCACCCGAATGCGGACAGGGATCGTGACTGGATCATCGGCAGTTACTGCACTCTGTGGTGTTTGCCGTTCTTCATTGTCCATTTTTGTCCGTTCCCAAAAGTCGTCGTGCGCCCAGGCATAAGACGACGCAACGCCTCCGGCGGCGGCATGTCGTCGGCGGGGAGCTTGGCGTCACCGGCCGGCGTAGCTCCTGGTGGTGCGGCGCTTGCTGCGGCGGTTTGCGGCGGTTGCCCGGAACTGGCGGTTTCCTGCGGCTGCGGCGGTTGTGCGGCGGTTCCCGCGCCCGGATCTACCGCCGCAGGTTCGCCCGCGCTGGCTTCTCCTGGCGCCTGCTCCAGCGCGTGCATCATCGCCGTGGTGTCGGCGCCGAGCTGGCGCATCTGCGCGCCAATGTGCGTGTTGAAGTTGGCGGTGGCGTGCTCCTGCACGTTCGCCATCTTCGTCTCGATGTCCGCGACCACTTTCAAAAGCGCCGCTTCGAAGGTCTTATTGATCTTGTCGGCTTCGATCGCCCGGTCGGCGCCTTTGTCTTCGAGCGCCTTCATCGCCTGTTGCAGCTTCTGCCCGAGATCCTTGACCTGGGCTTCCTGCGCCTGGATCAGCGCCTGTACCTGCGGCGGGACGTCCTTCATCTCCGGTGCGAGCAGGTTCGGCGGGATCGTCTTCGCCAGTCGTGCCGCGATCTGTTCTGCGCCTGGCCAGTCCTGAGACGCGGCAAACAGATCGCAGACGAGGGCTGCCGTGTTCGGCAACGCCTTCATGAAGGCCATCATGTTCTCGCTGGCCTCGATCCGCTTCGTCGCGTAGCTGGGGCCGACAGTCACGGTGACGCCGTACTTGCCCAGCTTCGGATTGAACGTCCGCATCGTCTTGCCGTCCGGCTTCTTCACCTCGCCGCTCGGCCGCTGCATGTTCGGATCGATCTTGACCTGTTCTTCCTTGTCGTCCTCGCGCAGAATAGTGACGACGCGGGTGTCCGAATAGGTCAGTGGGATCAGCTCGACCAGGATCTCCCCGGTGCGGCGCAGGGCGCGGGCTAGATTGTCGACGTAGTGGAATGAGCCCAGATCGCCGGAGCGGCGCAGCTCGCGGATCGCCTTGCCGCTCTCGTCGATCATCCGTTCGTTCATCGTGCCGTCGAAGCGGACGCCGGTGGTGCCCATCATGTCCTGGGCGGCGCCTTGCTTGGCCTGCACGACGCCGGCGGGAACGCCGGCGAATTGCTGGCGCTGCGGCGGCGGAGCCGGATGGCCCGCGACCGAGGTTCCCTTGTAGGACAGGAAGGGCATCGAGCGGACGTTCGCGAGGCGCCATTCGTCCTCGTGCCCCTCGAACTGGCCTTCCTCGCCGACCCATGGCGCCTTGGGCGCGAGCGCGATCAGCTCCGTCTCCGCAGTCGACCAGTAATTATATTGCCTTTGCGGATCTTTCGCGTGGCGGATGACACCGGACAACTGCAGCTTGCCCTCAATGTCGATCTCTTCGCCGATGACGCGGATGATCGGGATCGTCGTGCCCAGCCATTCGCGGTTCATCAGCACGTCCTTGGCGGTCACCTTGTACCACGTGACCTCGGGCACCCGGCTCTCGCGCTCATCAATGATCCGCAACTTGCCCCTGGCGAGGTAGCCGCGGGTGATGTCGTTCAGCTCGTCTTCCCAGCCGGAATGGCCGTTGTCGAGTTCGATCAGCGTCCGCGTCTTGTATTCGACCTCGAAATACTCGGCGACGCGGATTTCGTCCTTGGTCACCCACGCCTTCATGTTCTCGCCAATGCCGCCCTTGTCGAACGGCATCGGATCGGCATCAGGCCATTTCTCCTCGAACTCGTCGCGCGGGACCAGATCGGTGATCAGCCCCCAGCGCGCGTCGGCGCCGGTCGGATCCTGTGCAGAGGGGTCCAGGTAGACGCTGAACGGATTGCGAATGCGCCGGATGACGAGGTTGAGGTTGAAGCTGTCCGGCGCTTCCCACTCGGTCAGCACCCGCCAGTATCCCCAGCCCATCGTCACCGCGTCGTCGAACGCCGTGTCGTAGGCGATATCGGCGGCGCAGTCGCGCTCGATATGGCGGATCAGGCCGCGATACATCTTGGCGACACCCGGATCGCCGCGGTCGCCCACGGGGCTGATGTTGATGCTGGGCCGGTTCTGCCGCTGGTCGTTGGTGATCTGGTGCACGAACGTGGGCAGCTTGTTGATCGTCAGGCACGGTCGCTTGTCGAGGTTGCGCTGTGCCACCACGTCGGACGGCCACTGGTTGCCGGCCTTGAACTGGCGGTCGTCGAGCCCGGCCTTGCGGTTGGCGCTCTCGGCGGAGATCGCCGTGTCCATCCGCTTGAGCACGCGCGCCAGGAGTTTCTCGTCTTTCTTCGCCCGACCCTTCGGCGCGCCAAGCATGCCGCCCTTGTCGTCGATCTTGTCGAGGCGCGGGGCGATCTTGTTCATGCCGTTATCGACCGTCGGCATGCGGATCCTGCCGTCGTTCTTTGGCTTCAGGGGGTCTTGTGCCATCAGCGGACGGGCGGAACGCGCGACATGGGGACATCTCGATGATTGGCCGATTGGAGATGCCCGGCGAGCTCCGGCCGGTCGGTAAGCGGCAGTCTTACACGACATTTACGATAATGTCACGGAAGCGACCGGCGGCGCTTATTGGCGTTGTAGCGTGCTGACGGATTGACGTCATGACTTGCCCACGTCAATGGTCCGCTCATGCAGACCTTCAGTGATGGCGTCGCGCAGGGCGACAAATCGCTCGTGGTCGAGCGGCACAACGATGGTTTGACCCTGGTGCATGGCGATCACCGAGACCATCCGGCCCGAAGGGTCTGTGTCGACGAAAACGCCGCTGAAACTCGGGGCCGGCGTCCTGGTCCGCGGGCGCTCTTTCTCGGCGATTGGTCTGGTCATTTCGCCTCAAGCGCCGGCCGCTGCGAACCGCACGCGGCGCATGTGTGTCTGTGTGCGAAGTTGCCGTTGATGTTGGCGCAGACCGGGCACTTCCACACGGTTTCGGACAACGCCACCTCGGCAGTGCGTGTGGTGGCTGATCTCATCGGGCTGCGTCCGCTTCATTCCCCCAGACGTCCCAACCGAGGCGCGGCGCCCGCGCAAACATCTCGATCGCCGGTTGGCTGGGGAACATCTCTTCGATCATCTCGGCGAACGCGTCCGGCTTCTCGCTGTGCTTACCGACCGCCGCGTCGATCACTGAACAATACTGCTCGCCCGGAGCCGGGGCGGGGATCTGCCCGCGCGTCCCGACCAGCAGCAGCTCGTGGGCGTTGCGGAACCAGTAGCCGGTGCCGACCTTGGGTTTCGTCCAGACGCACTGCGTCTTGTAGACGAAGCCCCACGCCGCCATCAGCTCCAGCGCCTCGGGCATCATCGGCGCGGTCGCCCACATGAACAGGACGCAGTCATCGGCGGCCGGTACCGGCAGCGCTTTCAGAACGTCGAGTGCGACGGTCGGATAGTGGTTATCGGCGGCGCGGTCGAGGCCGGTGTCGCGCGAGTATGGTTCGAAGCGCCACGGCGGGTCGGCGTATATGACGCTGTAGCGCTTGGTGCTCAGCGCTGCCGACGCGGCGCGTGTGGCGTCGCCCAGGTCGTGCTCGCGCTTGGCGCGCCGCGACTTCTTGGCGGCGTTGCGAAGCACGCTCTCGTTAGCGTCGGCGAGCGCTTCCTGCTGCGCCTGCGGCATGTCCGCGATCTTGGCGGCGACCGAGACAGGCACCTCGCCGCGCTCGACACGCTGCACCAGAGCCGGTGTGCCGCCCTCGCAGACCTTCTGAGCGTATTGCAGCGTCTTGCGATCCACCCCCGCCGCACGAGCGCGTTCGCCAGCCGCCGGAACCTTTATGGGTGGGGAATATTCCTCACCCGTTAGAAGATTACGTGTGAGACGGACAACATACTGGTTCGAGCCTATTGCGAGGTTGGCGCATTTCGCCGCGATCATCGCGCGCTGACTGACGTTCAGATGCCGCCGGTGCAGATTGGTTGAGATGACGAAGCCAAGCGGGTCGTCGCCCTGATATGCCTCATATCGGACCGCCACGCCTGCCTCGTTACACGCCCGGTAGCGGTTTCGCCCGTCGAGGATCATGTGGTCCAGTTCAATGACCGGATCGCGCAGGCCGTTGGCCGCGATGTCGGCGACAAGCAGGCTGTATTCCTCGCCCTGCATGAGCGGGAACATCTCGGAGAGCGGATGAAACTTCGGGTTTGCTGCGTCGAAAAATGATCCGTCAGGCATGATCGCTCCGCTATTGTAGAATTGAAGCCAGGGACAGGAGCACCATCTCCATGCGATCACCGTCGCCGCCCTTCCGGTGGCGCCCCGCGAGGTAGGCAACCCGCGCCAGTTCTTTCAGCCGCTCGAGGGGAAACATCAGGTAGACCAGCGTTGCGCCGTCCCGCCGCAGCTCGTGCACCCAGTAGTCAGCCTCGGTCGTCGAAATTCCCGATGGGTGGCCGTCGCTTGCGTATTCGATGCAGATGTTGCCAGTCTCTTCCCACTGGCGGGTTTCGCTCTTCAGCTCGATCTTCTCGATCTTCCCGACGGCGAAGATCTCGGCGAGCCGGCGCTCGTTGATCAGCGCCTGGGCGAGCTGGATATCGAACTTGCGGTCGTGGCGGAAGCTGACGCCGTCGATCTTGGGGTCTGCCATCAGCCGGCCACCCGGAAGTCGGACCAGCGGATCAGCACGCCGGAGAACACCTCCACCGCGTCATGCTGCTCCGCCCAGAATGTGCGCATCGTCGCCCAGTCGCCGAAACCTTCCAGTTGCGCAAACCCGTCAAGGTCCGGCGTGAAGAGCGTCACCATGCCCAGACCAAACGGATAGCGGATCCGCTCTGCGCCGAAATCCAGGGTGATCGGGCACACGAGCTGACAGATCGCCTCGCCGATCGCGCGGCAGTGCTGGGTTCGCATCCCGGTGTAGAGCCGCATCACCTCGTCCAGCCGCGCATGGCGCTTGCGCTCGCGGCGGATCGTCTGGCGCTTCGTCCCCGCGATGATCGGGGCGACGAACTGCTTATGGAATGAATATGCGACCATCACACCTCAATCACGACCTCGCCCGGATCCAGCCCGGCCTCAATCGCCTCGGCGATCGCCGCCTGGGCATCCTGGAACTGCTGACGGCGCGCCCGGCCCGACGGCGCCAGGGTGCACCGCATCCAGAACTCGCCCCCATGGCGGTCGAACCCGGAGATCCGCGCCGCCTCGGCATCGACGCCGGGGTCGTAGTACCGGATCTGCTGGAAGGCGATGACGCTCATGCGTGTCCGGCGGGGTGTCGGTTGGGGTTGATCACGCGCATCTTCGGGAACAGCGAGCGCTTGACGCCGTCTTGCGTCAGTTGCACCACGTCGTCGCCATGCGCGCACGCCCAGCAGATCGGCAGGCTGGCACACTGCAATGTCGCCGGATCGCTTGTCGCCGGAGCGCTCTCCCGAAGCAGGGCGACCCCCCCGGCCCCTGTGCTGTCGATCGGCGCGTCGCAGCAGATGCACTCCATGCCCTCTGCCGCAGCAAAGCTCTGCTCGATCAGCAGCATCACGCTTTGCGCCGCGACGTCGCCGTGGCTGGCCGCGACGATCGTGGCCAGGATGTGCTTCGGGGAGAACACCGAGAGCACCGTCAGCTTGTGTGCCAACGAGGTGAGGTAGTCGAAAACACGCGTTTCCTGTTGGTCTTCGGGCGCTGTATCGCTCATGTGCGTTTTCTCAGCCGCAGCAGGATTGCAATCCCGAGGAGGAACACCGGCAAGGCGGTCGGCTCCGGTATCGCGATCGGGGGATGCGTGAACACCAGCGCGGTCGGCGACGGCGGGATCGACAGCGGTGGATTGAGAGCGGCGATGGTGATCGGCACGACGACGCAGACGATGAGTGAGCCATGGTAGATGACGTGCGCGGTGGCGTGCCCAACATGCCAGTGATGGCGGATAGCCGCGCGAACGGCCTTGCCCGCGTGCGCCTGTGCTCGGAAGCAGCGGATGACGAAGGCTCTCACTGCGGCGCGCCTGCCTTTGACTTCATGAGCTTGATCCGCTCTTGCAGCGCCGCGTGCTGCTGCTCGACCGTCGCGCGCAGCACGCCGTACGTGTGCGACACCGCGCCCAGCATGTCGATGTCGAGCTGGGTGGCATCACGCCAGTCGTCGGTAGATATGTCATAGATACGTAGTTTCCCGGTCATCGGCTCTATCTCCCTCTCCCTTGGCCAGCCGCAGAACTGGCACTCGCCCTGCTGGTTGTAGAGGCACCACGACAGGCAGCGTTCAGGACGCATCGGCGCGCGGCGCGTCCTCGATCACAGCTTCTGCGTCTGCGTCGGCCGGCCGTAGGTGGTCTTGACCTCGACCTGCGGCACTTTCTCTTTCTTGACCGGCGTGTTGACGCCCGAGGCGCCGGCTTTCTGAGGGCGCTCTTTGGTCGGCTTGGCCGTTACCATCTTTTTCATGCGGCGAGGGCTCCTTTGACGCGGGTTCAGACGGCACAGACGGCGAAGGTGCGCAAAACGCGCAGATCGCGGACAGGAAATGCCAGGGTCTGGTCGTAGTCGTCCCTGAACGGCGCGATGGACGGGTCTTCGGGGGTGGCGGCTGCGGTGCCGATACGGTCGCGCATCTCTTCCGCATCGGGCTGATGGCGAAACTCCAGGCGGAACGGCGCGGCGATACCGGCGATCCAGACCTCGACGACGTGCATGAAACGATCCTTCCGGCCAGGTTATTTGCATACGTCTTTCCGTGAACAGTTTGCAAGAACGTCAGTCACCAGAACGGCGACGACTTCAATTTACCTATTTAATTATTTTAGTACGCTAATTTAATTACTGTGGATGGAGCATGCGCTCGGGGACAACGGTGCTCTCCCAAATGTTGGCTCGCTCGCTACACGCGATACTTTCATACGACACGGCTGCTTCAGTGACTCGGTGCTCTCCGCCTCGGCGGCTCGCTTCTGGTCAACGGTGCGGTCGAACTCCACGGCTCGCTCATCGGTACTCTCAACTTCCCCCGGCTGCTCTCAACCCCCACGGCGCTCTCCACTGAAGCGGTGCTCCGGCGTCGGAATGCTCTCCATCGATACGGCTCGCAAAGAACGGTGCTCTCACAGTCCACGGCTGCTCTTGCGAGTGCGGTGCTCTCTTCTGTCCCTCGCGGACTTTCGGCTGCTCGTTAGTCTCGGTGCTTATCCTCAACTTCTACGGCTGCTCCGGTACTTCGGCGCTGATCTGTCAACACGGCTGCTCTGCTCGTTCGGTGCTAATCCGCAATCTCGGCTACTCGCGGAGTTCGGTGGTTTCGGCTGCTCTTGCGAGTGCGGGGCTCTCTCCCATACCGATCTGTCCCTCGCTTCGTTACGGTCAATCCTGGCGGCTCGCTCCATTCTTTCGGTGCCGTCACTAATTACGGCTGCTCACTTCTTTCGGTGCCGTCACTATTTACGGCTGCTCCTCAGCCTCGGTGCGCAATCATCGACATCGGCTGCTCGGCAATTACGGCACTCTCATCAACAACGGCGCGGTCGAAAGCCTCGGCTCACTGCCCACGGAACACTCGGCGAGTTCGGCTGCTCACGAGGCTTTCTTCATCGGCCAGTTCGGCGGACCCATGAAGTGCGCGTGGTCGCCTCGCGACAGGATATACGGCTTCGGCGGCGGCGATCCGAACGTGCTCTCGAACAGCACGTGCTGGTAATGACTGAGCAACAGCTTCACCGCATATCGCTGCGCCCGCAGGTGGATGCGCCCAGGCGGCAGCATCGCCACCCCCTCGCCCGGCTCCAGGCGAACCGACTTCAAGTATTTCTCCCGCTCCGCCATGTCCTGGATGCCGGCAATCGTCGCGCACGTCCCGGCACGATACTGACCCAGATACCAGCGCTTCGCGTCGGTGTCCCTCTTGGTCCAGTCCTTCGTCGCCAGTGCCGTCGCCGCCTGCTCCGCGAATATCCCCGCGTCGTTCCTGGCGATCTCGGTCTTCTTCCGCGCCACATAGATCTTGCCGTAGACGTCGCTCTGCAGGCCAGCGACCTTGGTAAAACTCTCTCCCACTATCCACGCTAATCTCTTCAAAGACGCATTGAACGGCCGCTTGCTGCCCTTCTCCCATTTCATCGTCGGGTCGAGGCCGGCGAACCGCCAGATGTGGCCGGCCGTCGGCGCCTTGTGGATGTCGATGTTGGCCATCAGCCCAGCCGCGATGACCGGACCGATGCCGGTGATCGAGCGCAGCCAGCGCCCGTCGATCCGCGACGTCGAGTAGGCATCGAGCGCACGCTGCATCGAGCCCTCAAGACTTTCGGTCTGCTCCTGAAGCCAGACGATCGTGCTGTTCGGCTCGCCAGACTTCGCCAGCGTGCGCAACTGGTGCCCGGACCTGATCCGGTCGTCCTGCATCTGGTAATAGCTGTCGACGAGAAAGCGCGCCTCATGCGCGTCGATCAGCTTTGACGCGTCACGAATGTCTCTGGTGATGCGCTGGATCGGCGTCAGCGTGTCCGTTGGCGGCTCTCCGTCCTCGTAATCGCACATGGTCATCGGTCACCTTTTCGTTGACCACAGTCAACTGCACCTTCGGGCCAACCCAAGCCAAGCGGAATCGACGCGGGCAGGCAAAGGTGGCAGACTGGTTCGAGACTTTTTGTGGGGACACGACATGTCGCGCACCAGGACCGTCGCCGTAACCGTGGTGATCGAGACCGCCGACCCGCGCCTGGACCCGGAGACTATCGACGCCAGCACGGCGGCGAAGGCCAGGGATCTGCGGGCGGCCGTCATCAGCAACCTGCCGGGCCTGACGCGCGTCGTCGCGGTGATGCCGGTCGAGCTGGCGGAGCTGATGCACCACGCGCACGCCGAGGCGGTGAAAGCAGCCGGCGTCGATCCGATGAGCGTGCTGAGTGCACCGCCCGAGGACTACACCACCCCGGGCGACACCGTCCCGTCGCGCTATCCCGGGATCAGCCGCAAGCGGCGGCACTGACGCCACCGCCGTGTGCTGGTCACAGGGACGCATTCTCTGCTAACTGCCGGGGCCAGATGTGTGAGGCCATCAGCCGATGGACGAGAAGCTCGCGGGAAACTTCATGACCTTTGTCGAGGACGACGAGGGCACCGCGACCATCACGTTCGATGACGTGGGCACCGGGCGTCGGTGCGGCGACTGCCAGTTGTGCTGCAAACTCGTTCCCGTTCCGGTACTGCGCAAGTCGGCCGGCGAGAAGTGCCGCCACGCACGGCACGGCAAGGGCTGCATGATCTACGAGCAGCGGCCGTTTTCCTGCAAGACATGGTCGTGCCGCTGGCTGGCTGACCCGACGACGTCGGCCATGCCCCGGCCGGACCGCGCGCATTACGTGATCGACCTCGAGTACGATTACATCACCATGGTCGACAACGCAGGTGACGCTGGCAGGCGCGT
>Ga0302157_10003745_pt1 | contig 16924 bp, 15 predicted proteins | sample I_Bog_N3_3_FD_193502 | JGI IMG/M metagenome (GOLD analysis project Ga0302157, IMG submission 193502) | Peat permafrost microbial communities from Stordalen Mire near Abisko, Sweden - I_Bog_N3_3 | ecosystem: Environmental > Terrestrial > Soil > Wetlands > Peat | place: Sweden: Abisko, Stordalen...
AGAAGACCTTCGCCCCGTCCCCCGAGGCCGGCCCTGCCGGCGCGCCCGCGCCACCCGCGCCGCCGCCGCGGATCGATCCGCGCTCACCGCTGATGGTCATCGATTACGGCATCCCCAACCCCGCGTACCAGGATCTGTTGAACCTCGCCGTCCATGCGGCGCAGAGCCGCAATCCGGCTGTTCAGTTCGATGTGGTGTCGGTGGCGGCGACCATCGATGCGGCCTCGGCTGCCCAGCAGCACGCGGTGGACATTATGCGCGCGCTGCTGGAGGAGCGGGTGCCGGCGGTGCGAGTTCATCTCGGCTTGCGGTCAGATCCCACCGTGAGCAGCCCGCAGGTCCGGGTTTACGTTCGCTGAGGGCGGCTACGCGTCGCGCGGATCGAAACCCGAATATTGCAGCGGCTTGGACATCAGGACGACCCCGCCGAAATATTGCTCGTCCCACTCATCCTCAGCATAGCCGGCACTGGCGTAAAAGCCGGCCGCTTCCATCGTGGAGTAGATCACCGCCTTGCGACAACCGATCGCTCGGGCAAATGCCTCGGCCTCACGCAGCAGCACGCGACCGTGGCCCTGGCCCTGACTGTCCGGGTGAATCGCGACAAGGCGAAATGCGGCACCGCCGCCGTCCAGACTATCGATCCGAATGGCCCCGACGGGCACGCCATTCAGCCACAGCAGCAGCGGGTAGTTGCCGGGTGTCAGATCTTCATCCTGGTCGGCGGGGAGCTCGGCGGCATCGGCGTCCTCGAAATGCACGCTTTGCCGGATAGCATGGTAAGCTTGCCACTCGTGCGGCTGCGTCGGCCGGCTCAACTGGTAGGAGTCTTCGCCTGAGGACTCTGCCGCCACCATCCCACCGATCCTGGGTCAGGCCTGGCCGGGATGTCCGGCCCCAGGCTGGTTCATAGGTCAGCCGGGCGTCGGCCGCGAGAGGCAAGCCTTTTCGCACGGACCAACAGGCGAAGCGACCAATGGTGCGGTCAAGCCACGCTGCCACGTGCTTGCGTCGGGCTGGGCGCCACACGCACACAGTTCGTGAGCACGCCGTCGCAGGTCTATGATCGGATCTCGCCGATGAAGCGGCGATTGGCGATCGGATAGAAGGCGAAGCTGAAACGCGCCTCATTCGGTTTCTCGGTTTCCACCAGCTTCGGCATGATGGCGCAGACGGCGGCAAGGCCGCGGTTCCGCGATCCATGCGACTGGACCGCGTCGTTGATGGCCTCCACCAGCGGCTGGTCGAACGCACTGCGCGCGGCGCCCGCGGACAGCACCAGCAGCCCGGGGTGTCGCAGGTTGATCCGAGACTGTGCCGCTGTCACGGATGCTGTCACGGCAGAGCGCAGCGTGCCCTGGTCCCAGGGCTTGCCGAACGGCCATTCGAACACCTCGACGCGGACCGCCCACCGCTCCGTGGGACCGATCGCCAGGGAAAAGTCGGTGACCCGGCCATCGGCGGGGTCAGGTGCGGTGAAGGCGATCCGGTTGCCCGAGTCGGACAGACACTTGGCCGCGCCGAACACGGCGGTCGCGTGCAGGGAAAAACCCCGATCCGCGGCGGCGGCGGCCATCGCGGGGAACAGTGGATGGTGCGACCAGCAGGCGACGAAATGGCGGAACGCACCGACGATGGTCGTGGCGGCTGACCCTTCATCGGTGCCGAACCAGGTCCAGCCTGGCGCGCCGTGCGTCGCCCGCAGGTGCCGCACTGCCCAGGCTAGCGGGTGCGACCGAAACCCGGCGAGGGGGCCGCTGCCAGCCGCCGCCACCGCGCCCAGGTGCTCATCGAGGCGCCCGCCACTGAGCCGGTCATAGTCGGCTTCGACCAGGTCCAACAGGGTGGCATCGATCGCGCAGCGATCCGACGGCGGTGTCTGAGGCGCGTAGAGCCGGGTCAGCCGGGCAAGCTCCTCGTGGGACGCCAAAGCGGTCAGCCGCGCCACCGTGGCCGGCCTGGGCAAAGGCTGGTCCCGACGGTCGATCGGCGTGACCGCGGCCGGTGGTACGGTCTCCGCCAAAAGACCGGGCGTGGTCGTGATGGCGCCGCACCGCGAGCACCGGATATCGATGCCAAGAAGGTTGAAAGGCAGATAACCCTTCACCAGCACGGATTGGCCGCATTGGCACCGCAGGTCGTCGGTGCCTTCGCCAATGATGGCCGGGTCGTCGCCGACCTGGATGAAGTGCGGCGCTTGCTCCAACGTCAGGCTACAGCCAGGAGAACAGGCTTTGGAACCAGCCCTGCTTGCGCGGCTGGATCATCGGTATGTCGCCGGTGGTCGGGTTTTGACCCAGCGCCGCGTCCTCCCGCAGGCGCTGCGATTCCTTCGCCGGATCGATCACCGCGTGGGCGGTGTCGGGCTTGCGCCAGTACAGCAGCTTGTCGATGAAGCCCTCATCCGGGTTGTCCATCCGGGCGTCCCGGTCAACGCGCTGGCGGATATCGGTGGGCGCCGACGGACCCGCCTGCTGCACGAGTGCCGCCTGGCCGGGACTGGCGCTGGCTCGCGGGGTCCCCAGCGCGATCTGCGGCACGAGCGCTTCCTCGGCCTGCGTCCGCTCAGACTGTTCCTGCGGGCGGCTGACGCCGGGGCGGGGTGGGCGCAGGGCATAGTCGGGCGGCATCGACAACGGCGCGCGCGTGGTGACCGTGTATTCGTCCGGCGCATCGCGGGTCAGGCCGAAGGTTCGGGTCAGTTTGTCGCTGTCGCAACCTGCCAGCAGCATCGTGGTGCCGATCAACAGGACGGAGCCCGGAATGCGCAGGTTCTTGCTGGATTGGATCATGGGGCTGCTCCTTACAAGCGAAGGCGCGGGTCGGCAAGCGAAAGCCAACCCGCGGTGTCGGCTGGTACCGGCGACGGCCTGTCCGTTATGGTTCCGGTTCCCGAACGCGGGCCTTCCGCGGCGGAATAGCAATCAGCATGGCCACGAACAAGGCCGCCGTCGTCGTCCACTGGGCGAGGGCGAAGGCCTGCGCGTAAGCCCGCTCGCCATGGCCGCCGGCCAGAACCGAGAAGAACAGGCTGCCGACCGCGGCCGCGCTGATGGCGCCGCCGACCTGCAAGGCCGAGCTCAGAATGCCCGCGGCGACCCCGCCCTGATGCGGCGGCACGCCGGCCAGGACCGTGTTGAACAGCCGGGGAAATGCGATGCCCTGGCCGAAGCCGGCGAGGAACACGACGGCCGCCAGCGGCCAACCAACCGCGCCCCACCAAACGAGCACGCCGATCAGCAGGTAGCCGGCCACCTGGATGGCCATGCCGATCGCCAGCAGCTTCGGGCGCAGACGCACCAGATGCGCGGTCGCGATGGGGCCGAGAAACAGCCCCACACCGTACGGCACGATGGCAAGTCCGGTTTGCAGCGGCGCGACGCCAAGGCCTTCCTGCTCGTAGATGCCGAACAGGAAATAGAAAGCGGTGGTGAAAAAGAACAAGGTCCCGACCAGGACCCCGCGGCTGAAGGACGGTATGGCCAGCAGCCCGACATCCACCAGCGGCATGCCGCCGCGCCGGCTCAGCCGGTCTTCATACCACAGGAACCAGGCGGCGAGCAGCGGCGCCATGCCGAGCACGGCGAAGATCCACAGCGGCCAGCCGAGATCGCGTCCCTTCGACAATGGCAGCACGATCGCGGCCAGGGTCAGGGCGCTGAGCACGGCGCCGCCGCTGTCCAGGCGCACGGATTGCCGGCCGCTGGTCTCCGGCAGCACGATCCAGGCCGCGCCCAGCGTGGCCAGGCAGACCGGCAGCTTCAGCAGGAACACCGACCGCCAGCCCAGGCCGAAGGGACTCCATTGCACCAGCGCGCCGCCGGCGAACTGCCCGATCGCCGCGGCCATGCCCATCATGATGCCGTACGCGCTCATGGCGCGCGCCAGGGCGCGTTCCTCGGCATAAAGGGCGCGCAGCGAGGCGAGCACCTGCGGCACGATCATTGCCGAGGCCAGCCCCTGCACCACCCGCCCGGCCAGCAGCCAGGCCGGCGTGACGGCGACGCCGCACATCAGGGTACTCAGGGTGAACACCGCCATCCCGGCCAGGAACATCCGGCGCCGGCCATACAGATCGCCCAGCCGGCCGCCGGTGATCAGGAACACCGCGTAGGCCCCGGCATAGCCGGAGATGACCAGTTGAAGTTCGGCCGCCGAGGCCCCGAGACTCTCATGGATCGACGGCAAAGCGACGTTGATGATGAAGAAATCGACCGGCGGCAGGAACCCGCCCGCCAGCAGCACGGCAAGCGCGGTCCGGCGTGCGCCGGCGCTCATGGGGATTGGCACGTTTTCTCCCGGCGGGCCGCGTCCGAAGGACGAACGGTGTGGCGCGGCACCGCAAAATTGAGTAGCGGGGAGGCGGCCCCGCGACAAGGCACAGGAATGATCCCGCGACGATGCGTCCACCGCAATTGATCTTCGACCCCGATGGGCTTTACGCGCGCCTCGGCGTTGAACCGTCGGCGTCCCCCGAGGCGATCGTCGCGGCGTTCCGGCGCAGGGCGCGCGTGCTGCACCCGGATATCACGGGTACCGGCGATGCCGATGCCTTCGTGGCGGTGAAGCTCGCCTATGACGTGCTGGCGAATCCGGAACGGCGGGCCAGCTACGACCGGGCGGCCCGCCAGGCCACGCTGGCGCAGCCGCCGCCGGGCGAGATCATGCCCGGTCCGATCCGATCCGGTCCGGTCTATACCCGTCAGCCACGGCTGTCGGACCTGCCGATGGCCGTCTGGATCGGCATGGGCGTGATCCTGTTCATCGGTGTCGTCGAGGTGGCCTTGCACCTGAAAGCCGCTTCGACGCCGGGCCCGCAGGCTGAAATCCGGCCCAATGCGCCGGTGGTGCCGCCCGCGACTCCGGCGCAGACTCGATCCCTGGCCTACGGGCCGGCCCCGCTGCGGCTGGCGGGCACGCCCAACTACTACATCCTGCCCGCTGCCGCCGCGGCGATGCTGTGGCGGATGGATATGGACCGAAAAGTGCTGGTGCCGGCCGGCCAGTTGCCGCCCTTCAGCGCCGTGCAGGGGTTGCGGCTGTTCCGCCAGAACGGGCTGGTCGAGGTGCGGGTGACCGATTCGGTGAACGGCTATGTCGAAGCGAGCCGCCTCACCCCCGGCGACGCCGCGGCTGCTCGGCGGGCCTATTGCGCCTATAATTCCGGCCCCACACCCGAGGACGGCGAGGTGCTGCAACGCAGCGGCACGGGGACCGGGCGGCTCGACCTGGAAAACCGCTCAGCCCAGCCGGCGGTGGTGAAACTGCGCGATCCGGCCGGCACACTGGTCGCGTCCGTCTTCCTGGCGCCCGGCGGCCACGCGGCGCTGGACGGGCTGCCCGACATCCGCCTGCGCCCCGATTTCGCGATCGGCGAATTCTGGAGCCGAGCCTGCGGAACCTTTGCGGCCGGGATGCGGGCGCAGCGCTTTGGCGGGTTTTACTCACTGGCGGCCTTGTCTCCCCTGTCGATCCCGCCGGACCTGTCCGGTGAGGCGCCGCCGGCCGATATCCCGGATCAGGTGTTCGAGCACGAATAGGGTGCGGCCATGCGAAAGTGCCTCCTCCTGCTGTGCCTGCTGCTGGTTCGGGTGCCCTTGTGGGCGGCCGACGCGCCGCGGATGCAGGTCGATCCGTTCTGGCCGCTGCCGCTGCCGCATAACTGGCTTCTGGGGCAGGTCTCCGGCGTCGCCACCGACGACCGCGATCATGTCTGGATCATCCAGCGGCCGCACAGCCTGACCGCCGACGAGAAGGGAGCGGCGCTGGTGCCACCGCGCAGCAAGTGCTGCGTGCCCGCGCCGCCGGTGATCGAGTTCGACCCGGACGGTGCCGTGGTGCAGGCCTGGGGCGGGCCGGGCAAGGGCTACGACTGGGTGGAAAACGAGCACGGGATCTATGTCGATCCGAAAGGCTTCGTCTGGATCGGTGGCAATGGCGAGTCCGATGGGCAAATCCTGAAATTCACCCGCGAGGGCCAGTTCGTGTTGCAGATCGGCCATCCCGCGCGCGGTGCCGCCAGCAACGACGTGACCCGGCTCGGGCGGCCGGCGGACACCTGGATGGATGCCGCGGCCAATGAGCTGTATGTCGCGGACGGCTATGCCAACCACCGGGTGATCGTATTCGATGCGGATACCGGCGCCTATAAGCGGCACTGGGGCGCCTATGGCCTGCGGCCGACCGACCAGCGGCTGACCTACGACCCGAAAGCGGCGCCGGCACGCCAGTTCGGCAACCCCGTGCATTGCGTGAAGCTGGCGCGAGACGGGCTGGTCTATGTCTGCGACCGGCAGAACGATCGCATCCAGGTGTTCCGCAAGGACGGCACCTTCGTCACCGAGTGGTTCATCGAGAAGCCAACCCGCGGCGCCGGCAGCGTCTGGGACCTGGCGCTGTGGCCCGATGCTGGCCAGTCGATCCTGTTCAATGCCGACGGGGAGAACAACGAGGTCCGGCTGCTGCGCCGCGCCGACGGGTTGGTGCTGGGCGCCTTCGGGCGCTCCGGCCGGCAGGCGGGGCAGTTCCATTGGGTGCACAATCTCGCGGTGGACAGCCGTGGCGATGTGTTCACCACCGAGGTCGGCGACGGCAAGCGGGTGCAGAAATTCGTGCCGGTGGGGGTGACGCCGAACGGTGCATCGCCGCCGCCTTGATCAGGGTCAAAGCGCCGGGGGGAACCGGCGTGCACAGAGCGGTCCTCGAATCGCTCTGGAGGCTGTGCCCATGCGTGCCTGGCTTGTCGCGGCCCTGCTGCTTCCCCTCGCCTCACCGGTCAGAGCGGCGGATGCGCCGGGATCGGACGCGCGTCCGGTCAAAGTGACGGCGGAGATGCGCGGCGCCGGCCAGGTGTCCAGCGGGGTGACCCTGCCCACCGCGCCGCCCGCCACCGGCACCTGGCAAAAGCCGGTGCCGTCCTGGGGCAAGCCGCTCCCTTTTCCGATCGTCATCGCCGACCGCCGCAACAACCGGCTGATCGAGGTCGCGCCGGACAAACGGGTGATCTGGGAATTCCCCTCGCCCTCGCTGGCCATCTATCGCGGGAACGACGACGTGTACTTCGCGCCCGACGGCAAGAGCCTGATGGTGAACGAAGAGGACAACTACGACATCCACATCGTCGATTACGCCAACCGCGAAATCACCTTCAGCTACGGTGTGGCGGACAACAAGGGCAGCGACGCACTGCATTTCAACTTCCCCGACGACGCGCATCTGCTGCCGGATGGCAAGATCGTCACCGCTGATATCCGGAATTGCCGGATCATGTTTCTCGACCCGGACAAGATGGAGGTGTTGCAGCAATGGGGCCAGCCCGGCATCTGCCGGCACGATCCGCCGCGCTTCCTGAATTTGCCGAACGGGATCACGCCGCTTGACAATGGCGACATGCTGATCACGGAAATTCCCGAGTCCTGGGTCACGCAGGTCACCCGTGAGGGTAAGGTGGTCTGGGCGATGCGGGCGCCGCACGTGTCGTACCCGTCCGACGCCTATCCGACTCGCGACGGGCAGATCATCGTGGCGGACTACGTCAAACCGGGGCGGGTGGTGATCTTCGATCCGAAGACCGGCAAGGTGACCTGGCAATACGAGGTCGCGAAGGGTGAAGCGATGCTGAACCATCCCTCCCTGGCAATGGAACTGCCGAACGGCGACGTGATCCTGAACGATGACGACCGCCACCGGGTGCTGGTGATCGACCGGCAGACCAAGGCGATCATCTGGCAGTACGGCGTGACCGACGTGCCTGGTCACAAGCCGGGATTTCTGTTCCATCCTGACGGCCTCGATATCGACGTGTTCCACGACTGGAAGGCGGCACTCGCCACCCAGCGCTGAGGACGCGTCCCGGACAGGGGGGTTCCATGGCGATCACGTTGCAGGAGTCGCTGCGCGGTCTGTTCTACGCGCCGTTCTATGTCGCACTGGCCCGCGACGCGTTTGCCGAGGCGGGGGTGGAGGTGCGGTTCGTCTCCGCGCCGAAGCCGGGCGACGCCGCGACGGCAGTGCTGTCCGGCGCGGTGGATGTGTGCTGGGGCGGGCCGATGCGGGTGATGCAGACCTATCACCAGCTGCCCGGCTGCGATCTGGTGAGCTTCGCCGAGGTCGTGGCGCGCGATCCGTTCCTGCTGGTGGGCCGCGAGCCTCGGCCGGGGTTCACCGTGGGGGACCTGGTCGGGTTGCGGGTGGCGACGGTCAGCGAGGTGCCGACGCCCTGGATGTGCCTGCAGGAGGACCTGCGGCGGGCGGGGATCGCGCCAGGGTCGCTGACGCGTGTGGCGGACAGGACAATGGCGGAAAACTGCGCGGCGCTGCGGCGGGGCGAACTGGATGTCGTGCAGGTGTTCGAGCCGTTCGTCTCGGAGCTGGTCGAGGCCGGTGCGGGTCACGTGTGGTATGCCGCCGCCGGCCGCGGACCGACGAGCTACACGACGTTTTACGCCCGCCGGGGCATGTTGGCGGTTCGGCGGGACGAGTTGCTGCGGATGGTGCGGGCGATCTATCGCACCCAGCAGTGGGTTGGTGCGGCGAGCGGGGGCGAGATCGCGGCAGCGGTGGCGGGATATTTTCCCGATGTGCCGCCGGGGATCCTGGCGGCGGCTTGCTCCCGGTACCAGGCGCTGGGGATCTGGGGGCGCGATCCGGTGATGCGGCGGGCGGGCTATGACCGGCTGCTGGCGAGCCTGGTGTCGGGCGGGTTTGTCGATCCCGGCACGCCGTTTGAGGTGGCGGTGGATAATGGTCTGGCGGAGGCGGTGGTGGCCGAGGGATGAGGGGGCCGCCGCATATTGAGGCGCGCGGCCTTGGCGTTGGACAAACACTTTGCCTCATGTCGGATAAAACGCTATGTTTCGCTGTTTCCCATCTTCACAGGGTGCGTGCATGCTGACCGTGACAATCTCTTTGCCACAGCCGCTCAAGACCTTCGTTGATACGCAGGTCGCGACGCAGGGCCACGGCGATGTCAGCGCTTATATCCAGAGCTTGCTGCGTGAAGCGCAAGCATGGGAAATGACGGAAGATGCCGGCCTTGAGACCCTGCTGCTGCGAGGGTTGGCGAGCGAGGCGATCCCGCTCGATATGGCTTTCTGGAACGAACTGCAACGCGACGCGGACAGTATCCTGGCGAAGCACAACACGCCGGGGTAACGGGTGGACCCGTTCATTCAGCGTGCCGCCAGGATCGATATTCTGGCGCAATACAGTTACTATTTGGACCAGGGAGTCCCGGTCGTCGCACAACGGTTCCTGGCAGCGGTGCACAGGGCCGTAGATGAGGCGGTCGCCATGCCCCATGCCGGCGCACCGCGCCGGACCGTAAACCCGCTCCTGGCCGGATTGCGCACCTGGCCGGCGAAAGGATTCCGGGAACATCGTGTTTATTATCTCGTGCGTCACGACAGGCCGACCGTGGTCCGGGTGCTGCACGACAAGCGCGACACGGCGGCAATTTTGCGTGGGCAGAGGATTGAGGGTGCTCCGGAGTTTGGCTGATTGTTACGTGATCAACGGTATCGGTGGACCATCGCCCTTCCCCCCACCGCCCGATCCGTGCCACCTCTCCCCCATGCTGTCGTACCTGAACCGCAACCGCTCCCTCGCCGTCGGGATCACCCTCCTGGCCATCCTGCTGCTGTTCATCATCGTCGGACACTTTCTGATCGACCCGGAAGACGCCCGCCCGCTCTCGGTCCCCGCGCTGCGCCCGCCCTCAGCCGAATACCCCTTCGGCACCGACCGCCAGGGCCGGGACCTGCTGGCCGCCATGGTCGTCGGCACGCCGCTCACCCTGAAGATCGGCTTCATCGCCGGCATCCTCGGTGTCGCCATCGGCACCGTGCTCGCCTTCACCGCCGGCTATTACCGCGGCCTGACCGACACCATCATCCGCGGCATCGCCGATATCGGCCTGACCGTCCCCGGTCTGCTGGTGCTGATCATCATCGCCGTCTCGGTCCGCGGCGGCCTGTCGGTCAACCAGATGGCGCTGATCGTCGCCTCGCTCGCCTGGCTGAACCCGACCCGCACCATCCGCTCCCAGGTGCTGACCCTGCGCGAACGCCCCTATGTCGAGGTCGCCCGTCTCTCCGGCCTGTCGGGCCCCGAGATCATCTTGCGCGAACTGATGCCCAACCTGCTGCCCTACCTCGCCGCAACGTTGGTCAATGCGGTGTCCTCGGCCATCCTCGCCTCGATCGGGCTGGAGGTGCTGGGGCTTGGCCCGCTGGAGGCGCCGACCCTGGGGATGACCCTCTATTGGGTGAACTTCAACGCCGCGATCATCAACGGCTGGTGGTGGTGGTGGACCGCACCGATCGTGATCATTGTGCTGGTGTTCCTCGGCTTGTTCTTCCTGACCGTCGGCCTGGACGAAATCGCCAATCCCCGCCTGCGCCGGTCGGCATGAGCGAACCGGTGCTCAGCGTGGAGCGACTGTGCGTGCGGTACGACCATCCGCTGGGTGTGGTGCGGGCGGTGGACGACGTGTCCTTCACCTTGCAGCCGAACGAACGGTTCGGCCTCGCGGGCGAATCCGGATCGGGCAAATCGACCATGGCGCTGGCGATCCTGCGCCTGATCAAGCCTCCCGGACGGATCGACGGCGGCGAGGTCCGTCTTGGCGCCACGCGCCTGTCCGGCCTGTCCGACGCCGCGATGCGCCGGCTGCGCCTGGCCGGCATCGCGCTGGTGCCGCAAGGATCGATGAACGCGCTGAACCCGGTGCTGTCCGTCAAGGCGCAGATCGGCGACGCGCTGGCCGACCACGGGGAGCGGCTGACGTCCCAGGCCCTGACCCGGCGCGCCCGCGATCTGCTGGGTTTTGTCGGCCTGCCGCCGGAGGTCGCGGACCGCTACCCGCACGAGCTGTCGGGCGGCATGAAGCAGCGCGCCTGTATCGCGATCGCGATCTGCCTGCGCCCCTCGGTGATCATCGCCGACGAGCCGACCAGCGCGCTGGACGTGGTGGTGCAGCGCCAGGTGATGGAGACCCTGGGCCGGGTGCAGCGCGACCTCGGCGCCGCCGTCATTCTCGTCGGCCACGACATGGGCCTGATGGCCCAGTTCGTTGACCGGCTCGGCATCATGTATGCCGGCAGGCTGGTGGAGGTGGCGCCGATCGCCCAGATGGTCACCCGTCCGCGCCACCCCTACACCAACATGCTGATCGCCAGCCTGCCGTCGCTGGAGCAAAAGGGCACGATGCAGGGCATCCCCGGCCTGGCGCCGCTGCTGCGTGACCTGCCCGCGGGTTGCGCCTTCCACCCGCGCTGCCCGCTGGCGGCGGCGCGGTGCCGGGTGGAACGGCCGGAAGTGCGGGATGTCGAGGGATCCCTCGTCGCCTGCCACCTGGCGTAGCGACGGCAGCCGCTGAAACCGCATTGCGTCGCCGCACGCGCCCATGGAACACTCGGTCAGCACAGGGGAGGCACCACGATGGCAGGCATCTGGATCGACATCGGCCACGCGGGCTTCAGCGGCTATCTGGCCGTGCCCGCAAGCGGTTCGGGTCCCGGCATCCTGCTGTTGCAGGAGATCTTCGGCATCAACCACCACATGCAGGCGGTGGCGGATTACTACGCCGAGGAAGGCTACGTCGTCCTCGCCCCCGACCTGTTCTGGCGCATGCAGCCCCGGGTCGAGCTGGGCTATGACGGCGCCGACCTCGAGACAGCTTTCGGATTCTACCAGAAATTCGACATCGAAACGGCGATGCAGGACATTGCGGTCGCGCTCGCCTGGCTGCGTGCCCGGCCGGAATGCACTGGCAAGGTCGGCACGATCGGTTTCTGTCTCGGCGGCAAACTCGCTTTTCTGACCGCGACGCGCACCGATGTCGATGCCGCGGTCGGCTATTACGGCGTCGGGATCGAAACGGCCTTGGCGGAGGCCGCCAACCTTCATTGCCCGATGACCCTGCATTTCGCCGAACTCGACAAATTCGTGCCGGAAGCGGCGCGCAACGCGGTCGCGGCGGGTCTTGCCGGCAAGAACGTGCAGATATTCACCTATCCCGGCACCGACCACGGCTTCAATTGCACCGACCGCCCGGCGTTCGACAAGGCGGCCTCATTGATGGCGCACTCGCGCTCGATTGCGCTGTTCCGGGAAGCGATCGGTCCGCACTACGACCTGTCGGCCTTGTGGGAGCAGCACACGTTCCTGGAATTCGGCGCCCGCGATGCCGCGGCGACGATGCGGACGATGGTGGCCGAACCCTACGTCAACCATATCCCGACCATGACCGGCGGGGTCGGACACGACAATCTGTACCGTTTCTACAAGCATCACTTCATTCCGACCACGCCGGCCGATACGAAGCTGGTGCCGATCAGCCGCACCATCGGCGCCGACCGCATCGTAGACGAGATGCTGTTCTGCTTCACCCATGACAACGAGATCGACTGGATGCTGCCGGGTGTTGCGCCCACCGGCAAATATGTCGAAATCCCGCTGGTGGCGATCGTCCGCTTTCGCGGCGACAAGCTCTACAACGAGCACATCTATTGGGACCAGGCCTCGGTTTTGGTGCAGATCGGCCTGCTGGACGCGAAGCTGCTGCCGACCGCCGGCATTGAAACGGCCAGGAAATTGCTGGACGAGACGTTGCCATCCAACACGCTGATGAAACGCTGGGCGGAGAGCGAGGGCAAGGGCTGACCGGTGACCGTCTGCTGGTTCGCTTTGTTCCGCGTGCCGGAACGGACCGTCTCGCCCGAGGATCTGGCCTGGCTGGCCGGCGTGCTGACCGCGACGCCGCGGCTGGGGCGCGCGCTGATTTACACGCCGGCGCGCACGCAGGATCCGTATTTGAATGATGGCACGCCGCCGGCGCTGGGGCTGCAACTCTATTTCCGCAACATCGGCGATCTGGAAGCGGCGTTGGCACCGGATGGGCATTTGCAGGCCCTGGCCGGGCCCGGTGCTTTGCCCAGTCTGGCCGGTGCGGAGGTGACCCAGCAGGCGATGCTGGTGCGTCGCTTCCCCGTGCCCGATCCCATGATCCGCACAGTGACCAATGGCCGCTTCTGCACCTATCTGGTGTCCTATGAGGGGCAAGCCGAAGATCTGAATGCCTGGCTCAGCTATTACATCACCCACCACCCGCCGATCATGGCGCGCTTCCCCGGCATTCGCGCGATCGAGATCGACACGTGTATCGATTGGTGCGGCTTCCTGCCCTGGCCACGCGTGGCGGCGATGCAACGGAATAAGGTGGTGTTCGACAGCGCCGAAGCGCTGACGGCGGCGCTGAATTCACCGGTGCGGCATGAAATGCGGGCGGACTTCGCGCATTTTCCGACCTTCACTGGCCCGGTGACGCATTTCCCGATGGCAACGATGATGGTCAAGCCGCCAGCGTAGCGGAAAGGCGGGGGATCGGGGCGCTGCGCGACTCTCCCTCCCTTGCGGGAGAGGGTTGGGGGAGGGGGCCCGCAAGAACAAGCTCCGCCGCCACAGGCAACCTCCAACCACCCCCTCCCCCCAACCCCCTCCCACAAGGGGAGGGGGAGAAGGGGCAGCCAGGTCACAACTATGACTTGTTTCGCCTGAATCAGTCCGGGACCTGTCCGCCCACCTGACACAGCACCCCGACCCACGATGGCGAGTGTGTCCCAATCTCCCCAGATCAGCGAAATCAAACCCGCCCGCACAACCTTTCTCCGAGATGACTTGCCAGAAAGACTGATATCGGGTAAGGGCTTACGGACGGTTCCTGATACCCTACCTAAGCGACGGCGTCCTGCCGCCGCAACCCCTGGCCCTATGGCCGCGCCCGAATGGAGGTTCCCCCGCGGATGACCCCTCGTCACCGTACTGCACTTCTGTTGCGCGCGTCCGCCAGCCTGGCCGTCCTCGCATTGTTCGCCGCCTGCAGCGCCCCGCAGGCGCCCAAAACCAGCGCCACCGACGAAACCGCCCGTTATGTCGCCAGGGCCCACCGCAGCTACGTGGCACCGGGCACGCCGGACGACCCGTGGGGACCCTACATCCGAGAGGCTTCAGCGCGGTTCGATATCCCGGAACACTGGGTGCGTGCGCTGATGCGGGTGGAGTCCGGCGGCACCGAGTACCGCAACGGGCGGCTGATCACCTCCTTGGCCGGGGCGATGGGCCTGATGCAGGTCATGCCCGGCACCTATGACGAGCTACGTTTCCGCTACAGCCTGGGTGACGACCCCTTCGACCCGCATGACAATATCCTGGCCGGCGTCGCCTACATGCGGGAGATGTACGATATTTACGGGGCCCCGGGCTTCCTCGCCGCCTACAACGCCGGTCCGGCTCGTCTGGACGACTATCTGGCGAACAACCGGCCCTTGCCGGATGAAACCCGGCGCTATGTCGCGATGATCGGGCCGAACCTGCTGGGCGTGTATCCGCACAACCGCTCGCCGGCCGAACAATACGCCATGAACGCGCTGCCGCTGAACATTCCGCCCGGCAACCGCTATGGCCGGGCGACGCAACTGGCGGGCAACGGCGGCGGCGGGCGCGTGCCGGCGCGGGCCCCGGTCGAGGTCGCGCAACTGCCGGAACCACCCCGAGCGGGTTGGCAGCCGGCGCAGCAGCGGTATGCGGCTTTGGTGGCGCCGCCGTTACCGCCGCCCGCGCGGCGAGGCTTCCAACTGATCGCCTCGGCCAACGCGGCGGAGGCCGCGCCCTTGCACCGCGGTCCCGCCGCCGCCGGGCAGTGGGCCATCCAGGTCGGCGCCTTCACCAACCCAAACCAGGCTCGGGCCGCGCTCGGCAGCGCTCAGGCTCAGGCGAGGGCGGAGTTGGCGGTCGCGCATCCCTTTGTCGCCGGCGTGCATCAGCCGCACGGTCAGTTGTGGCGTGCGCGCCTGACCGGGCTGTCGCGCGAAACCGCCGTCCAGGCCTGCGAACGGCTGGTGCACGGGCGCCAGAACTGCGTGGTGCTGTCGCCGGAGTCGCAATTATAGCCCGGAGTCTGGCGCACAGGTTTTCCACGCCGCTATAAGACCGCCCGCAGCGGTCTGCATGGAGGCATGGGATGCGATCGACAATCCGGCTTGCGGTGTATGCGGCGATGGCCGCATCGGCTCATATTGCCATGGCGCAGACCCTGACGGTCGGGGTCAGTTCCGCCGTCACCAGCATTGATCCGCATTTCCATAACCTGTCGCCGAACACCTCCATGTCGGCGCAGATCTTCGACCGCCTGGTCGAGTTCGACACGCATCAACGCCCGGTGCCCGGCTTGGCCTCGTCCTGGACCCTGGTGGCGCCGGACACCTGGGAATTCCATCTGCGCGAGACAAACTTCCAGAACGGCAACCCATTCACCGCCGACGATGTGGTTTTCACGCTCGACCGCGTGCCGAACGTGCCGAACAGCCCGAGCTCCTTCGCCGCCTACACCAAACCGGTGACCAGGGCCGAGGTGATCGATCCCCACACGATCCGCCTGCACACCAACGGCGTGTTCCCCTTGTTGCCGGTCTATCTGGCCAATGTCGCGATCCTCAACAGGGCCGCCGACCAGGGCATGACGACTGCGGATTTCAACAGCGGCAAGGCGGCGATCGGCACCGGCCCGTTCCGCTTCGTCAGCTACAAGCCCGGCGACCGGGTCGAGCTGGACCGCAACGACAGCTACTGGGGACGCAAACCTGCCTGGCAGCACGTCACCTGGCGCTTCATCCCCAACGACGCCGCCCGCACCGCTGCCCTCCTCGCCGGCGATGTTGATTTCATCGACTTCGTGCCGACCGAGGAACTGGCGAAGCTGCGCCAGGACCCGAAAGTCAAACTGTGGGAAGCGCTGGGCCTGCGCATCATCTTCCTGGCGCTGAACCAGGCGCACGACGACGCCAGCCCCTTCGTCTTTGGCCCCAACGGTGAAAAGCTGGCGCACAATCCGCTGAAGGACCGGCGGGTGCGCCAGGCCCTGTCGCTCGCGATCAACCGCCAGGCGATCGTGGACCGGGTGATGGAGGGCGCCGCCGTCCCATCCGGCCAGTTCCTGCCGCCCGGTAGTTTCAGCTACGTGCCGGACCTGATGCCGCCGGCCTACGATCCCGCCGCCGCCAGGGCGCTGCTGGCTGAGGCCGGCTTCCCCAACGGGCTGCGCATCGCCCTGCACGGCCCGAACGACCGCTACGTGAACGATGCCCGCATCATCCAGGCGATCGGTCAGATGTGGCAGCGGATCGGCGTGCAGACCGAGGTCGATCCCATGCCCTGGACCGCCTATGTCTCGCAGGCCAACAAGCAGGCGTTCGCCGCGTTCCTGTTCGGCTGGGGCACCGCGACCGCCGAGGCGTCCGACGCGCTGGTCGCTCAACTGGCGACCTTCGATCCGGCGAAAGGCTGGGGCGCGGCCAATCGCGGGCGCTATTCGAACCCGGCCCTGGATGCGTTGATCACGCAGGCGCTGGGCACCGCTGATGACACGGCGCGCGAGAAGCTGCTGCAACAGGCGACGCGCCTGGCGATGGACGATGTCGGTCTGATCCCGCTGCACATCCAGAAGAACATCTGGGCCACGCGAGCGGGTCTGACCTACGAACCCAGCGTCGGCGAGGATTTGCAACTGGTGAACGTGAAGGCCGCGCCGTGATTTTGCGCTGCGCCTGGGCCGAAGACTCGGACGCGGCGATGCAAGCCTACCACGACACCGAATGGGGCGTGCCGCAGCACGACGATCGCGCCCTGTTCGAGTTGCTGACCCTGGAGGGCGCGCAAGCCGGCCTGTCCTGGCGCATCATACTGGTTCGGCGGGCGGCGTACCGGTCCTGCTACCACGACTTCGACATCGCTCGTGTGGCTGCAATGCCGGATACGGCGCTGGAGGCGCTGATCGCCGGCTCGCCGCTGATCCGCAACCGCCTGAAAATCTATTCCGTGCGCGAGAACGCCCGCACCGCGCTGTCGGTCATCGCGGACCATGGCAGCC
>Ga0302157_10003749_pt1 | contig 16914 bp, 16 predicted proteins | sample I_Bog_N3_3_FD_193502 | JGI IMG/M metagenome (GOLD analysis project Ga0302157, IMG submission 193502) | Peat permafrost microbial communities from Stordalen Mire near Abisko, Sweden - I_Bog_N3_3 | ecosystem: Environmental > Terrestrial > Soil > Wetlands > Peat | place: Sweden: Abisko, Stordalen...
GATCACAAGCTGGATCTGCTGGAGCAGTTGAAGGGCGAGGCCGCCTTTCTGCGCAATCAGATTTCCTACATCCCCTTTGCGGTGGCCGAGGCTTTGCCGACACTGGCCGTCGATGAGCGTTTGAGGCTGGCCCTGATCAGCCAGCGCATGCTGGTCTATCACGCTCATCCCGGCGCGGAAGAGGCGCGGTTGCTGACCCAATCCCTGGATCAGGCCGGAAGCCTGTCTGTGCATCCGGCGGCGGGGCCCTTGCTGAAGCATATCCAGGTCTATTTCCAACAGCGGAAATTGATGGATGCCGCCGTCGAGGACTATGGCCTGCTGGATCAGCCCGGCTGGCGTCAGTTGCTGCGCTCCCATCTGATGGCGCAATTGAGCCGGGATCAGGAACGGCTGCGCCTGACCAGCGGCCTATTATGGCTGTTTGTCACCGGCCTGCTGGGGGCTCTGGCCTGGGCGGTCAGCCTGCTGAATCGGGCGCGCCGTGACGCGGTGCAATCCACGGAACGGCTGTCCAAGGCTATCGAGGGCATGGCTGGCGCTTTTGCTCTTTATGACAAGAACCATCGTCTGGTCCTGTCCAACCAGCGGTGCGGCGAGTTTTACGCTCCGGCGGCGGCCCTGCTGAAGCCCGGCATGGCCTATGCCGAGTTCGTCCGAAGCCTGATCAAGGCCAACTTCGTCGCCGAGATGGACGAAGAGCCGAATGCCGTCGGCGAATCCTTTATGGCCGAGGCGGGTGTCCAGCGCAGCTGGCATCTGCCTTTGACCAGTGGCCGTTGGTACCAATGCAGTCATACGCCGACCTCGGACGGCGGTTTCATCTGCTACAGCATCGATCAGACCGAACATAAGCTGGATGAAGACAAGATGCGTCGGCTGTTCACCGCCGTCGAGCAGAGCCCGGCCTCCATCGTCATCACCGATACCCAAGGCGTCATCCAATACGTCAATCCCTGGTTCTGCCAGATCACCGGCTTTGCCAAGGATGAAGTGCTGGGGCAGAACCCCCGTATTCTGAAATCCGGCGCTGTTTCCGACGAGGCCTATGCCAATCTGTGGCGGACCATCAGCGGCGGTCAGGTTTGGAACGGCGAGCTGTGCAACAAAAAGAAGTCGGGCGAGCTTTATTGGGAAAGCGCCTCGATCTCGCCGGTGCGCGACGAGACAGGGCGCATTACCAGTTATGTGGGCGTCAAGCGCGACATCACCGCCGATAAAGAGACGGCCAGCCGCCTGGAAAGCACCATCTCGGAACTGGCCCGCTCCAATGCCGAGCTGGAGCAATTCGCCTATGTGGCTAGCCATGATCTGCGTGAGCCTTTGCGCATGGTCAGCTCTTACGTCAGCCTTTTGGCCCGGCGCTATTCCGATAAATTGGATGGCGACGCCCTGGAATTCATCGCCTTCGCCAAGGACGGCGCCCGGCGCATGGACCGGCTGATCCTCGATCTGCTGGAATATTCCCGCATCGGTCGCATCTCTCAGCCGGTCGAGCCGGTGGATTTGTCGGAAAGCTTGACGGAAGCCTTGCGCAACCTGGAAGCCGCCATCGCCGACACCAAGACCCGCGTCGAGACGAACGGCCCCTTGCCGTCGGTGCTGGCGGTGCCTTCGGAAATGGGCCGGCTTTTGCAGAATTTGGTGGGCAATGCCATCAAATACCGTTCAATCGAGCGTGATCCTGAAATCCATATTTCAGCCGAGGACGCCGGGGCCAATTGGGTGATCTGCGTCGCCGACAATGGCATCGGCATCGCCCCAGAATATTACGAACGGGTCTTTGGCATCTTCCAGCGCCTGCATGCCCATGGTGAGTTCGAAGGCACCGGCATCGGCTTGGCGGTTTGCCGCAAGATCGTCCAACATAGCGGCGGGTGCATTTGGGTCGAAAGCGTTCCCGGCGAAGGCAGCCGCTTCTATTTCAGCCTGCCGAAGGCGTAGCGCCCATTGAGGCCCCGCGCCCGGTGACTGAGGGGCACAGGGTGATCGATTCCGATCACCCAAACATTCTCTAACCCCCCGTCACATTCATGGTCCGGGTCAGCTTGGGCTTTTCCCGATCGATGACGAAGTCATGGCCCTTGGGCTTGCGGCTGACGGCTTCGATGATGGCTTGGCGCAAGGGCTCAGGCCCTTCCGAATGGCGTATGACGGCCTTCAGGTCGGCGCTATCCTCCTGGCCCAGACACATGTAAAGCTTGCCGGTGCAAGTCACCCGCAGGCGGTTGCAGCTTTCGCAGAAGCCGTGGGTCAGGGGCGTGATGAACCCCAAGCGCTGGCCCGTCTCGGCGAGGGTGACATAGCGGGCCGGGCCGCCGGAGCAATGGCTGTCGGGGACCAGGGTCCAGCTCTGGTCCAGACTGTGGCGGACTTGGTCCAGGGGCAGGTAATGATCGGTGCGGCCGATGGCGGCTTCGCCCAGGGGCATGGTCTCGATCAGGGTCAGATCGAAGCCCTGTTGGCCGCACCAGGCGATCATCGGCGAGATTTCGTGACTGTTTTCGCCCCGCAAAGCCACCATATTGATTTTCACCATCAGACCGGCGGCCTTGGCGGCCATGATGCCTTCCATTACCTGCTCGAAGCGGCCCAGCCGGGTCAGGCGGTGGAAGGTCTCAGGCGTCAGGCTGTCTAGCGAGATATTGATCCGGCGCACCCCGGCGGCGGCCAGATCTTCGGCATAATGGGCCAGTTGGGTGCCGTTGGTGGTCAGGGTCAGTTCGTCCAATTCGCCCGAGGCGACCTTGAGGCCAAGGCTGCGCACCAATCCCATGATGCCGCGTCGCACCAGCGGCTCGCCGCCGGTCAGGCGGATTTTGCGCACTCCCAAAGAGATAAAGGAGGCGGCCAGCCGTTCCAATTCTTCCAGGCTGAGGATATCGGCCTTGGGCAGGAACTCCGGCTCTTCGGCCATGCAATAGAGGCAGCGCAGGTCGCAGCGGTCGGTTACCGACAGACGAAGGTAGCGAATGCTACGGGCAAAGGGATCGATCAAGGCAGGAGGCATGAAAGGGACAGTTTTCCAAAAGCTGGCCTGCATGCTCATATGGGTTTGCCGAGAGCTTGTCAAAAGAGGGTCTTAAAGAAGATGACCATCGTGGGATTGATCCTGGCCGGCGGGCGGGCGCAAAGACTGGGGGGCGGCGACAAGCCGCTGACCCTGCTGGGCGGTCGACCGATTCTGGAGCGGCTGGTGGCGGTGATCTCGCCCCAGGTCTCGGCCCTGGCCGTCAGCGCCAACGGCGAGCCTGAGCGGTTTGCCGCTTTCCGCCTGCCGGTGCTGCCCGATCCACTGCCCGATTATCCCGGCCCCTTGGCCGGATTGCTGGCCGGGCTGGAATGGGCGTCGGGGCTGACCGGCGTCAAGGCGCTGCTTTCGGTGGCCGGTGACACTCCCTTTCTGCCCGCCGATCTGGCGATTCGATTGTCTTCGGCGGCGGCTCCGGCGGCCATCGCTGGCTCGGGCGGACGGCGCCATCCGGTGATCGGCCTGTGGAACGTCTCCCTGGCCGGGGAGCTTCGCCGCTTCCTGGTGGAGGAGGGCCAACGCAAGGCCGGGGTCTGGGCCGAGCGGGCAGGGGCGGTGACGGTGGACTGGTCGGATCAGCCGTTTGATCCCTTCTTTAATATCAATCGGCCCGGCGATCTGGACTTGGCGCAGGAAATGATGGAACAGTGGAACGGCACGGCAGGCGGGGGCAAAAGGACCGACCATGCCTGAGATGAATGCTGTCGACGACTCCTGGATGAACCGCCGCTATTACGGCGGCGACCTGCCGCAAGAGGCCGAGCGGGCCTTGCATCGTGCCGGTCTGGATTGGGGCGATGAGGCCAAGGCCGAAGCCCATATCCGCGACGCTCTGGCCCTGGCTCCCGACCATCCGGCCACCCGGCTGGGGGCCTATAAATTCTATTTCTACCGCCACCGCCTGAGCGAAGCTCTGCCCCATGCCGAGGCTTGTCTGGCCCATGCCGCCCGCCAGCTGAACTTGTCCCAAGATTGGCGAGAGGTGTCACCTGATCAGGCGAAATTCACCGAGATCGACGAAGAGGCCCGCTTCTATCTCTTCGCCCTGATGGCCTGCGGCTATCTGACCGTGCGCCTGGATCGTCTGGCCGAGGGTGAGGCGATTCTGGAGAAGGTGGCGTCCCTGGACCCCGCCGACGCCCTGGGCGCGGCTTCTTTGCTCAAACATCTGCGCAAGACCGATGAGGACGAAGAATGACCCATAGTACCGCCGTCCTCCTGACCGCCGAGGGTGATACGGCTCAAGATTTGCTGGAACGCTTCGCCCTAGGCCTGAAGGCCAAAGGCCTGCGGGTGGGTGGGCTGGTGCAGCATAGCCATCACAACGCCAAGGGCGAGCTGACCGCCATGGAGATGGTCGATCTGGAAACCGGCGTCATCCTGCCCATCGAGCAGAACCTGGGCAATGGTGCGGCCTGTTCCATCGATCCTCAGGCCATGGCTGCGGCCAGCCAGACGGTGCGCCGCGCCGTGGAGCAGGGCTTCGATCTGGTGGTGGTCAATAAGTTCGGCCATTTGGAAGTGGATGGCGGCGGCTTGGCCGACGAGACCATGCTGGCTATGGCCGAAGGGCGGCCTCTGCTGCTGTCGGTCTCGCCGAAATATCTCGACCATTGGCAAAGCTTCTGCGGTGGTCAGTGCGAGTTGCTGCCCTTGGAGGCGGCGGCGCTGGAGGCTTGGTGGTGCGGGCTTCAGGCTCCGTAAAGCAGCCACAGACGATCAAATTGGCGGCGCATGTCCTTCAAGGCCGCCATGATCGGATCCCTTTGTCCCGCCGCAATCAGTCCCTGTAGGGCGCGGATCTGGCGGTTTAGTTCCTCGGTCATCTCCAGGAAATTGGCGTCGTCGGCCAGGGCGGCGGGAGATTGCTTCTGGATGCGTTCCCCCAGATAGGCCAGCACGGCGGTCTGTTCCAGCAGTTGGACGGTTTGCTCCGGCGACAGTTGGGGGGCATCGAACAGGCTGTCGCCTTCCTCGGCCAGACGGTCGTCGAAGGCGTCCATCTCGTCGGCGAAACCATGCAGGCCGTTGCGCCGGCGCATCTCGGCCAGCAAGGCGCGGATTTGCCCCAGGGAGGCATGGGCCTGCTCCAAGCCGCCAGCCTTGGCCTGGGCCGAGGCCTGGGCGGCGATGGTGGAAATTTCGGCCAGTTCCGTGGTGAAGTGGGAATCCTCGGAGTCCTGGGGCGGCGGATGATTGGCCCAGCGGTCAGAAATGTTCTTCCAGGCGGCGGTGAAGGCGGACAATGCTTCTTTGGCAGCGCCTGCGTCGGGCAGGGAGGGGCCGCTATGAGCAAAGGCGTCGCGGTACTGCCCCAGGGTATCACCCAACTGAGCGTCGAAATCGGCAGCCTCCCCGGCCAAGGCCGGCGTAGCCAAAGATAGGACCAGAAGCAGGGTCAATGGTCCTAAGCGACTCTTCATCAGGGTCTCCTGCCCCAAGGTTCGAAAGGTCAATATCGGCTCTCAAAAGACTGAGCGAAAGGGTTTTTCTTGCGAATAAAGCTGCTTCGGGCACACTGTTACCAAAGCAATAGCTTGGATGGTCCATGAGCCCCGATGAATTGAAGCTGGCGGAACTCCTCTGCGCCCGTCTGTGTCATGATCTGGCTGGACCTGTGGGGGCCGTGGCGACGGGTGCCGAATTGCTGGGCGAAGAAGGCGAAATGGCCGGCGGCATGGCCGCCGAAGCTTTGGCTTTGCTGGACAGCAGCGCCTTCGCCGCCAGTGCCCGGCTGCGCTTCCTCAGGCTTGCCTTAGGGGGAGCCGGTGGGCGCATGGCCTCGTCGGCGCTGAAGGATTTGGTGGTCAATTTCCTGGCCGCTCAGGGGACCGGAGCCGAGGCTTTGGCCTTGGACTGGCAGGATGGCGGACAAGAACCGTGGGAGGCCGAGCCGGTCAAGCTGCTGCTCAATCTGGTCCTGCTGGCTAAGGACTGTCTGCCCAGGGGCGGTCGCCTTGACATCAGAGCCCGCCAGGACGGGATGACGACGGTGACGGCCCTGGGTCCAGGAGCGGCGCCAGCCGAGTCGGTGGCGGCTTTGGCGGCTGAAGGGGTGGGGGATCTCACCCCGCGAGGAGTCCAGGGGGCCTATGCCGCTCAGGTTGCCAATCGCGGTGGATGGTCTATAACCGTAAGGAGCGTTGCGGATTCCGTGGCATTTCGCTTCGGTTGAGTTTTTTTTGCATGCAAAGGGCCTAAAAGGGAAAAGCCGCGCTTTCTCTGCCCTAAGTGTGCGTGGTATTAATCATTTTCCTATTGGCAGGTTCGGCCGGGGATGGTTCGTGGTGCCGGTAACCGCGCGACGGAGACGAGGGTAGAAGCATGGATGATCTCTTAAGTGAATTCCTGACGGAAACGTCGGAAAGCCTTGCTGTCTTGGATGTGGAGCTTGTGAAGCTCGAGCAGAATCCCGAACCAAAGATTCTCTCCAACATCTTCCGTCTGGTCCATACCATTAAGGGCACTTGCGGATTCTTGGGTCTGCCGCGCCTCGAGCATGTGGCCCATGCCGGCGAGAACGTGCTGGGCAAGTTCCGCGATGGCGAACTGACGGTGACGCCGACGGCGGTGACGCTGATCCTGGCCGCCATCGACCGCATCAAGATGATCCTGTCGTATATCGAGCAGAATGAAGCCGAGCCGGAAGGCGACGACAAGGATCTGATCAGCCAGCTCAATATGATGGCCGAAGGTAAGGCCGTCCTTACCCCTGAGCCGGAAATCGAATTCGAGCCGGTCTTCACGCCGCCGCCGCAGCAGGCCCAACCCGAGCCCGAGCCCGAGCCGGTGTTCGAGCCCGTCGCCGCCGCCCCGGTCCATGCTCATGAGCCCGAGCCGGAACCCGTGCCGGAAGTGCGCAATGTTCCCTCCGCTCCCGCTCCGGCGCCGGCGGGTACTCCCTCATCCAATGCCGCCGTGGTGCCTCAGGGCATGGTTGCCGGAGAGGCCAAGGAATCCGCAGTTGCCGCCCAGACCATCCGCGTCAATGTGGAGCTTCTGGAAAACCTGATGACCCTGGTGTCCGAGCTGGTGCTGACCCGCAACCAGCTGCTGCAGATGGTTCGCGGCAAGGACGACAGCGAATTCGCCACTCCCTTGCAACGCCTGTCTCACATCACCACCGACCTTCAGGAAGGCGTGATGAAGACCCGCATGCAGCCCATCGGCAATGCCTGGGCCAAGCTGCCGCGCATCATTCGCGACCTCTCGGTCGAAATGAACAAGAAGATCGACCTGCAGATGCTGGGCGCCGAGACCGAGCTGGACCGTCAGGTCCTGGAGCTCATCAAGGACCCGCTGACCCACATGGTGCGTAATTCCGCCGATCACGGCCTGGAAGCCACCGAGGATCGCCGCCGCATCGGCAAGCCGGAGGTCGGCAAGATCGTCCTGAACGCCTATCATGAAGGCGGTCACATCATCATCGAGATCGCCGACGACGGTCGTGGCCTGAACATCGCCCGCATCCGCGAGAAGGTGGTCGCCAGCGGTCTGGCCTCGGAAGGCGAGACCGAGCAGATGAGCGACCAGCAGGTTGCCCAGTACATCTTCCGCGCCGGGTTCTCCACCGCCGAGAAGGTGACCTCCGTCTCGGGCCGTGGCGTCGGTATGGACGTGGTGCGCACCAACATCGAAAAGATCGGCGGCACCATCGAGTTGAAGACCCAGCAGGGCAAGGGCACCAGCTTCATCATCAAGATCCCGCTGACCCTGGCCATCGTCTCGGCCCTGATCGTCGAATGTGGTGGCGAGCGTTTCGCCATTCCGCAGATCAGCGTGCTGGAACTGGTCCGCACCACCGCCAATTCCGAACATGGCATCGAGGTCATCAACAACGCCCCGGTCCTGCGCCTGCGCGACCGTCTGCTGCCGCTGGTGTCGCTGCGCCAGCTGCTGCGTCTGGGCGAGGAAGACGGCCGGACCGAGACCTTCATCGTGGTTACTCAGGTCGGCACCTACACCTTCGGCATCATCGTCGACCGCGTCTTTGACACCGAGGAAATCGTCGTCAAGCCGGTAGCTCCCATCCTGCGTCATATCAATATGTTCTCGGGCAACACTATCTTGGGCGACGGCTCGGTGATCATGATCCTTGATCCCAACGGTATTGCCGGCAGCACCGGCGAAATCTCCGGCGGCAGCCGCGACGCCGCCGAAGGGGCCGCGACCCGCGATCTGCATGCCGAAGACCGTCAGTCCATGCTGGTCTTCCGTGCCGGTGGCGATGACCTCAAGGCCGTGCCGCTGGCCCTGGTGGCCCGTCTGGAAGAGATCGAGGTTGCCGAGATCGAGCACTCCCATGGCAAGCCGGTGGTCCAGTACCGCGGCAAGCTCATGCCGCTGGTGATGATCAACAACGAGTATGCCGTCCGCAGCGAAGGCCGCCAGCCGGTTCTGGTGTTCTCGGATCGCGAACGCTCCATGGGTCTGGTGGTCGACGAGATCGTCGATATCGTCGAGGAGCGCTTGAAGGTCGAGCTGTCGGTGGATCAGGCGGGCCTGATCGGCACGGCGGTCATCGGCGGCAAGGCCACCGACATGATCGATGCCGGTTACTATCTGACCCAGGCCTGGGGTGATTGGTTCGGTTCGCCGGATCAGGAATACCGCAAGGAAGCAGGGCTGCATAAGCGCATCCTGCTGGTGGACGATAGCCCCTTCTTCCGTAATCTGTTGACCCCGCTGCTGTCGGTGGCCGGTTATGACGTGATCGCGGTCGACAGCCCGGATAAGGCTCTGTCCCTGCGCGAGGCCGGCGACGATTTCGACGCCATCATCAGCGACATCGAAATGCCCGGTATGAACGGCTTCGAATTCGCCCATGCGGTGCGCTCGGAAGGTCGTTGGTCCCATGTCCCGATGGTGGCTCTGTCGTCTCATGCCACCGAGAAGGACTTCGAACGAGGCCGCGAGGTCGGCTTTAACGACTATGTCGCCAAGTTCGACCGTGACGCCCTTCTGCAAACCCTGGTGCAAACCCTCGCGTCCAAAGGTGCCGCATGAACCAGATTGTTCCGTCCACGTCCAAGCGCGGCTCCCAGGAGTTGGCCTCGACCGAGGATCACGAGGAATTCGTGACCATGTTCATCGAGGGCCAGATGTTCGGCATTCCCGTGCTGATGGTCCAAGATGTGTTGGGTCCGCAAAAAATCACCCGCATTCCTCTGGCTCCGCCGGAAGTGGCAGGCTCGCTGAACCTGCGCGGCCGTATCGTCACCGCCATCGGCGTGCGCATGCGCCTGCGTCTGAAGCAGCGCGATGGCGAGAAGGCTAGCGAGGGGATGAGCGTCGTGGTCGATATGAAGGGCGAGCTTTATAGCCTGATGGTCGACAGCGTCGGTGAGGTCCTGAGCCTGCCGTCCGCCAAGTTCGAGCGTAATCCTCCGACCTTGGATCCGTTGTGGAGGGAATTCTCCAACGGCATCTATCGTCTTGAAGATAAGTTGTTGGTGGTCCTGGACGTTCCGCGTCTTTTGGATTTCACTCGGGCCGAAGTCAACTGAGGTGACGGGCCGGCGACCATGACGCCGGCACCGTATAAATCTCACTGAAAGCGTAGGGTGGTATGAAGTCCTGTCTGATCGTCGATGACTCGAAGGTCATCCGTATGGTGGCCAAAAAGATCCTCCACGAGCTGAGTTTCCAGACCGCAGAGGCGGAAGACGGCCAGGTGGCGTTGGATTATTGCGTCAAAACCATGCCCGACGCCGTCTTGCTGGATTGGAACATGCCGGTCATGAACGGCATCGATTTCCTGCGAGAGCTGCGCAAGCTTCCCAACGGCGGTCATCCGGTCGTAGTGTTCTGCACCACCGAGAACGACATCGAGCATATTCAGGAAGCCATCACCGCCGGCGCCAACGAATATATTATGAAACCTTTCGACAGCGAGATTCTCCAGGCTAAATTCTCGCAGGTCGGACTCCTCTAAGAAGGAGAAGCCGGCCTATGGCTCTCGAATCAGGGTTAAATCGTAACGGGTCCAGTGATCCGGTTCGCGTCATGGTGGTGGATGATTCCGCTGTCGTGCGCGGTCTGGTGACGCGCATGCTGGAAGAGGACCCCAGCTTCTCGGTCGTGGCATCGGTCGGCAACGGCCAGATGGCCTTGAACGCGCTTGAACGTCAGAGCATCGAAGTGGTCGTGCTCGACATCGAGATGCCGGTGATGGACGGACTGACCGCCCTGCCGAAGATGCTGCAGATTGATCCTGATCTTCAGATCATCATGGCGTCCACCCTGACTCTCAAGAACGCCGACATCAGTCTACGGGCTCTGGAGGCCGGGGCTGCTGATTATATCCCCAAGCCGACCTCGTCGCGCGACATCAGCGGCGGCAGCGACTTCAAGCACGAGCTTCTCGACAAAGTGAAGGCCTTGGCGGCCCGTCGTCGCCGGCTTCCCCGTCGGACCGTCTCCTCCACTGGCGTGCCGCTGTCCCAGGCTTTGCGTCCGTCGCCGACTGCGCCCGTGCATGCGCCTAGTGCCGCGGGGGCCGCGACTGGCACCTCCACTTTGGCGGCGCGGACCCATAGCTCCCTCTATCCGACCGGGCAGGTCATTCTGCGTCAGCCTTCCATGGAAGCGCCGGACGTGATCGCCATCGGTTCCTCTACCGGCGGGCCGCAGGCTCTGTTCGCGGTGCTGGGGGCCATCAAGGCCGGAAGCATCCGCCAGCCGATCCTGATCACCCAGCATATGCCGGCGACCTTCACCACCATCCTGGCCGAGCACATCACCCGCATCAGCGGCTGGGACGCCGCCGAAGGCAAGGATGGCGAGGTGATCAAGTCGAACCGTATCTATATCGCTCCCGGTGACTTCCACATGGTGGTCGAGGTCAAGGGTGTCGATAAGGTCATTCGCCTGAACAAAAACCCGCCCGAGAACTTCTGTCGCCCGGCGGTGGATCCCATGCTGCGTAGCATTTCCGCTGCCTGGGGCCGTCGCGTTTTGGCGGTCATTCTGACCGGCATGGGCTCTGACGGGTCCAAGGGCGGGCAGGTCGTGGTCAGCAGCGGGGGGACAGTAATCGCTCAGGATGAGCCTTCCAGCGTTGTCTGGGGCATGCCCGGTGCGGCGGCGAATTCCGGCATCTGTAGCGCGGTGCTTCCCCTTACCGAAATCCCGCAGTTCATTCTGCGCCAGGCCCAGAGGCGATAAAATGCTGAAGCCGGAAGACTTTGACTTCCTGGCCAAGCTCCTAAAGGAGCGATCGGGCCTGATTATCACCCCAGATAAGGCTTATCTGCTGGAAAGCAGACTGATGCCGGTGGCGCGCGCGCGCAATCTGAAGAGTTTGGACGAGATCGTCGCCAAGATGCGGATGCGCGATGAAGCGCTGGCCCGCGAAGTCACCGAGGCGATGACGACGAACGAATCCTTCTTCTTTCGTGACAGCAAGCCCTTCGACCAGTTCAAGGATACCGTCCTGCCGGCAATGACCCAGGCCCGCAGCGGCAAGCGGGCCATCCGCATCTGGTCGGCGGCTTGTTCCTCGGGGCAGGAAGCCTATTCCTTGGCCATGATCCTGAAGGAAGAATCCGCCAAGCTGGCTGGCTGGCGTATCGAGATCATTGGTACCGACATCTCGCAGGAGATGTTGGAAAAGGCCAAGGCTGGTCTTTATTCCCAGTTCGAGGTCCAGCGCGGACTGCCCATCCAATATCTGGTTAAGTACTTTAAAAAGAAAGACGAAAGCTGGCAGATCGACCCGGCTATCCGCGCCATGGTTCAGTTCCGCGAGTTCAATCTTCTGCAAGATATGAAGATGCTGGGCCAGTTTGATGTGGTCTTCTGTCGCAATGTGCTGATCTATTTCGATCAGCCCACCAAGTCCCGCGTGCTGGACAATGTCTCGCGGCAGATGCCTGACGACGGCATCCTCTATCTGGGCGGCGCCGAGACGGTTTTGGGTATTTCCGACCGCTTCAAGCCCATGCCCAACCAGCGCGGCATCTATTGCGTGACCCGCGATCCGGCTCCCGGCGGGCTGTCCTTTGGGGCTGCGCGCTGACGTGACCGTTCATCTGGCCTTTCAGTGGGGGATTTCCTCCCTGTTCGGCTGGGGGGTCTATGGCCTCAATCTGGCTCTGCATGGTCGGGCGGACGGTCGGGCCATCACCACGTTGTGCAATTTCAATCCGGCGCAACTGGGCATCGACAAGGCCCGGCTGTGGGCGTTGCGCGATTTCATCGACAACAGCAACCGCATCCTGCCGCAGTTGCGCGGCCCAGGAGTGATCAAGGCTCCCGACGCCCTGGTGCTGCATGCCCTGGGCAATAATCTCATCTATGCCGCCAAGGGGGCCAACGACACGGTGGTCATGGGGCGGCGCACCATCGGTGTGGTCTTCTTTGAGGACAGCCGTATGGATGCTGCCGCCGTCGAAAAGGGCCGTGCCTATGACCGGCTGGTGGCCGGCTCCCAATGGAACGCCAAACTGTTGCGGGACACTGGCTTCGACAAGGTTTCGGTGGTGCTGCAAGGCGTCGATCCCACCTTGTTCCATCCAGCCCCTCGGGCCGGGCTGTTTCGCGGTCGTTTCGCCATCTTCTCGGGCGGCAAGCTGGAATTCCGCAAGGGCCAGGACATTGTGCTGCGGGCCTATCGCCAGTTCCGTCAACGCCATCCCGACGCTTTGCTGGTGACCGCCTGGCACAGTCCCTGGTCGGCCAATCTGGCCGGCAGCATGGCCGGCGTCGGCGGTTTGGCCCCGGTGCCGGTGACGGCGCAAGGTCAGATCGATGTGCTGGGATGGGCTCAGGCCAACGGTTTACCAGTGGATTCGGTGGTGGATTTGGGCAGCATGCCCAACGCCATGATGCCTCAGGTCCTGCGCGAGGTGGATGTGGCGGTTTTCCCCAATCGCTGCGAGGGCGGCACCAATCTGGTGGCCATGGAAGCCATGGCCTGCGGCCTGCCGGTGGTGCTGGCCGATAATACCGGACAGAAAGATATCATCCGCCCCGGCTGCGGCTATGTCCTGACCAACCAGCGCCCGGTGGGACAACCCGGCTGCGAGGATTGGGGCGATAGCGACCCCGAGGAATTGGTGGCGCGGCTGGAGGAGGTCTATGCCAACCGCGAGGAAGCCTTGCGGCGCGGCAAAGCAGCCGCCGACTTCATGAGCGGCCTGACCTGGGCCAATTCCATCGGCAATTTGCTGAGAGAGATCGGGTAGAGTGTTTTTCGAAATGACGAAGTCAGTTCGGAAAACACGAAAAGCCCGCGCGGCGTTTGAACGGAAACGGCTCCAAGGCGACTCGGAGTTACCGAACCGCCGCGCCGCCCACTGATCCCACATCGGTTTCGCGCAAGACATAGCCGCGACCCCACACCGTTTCGATGTAATTGTCGCCCTTGGTGGCTGATGTCAGTTTCTTGCGCAGCTTGCAGATGAAGACGTCGATGATCTTCAGCTCGGGCTCGTCGATGCCGCCGTACAGGTGGTTGAGGAATTGTTCCTTGGTCAGGGTCTGGCCCTTGCGCAGGGACAGCAACTCCAGAATGCCATATTCCTTGCCGGTCAGATGCAGGGGCTCGCCCTCGACGTCGACGGTACGCTTGTCCAGATTCACGGTCAGGCGGCCGGTCTTGATGACGGATTCCGAATGGCCCTTGGATCGCCGCACGATGGCCTGAATGCGGGCCACCAGTTCGGCGCGGTCGAAGGGCTTGGTCAGATAGTCGTCGGCACCGAAGCCTAAGCCTTTGACCTTCTTGTCCGGTTCGGTCAGACCCGACAGGATCAGCACCGGCGTGGCAACGCGCGATGCGCGCAGGCGGCGCAGCACCTCGTAGCCATCCATGTCGGGCAACATCAGGTCCAGAAGGATGATGTCGTACTCATAGAGCTTGCCAATCTCAAGGCCATCCTCGCCCATAGAGGTGGCATCCACCACCATCCCCTCTGAGCGAAGCATCAGTTCGATGCTTTTCGAGGTCATGGCGTCGTCTTCAACGATCAGTACGCGCATCCTGATATCCTGACTCCAGAGGGCCCGGCATCAGCGAAGCAAGCGGCGCCCCCATCGGCAATCCCCCGCGCCTCACTGCTATTTGGCGATAGTTTACCAAGCTTTAAGGGGAATGCGCTACCGTCTTAATCCAGTGTAAAAGGGGTATGACGTGGCATTTCTGGTTAAATCGCTGTTAAGCGACCTCGATCGTATCCCCCCGGTGCGTTATTTCGGTCGGGTGGAGGGCGTTCAAGGCCTGTTGGTCGAGGCTGGTGGGCTGGGACGCAGCCTGTCGGTGGGAGACCGTTGCCGTATACTCGGGCGCGATCGGGTCGTGACCTGCGAAGCCGTGGGCTTTCGCAACGGCCGGGCGCTGATCATGCCATTTTCCTCTCTCGACGGCATCGGCCTTGGCTGCCGGGTCGAGGTGATGGACGCCAACCCTGTGCTCTATCCCCATCCCGGCTGGCTGGGCCGCGTCATCAACGCCATGGGCGAGCCGGTGGACGGCAAGGGGCCGTTGCCCGTCGGCGATGTCCCTTACCCCGTGCGCAACAAGCCGCCGCCGGCCCATTCCCGACAGCGGGTGGCCGGCAAGATCGATCTTGGCGTGCGGGCCATGAATGCTTTTCTGACCGTCTGCCGTGGCCAGCGCATGGGTATCTTCGCCGGATCGGGCGTCGGCAAATCCTCGCTGCTCTCCATGATGGCCCGTCATACCTCGGCCGATGTTTCGGTGATCGGCCTGATCGGCGAACGTGGCCGCGAGGCCCGCGAATTCATCGAAGACGATCTGGGCGAAGAAGGCATGGCCCGCTCGGTGGTGGTGGTCGCCACTTCCGACGAATCGGCGCTGCTGCGCCGTCAGGCTGCCTATACCACCCTGGCGGTATCGGAATATTTCCGCGATCAGCAGCGCGACGTGCTCTGCCTGATGGACAGCGTCACCCGCTTCGCCATGGCCCAGCGCGAGATCAGCCTGTCGGTGGGCGAGCCGCCGGCCAGCAAGGGTTATACCCCCACCGTCTTCGCCGAACTGCCGCGCCTGCTGGAGCGGGCCGGGCCGGGCGGCGTCAACCAGGGGTCCATCACCGGCCTGTTCACCGTGCTGGTGGATGGCGACGATCATAACGAGCCCATCGCCGACGCCGTGCGCGGCATCCTCGACGGCCATGTGGTCTTGGACCGCGCCATCGCCGAGCGCGGGCGCTATCCGGCCATCAATATTCTGCGCAGCGTGTCGCGCACCATGCCCGGCTGCAACAGCGAGGGCGAGAACGCCCTGGTCTCGGCGGCCAAGCGTCTGTTGTCTGTCTATGACGATATGGCCGAACTGATCCGCCTGGGTGCCTATCGCCGAGGATCGGATGCCTCGGTGGACGAGGCGATCCATTATTATCCGGCGCTGGAGGCCTATCTGTCCCAGGGCAAGCATGAGTTCACCGACCTTGAGTCCAGTTACCGCATGCTGGCGGAAATCCTTTCCAGCGGCATGAAGTGAGATAGGGGCCGAAGGGCATGTCCAAGAAAGCCAAAGACCTCGACCAGTTGATCCGCGTCAATAAATGGGGCGTGGACGAGCGTCAGCGCGAGTTGGGCGTGCTGATCAACCGCGAGGAAGATCTGATCGATCAGGGCCATCGCTTGGATGCGGAATTGGCGGAAGAACAACGCATCGCCGCCACCGATCCGACCATGGCCGGCTTTCTCTATGGCGGCTTTGCCGATCATTACCGGGTCCGCAAGGAACAGCTGCGTCATATCCTCCACGCCATCCGTCTGGAGATCGAGGATGCCCGCGAACGTCTGGCCGACGCCTATCGCCAGCTGAAGGTCTATGAGGAAGTTCAGAAGAACCGGGCCACGCGCGAGGACGCGGAAGAGGCTCGCCAGGAGCAAGTTGCTCTGGATGAAATCGGTTTGAACCAACACCGCCGCCGCGCCCAAGCGGGATGATCTGGGCGCAGGGGCTTTACGCCTTGATATCCACCAGGGAATGCACGGCGTAGCTTGAGACCAGCGGGCTGTCGGCGCTCTGCTTGGCGGCGACGGCTTCCACGGCGGCCATGGCGGTGACCACGGCTTGCTGCTGAGAGATCAGCGCTGATTGGTCGGCCTGGGTCAGCCCGGTTTGTTTCATGGCGCTATCCACCACATCCTTGGCATTGGCAAGGCTTGAGCGGGCCAGGTCCAGCGGGCTGGTGCCCTGCTGAGTCTGGCTGTCGCCGGGGGCGGTTTCCGCCGTGACGGAATCTGCCTCCTGAATATCCATTTGGGCTCCGGCGCTGGCGGTGCCGCCGGCGGTGGAGACGATGTCGCGGATCGAGCCGGCAATACCCGCCGCTTCCGAGGCAAAGACCCGGGCCGCCGAGATATTGCCGCTGGATAAGGCCGCCGCCGCCTGATGCTTCAACTGCGACAAAGTGCTCCAGGCCGCGCCCAGCTGCTGCGAAGCGTTGGACTGCTGCTGGGAGGCGTCGCTGCTGTTCCCATTCCCCGCGCCGGTGGTGTCGCCTCCGGCGCCGCTGCTGACGGTCTGCTGCACCTGTCCGACGGTGGACAGGGCGGCGATCTGGTTTGACGAACCCGCTGCCGCGCCCTCGGCTTGCGGGTGTTGCATAATCTGTTGCCTGGCCGGTTCATAGGCCATGGCGGGCGACTGTTCGATGGGATTGAGCATTTTGAGCTCCATCAAAGAGTCTAGGAAAATCCCCAGCTTGATCTATTACGTCCCAGCTCGGCCGATCAGGCGCATTGGCTGATGGAATTTGATGCCTCTAATACCAAATGGGTATAGTTTCCCAACTGATGGATAGGACGTTTGTGATAAACAAACCGCGAAACTAATAGGCATTCTTATATAGGAGCAGGCATTGCTACCTGTGGGGCTGCTTTGAAACGGGGTGCGAACGTGTTGC
>Ga0302157_10003750_pt1 | contig 16912 bp, 19 predicted proteins | sample I_Bog_N3_3_FD_193502 | JGI IMG/M metagenome (GOLD analysis project Ga0302157, IMG submission 193502) | Peat permafrost microbial communities from Stordalen Mire near Abisko, Sweden - I_Bog_N3_3 | ecosystem: Environmental > Terrestrial > Soil > Wetlands > Peat | place: Sweden: Abisko, Stordalen...
ACGCAGAATCTCGACCGCCGTGTAGGTGCGCACCGGCGGCAGGCGCAGCACATCGAACCGGCGCATCGTCAGGGCGTCGATCGCTCCGGCGCCGTGAAGATCCGATGCGGCCTCATGCACCGCCGCCAGAATGCCGCTGCTGGTCCTTGGTTTGCTCATGATACGACACCTCGTTCAATCGACCACCGGCCACCAATCCGTCCAGGCAATCCGCCGTCAGCCGCATATATTCGTTCCCGAGTTCCAGCAGCGCCATCCGCTCCCGCTCCGATATGTTGTCCCGTTCGTTCTTGCCGAACACATACAGAAACACGAGCCGTTCGGACTGCCGGTATGCGAGGATGGTGCGAAGGCCGCCGCTTTTCCCGCGGCCATCGACGCCGATTCGCTTTTTAACCAGAAATCCACCCAGCCGAGGATCCACCAACCCCGCCTCGATCTCCCTGGCCGCAACGATCATGGTTCGGTCGGTCAAACCGAACTTGGCGGCCGCCCGCATGAAGCCGCGGGTCGCCAGAATCCGTAGCGACATCTGTATAACCCAGTTGTATAAATTGTCAACGTACGGACCAACCGACCGGGCCACCTGTTACCGAACGGTAAACCGCCGGACCGCCCCTCCCCCCGGCGGCAAAACCGCGCTAACCTCCCCGGCAACGCAGCCAAACGGAGGAAGCCATGCGCGGTGTCGTCTTCACCGGAGAGAGGGACCTGGAAATCATGACCTTCCCCGACCCCACGCCGGGGCCGGGTGAGGTGGTGATCGAAATGAAGGCCTCCGGCATGTGCGGGTCCGACCTGCACCAGTACCGCCGGCCGAAGCACCAGGAGCGCAACGCGACCGGCCTGCCACCCAATCCCAACCCGACCATCGCCGGTCACGAACCCTGTGGCGTCGTCGCCGCCATCGGCCCCGACGTGCTGCCCGCGGAGGCCAAGATCGGCCAGCGCGTCATGGTTCACCACTACCAGGGCTGCACCCAGTGCGGTCATTGCCGGTCCGGCTGGCAGCAACTGTGCCAGGAGGTGCCGGTGAAGGTGTACGGCTCCAACTCGCATGGCGGGCACGCGAAGTATCTGCTGGTGCCGGCCAATACTTTGGTGCCGCTGGCGGATGAGCTCAGCTTCTCGGCGGGTGCGGCGATTTCCTGCGGCTCCGGCACCGCTTATGGCGCGCTGCGGCGGATGAACATCTCCGGCCGCGACACGATCGCGATCTATGGCCAGGGGCCGGTCGGGCTGGCGGCGACACAGTTCGCGAAAGCCATGGGCGCCCGTGTCATCGCGCTCGACATCAACGAACAGCGCCTGGCGCGCGCGAAGGAATTCGGTGCGGACGAGACGGTCAATCCGGGCTCGAACGATCCGGTCGCGGCGGTGAAGGAGCTGACCCACGGGCGCTACGCCGACCTGTCGCTGGATACCTCGTCGAATGCGGAAGCTCGGCTGAACGCGATCAAATCGACCAAAGTCTGGGGCACCATGTGCTTCGTGGGTGAGGGCGGCGACGTGAAGATCGATGTCAGCCCGCATCTGCTGCGCCGGCAGATGACCCTGGTTGCGTCCTGGACCTTCTCCAACATCATCCAGGCGGAATGCGCAACGTTTTGCGTCGAGCGCAAGGTCGATGTGGACAAGCTGTTCACCCACCGCTGGACCCTGGACCAGGCCGAGGAGGCCTACAAGCTGTTCGACAGGCAGGCCGACGGGAAGGGCGTCTTCCTCATTTGAGCAAAGTCACGGAAGCGGTCCGGCTCTACAACGAGCTGGGCCGCATCGGCCTGATCGCCGGCAGTTCCGGCAACGTCAGCGCGCGCACGAAGGAAGGCATGGCGATCACGCCCTCGGGCGGCGCGCCCGGGCGTGCGAAGGCCGCGGACATGGCGCGCATCACCCTGGACGGCGCTGAACTGAATGACGCGACGCGGTCCAGCGAATGGGCGATGCACGCGGCGATCTACCAGGCGCATCCCGCGGCGCAGTTCATCGTGCATACGCATGCCGATGCCTGCACCGCGCTCGCCTGCCTGCACCAGCCGCTGCCGGCTTTTCATTACATGGTGCTGAATTTCGGCGGTGAGGACGTGCGGTGCGCACCTTACGTCACTTTCGGCACGCCGGAACTCGCCGCCCTGGCGGCCGAGGCGATGGCGGGCCGTTCGGCCTGCCTGTTAGCGAACCACGGCATGATCGTGCATGGGCGGGACGCGGATCATGCACTGTCGCAGGCGGTGCTGCTGGAACAGTTGTGCCGGCAGTATCTGCTGTCGCTTGCCGCGGGCACGCCCCGGCTGCTGACCGCCGAGGACATGGCCGCGTCGAAGGAGCGTTTCAAAACCTACGGGCCGCGCGCCCGCTAGCCGCCGGGGCAGCCCTGCGCCTCGACATACAGCGCATAGACCGACTGGCTCGCGGTCATGAACAGCCGGTTGCGCTTGCGGCCGCCGAAGCAGACGTTGGCGCAGGCCTCCGGCAGCAGGATGCGGCCGATCATGGTGGCGTCGGGCGCGAAGACGGCGACGCCGTCCTGGCCGGGGCCGCCGGAGAAGCCGCACCAGATGTTGCCCTGGGTATCGACCCGGATGCCATCGGTGTAGCCGGGGTTGGCATCGAAAAACCGCCGCCCCTTCACCGCTTTGCCATCCACGATGTCGTACACATAGGTGGTCTTCGGCGTGAGGCTGCGCGGCGTATCCACCACGTACAGCCGGGATTCATCGGGCGAGAAGGCCAGACCGTTCGGCCGCTCCATATCCCCCACCGCGACCGTCATCGCGCCAGTCGCGGGGTCCAGCCGATAGACGCGGAACGGCAGCTCCTGCGGCGCCGGATCGCCCATGTAATGGCCGCGGATGCCGGCGCCGTTGTCGCTGAACCAGACCGAACCGTCCGACTTCACCACCACGTCGTTGGGGCCGGTCAGCCGGGTGCCCTCGAAGTGCGAGGCCAGCACCGTGACTGTCCCGTCATGTTCGGTCCGCGTCAGGGTGCGGCTGCCCAATTCGCAGGTGATCAGCCGCCCCTGCCGGTCGCGGGTGTTGCCGTCCGGGTTGCCGGCGGGGCAGCGCAGGGTCGCGACCGCGCCGGTGATCTCGTCCCAGCGCAGCAGCGCGTCGCCGGGGATGTCGGAGAACAGCAGATACCGGCCGTCGCCGTAATAAGCGGGGCCCTCGGTGAAGCGGAAGCCGGTGGCGATGCGCTCGATGCCGGCGTTGCCCAGGATCAACGGCTTGAAGCGCGGGTCGAGCGCGATCACGTCCGGGTCCGGGTAGCGGACGGGTTGGCCGGTCACCCAGCGTGACGGCTCGCTGCCCCCGAATGCGACGGCGCCCGGGGATGCGGTGTGGCTCATGGTCGGTGTCCCTCCGTTTTGGTTCGCGCCTGATTATGACGCCGGTCGGCGGGAAGGGAACACGGTTCCGGGTGGGGCTGCAATCGGGGGAGGGCCTCAGCGAAAGGCGCTTTTGACCGTGCCGACCAGTTCGGCCATCGACCCGTGGAAACCGCCCGAGAACTGGTAGATCCGGTGCTGGTCCGGGGCGACCGGGAAACCCTGCGGGTTATCGGACACCGCGGCCTGGCCGGTCGCACAGCGCGCGGCGGCCGGAATGGTCATCGGCTGCTGCAGCACCAGCCGAACGTGCCGGTGACCGGGTTCGACGACGTGCGAAAGGCGATGGGGCATTGCGCCACGTGGCGGAAGGCCCATCCGCTCCCGGTGCTCGGCGTCCGGCAGCAGTCCTGGATCAACGCATTGATCCGCGGCAGAAGTTTCCGGTCGGTGGCCTGCCAGAACAGAAAGTCTTCCCACGCCCGTTCATGGATAACCAGCGCCTGCTCTGTGCCGCCGCCTTTGTCCGGCGCCGCCGCCGTTTCCAGCAAGCGCGCCGCGTTGGCCGGATCGCGCAGGCGGAAACGGGTTTCCTCGTACCGCCTGGAACAATGCCTGACGTTCGACCACGATCGCGGGGCTGCTCGCAGCGATCAATGCCGGGCGTTGCTTTAGCGCCGCGCCAGGATGAACAGCCGGCGGAACGGCAACAAGGTGGTGCCGTCGCGCCGCCGCGGGTAATGTGGACGCAAGGCCGCGGCGTAGGCCGCGCGATAGGCCTCCCGCGGGCCGGGAGGCAGCTTGTCGAGGAAGGGGCGCAGGCTGCTGCCGGCAGCCCATTCCACCACCGCGTCTTCGCCGTGCAGCACGTGCAGGTAGGTCGTCTCCCACATATCCAGGCTGCCCACCAGCGGGCGCAGCAGGTCGTAGTAATCGCCCACCGGCAGCAGCCGGCGCGCATAGCCCGCCTCCCCCAGATGCTCTGACCAGGGACCGGCGGCGGCGATTTCGTTCTGCAGCCGGCGCAGCGGCTCATCGTGCATGTAGGGCATCTGCACCGCCAGCACCCCGTCCGGGGCCAGCAGCGACACCAGCCGGGGAAACAATGTCTCGTGCTCGCTGACCCAGTGCAAAGCGGCGTTGGAAAAGATCAGGTCGGGCGGCACCGCCGGGGTCCAGGTGGCGAAGTCGCCCTGCTCGAACCGGCAACCCGGCGCGGCGGCGCGCGCCTTGGCCAGCATCTCCTCCGACCCGTCCACCCCCAGCACGGCCGCGCCGGGGAAGCGCTGGTGCAGGATCGCGGTGACGTTGCCGGCGCCGCAACCGAGGTCCACCGCCTGTGCCGCGGTCTCCAGCGGCACCTGCGCCAGCAGGTCCAGCGCCGGACGCAGGCGTTCGTTCGAAAATCGGAGGTACTGGGCAGGGTCCCAGCTTGCCGCGGCAATCGCCATGTTCGCTGCCTCGCGTGACCGGAAAAGTCCGGCGATGCTTTTAGCCTCCGCCGGCCGCCGCGGGCAATGCGGCAGGCTCTCGGCAAAGTGAGGCCACGCCGGGGCCGCATGTGCCTAAACCGGAATCCGACAGGTCCTGCGACCGGCGGGAGGGACACATGGACGCGGCGCATTTCCGCAGGAAGGCCGCCGAGGCCCGCGATATGGTGGCGCTCGGCGAGGACGCGCAACTGGCCATCCTGCTGCTGGAGGTCGCTCGCGACCTGGATGCCGAAGCCGACGCGATCGACGCCGGTCAACCGAACGACCGCCGCGCCGCCTCTCGCGTCCCCGTCCATGGCCTGCCCGTGACGTTGCGCCTGGCAGCCCCCGAGGACTCGGTGCGGCAAGTCACCCTGACAGACCTGTCGATCTCCGGTGCGCGGCTGGTGGGGGAGGTGGCGTCGCCGCTGGGATCGCGCGTGATGCTGGAACTGCCGTCCCTCGGCGTCCGATTGCCGGCGCTGGTGATCCGGATCGAGTCGAACGGCATCGCGGTCGCCTTCGCGGCTAGTCCGGATACCACGCAAGCGGCGGACCGGGTTCTGCGCCACGTGACGGAGGACCGGGAGTCGGCTGCGCGCGCCGAAGCCATGCGGCAATGGACCGGACGGCAGCCGGGCCGAACCTACCGCCCCGGCGTGGCGCGTCCGGCCTCGAACAGTTCCGACAGGAACTCCGCCTCGCCGTTGAACTTCGACGAGATCGGCAAATCCAGCAGCGCCACATCCGCATCGTAGCTAACCACCCGTACCGCGGCCGGCAGTGCCGCGAGCTCCGCCGTCAGCACGTTCTGGCAGGCGATCTCGTTCAGCCGGTTGGTGATCTCCATCGGCGTGGACGGCACCCCCGGACGGCGGAACGGCTGGGCGCGCACCAGGATCAGTTCATCCGGCAAATCCGGTTGCAGCAGCGGCCCCAAGGGCGGATTCCCGGCATAGCCGCCATCCCAATAGGCGTGCCGGCCGATCCGCACCGCCGGGAACACGAAGGGCAGGCAGGCCGAGGCGCACAGCACGTCCGCATCGATGCTGGCATTGCCGAAGAACGTCGCCTCCCCCGTCTCCACGTCGGTTGCCGCCACCGTCAGCACCGGCGCCGAGGGGTGGGTCAGCAGGTCATGATCCACCAGGTCGTCCAGCAGCATCCGCAGCGGGTTATGGCCGAAGGGGTTGATCTGGGCCGGGCTGAACAGGCGCATCGCCATCTCCATCCCGCGCCACATGACGGAGTTCGACAGGTCCCAGCCCCACAGCCAGCGCTCCAGCGGCGCGTTCTGCAGCGGGCTCATGGCGTGGCCGTGCGCGACCCGGCGCCACAGCTTGCGCATTTCCGCCCGGGCCCCGTCGCGACCGCCGCGCACCAGGCCCTGGACCAGCATGGTGCCGATGATGGCCCCGGACGACACACCGCAGATGCGGCCGACCGTCAGCCCGTCCTCCAGGAGCCGGTCGAGGACCCCCCATGTGAAGGCGCCATGCGCGCCGCCGCCTTGCAGGGCGAGCGCGCTGCCCCGGTTGCCTGAATTTACATCCATCATGTTTGCCAAGATCGTGGAGCGGCGCTTCTACGGCATACGAGCCAGCCACCGCACCAGGGTTTTCGTCCGCGGTGCGAATAGTTTCGCGGCGAAGAAGCTGCCGGCGGCGCGTTTGCCGGCCTCGGAGCGGGTGGGATAGGGCACGATCAGGCCGGCCAGGGTCGATAGCGGCACTTTGCGGGCGATCGCCAGGGTCCACAGGCTGATCATTTCACCGGCACCGGGCGCCAGGATTCCGGCGCCCAGCACCCGCCCGCGAGCGACGACCAGCTTGACCAGGCCGGTGGTGTCGCGTTCGGCCTGGGCGCGATCGTTGTCGGTCAGCGGCCAGCGCAGGACGGTGACGGTATGGCCGGCGGCGCGCGCCTCGGCTTCGGTGATCCCGGTTTGGGCGAGTTCGGGGTTGGTGTAGGTGACCCGCGGCAGGGCGCTGTAGTCCACGCGTGCGGGCAGGCGGAACAAAGCGCGGCGGATCACGATGCCGGCATGATAGCTGCCGACATGGGTGAAGGCGCGCGGCCCGATGCCGGCGGGGTCGGCGATGTCGCCCACAGCATAGACACGCCGGTTGGTCAGGCTGCGCAGGCCCGCGTCGGTTGCGATGCCGGCGGGGGAGGCGCGGATGTTGGCTGCGTCGAGGTCCAGGTCCTCCAGGTTCGGCCGCCGCCCGACGGCGACCAGCAGATGGCTGCCGGTGATCCGGCGTCCGTCGGCGAGGATCAGGGTGGGGTGGACCGGGGCTGGGAGTTTTTGAGTCTCCCCCTCCCCTTGAGGGAGGGGGTTGGGGGGAGGGGGCCGAGCGGGAGAAGCCCCACGGCCGGCGGCAGACTCCGACCGACCCCTCCCCCCAGCCCCCTCCCTCAAGGGGAGGGGGAGTGTTTGGGACTCCACCCCCACGACCTTGACGCCCTCGACGATCTCGACCCCACGCGCCACCAGCGCCGCGCGCAGGCCGGCGACCAGCTCCGGATCCTCCCGTCCCGCGATCGTACCCGCTTCCACCACGGTGACCCGGCTGCCAAGCCCCGCGAACGCGTCCGCCATCTCCAGCCCGATCGGGCCGCCGCCCAGGATCAGCAGGTGCTCTGGCCGTTCCGCCAGGCCGAACACGGTCGCATTGGTCAGGAACGGCACCTGTGCCAGCCCGGGAATCGGCGGCACCGCGGCGCGGCTGCCGGCGGCCACGACAATCCGCCGCGCGGTCAGCCGCTGCCCGTTCACCACCACCGCATCCGCGGCGACAAAGCGCGCCTCCCCGCGCAGGACAGTGGCGCCGAGGCCGCGGAAGCGCACCTCGGAATCGGCCGGAGCAATACTGTCGATGACACCCTGGACATGCACCTGCACCGCAGCCCAATCGATCGCCGGTTCGGCGAATCGCACCCCGAACCGGCCGGCCTCCCGCCCCATCACCACCGCATGCGCCGCCGCCAGCATCGCCTTGCTCGGCACGCAGCCGGTGTTGAGGCAGTCGCCGCCCATCCGGTCCCGCTCGATCAGCGCGACCTTGACGCCGAGTTGGGCGGCGCCGGCGGTGACCGACAGGCCGGCGGCGCCGGCGCCGATGACAATCAGGTCGAAGTCAGACACGGGACCGCCGGCGCCACAGCAGCGGCAGCAAGGACAGCGCGGCCAGCGCCACCAGCGGTCCCAGGACGGGCCAGGAGAAGATAAGGCTCAGATCCGGACGTCCGCCGGCCGCCAACACGCTGCCGATCCCGGCCCCGATCGAGGCGAAGACGAAGGTTCCCGGTGCGATGCCGATGAAGGTGGCGGCGGCGAAGGGCAGCAGCCGCATGCCGCAGAGCGCGGCGGCGAGGTTGACCAGCCAGAAGGGGAAGGCCGGGATCAGCCGGATCGACAGCAGATACAGGAAACCGTCGCGTTGCAGCCGGTCGCGCACCGTCCGCATCACCGCACCGCCGCGCCGGGCGAGCGGTTCGGCCAGCGCAGACCGGGCAACGGCGAACAGGATGGTGGCGCCGATGGTGGCGCCGACCACGGTCAGGATGCCGCCCAGGATCGTGCCGAACAGCAGCCCGCCGGCCAGAGTGACGACCGCGGCCTCGGGCACCGACAGGGCGGCGACGGCGATATACAGCGCCACGAACAGCGCCGGCGCCCCCACCGGATGGTCGGCCACCACCGCCGCCAGCGCCGCGCGGTGGGTGGCGAGGCCGGTCCAACTGAGCTGGTCGAGCCACCCGCTCCACCACACGGCGGCGAGGGCGGCGAGCAGGAGCAGAAGCGGGAGGAACCGGCGAAGCAGGCGCATCGGCACAAGATGGCGGGATCGGGGGCGGCTGTCGCGTGACAAATGGCGGGGGATGGTTTCTCGTCAACGGCCAGGATAAGATGGGCCTGCCGGGGGGTCCTCGCAGCGGTATGGCCTTGATGTTGCCGAACGGTGAGCTGGCGATCGTCGAGTTACGCAAGCTTGAGGACGACTGCCTGAGCGACACCCATCCGCGCGGCCGGCACAAGGCGCGGGTCTTTCGGGCCGCATTGGGCATCGGTCAGCAGGACGCTGCGTGGCCGCGGGGCATTCTCCTCGCTGCGGCACGAACCGGTGAAGCCGAGCCGGTGTCAACTGACGCCTGGGGCGAGCAATGGCGTCTGGACCTGGCGATCACACGACAAGGCAGACGCGCTGTGGTAAAGACGATCTGGATGATACGCACCGGTGAGATCGCACCGCGGTTCGTCTCAGGCTGGGTGCTGGAATGAGAGCGAGACATGCATTCTTTGGTTGACTCGCCGGTACCCTGTACGAGCCGGGACCTGCTGGTTCTGCACTATGTGCCCGAGGCGGCCTGAAACGGCGGATTGGCACACCGACCATGAACCCCAACCATGGCGCGCCGTCAGACACCGGCCCGCGCCTGACGGAGCCGGCCTCAAACAGCTGAATCGGTGGGAGTCAGATTGCGTCCCGGGGGTTGATCACGGTCAGGCCAAGCCCTTGGAAGTCAGCCACGTTCCGGGTTGCCACGGCATCGGCCCCGCGTGCGATGGCGATGGCGGCGATTTGCAGGTCGGCGACGCCGACGTTGCGTCCGCTCCGACGGCTGGTGACGGCTATCCTGCCGCAAACCGCGGCGGCTTGCCGGTCGAAGGGCAGAACCCGCTGCTCAAAGCCCAGATCCAGCAATCCTTCCATGCCCCGCAGCAAGGCGGCCTGACGGCGCCCCTCGGGCATCAGCGCGATACCGAACCGGATTTCGGCTTCGGTGACGGCTGTGGTATAAAGCGTCGTGCCATCATGCCGCGCGAATCACAGGCTCACGGCTGGTGCGCAGGACGCGCGCGCAATTTCTGACACCACGTTGGTATCCAGAACGATCACGCGTCTGGCGGTCCATACTCGGGACCGGAAAAGTCAGGCGGGTCGCGCGGTTTCTCGCGTGGCATGTCTGGCAAATCCAGGCCGCCGAGCGGTTCGAAAATCGAACGAGCCAGGGTCGCGAGATTCAACGGGCGGTTGGTACTCAGCGCGATGCGGATCAGCGCCCGCGCTTCTTCCTCCAGCGTGCGTCCATGTTCGGCGGCGCGCGCCTTCAGGACCGCGTGCAGCGCGGGATCGACGTTGCGGATCAGCAGGCTGGCCATGCACCCCATCCTTGACGGGCCGTCACCATATCGACACGCGCGCCCCGCGCCAACCGCGTTGACGTGCCCGCGCCGGCCTCCTATAAGCCGCCGCCTGCGACGGGCCGTGCCTGAAAGGGCCGGCCCGCAACCGCGTGCGCGCGGGTCCCATGTAGTGTCGGAGAATTACCGTGAAGCGTACCTACCAACCGTCGAAGCTGGTCCGCAAGCGCCGGCACGGCTTCCGAGCCCGCATGGAGACCGTCGGCGGCCGCAAGGTGCTTGCCAACCGGCGCGCCAAGGGCCGCAAGCGCCTGTCGGCCTGAGGCCCGGCGGCGCTGGTAGGTCCCATGCCAGCCGCACCCGAACCGCCCGCCCCCGGGCGCCTGCAGTGCCGCGCCGAGTTTCTGCGCGTGGCCGCCAAGGGCCGCAAGGCGCCGATGCCCGGGCTGGTCCTGCAAGCGCTGCGGCGGGACGACGCGGACCCAGTGCGCCTGGGTTTCACCGTGACGAAGAAGGTCGGCAACGCGGTGGTGCGCAACCGCACCCGGCGCCGGTTGAAGGAGGCCGCCCGCCTGCTGCTGCGCCAGCAGCCGGTGACCGGCTTCGACCTGGTGCTGATCGGGCGCGACGGCACGCGCAAGCGCCCCTTCCTCGCGCTGCAGGACGATATCCGCCGCGCCTTGACGCGCGCCGGCGTGCCATGAACCCGGCTGCCGCGGTGGCGGTCGGACTGGTGCGGGTGTATCAGTGGACCCTGCGGCCGATGATCGGCGCGAACTGCCGGTTCGCGCCAAGCTGCAGCGAATACGCAATCGACGCGTTCCACAAGCACGGTACCGTGCGTGGCGGGACATTGGCGGTTCGGCGCATCCTGCGCTGCAACCCGTGGCATGAAGGCGGCTACGATCCGGTCCCGGATCGTGAGCCCCCGATGGGGCATTGATGGACCAGAAGCGGCTGTTCCTGGCGATCGCGATTTCCCTCGCGATCCTCCTCGGTTTCCAGATGCTGGTGGTGCCGCATCTGCCGAAGCCGCCGGTGCCGCCGGTCGCGCAGACCGACACGACCCCGCTGCGGCCGGCGGCGACCCCGGCCGAGGCCGCCGCCGCGGCGGCCGAGACGGTGCCGAAGGATGTCCCGCGCCTGACGATCGCCGGCCGCCGCGTGCAGGGATCGGTCAGCCTGCTGGGGGCCCGGATCGATGACATTGTGCTCAGCGACTACAAGGAAACGCTGGACCCCGGCTCGCCCGACGTGCGGCTGCTGGAGCCGCGGTCGGACGACAAGCCGTACTACGTGCAATATGGCTGGACCGCCGCGTCGGGCGAACCGGTGAAGCTGCCGGACAACAACACGGTCTGGACCAAGTCCACCGATGCGGTCAGTGCCGGGCAGCCCGCCACCCTGTCGTGGGACAATGGCGCCGGGCTGACCTTCCTGATCACCTTGTCGGTCGACGACGACTATATGTTCACCGTCAGGCAGGCGGTGAAGAACGACACCGGCCAGCCGGTCAACCTGTTCCCCTGGTCGCGCATCCGCCGCGACTACAAGCCGCAGGTCGCCGGCTATTATGTCCTGTTCGAGGGCCTGCTGGGTATCGTCGATGGCACCTTGCAGGACGTCACCTACGACAAGGCCAAGAGCCAGGGCGAGAAGAAGAACGGCATCGCCTATGACGCCAGCGCCACCGGCGGCTGGGCTGGCATCACCGACAAATACTGGCTGACCGCGCTGATCCCCGATCAGTCGGTGCCGGAGAAGCTGTTCTATCGCCACATCGACGACCATGGCGACCGCTATCAGGTCGATTACGTCACCCAGGATGCGCAGACCGTGGCGCCGGGCACCGAGAATGCGATGACCTCGCATTTGTTCGCGGGCGCCAAGGTCGTGACCTTGCTCGACCGCTACGAGGATGAGCTGCACATCCCGAACTTCGACAAGGCGGTCGATTTCGGCTGGTTCTACTTCCTGACCAAGCCGATCTTCTTCGCGCTCGACTTCCTGAACGGGCTTTTGGGCAATTTCGGCCTGGCGATCATGGTGTTCACCGTCTTCGTCAAGGGGCTGTTCTTCCCGCTGGCCAACTACTCCTACCGCTCCATGAGCAAGATGAAGCTGCTGGGTCCGCGCATGACCGCGCTGCGCGAGCGCTACAAAGACGAGCCGCAGCGCATGCAGCAGGAAATGATGGCGATGTACCGGGCCGAGAAGGTGAACCCGGCCTCCGGCTGCCTGCCGATGGTGGTGCAGATTCCGGTGTTCTTCTCGCTGTACAAGGTCATCTTCGTCACCATCGAGATGCGGCAGGCGCCGTTCTTCGGCTGGATCCACGACCTGTCGCAGGTCGATCCGACCAACGTCTTCAACCTGTTCGGACTGCTGCCCTTCAATCCGGCGGCTTATGTGCCGCTGCTGCATCTGGGCCTGTGGCCGCTGATCATGGGCATTACGATGTTCCTGCAGCAGAAGATGAACCCGCCGCCGCCCGATCCGGTGCAGGCGAAGCTGTTCCAGTTCATGCCGATCATCTTCACCTTCATGATGGCCAACTTCCCGGCCGGGCTGATCATCTACTGGAGCTGGAACAACACCCTGTCGGTGGCCCAGCAATGGCTGATCCAGCGCAGCACCCGCCTGGCCAAGCCCAGCCTGGCACGCGGTTGAGCGAAGGTCTTTCGGAAGCAGACGCCCTCGCCGCCGCCCTGGAAGCCGGGCGGCTGCTGTTCGCGTCCGAATGCCAGTTCTTCTTCGGCGCCCAGAAGCTGGAGCAGATCCCGCCGCCCGCAGGGCCGGAAATCGCGTTCGCCGGCCGCTCCAACGTCGGCAAATCTTCGCTGCTGAACGCCCTGACCGGGCGCAACAGCCTGGCCCGGATCTCGTCGGAACCGGGGCGCACCCGGCAGTTGAACTTCTTCGACCTCGGCGGGCGGCTGACCCTGGTGGACATGCCGGGCTACGGCTATGCGCGGGCGTCGAAGGACATCAAGGCCGATTGGCAGGGCATGATGTTCGACTACCTGCGCGGCCGGCCCACCCTGCGGCGCGTGATGCTGCTGCTGGACGCTCGGATCGAACTGAAGGCCGCCGACGTCGCGGTGATGGAACTGCTGGACAGAGCCGCCGTGACGTACGAGTTGGTGCTGACCAAGGCGGACGGGGTGAAGCCGGCGGCCCTGGCGCGCAAGCAGGCGGACACACGCGACCTCGCGCGCCAGCACCCCGCGGCCTATCCCGAGATCGCCACGACCAGCAGCGAGACGGGGGACGGCATTCCCGACCTGCGCGCCGCCCTGGCGGCGCTGGCGGCATAGGGCCCGACCGCTCTTGCCCGCAGCGGGCTCTGCCATCAGGTTTGGCGCCCAGCCCGCGCCGAGTCGCCCCCTAGCCGGACGGATCCGATGAAAGAGCCCACCCCAACCACGCTCCCGCCGCGTGACAAGACCGCCCAGGCCCTGCTCGCGCTGGCGGAATACGCGCTGGGCGAATACTTCTCCGACCCCGACCAGCGGGCCGCCTATGCCAAATGGCTGCGCGCCACCGCGCCGTCGCGCAAACGCACCGGCGCGGTGGAGCCGTCGGTGCTGTGGACCTGGGAACTCGATGGCGGCGGGGCCATGCTGCTGGCCCCGCTTCCCGTGGTGGAAACCTTCATGCTGGGGATGCACCACCCCAAGTGGTCCGCCGCGGTCACCGCCCGCTATACCCGCGATACCCGCATTGTCTCCGAAGGCGACCTCAAAGCGTTCGGCGGCAGCAAGAAGGCGGCGCGCGACGCGGCGGAAGCCTTTCTCGCCGACCGGGAGGATGACGGCGACACCGACGCGCTGCTGGAAGAGTTTATGGCGCTGGGAATCGAGGCAACCGCGACCGGCGCGGCCGAACGCGGTTCGGAGGAGGAACCGCCCCCGCTGACGGCAGCCCAAACGGCGAATGTGCAGCAGGTGGCCCGCACCCTGGCCATGCGGATCGGCACCAACGACGCGCCCGACATCGGCATCGTCGATCACCAGTGGCTCGAACGTCATCCGCGAACCCTGTGGCCGATCCTGGACGGCTACGTGGCGGCGGCAAAGGCCGAACCCCGCAACGCGAAACTGTTGCAGGCCTACAACTTCCTGCTGCTCAACCAGCTCGAACTGATCCGCTACCGCCAGGAACGCGGCTGGGACTGGGCCGTCGCCCTGCTCGCCGAATTCCAGCAGCGCATCATCGCGATCGGCAATGCCCAGGAAATCGCGCCGTCGGACTGGTTCGAACTCGCCGCCGCGCTGTCCAGAGCCAAGGTGCCGGTGACGCCCGAGGTCAAGCTGGCCCTGGCCGAGGCCGGTGCCTCCGCGGAGGCGACCGACGAACCGGACTTCGCCCAGTTGCGCGCGGTCATCGACCAATTCGCGTCGGCCGCTCAGCGGCCCTTCGACGTGATCGAGGCCTTCGGCGAGCTCGGTGCCGTCCTGCCGGCGGAGGTGCGCAGTTTCATGGTCCTCGAACTGGCGCTGTCGCCGCATGGCGTGCTGCGCGATTCGGTGCCGCTGATGCTGCTGGATGCCGATGCCGAATTCCGCCGGTCGGTGGCCGCGGCGCTGGAGCAGACCGCGGCGCGCGACACCATGTCCCCCGATGCGCTGCGCCGGCTGATTGCCGTCCGCAACTGGATCCCCGAGACCGACCGGCCCGCGGTGGACCGCACCATCCGCAAGGCTCGGGCCGGCGGGGTGGAATGCGCGCAGTGGCCGCAAGCCGGGCAGCTGACCCTTCAGGCGTCCTCGATCGACGGCTCCGGCGCGCAGAGCATCATCGGCGCGATCCGGTCGGGCCGGAAGGGCGCGGTGGCGGGCCTGCTGCTGAAGCAGGGCTTCGGAATCCGCGACACCTGGACCGATCAGGACACGACCTGGCGGGAGATCACCGCGAATCTGCACAGTATCAGCCAGTCGGCCGGCGCCGTGGAGGTGGACCGGTCGTATCTGGACATCGTCGTGCAGCACATGATCGCGGTCGCCCTGGCCGCGGGCAACGTGCCGGCGCCGACCCTGCTCGACGTGGCGGAGACCCTGCGCGGCGCGGACTGGCAAGACCGCCGCCTGGACATCCCGGCCGAGGCGGAGGCGCTGTTTCTGGCGCTGGACCCCGCAAAGCGCACCGAACGGGCGATCGCCGGGTCGCTGGCGCGCGGCCCCACTTTGACGCGCGACGCAATCGCGAAATCCTGGTTCGAAGACGGTCCCGAACTCCGCGCGGTGATCGCCAGCGCCCCGAAAGGCGACAAAGCCGAGGCCATCCGCCGCGTGCTGGCCGAGGTGCTGCCGGCGCAGCGCGGCGCCTGGGCAGAGCGTTTCCTGCTGATGGCACTTTGGGCCCGCGCCGCGAAGGCACCGGCCGCGCGCGGGCGGTTCACCGATTTTGCCATCCTGGCCCATGCGTTGAGCAGCGAGGCGCCGCTTGCCGATATCCCGATCATGAAGGCCATCGCCGACCGTTCCGTCTTTGCGGCTCGGGCCGGGGTTTGGTGAGGGTGGGTTGGGGGGGAAATTCGGAAATTCTACTCCCCCTCCCCTTGTGGGAGGGGGCCGGGGGAAGGGGTCGGCCGGAGTATGCCTGCGGCGTCGGCACTTCTCCGAGCGGAGCCCCCTCCCACGAGGGGAGCGGGCGTCGTTCGGGCCTCCCCTCTTGCACGCTGACCCGCCTCTGCTAGCACACCGCATCCCACCGCCGGATGCATGCCATGCCCAAGCCCCGCAAGCCCGCCCCGAAGCGGCGCGATGCCACCGCCGAAGCGCTGTTCGAGTTGGCGGAGCTGGCGCTCGACGATTTCTTCGCCGAGGACGAGAACGAGGACGCCTACGACAAATGGTTCCGCCGAACCGCCCGCAGCCGGAACCGCGCGACCCAGTCGCTGCCGGTCCTGAGCACCTGGGACCTCGACGATGACGGGATGATCTCGCTGGTCCCGCTGCCGGAACGGCACCATTTCTACATCCACGTCAACCACCCGGAATTCCGCGCCACCATCGGCGGCACCTACAGCATCGAAGACGCCGAACTCACCAGCGAGGTCCTGGAAACCTTCGATGGCAGCCGGCGCGCCGCCCGCGACGTTGCTCTGGCCTGGATCGAGGCCATGGACGAAGCCTACGCCAGCGATCCGCGGGTCGAGTTGCTGTTGGAAGCGCTGCAAGGCCACGAGGCCGGCATCGGTTCGGCGCCCCTGTTGCTGAGCGGCACCGGCGCCGATCCCACCGATCCGCCACCTGCCACCGAAGCCGATGCCGAACGCATCGCCAGCCTGACACGCACGCTGGCCCGCAGCATCGGCCGCGGCACGCCCCCCGAACTGACACCGGACGACCAGGCCTGGATGCTGGGCACGCCCAATGCGCTCTGGCCAATCGTCGATGGCTACATCGCCGCCTGCAAAACGCGGCGGCGCGACACCGACCTGCTCCATGCCCACAGCTTCCTGCTGACCCTCCAGCTCGAAACCATCCGCCTGCGCCTGGAGCGCGGCTGGGACTGGGCGACCCATCTGGTGGAGGCCTACCAGCAGCGCATCATCAAGTTGGGCCAGGACCAGACAATCGCGTTGGAGGACTGGTTCGAACTCGCCGCGGCACTCGGCCGCGCGAAGGTGCCGGTCACCGCGGCGTTCCAGCAGGCGCTGGCAGATGCCGGCACGCCGCCCGAGGCGTCGGAAGAGACCCACCTGGCCAGCATGCGGCTGCTGATCGGCCAGATGGCGGAGATGGTCGAACGGCCGTTCGAGGTGATCGACGCATTCTCGGAACTGACGGCGGTGCTGCCGGTGGCGGTGCGGACCTTCATGGCGCATGAGCTGGCGCTGTCGCCGCACGCGGTGCTGCGCGATGCCGTGCCGCTGATGCTGCTGGATGGCGATCCCGAGGTGCGGCGGACGGCGGCGCTGGCGCTGGAACAGATCGCCGATCCCGAGACCCTGTC
>Ga0302157_10003754_pt1 | contig 16902 bp, 12 predicted proteins | sample I_Bog_N3_3_FD_193502 | JGI IMG/M metagenome (GOLD analysis project Ga0302157, IMG submission 193502) | Peat permafrost microbial communities from Stordalen Mire near Abisko, Sweden - I_Bog_N3_3 | ecosystem: Environmental > Terrestrial > Soil > Wetlands > Peat | place: Sweden: Abisko, Stordalen...
CACCTATATGCGCTCGATCGCGCTGGTGGTGCTGCTCGCGCACCTCGGCAGCTACGTCCCGGCCGCGCGCGCCGAGATCGGGCCGGTGGACCGGATCTTCACCCGCATCGGCGCCGCCGACGACCTCGCCGGCGGCCGCTCCACCTTCATGGTCGAGATGACCGAGACCGCCAACATCCTGCACAACGCCAGCGCCTCAAGCCTGGTTCTCATGGACGAGATCGGCCGCGGCACCAGCACCTTCGACGGCCTGTCGCTTGCCTACGCGGTGGCGCGGCAGATGGCGCTGCAGCTGCGCGCCTTTACGCTGTTCGCGACCCATTATTTCGAACTCACCGCGCTGGCCGCTGAGATCGATGGCTGCGCCAACGTGCACCTGGATGCCACCGAGCACGCCGACTCGCTGGTGTTCCTGCACGCCGTCAGGGACGGTCCGGCGAATCGCAGTTTCGGGCTGCAGGTCGCGCAGCTCGCCGGCGTACCGCGCGACGTGATCGGCGCGGCACGCCGCTACCTGGCGCAGCTGGAGGCCGGGAGTCTTACGCAGCTGCGCGTAGCCGCAGGCCCGCAGGTGGATCTGCCATTATTCACCGCGCCGCCGCCGGACGAGCTGCAGCGGCGCCTGGCCGCCATCGAACCCGATGAGCTTACGCCGCGCCGCGCACTCGAACTGCTGTACGAACTGCGCCAGCTCGCGCGCACACTCACTTCAGGCGCGGCTGGACCTTCCTGAGGCCCTCGAGCGCGCAGGCTTCGTCCTTCGAACTGGGCAGCGCGCCGCTGACGCCGACCGCGCCGATCAAGTCATTGTCGGCCATGATCAACACGCCCCCGGCCCAGGTGGTGTAGTTGTTCGGATCCGAGGCCAGCTTCGCGGCGATCGCAGCATCGGCCTGCGCGGCGGCGGCGACGTTGCCGGACGGCATTCTGAACGACAGCGCGGTATTGGCCTTGCGATAGCCGGTATAGACGTGGGTGCCGGCGGTGCCATCCGGGGTGTAGTACAGCTTGGGTGTGCCGGCCGCATCCAGGATGCTGACGCCGACGTGAAAGTCGCTGCACTCGGCCACGATCGCCTTCGCCAGTTCGACCGCGACATCGATCGGCAGGCTGCGCGCCACCACTTCGGGCGGGCGCGCACCGGCTGCCGGCAGCCCACCCGGCGGCGGCCGCGGACCTGGGGGCGGCCCATTGGCGCCGCCAGGTGGCGGCTGTTGTGCAGCCACGCCGCCAGCCACTGCGCCAGCCAGGACCACCAGCGCCAGCGCCATCATCACACGCGCATGCATGCCCATCGAAGCAAACCCCCGAAATAGCCGTCATCACGAGGACTGCACTCTACATCCAGGCCGCGGGCGGCGGCGATGCGCGCTACTGCAGTTTCATCTCCATGCGCACGTTGACATCCGCGCCGCCGCCCGACTCGCGCTCGGTCAGGAACACGCGCTCCGGCGGCAGCTCCTGGCCAGTGAGCAACGCCGCCTGCGCGGCCTTAGCCCGGGCCAGCCCCAGGGCGTCGCGCTGTACGTGCGTGGGCCGGAATCGCACCAGCAACTCCTGCTGCAGCCACGCGATGCGCGCCGCGTCGGCGGCCTGGGCGGCAGCACTGCCCGGTTTCGCCGGTTCACCACCCGCGCCGCCGACTTCCGCCGGGTACACCGGGTCGGTCTGGAAGCTCTGCCGGTACAGCGCCGCCAGCGCGTGCAGCTGCGCCGCCGTCTGAGCGGGCGTCTGCGCAGCCGTTGGCGCCGCCTGCGGCGCGCCGCCGGCAGCGGCTCCGGCAGCGGCTTGCGCCGCCGCCGCACGCTTGCCGCCCTTGGCATTCGCCGCGGCGCTCGCGAGTGCCTGATCCAGCGCCGCCCTGGCCAGTGCGTCGTCATCCAGCGCTGAAATGGTATGCAGCGGAATGTCGAGCTTGAGCTGCGGCCGCTCCATCAGCGCCTTGGCCAGCTTGGGCAGCTTCTGCGCCTCGGCGTCGCTCATCTGCGCCGATCCGGCCGGAAAATCGATATAGGCGAGCTGCTCACCGCCGCCAAACAGCGAACCCAGCATCGCGAACGGCGCGGTGACGATTTTGGTGATCAGGTTGACGACTACCTTCCAGATGACCGGGCCGATCCTGAAGCTCGGATCATCGACGCTGCCGCTGACCGGCAGCTCCAGGTCGATCACGCCATGGCGATCCTTGAGCAATGCCGCGGCCAGCTTCACCGGCAGCGGCACCGCCTGCTTGCTCTCGGTAGCGGGGCCGAATTCCAGCTGGTCGATGACGACGTGATGGCTGGCGTCGAGCTTGCGATTCTCGATGTGGTAGTGCAGATCGGTGGACAGCTTGCCCTGCGCGATGTTGTAGCCGGCGAACTTGCCCGAATACGGATTGAAGGTGGTGAGCTCGATGTTGTGGAAGCCCAGCGCCAGGTCGGTATAGGCCATCGGCGCAAACGGACTGAGCTGTCCCTTGATCGATACCGGCGCGTAGCGATCCACGGCGCCATCGAGCGTCACCTGCGCCCGCGACGCCGGGTCGGACGACAGCCCGGTGATAGAACCATTCAGCCCGAGGATCGCGGCAGAGAAATTCGGCTGTACCGAGTGGTCGGTGAAGTCGGCGGCGCCATCGTGGATCAACACACGCTTGATGCTGACCGGCAGGCCCGCCGGCGCAGTCGCCGGCCGGGCCGCTAGCGTCTGGGTAGCTGGCGTCCCGCGCGGCGCCGCCTTGGCCGGTTTCGCCGCTGCTGGGGTGCCTGGCGCCGGTCTCGGCGGTGCGCTGCCAGCCGGCCGCAGGATCTCAGAGACGTTCAGCCCGCCATTGGGCCCGACGATCACGCGGCAATAGGCGCTCGAGGCACGCACCTGGTCGATCTCCAGCGCATCGGGGGCAAGCTGGTAGCGCAGGCCGGTGACCTGCAACGCCTTCCACGTAATGAAATCCGACCCGGTAGGGTTATCACGCGTCGCCAGGTCGGTGAGCTGGATCGCGCCGTTGAGCTTGAGCTGCGGCTGGCCTTTGGATGGCGTGGCCGCGTAGGCCACCTGCAGCTGCGACGCCAGTCGGCCGCGATAGATCGTCATGTCGGTGTACTGCGCCACGTAGGGCTGCAGCGGCGGCAGGTCGAATTGCTTCAGGTCCACCGTCATCGCGGCATTGAGCGGCGTCAGGGCCAGCGTGCCGCCGACCTGCAGTCGCCCGGTCGCGCCCAGTCCGGTATCCAGCGCCAGCGTCAGCGGCTGCACCCCGGCGCTCGAATAATTCTGCACCGTCAGCGTCAGCGGCGCGATCACCAGCTGAATCGCCGGCTTTACGCTGCGATCCTCCGCGGCAATGCTCGCGCCATCGATCGCAAGCCTGGCCAGTGTGATGCTCCAAGCCGACTGCTGCGCGACCGGCGCCGCCGGCGCTGTCGACGCCGTGGGCGCTGCCGCCGCCGCTGGTTCGCTAGCGGCCGGGGTCGCCTGCGCTTGCGGCGCGGCGGGCGCCAGCAGCCGCTGCAGGTTCAGGCTGCCATCGGCTTCGCGCCACAGCTGCAGTGACGGCTTCTGCAGCGTCACCTGGCCGATGCCCACGCGCCGCTGCGACAGGTCGATCGCGGTATCGGCGACATCGAGCTCCGGCAGCTCGATCCATGGCGTCGCCGGGGCCGGCGAGTCCTTCGGTGCGATCGCCAGCGCATGCACCTTCACGCTGGGCAGCGTCAGCGACAGGCTCGTCTCACCTGTGGCCACCAGCCGGTAGCTACCGTTCAGGTCGATGCTGCCGCTGGGCAATGCAAAGGGTAATGAATCTTCCAGGTACGACGCGATCGTCGCTGCCTTGAGCGCGCTGATGCTGAACTCACCGTTGGAGCCGAGCGGCCGCACCGAGAATTGTCCCGACCATGCCAGTTGCTCGCCGGCGCTGGTGGCGGCGCTGAACCGGTAGCGGTTCTCGAAGTCGAGCTGGGTACGAAAATCCGTCAACGCAAACTCGATCGGCGTGAGCGTTGCGGTAAACGGCTGGCCGCGGCTGCGATCCTCGAAATGCACCTGCCCGCCGGTGACGGTAAAGCTTCCGAGGCGCAGCGCCGGCACCGAAGCCGGCTCCTCCGGCGGCTTGGGGGGCTCCGGCGGCGCCAGCTTGGCGAGATTGAGTGAGCCATCCTTGTACACCAGCACGCTGACCACCGGCTGCTCCAGCCGTACTTCGGCAAAGGTCCAGGCCCGGTGCAGCAGCGAGGCGGTGGCGCTGAACTGCACACGCAGCAGCGCAAGGCTCGCGATCGGCGAACCGTCGGCCTCGGTGAGAGCCAGGTCGCGAATCTCGAGCGCCAGCGAGAACGGATTGAAGCTCAGTGCGCCGATAGCCAGCTGGCGGTGCAGGTCGTGCTCGACATACGCGATCGCCTGGTTGCGCGCGATGCGCGGCAGCAGCAGGAAGCCGGCCAGCGTGTACAGCAGCAGCAGTCCGGCGATGATCGCGAGAGAACGCACATGCGAGCGCAGCCAGGCCAGCACCGTGCCGCCCGGCGGTTCACCTGCCGAACCTTCCATATTCCAGAAAACTCCCTGTCTCGCGCGCCACCCGCGCCGACAACAGCAGCCCCGAGTGCGTGGTCGGCAGTGGCAGGAACCCCGCGGCGCCGGCGATTTTGGTCTCGGACACCGCGACCGTGCCGTCGCTGTCTTCGTCGAACTTTAGCAGCAATCTGCCAAAACCCAATGGCAGCGTGCCGGCGATGATGCCAAGTTCGCGCTCGCTGTCCCAGCGCCTGGGCTGTCCACCCAGCAGCTCCCGGGCACTGCTCGCTCCCAGCATCCTGAGGCCCCAGCGCGATTGCGCCAGTCGCCGCGCCGCGAGCGAGCCGGCCGCCGGCGTACCGAGGAACACCACCCGGCCCGGCTGGCGCATCGGGTAGCGCGCCAGGCAGCTCTGGATCACCAGTCCGCCGAGGCTATGCCCGACCAGGTGCACCTGCGGCGCATCCACCGCGGCGATGGTGTCGCGCAGCGCCGCGAGGATTCGCTCCTGCGCGCCGCGCACCGAAGGATAGCGAAACACGTGGCATTCAAACCCGCGCTCGCGCGCCAGGCGGCGGCGCAGCCATACCGACTCGATGCCCGTCATCCACAACCCATGCACATAGACCACGGCCGCGGCGCGGCGGGCATCGCTCACGCCGGCGGCGGGGTACGTATGCGGATGTGCAGTTCGCGCAGCTGCGCCTCGCTCACCTCGGTAGGCGCATCGGTCATCGGATCGGCCGCGGTCTGCGTCTTGGGAAATGCAATCACCTCGCGAATGCTGTCGGCGCCGGCCATCAGCATCGCCAGCCGGTCCAGCCCAAAGGCAATGCCGCCGTGCGGCGGCGCGCCGAAGCGCAGCGCGTCGAGCAGGAAGCCAAATTTCACCCGCGCCTCTTCCGGTGCGATGCCCAGCAGCGCAAACACCACCGACTGCATCTCCTCGCGGAAGATACGCACCGAGCCGCCGCCGATCTCCGAGCCGTTGAGCACCATGTCATAGGCGCGCGCCAGTGCGCTGCCGGGCGCGGCCTGCAGCGCCGCCGGATCATCGCTTTGCGGCGAGGTGAACGGGTGATGCATCGCCGCCCAGCGCCTGGATTCGCCGTCCCATTCGAACATCGGAAAATCCACCACCCACAGCGGCCGCCACTCGCTGCTCGCAAGATTCAGGTCGTGCGCGACCTTCAGCCGCAGTGCGCCGAGCGCGTCGCTGACCACCTTGGCGCTGTCGGCACCGAAGAAAATCAGGTCATTGTCAACACTGCCGGTACGCTCGAGGATACCCTCGAGCGCCGCATCGCTCAGGAACTTGATGATCGGCGACTGCAGCCCGTCGCGGCCGCGGGCACGCTCGTTGACCTTGACGTACGCCAGGCCGCGCGCGCCGTAGCGCGCCACGAACGCGGTGTACTCATCGATCTGCTTGCGCGTGAGCACCCCGCCGCCCGGCACGCGCAGCGCCGCCACCCGGCCGAGCGCGTCCTGGGCGGGCGCCGAGAACACCTTGAAGTCGCAGTCGCGCACCAGGTCGGCCACGTCGACCAGTTCCAGCGCCACGCGCAGGTCCGGCTTGTCCGAACCGTAGCGGCGCATCGCCTCGGCATAGCTGATACGCGGGAATGGCTGTGGCAGCTCCTGCGCCAGCACCTCGCGGAACAGCGTCAGCACCAGCCCTTCCATCAGCTGCATGATCTGCTCCTGCGTCAGGAACGAGGTCTCGACGTCGAGCTGCGTGAACTCCGGCTGCCGGTCGGCGCGCAGGTCCTCGTCGCGAAAGCAGCGCACGATCTGGTAGTAGCGCTCGAAGCCGGCGATCATCAGCAGTTGCTTGAAGATCTGCGGCGACTGCGGCAGCGCGAAGAATTTGCCGGCATGGGTGCGGCTCGGCACCAGGTAGTCGCGCGCACCCTCCGGCGTCGCCTTGGTCAGCATCGGGGTTTCGATATCGATGAATCCGTGCGCATCCAGGTAGGCGCGCATCGAGCGCGTGATGCGATGGCGCAGCCGCAATCGCCCGTTCATCACCTCGCGCCGCAGGTCGATGTAGCGATAGCGCAGCCGCACCTCCTCGCTGACCGACTCATCGAGCTGGAATGGCAGCGGATCGCAGCGGTTGAGCAGTTCCAGCTCGCTGGCCACGATCTCGATCGCACCGGAGGCGAGGTTCGGGTTGACGGTGCCGGCCGGGCGCGCCTGCACCGTACCGCGCACCCGCACCACGAACTCGTGGCGCAGCTTCTCCGCGGTGGCGAATACCGACTGCTGGTCCGGGTGGAACACCACCTGCACCAGGCCCTCGCGGTCGCGCAGGTCGACGAAGATCACCCCGCCGTGATCGCGCCGCCGGTGCACCCAGCCGGCGACCGCCACGCTCGCGCCATTGAGCTTCTCATCCACCTGTCCACAGTAATGGGTGCGCATCGGCTAAGTCGTCGTCGGCAATGGGGCGCGAATGTTAGGTTGCGGGGGCAGTGGGCACAACCACCGGCGGCACAACTACCGGCGGCACAACCACGCCGAGCGTGACGATCATCTTCATCGCCGCATCGATGCTCATCTCCAGCTCGATCGCCTGCGAGCGCGGCACCATGACGATGAAGCCGGAGGTCGGATTGGGCGTGGTGGGAATGAATACGCACACCTGCGGCTCGCCGGTGTGGACGCTGATCAGCGGCACGTCGCCCGCGGTCTGGAAGCCCACGCTCCACAGGCCCTGGCGCGGGTATTCGATCAGCATCACCTTCTTGAACGAGTTGCCCTGGTTCGACAGGATCGTGGTCGAGAACGTCTTCACGCCCCCATACAGCGCGCGTACGAACGGGATGCGATTGAGCAGGTCCTCCCACAGCGCAACCAGGCTCCTGCCGATGATGTTGCTGACCAGCAGGCCGGTGAAGATCATCAGCACTACCGCAAGCAGCAGTCCCAGGCCCGGTATATGCACTCCGAAAAGGGTCTCGGGCCGCACCGACGGCGGCAGCAGCAGCAGCGTCTGGTCCATCAGGTCGAGGATGAAGCGCAGCACCAGCACGGTGACCAGGATCGGCACCCATACCAGCAGCCCCGCAATCAGGTAGCGGCGCACGATGCGCTGCATCACCTCACCGGTCAACGCCCGCCCCGGCGACTGCTCGCTTTGCGCTTCGCCGGGCGGGCGCGCTTGGCCGTGGCGCTCTTGCCACGCGCGCTGCGGCTGGCGACGTTGCGGGTCGTCGCGGGCGGTGCCTTGGGCGCGCTGCCCGAGGTGGCAGCCCCAGCCTTGCCGCGCTTGTCATCGGCCTTGGCATCAGACTTGGCCGCGCCCGCTTTGCCGTCGGCCTTGCTGTCGGATTTGGCATCGGCCTTGGCGTCGCTGCCGGCGGCCGCGCTACTGTCGGTCTTGCCCTCGCTCTTGCCGTCGCCCTTGCTCTCGCTCTTGGCCTGGCTTGCGGATTCCTCCGTGTCGCTGCCGGCCAGGTTGCGCTTGTTGTCCTTGTCGGTCTTGAAATCGGTTTCGTACCAACCGGAGCCCTTGAGGCGAAACACCGGCGCCGAGATCAGCTTCTTGAACGTGTTCTTGCCGCAGGACGGGCATTTCTTCAGCGGCTTGTCCGTGATCTTCTGCAGTACCTCGGAGTAGTAGCGGCAGTGGCTGCATTCGTATTCGTAGAACGGCATGGTTTTCCAGCGAAATCAGTGGTGGCCGTATTATAGACGCCGGCGGCCCCCGCGGCCCTCAGTCGTAGCGGATAACACACCGCAACGGCAGTTCGTGCCAGATGAAATCCCCGACCAGCCGCAGGTCGATCAGCGCCGCCAGCCCGAGCACCTGGTAGCCCGCGAGCGTCGCCAGCTCGGCCGCCGCCCGCATCGTGCCTCCGGTCGCCAGCACATCGTCGATCAGGGCCAGCCGTCCGGCCCCGGACTGCACCTCGAGCACCGCGTTGCCATATTCCAGTGCATAGGCGCCCGACACCACCGGCGGCGGCAACTTGCCCTGCTTCCTGATCGGCACGAAGCCCTTGCGGCGCCGGCCGGCAAGTCCCGCCGCCAGCACGAAGCCGCGCGCCTCGATGCCCGCCAGCGCGTCGATCTGGCTCCACTCCCGCTCGCTGAACAGTGCGTCCATCGCATCCAGCGTGGCCTCGAACTCGCGCCGCAGCAGCGGGGCGATGTCGCGAAACAGGATGCCGGCGCGCGGGAAATCCGGCACGTCAACAATGTGGCTCTTCAGGTCAGTCATCGTCCCCCGCTCGACCGCGCTGGTGTAGAGCCGCCTATGGTAGGGCTATTGCTGCCCGGTGGCCTGCAAATCGCTAGCCGGTGGCGCGCATATCGCGCTGCTTCTCGAACACCAGCTCCGAGCCGCGCGTGCTCACCCGGATCCGGTCCCCGGGCAGGAACTCATTGCGCAGGATGCGCTGCGCCAGCGGATTTTCGATCTGCTGCTGGATCGCGCGCTTCAGCGGCCGCGCGCCGTACACCGGATCGAAGCCCGACTCGCCGATCAGGTCGCGCGCCTTGTCGTCCAGCTCCAGCTCCATGTTGCGATCGAGCAGCCGTCGCCGCAGGTAGTTGACCTGGATCTCCACGATCGCCCGGATCTGCTCGGTGGCGAGCGGATGGAACACCACGATGTCATCGACGCGATTGATGAACTCGGGCCGGAAGTGCTGCTGCACGGTTTCCATCACGGCGCTCTTCATGCGCGCATAGTTGCCCTCGCCCGCCATCTCCTGGATCGCCTGCGAGCCCAGGTTCGAGGTCATGATGATCACGGTGTTGCGGAAATCGACCGTGCGTCCCTGGCCGTCGGTCAGCCGGCCGTCATCCAGCACCTGCAGCAGCACATTGAAGACATCCTGGTGCGCCTTCTCGATTTCATCCAGCAGCACCACTGCATATGGCCGGCGCCGGATGGCCTCGGTGAGATACCCGCCCTCCTCGTAGCCGACGTAGCCCGGAGGCGCTCCAATCAGCCGCGACACCGAGTGCTTCTCCATGAACTCCGACATGTCGATCCTGACCATCGCCTCCTCGGTGTCGAACAGGTACTCCGCCAGCGCCTTGCACAGCTCGGTCTTGCCAACCCCGGTGGGGCCAAGGAACATGAACGATCCGGTCGGCCGGCGCGGATCGGACAATCCGGCGCGCGAGCGCCGTATCGCGTCCGACACGATGCGCACCGCCTCGGGCTGCCCGACCACGCGCTTCTCCAGCGCCTGCTCCATGCGCAGCAGCTTGTCCTTCTCGCCCTCGAGCATCTTCGACACCGGAATGCCGGTCCACTTGGACACCACGTCGGCGATCTCCTCCTCGGTGACGCTGTTGCGCACCAGCTGCGGCGTCGACTGCTCGGCGCGCTGCGCCTGCACCAGCCGCTTCTCCAGCTCCGGAATGCTGCCGTACTGCAGCTTCGCCATGCCCGCAAGGTCCCCGGCACGCCGCGCCTTGTCGAACTCGAGCTTCACCTGCTCGAGTTCCTCCTTTATCTTCGAGGCGCCCTGCAGCGCGGCCTTCTCCGCCTTCCAGATCTCCTCCAGGTCGGCGTATTCCTTCTCCAGACCGTTGAGCATCTGCTGCAGTGTCGACAGGCGCCGCCGCGAGGCTTCGTCCTCCTCTTTCTTCAGTGCTTCCTGTTCGATCTTCAACTGAATAATCCGCCGCTCCAGCCGGTCCAGTGCCTCGGGCTTGGAATCGATCTCCATGCGGATGCGCGCCGCCGCCTCGTCGATCAGGTCGATCGCCTTGTCGGGTAGCTGCCGGTTGGTGATGTAGCGGTGCGACAACGTGGCCGCGGCGACGATCGCCGGGTCGGTGATGTCGACATGGTGATGCACCTCGTAGCGCTCCTTCAGCCCGCGCAGGATCGCGATCGTGTCCTCGACGCTCGGCTCGTCGACCAGCACGATCTGGAAGCGCCGCTCGAGCGCGGCGTCCTTCTCGATGTACTTGCGGTACTCGTCCAGTGTCGTGGCGCCGACGCAATGCAACTCGCCGCGCGCCAGCGCCGGCTTGAGCATGTTGCTGGCGTCCATCGAGCCCTCGGCGCGACCGGCGCCCACCATGGTGTGCAGCTCGTCGATGAACACGATGACCTGCCCTTCCTGCTTCGCCAGGTCGCCGAGCACCGCCTTCAACCGTTCCTCGAACTCGCCGCGAAACTTGGCGCCTGCGACCAGCGAGCCCATGTCGAGCGCCAGGATGCGCTTGTTCTTCAGGCCCTCGGGCACCTCGCCGTTGACGATGCGCTGCGCCAGGCCCTCGACGATCGCGGTCTTGCCAACCCCGGGCTCGCCGATCAGCACCGGGTTGTTCTTGGTGCGCCGCTGCAGCACCTGGATCGTGCGCCGGATCTCATCGTCGCGGCCGATCACGGGATCGAGCTTGCCGGCGCGCGCGCGCGCGGTCACATCGACGGTGTATTTCTCCAGCGCCTGGCGCTTCTCCTCCGCGCCCGGATCATCGACCTTCTCCCCGCCGCGCACCTCATCGATCGCCTTCTCGATCGCCGCGCGCGTCGCGTTGACCTCCTTGAGCGCCTTGCCCAGCGGGCCGCGATCCTCGATCGCCGCCAGCACGAACAGTTCGCTCGAGATGTACTGGTCGCCGCGCTGCTGCGCCAGCTTGTCGGTGACGTTCAGCAGCCGGCCGAGGTCATTCGAGGGATGCACGTCGCCGCCATGGCCTTCGACCTTGGGCAGCCGATCGACAATCGCGGTCAGCAGCGTGCGCAGCCGATCGACGTCGACCGCCGCCTTGATCAGCAGCGGCCGCACGCCGCCGCCTTCCGCCGTGAGCATGGCCAGCAGCAGGTGCGTCGGCTCGATGAACTGGTTGTCGCGGCCAACCGCCAGCGACTGGGCGTCGGCCAACGCCGCCTGGAAGCTGCTGGTAAGTTTTTCCGTGCGCATGGGTTATGGCCCCTATCTTTAAGCAATCGTCAGTGGGCTTGAGCTGTGTATCCGGGTGTCTGTACGTGACTGAGTGGGGTTGATGGCAGGGATTTCAAGCGCCTGGAAGCCACTGCTGCGCCGCGCCGGGCGCCCGCCGCAGCTTCAGCCCAGCCACAGTTCGGCCGCGCTGATCACCCCGACACCGCAGCCGATCAGCAGCACCTGCGCCAGCCCCGCGCCTGGGTCCACGCGCCGGTGCAGCCCCGGGATCAGGTCCGCGACCGCCACGTAGATCAGCGATGCGGCAGCCACCGAGATCGCATACGGCAGCACGTCCAGCGTGCGCCGCAGTGCAAGGTAGCCTGCCAGCCCGCCGATGATCGACGTCAGTGAGCTGGCGGCGTTGAACCACAGCGCGCGCACCGGGCTCATGCGCGCGTGCAGCAGTACCGCCAGGTCACCCAGCTCCTGCGGTATCTCGTGCGCGGTGATCGCGATCGTGGTCACCACGCCGAGCCGGGTGTCGGTCAGGAACGCCGCCGCGATCAGCACGCCGTCGAAGGCGTTGTGGACGCCGTCGCCGAACAGCACGATCCAGCCGGCGGCGCGGTCGCGATCCGATTCATGCGGCGAATGCGTCTCGCAGCCCTCGGTGTGGCAATGGCGCCAGAGCACCAGCTTTTCAAGTACGAAGAACAGGGCGATGCCCGCCAGCACCGCGGCGCCGATGCCCTGGATGTGGCCCGGCCCGACACTCGCAATCGCCTCGGGCAGCAGCCCGATCAGCGCCGCCGCCAGCATCGCGCCGGTCGCAAAGCTGATCAGGTGCGGCAGCAGCCGGTTGCGGCGCGCCTCCGGCAACAGCAGGAACAGGCTCGCCAGTGCGGCGCTCAGCAGCCCGCCGAACAATGTCGCCGCAAGAATCCACAGCAGGCTCATCGGGCCGACTTCGTCACAGTGCCGGCGCCGTTGGTGGCCGCCCCAGACTTGGCGCCAGCCAGATCATCGCCGCCATGCGGCCGGTGACGCCATCGCGCCGGTACGAATAGAACGCGTCGGACTCGCGGAAGGTGCAGCGATCCTCGCCATGCACGCCGCTCACCCCGAGCGCGGCCAGCCGCTGGCGTGCCAGCCGCGGCAGGTCGCACTGCCAGCGGCCGCGGGCATTGCGCACGAAGGCCTCCGCGGCCCGCGCGTCGTGCCGGCAAAACGCTGTCCGCACCTCCTCGCCGACCTCGAAGTGCGCCGGCCCGATCGAAGGTCCCAGCCACGCCAGCAGCTCCTCGCCGGCCGCGCCCAGCGCCGCGATCGTGGCCTCGATCACGCCGGCCGCCAGTCCCCGCCAGCCCGCATGCGCCACCGCCACTGCGCCACCGTCGCGGCGCGCCAGCAGCACTGGCAGGCAGTCGGCCACCAGCACCGCCAGTACACAGCCCGGGCGCCGCGTGACCGCGGCGTCCCCCTGCGGCGGCGTCCCCTGCCCGGTGGTCCCGTGCGCGCTGGCCGCCACCCAGTCATCGGCGGCCAGCACGGTGGTGCCGTGCACCTGCGACAGCCACAGCGGCTCGGCCGGCAAATCCAGCTCGTCGGCCAGCCGCCGGCGGTTCTCGGCTACCGCCGCCGGCGTATCGCCAACGTGCCCGCCCAGGTTCAGCGACGCGTAGCGGCCTACGCTCACGCCTCCCGTGCGCAGCGTGAACGCCGCGCGCACTGCCGCCGGCGCCGGCCAGTGCGGTTGCAGCAGCGCAAGCGCGCTCGCCGGCGCCACGATCAAGGTCGGCGCGCCTTGCCGCGCCGCCGGCCGTGCAGTGGCGCGCGGCCGCGCGCGGCCGCCGCTCCGCGGGCGGCCAGCGCGTCCTCGCGCAGCGCCGTCAACAGCGCCTGGAAATCCGCGGGCAGCGGCGCCTCGAAACTCAACTGGCGCCCGCTGCCCGGATGCGCCAGCGTCAGCCGCTGCGCGTGCAGCGCCTGGCGTGCAAAGCCATGCAGCAGTGTGTTGAGTGGCGCCGCGTCGCCGGCGACCTGGCGGCGCCGGCCACCATAGGCGGGATCGCCGACCAGCGGCAGCCCGACATGCGCCAGGTGCACGCGGATCTGGTGCGTGCGTCCGGTCTCGAGCTGCACCCGCAGCAGGGTGTGTATGCGAAAGCGCTCCTCGATACGAAAATTCGTGGCTGCCGGACGCCCGTCGGCGCGCACCGCCATGCGGGTACGCAGCGCGCGATGGCGCCCGATCGGCTCGTCGATGCGCGCGCCGGCGGTGGGCTGCCCCACCACCAGCGCCAGGTACTCGCGCCCGATCTCACGCGCGGCCAGGCTCGCCACCAGCCGCGTATGCGCCTGCGGCGTTCGCGCCACGATCAGAAGTCCACTGGTCTCCTTGTCGAGCCGATGCACCAGCCCGGCGCGCGGCACCAGTGCCAGCGCCGGGTCGTGCGCCAGCAGCGCGTTCTGCAGCGTATGTTCGCGGTTGCCGGCGCCCGGATGCACCACCAGTCCGGCCGGCTTGTTCAGCACCAGCAGCTGCGCATCCTGATGCACGACATCGAGCGCCAGCGCCTCGGCGCCGACGCTGTGATCGGCGCTGAACTGCGCCTGCACCACCACCTGCTCGCCGCCGCTGACGCGATCGCGGCTGCGCACCGGCCTGCCGGCCAGCTGCACCGCGCCGTCGCGAATCCAGCGCTGCAGGCGCGCGCGCGAGTACTGCGGCAGCGCTGCCGCCAGCGCCTGGTCGAGCCGCAGGCCAGCGGCCTCGGGAGGCAGCTGCAGCACGTGCATCTGGGTGACTTCGGTCTGGAACTCAGGTGCCATCAGGTAGGTCAGCTATACTGGGTCGATTAACGATTCAATCACTTAGGGTCTTTCATTGAGTTCACACCACACCGCGGCCCAGGGTCGCTGGCGGCTCGCGGGCGCGATGTTCATTGCCTCGCTCACCTTGCTCGCCGGCTGCCACACCCAGGCCAAGAAGCTCAAGACCGCTAACGCCGAGACGCTGTACAGCAATGCCCACAAAGCATTGATCAACAACGACTTCGAGTATGCCATCAAGCAATACGAAACGCTGACCGCGCGCTTCCCGTTCACCAACCAGGCGCGCCAGGCGCGGCTCGACATCATCTACTGCTACTACCGGCGCAACGAGAAGGAAACGGCGATCGATGCGGCCGACCAGTTCCTGCGCGAGAACCCGACCCACCCGCGCGTGGACTATGCCTGGTACATGAAGGGCCTCATCTACTTCGAGCGTACCCCCTATTCGATCGAGCGCTTCTTCGGCGTCGACATGGCCAAGCGGCCGCCGACCGATTTGCTGAAGTCGATCAACGCCTTCAGCACCGTGGTCGCGCAGTACCCGAACAGCGAGTACGCGCACGACGCGCTGCGCCGCATGACCTACCTGCGCAACCGCCTGGCCGAGTACGAAGTCAACGTCGCGCGCTACTACGTGCGCCGCGGCGCCTACATCGCCGCCGCGCGCCGTGCCGAGGGCGTCATCGAGAATTACGACGGCGCGCCAGCGGAGCAGCAGGCGCTCGCCATCATGCTCGAGTGCTACCGCGACCTCGGCTACACCGAGCTGGCCGCGAACGTCGAGCGCGTGTACCAGGCCAACTACCCGGCGACCAATGAAAACGTCAGTGCCCAGGGCAGGCACTGGTGGCAATTCTGGCGCCGATAAGCTGGCGCCGATAATCTAGCGCCGATAACCGTTGGTGATCGGATAGCGCCAGTCGCGCCCGAAGGCGCGCCGGCTCACGCGCACACCCGGCGGTGCCTGGCGGCGCTTGTACTCGGCGCGCTTGACCATGTCGAGTACTCGCGCGACCACGGCGCGATCGAAGCCGCGCGCGCAGATCTCCTCGACCGACAGGTCATCCTCGATGAACGCTTCCAGGATCTCGTCCAGCACCGCGTACGGTGGCAGGGAATCGGTGTCCTTCTGGTCCGGCCGCAGCTCCGCACTCGGCTCGCGCTCGATGACGCGCTCCGGGATCGCCGCCGACAACGTGTTGCGGTAGCGCGCCAGCCGGTACACCAGCATCTTGCTGCAGTCCTTGATCGGCGCGAAGCCGCCGGCCATGTCGCCGTACAGCGTCGCGTAGCCAACCGCCATCTCGCTCTTGTTGCCGGTGGTCAGCAGCATGCGGCCGGTCTTGTTCGAGATCGCCATCAGCAGCACGCCGCGGCAGCGCGCCTGGATGTTCTCCTCGGTGGCGTCGGGCTTGCGGCCGGCGAACTCGCCCGCAAGCGCCGCCAGCGTCGCCGCGAACATGTCCTCGATCGAGATCGAGCTGAGCCGCACGCCCAGCGCCTGCGCCTGCGCGCTGGCATCCTCGCGGCTCATCGCCGAGGTATAGCGCGACGGCATCATCACCGCGTGCACGCGCTCAGGCCCGAGCGCATCCACGGCGATCGCCAGCGTCAGCGCCGAATCCACGCCGCCCGACAGACCCATGACCGCGCCGGGGAAGCCGTGCTTGCCCACGTAGTCACGCACCCCGAGCACCAGCGCCCGGTACACGCTCTCCTCGTCGGATAATTCCGGGGCAATGCTCGACGCCAGCGGCACCAGCGCCGCGCCGCGGCGTTCGAATTCCACGCAGTACAGCCCGTCGGTGAACGGCTCGGCGCGCATCACCAGCTGCGCGTTCGCGTCCATGGCGAACGAGTTGCCATCGAACACCAGCTCGTCCTGGCCACCGAGCAGGTTCACGTACGCCGCCGGCAGCTGCACCGCGCGGATGCGATCGGCCAGCACCCGCTCGCGCTCGCGCTGCTTGTGGATCTCGTACGGCGAGGCGTTGATGATCATCAGTGCCTCGGCGCCCAGCTGCGCCGCCGCCTGCACCGGCCCCGGCTCCCATACGTCCTCGCAGATCAGCAGCCCCAGTCGCCAGCCATCGAAATCCACCACGGTCGCCTGGCTGCCCGGCGCAAAGTATCTCTTCTCATCGAATACCTTGTAGTTCGGCAGCACCGCCTTGCGGTGATGCGCAAGCGTACTCCCGCCGCGCAGCAGCACTGCCGAGTTATAGATGCGCTCGTCGGCGTACTCCGGATATCCCACCAGCACGCCGATCTGCGGCACCGCCCGCGCAAGCTCGGCCAGCGCGTCCTCGATCTGTTGCCGCAAGCCGCGATGGAACAGCAGGTCCTCGGGCGGATAGCCCGACAGCGTCAGTTCCGGAAACAGCACCAGGTCCGCCTGCAGCACAGCGTGTGCGCGCTGCGCCTCGGCAATCACGCGCTCGAGATTGCCGCGCACGTCGCCGACCAGCAGGTTCACCTGCGCCAGCGCGATCCTCAGTCTCTCGGTGGGTCGCTGCGCGCTGCTCAACGCCGCGCCCGCGCCCGCTTGCGCGCGGGCATGCGCACCAGCTTGCGGGACGCTGCGCGCGCGCGCTTGGGCACGGCGCGCCTGACCGCCGCACGCTTGGGCTTCGCTCGCTTGGGTGCCGCTCGCTTGGCCGTCGTTCGCCTGGGCGGCGCTCGCCTGGCCGTCGCCCGCTGCAGCGCC